>Ga0209700_102022_pt1 | contig 41887 bp, 19 predicted proteins | sample SiratroredBW_FD_187528 | JGI IMG/M metagenome (GOLD analysis project Ga0209700, IMG submission 187528) | Root nodule microbial communities of legume samples collected from California, USA - Siratro red BW (SPAdes) (version 2) | ecosystem: Host-associated > Plants > Roots > Nodule | place: USA...
TATATATATATATATATATATATATATATATATATATATGATCGTAGTCATTTTACGAACAAATTAAAAGAATTTCAGTGTTGACCGTTTAATGCAGTGTTGACCGTCTAATGCAGTGTTAAACCATCTAACATTAAAGAGATGATAGTATAGATAAAGGAAAGCTAATCCCAAATTGTTTTCCAACGAATCCAATAGTAAATTCAATCAAACAATATTCAAAACTTATCTAAAGCCAAAAAAGTTAGTACTAACAATAAAAGAAAGGAGGATTTTGAGGATTGTTGTGCAAATAGATGATTTAAAAATAATAAAAAAATAGGTTGCCTTTTAAGTTCTTTCACAACAAATTCTTCTTAGTTTTTTTAAGATTATTATCCTTCATTCTCTTCATAGAGTTGAATTCATCAAACAAGCGTCAATCAAATTCAACAGAATCTTATCAACAAAATAACTGTCTACTGATATATTCAATATCTCATCTCGTCTTCAAGTGTCTACCTAATGAGATGTATATCTTTTATTTCTTGACTAAGCATATAAGAAATTGTTTAAGACTAAGTGAATTAATCAAGAACTCTAATTAAGAAAAAACAATTGGATTCTCAACGAGTGTTCAAAAATAAATGTGTTTAAAATATAGATTTCAAAAAGACCAATAATATAGTACAATTGTTATAGAGAATGTAAAGAACAAAATTTTAACAAATAAAAACCTTAGAATTCATTGGGAAATCACACAAGAATCAACTCAAATGAATTTAACCTTCTACGAGAATGACGAAAATAGAAGAATTACTGAAGAAAAATTAATTATAGTTTATGCTATGTAGTGATGTGACCGTCTTTCATGCCTTCTCTTTTTCTTCACGAAATTAACTCATTTAATTATTGGATATTATCCTTGCCATTATCAGTTGTTTCCGTATGTGTCAAAGATTAATTTTGTAAATATCTTATTTACGCTAAAGTTGTAGATTTTCATTCTTTTTATTTCTTTTAGATATTTTGTTTCTAAAGTTTGTTCTAGCTGTGTCTTTAATTTTCAAACAATTCATCTCATAATAATTAAATTTGCTGCAAAAGATATTACAAAATAATTGAAGGAGATTTGTTCTAAATCAAGTAAGGATTGTAGAGGATCATTTTTGTAAAAAATCTGAAGAATTTTTTTGCAAAAGATTTGATTAGATTTGAAACCTGCAGAATCTTTGCAAATAATTAGAAATAAAAAAAGGTAGGAAAATATGCTTAAAATCCAAGTTTAACCAATAATATCTATCTATTAAAATAAAGAAAAATAGGTATAGGGTTAATTCTCTTGTGTAAAAATACACCCAAAGGGATGTTTATTTATAGATAATAAAAGTAACAGAAATAGTAACAAAATAACAGAGAACATGGACTAAGCCTATTATATTCAACACTCTCCCTCAAGCTGGTGCATATAAATTGTATGTACCAAGCTTGTTACAAATATAATCAATTTTGGACCTTCTTAAAGATTTGGTGAAAATGTCTGCTAATTGATCATTCGAATTAACAAACTCAGTCTTGATGTCTCCTTATGTAATTTTTTCTCGAACAAAATGACAATCAATTTCATTATGTTTAGTCCTCTCATGAAAGACGGGATTTGAGCTAATATGAAAAACAGTCTCATTATCACATATGAGTGTCATTTGAGTGATCTCTCCAAATTGCAATTCTTTCCGTAACTGTTTGAGCCAAATAAGTTTATAGGCAACTAAGGCCATGACTCTATATTCAGCTTCAGCACTAGATCTTGCCACATGTTTCTTACTCTTCCAAGATATCAAATTACTCTCAATAGAAACACAATATCCGGAAGTAGATCTTCTATCTGATGGAGACCCTGCCCAATCTGTATCTGTATAACATACAACTCCAGTATGGTCATTATGACCATATAGTAGGCCTTTTCCAGAAGAACCTTTAATGTACTTCAATATACAAGTAACTACATTCAAATGATCAACACATGAAGAGTTAAGGAATTGACTCACCACACTAACTGCAAAAGAAATATCAGGACGAGTAACAGTAAGATAGTTTAGTTTTCCAACTAATCTTCTATATTTCTCAGGATTTGAGAGGGGTTCCCCCTGACTAGGTAGAAATTTAGCATTAGGGTCCATGGGTGTCTCAACAGATTTAGAATTCAGTAATCCAGCTTCTTCCAAAAAATCTAATGCATACTTTTTTTGAGAGATAACAATATCATGATTAGATGGTGCTACCTCAATCTCCAAGAAATATCTAAGTTTACTAAGATCTTTGGCTTGAAAATGGTGACAAATATGCTGTTTAAGTTGAAAAATGCCATGGTGACCACTACCTGTAAGAACAATGTCATCAACATATACAACTAGATAGATACACCCAGCATTTGAATGACGATAAAAAACTGAATGATCTATTTCACTGTGAGTTATACCAAATTCTTTAACAATACTAAACTTTTCAAATCAGGCCCTGTGTTTGAGACCATATAAAGATTTGCAGAGATGACATACCAAACCAGAAGACTCCCCTGAGCAACAAAACCTGGAGGTTGCTTCATATAAATTTCTTCCTGCAAATCTCCATTAAAAAAAACATTTTCGACATCCAGTTGATAAAAAGGTCATCTTTGAAGAGTTGTCATGGCTATAAATAAACGTCATTTTTGCCACTGAAGAAAAAGTATCACCGTAGTCTAAACCAAAAGTTTTAGTGTAGCCTTTAGCCACAAGACAAGATTTGAGACAACCAATAGTGCCATCAGGACCAACTTTGATAGCAAAAACCCACTTGCAACCAACAACAAATTTCCCAGAGAGTAAAGAAACGAGTTCTGAAGTTCCATTGTTCTGAAGAGCAATTAGTTCATCAAGCATAGCTTGACGCCAACCAGGATGGACTAAAGCATCACCTACAAATTTTGGAATAGATACAGAAGAAATAGATGAAAGGCAAGCATAAAAAAATTGAGATAGTCTATGATAGTTCAAGGCAGTATAGTGTGAAGAGGGATTATGGGTAGAACATATACCTTTACGAATGGCAATGAGAAGACCAGGTTTAACTGTTGGAGCCGGAAGGGGCGGAAGATCTGGCACCAGAGGAGAATCACTTGGTGGACGTTAAACCTTAAGAGGTGGTGAAGGAGGCGACTCAGTAGGAACATTAGACATGACAGGAGAATCACAGACAATTAGAATATGTATTTGATTAGATGAAGACGCGAGAGAAGATAAAAACTTGAAATAAAACAAAGATTCAGTAAAGGTAACATCTGCATAAATGAAATAACGATTAAGTGAGAGAGAAAAACATTTATATCATTTTTGAGATTTGGTGAACCCTAAAAAGTCATTTATGTTACCGAGTAGATAATTTATCAAGCCCGGGACTAATATTGTGAACAAAGAATGTAGATCCAAAACCTTTAAGGGGTAAGAGATAGAGAGACTTACGAGGAAACGAAATAGAGTGAGGAATTTTATTTTCTAAAAATTGAAGATGACATACGATTAATAAGATAACATGCACTAAGAATAGCATCACCCCAAAAACATTGAGAAACCCCACCATGAATTAAAAAAGTACGAGTAGTTTTAATAAGATGTCTATTTTTGCACTCAACTATTCCATTTTGTTGAGGTGTATAAGCACTAGAGGTTTGTTGAAGAATTCCATGAAATTTCATAAAAGTGGTAAAAGACTGAGAAAGATATTCACAAGCATTATCACTCCGTAAAATTCGAATTGAAACACTAAATTGATTTTTAATCTCATTAAAAAAAGATTGAAATATTGAAAACAACTCAGAACGATTTTTCATTAAAAATAACTAAGTACATCTTGAATTATTATCAATAAAAGTAACAAAATACTGAAATCCTAAATTAGACTTAACACGACTTGGTTCCCAAATGTTAGAGTGAACAAAGGCAAAAGGGGACGAAACACGTTGGGAGACACTACTAGGAAAAGAACTGTGACTATGTTTCCCTAAAAGACACGACTCACAAGACAAACAGGACAACGTGGATAAACTTAGAACAAGTTGTTGTATCTTGGCAAGACTAGGATGTCCCAATTGAGCATGAAGGAGATGGAGAGTCCATGATCATGCCAACATGAGCAGATGTTCGTAAACAGTAAAGATCATGAAACTCACATTCAGTGCCAATCATCAACCCCGAACTCCGGTCCTGCAAACAAACAAAATCTGTGATAAAAGAAATAATACAATCAAGAGAACGAGTGAGACGACTAATAAATAATAAATTAAAAGGTAACCCAGGACATAAAAAACATTATCAACATGTAAAGAAGGAAAAAGATGAACAGTACCAACACCATGGGATGAGGCCTTAGAACCATTAGCCATGATAATGGAGGGTAAATGACCAGAGGTAGACAAAAGAAAACAAGGATTTATTACCAGTAATATGATCTGTGGCACCTAAGTCTAGAACCCAAGGATCAAGAGAATTGGAGTGGGTGAGCCCAACAAAAGAGATACATGTATGTGCAACAGATGCAGTGGAACTAGAGTTCTGACGATCCTCATACCATTTAAGAAATTTTTTAAAAATAGCTGATGGACCTGAGATATCAGATGAAGTAGGATCCATGGTAGAAGGTGGCGCAGGAATAGCTTGGACAACCGCAACAGTTTTAGGAGGACGACCATGTAAGGCATAACACCTGTCAATTTTGTGGTCAAGTTTGCCACAATGGTCACATTTATGACGCCCTTTGTTCAACTTCCGAGAATGAGTGCGGTCATCATGTTGAGATACTAAAGAAGAAGAAGAGTTATCACCTAAAGTAGATATATCAATGTGGGATTTACCTAGTACACGCATAAGGGTGGAAGAAGGCGAAGTAAGGGTGGGCACAACATGAGATTCCAAAATCTGATCACGATCAGGGGAATAATCATCAAGAAGTCCATATAAGGCTAACAACATGAAAAACTTGGACCGTTGCTCTATCTCTTGAGACGGAGTGGATGCAGGAGGCAACAATTCATTAAAATCGTGAAAAAGAGCATGAATTTTACCAAGATACTCAAACATTGTACCATCAAGACGTCTCGAAGCAACAACATGAAGGAGATTTTGAAATACTCCATAAAAACGTTAAGTATCATTGGTATATAATAATTTGACATGTTCCCAAATTTCTGAATACGTCTCAAAAGAGCAAAAAATTTGTTTCAAAGATGAGTGAATGGTCGATTTGAGAACTATGCGTAATTGAGCATCAATTTTCGACCAACGAGAAACCTCATTCTCAGGAACATTAGCAACAGACGTTGTAAGATGATCAACATAGCCTTGACTCTTAAGCCATAACCTAATATTCGAAGCCTAAGTATCATAATTTGTGTCATCCAATTTATCAATTGACAGATGAACATTGACGTAATTAGTATAGTGATCAGGTACAGGGAAAGTAGAGGAGGCAACAAAAGTAGAAAAGGCAGTGGTAGTCGCGAAAGAATCCATGGAGGAGAGAGAAAAAACCCTAAAACTCAAACGGGCTTTGATCAAGATGATGAGGACAGATCTAGAACACTTGCAAGATGACGATCACAATGACGTTAATCGCTGCCGAAAAAGACGCTAGACGCGCTGCCACTCATGACGGCAACTGTGACGGGAACAAAAACGGAGACTGCAGAAGGGTCACTGCTTCGATCGTCGCGATTCCAACAACACAGTGGTCGCCGACTTAATCGGCGGCAAAGGTGACGACAGCGACAGCAGGGGCAACTGAATGAGGACGGTGAACAGTGGGTTCACTGAAAAAATTTAACCCTAACCCTAGGCTCTAGATACCATATTAAAATAAGAGAAATAGGTATTGGGTTAATTCTCTTGTGTAAAAATACACAAAGGGATGTTTATTTATAGATCATAAAAGTAACAGAAATAGTAACAAAATAACAGAGTAAATGGTTCAATTAATCTTGATTGGGTAAATCTCATTTAAAACATTGAATTTATTTTCAGTTACAGTAAGAAAGTTAAGATTAAACATTAAGTGTGAATAAAGTATACTCATCAATACATCAATCAAACCACAACAATATAGATTGAATATACTATGTTTTCTTTATCTTATTTATTTAGGTTGGTATGAGAGCAGGTATGATCTCGCTTTGTCTTCTTTGTTTTCTCCTTCATTGTCTTCGACAATTTTTGTCATTGATGACTCTCTCAATGTACTTGAGTATATTTAATGAAAGACAAATTTGAACTTTTATCCATATTTATGTCTTTCTTCATTCTTATCTTCCAAGGAAATTTTACATTAGTCAATATGTCCTCACACTCCACAACAAACTAATATGGTACATAGGAAAAATTGACATCTTATTAAAATTACACACTATCTACTATTAAATAGAAATGTTCCTATTCATCACTGGGAGATGCAGTCCTCACTACTTGTTTCCTAATAATTAGGATGTTTTTGGTCATGGTTTTAGTGTTTTTGAACTGTTATCCAATAGTTTGGAATAATATGAAGTGATGCTGACCATTCTCTATTTTTTATTGTTATTCTTCCCAAGTATGTAACTACCTCATTGTATATGTAGACGATGTTCTCAGAGGCAAGGCAATGATAAGGAGGGTATTGTCCAACTAAAACAGTATCTTCCTTAACAGTTCCAAATAAAAGATCTTAGATACTTGAAGTATTTTCTTGGCATGGGAGTTGCACATTCCTGGGTTGGTTTTATGGTATCTCAAAGAAAATATGCTTTGACATTTTAGAAAAACAAAGATATTAAATGCTAAGCTTGAGGACACACCAATTGATTTGAGTTTCAAACTCAGGAGAATCGTATTCTGGCCCTGGGAGATACAAACAGTTAGTTGGCAATCTAAATTACATACATCATTGTGACACGTCCTAATGTCGCCTTTATAGTGAGCATAGTAAGTCAATTTTGAAACACTTTAGACGTACAAATCCTAAAGTATATTAGGAATGCTCTTGGAAAGGGCCTCATTTATGAAGTTAAGGAAAATATTTAAAATATTGTCGGGTATTTTGACTCTAATTGGTAGGGTCTCGAAGCGATAAGTCCTTCACCTTAGGGTATTGTCATGGAAAAGTAAGGAAAAAAATTGTTGCAAGATCAAGTGCAGAAACAAAATATAGGCAATGGTATTAGTCATTTGTGAACTCTTATGGCCAAAACAACTAACCTTATGGGTGACAACCAGACAACATCACATGTTGCGTGTAATCCTGAAACTCGTGTGAGAGTCAAATATATTGAATTAGATTGTCATTTAATTAGAGAAAACCTCAAGTCTAAACATATCACCACTAGATTTGATAACCTCAATGAACAATTGGCTAACATATTTACCAAGTCACTAAGAAGAGCAATGATTGATCATGTTTGCAGCAAGTTGAGCATATATAATTTATATACTCCAACTTGAAGGGGATTATGATACGCACAGAAATAAGATAATCTAAATTATATATATATATATATATATATATATATATATATATATATATATATATTTTGTTAGGAATGTTTTTCTTTATTTATCTATCATATCTTTCTTAGAGTATATTAAATTTTCTCTATTTATTGTATTGATTCCATTTTTTTAATATAAATAAAATATCCATAATGCCCCAAATTCACGGTTTCAGCTCAACGTCTCTCTCTTTCTTATAGTTTAACTCTTGAAATAAAACAAATACAGATGTTTTGTTGCTGCTTATAGTTTCAGCTCATATCTTATGGTCTGTAAATCACTACGGCAACAACAAAAGGAAAAGCTTTTTTTAAGTAGATCAGGTTGGCTAAATTAAGCACATGATACCATTTGGCTTGGTAAAAATCTAAGTTCTTAGAGATATTGGTGAAATATTTTTCTTAGTTTACCTCTGCAACTTTTCACAGGATTAAAACTCTTGAAATCTACTTTCTTCACTGGTGTCTCCAACAACCTTCTTTGCTCATGTCCAAATTACCGTAATTACCTTTTTGCCCTTCTTTTCTTGATAAATGCCACTACAAACTTCTCAAATGAAATTAGTTCATATCCTGTCCACACATCCATTTTAATATTCTCATTTATTCTACTATAACTTTGCTGTGCTCACTGTTACGCTTTTACAACTCAACCTTCATTGCCATAGAGTTTGGTAGATGGTATAGTAGTACAATAAAACTTGTCGTTGAACTTAGTTGGTACTTTGTCGTCACATAATTTTTTATGCTTTACTACAATTTAACAATCCAGTTTGTATCCTTTGCGATATCTTCATTAATTTCTGTTAGGACTCCACAGATCCAACACATACAGAACCCAAAGAGAAACAAGAAATACTGAAATGCAATGTTTATGACAAAACTGTGTTTAATGACTCACAATTCTTACAAAGGATAATTCTCTAAGCAATGCATACACCCTAATGGGTTACAAAAGAAAATGCTTCCTTTCACACAGAGTAAACTTTGTCAATACTTACAACATCCAAAAGTGCCGTTGGTCTATTTAAAGCTCAACCCATCCTAACAACTAAAACTGCCCTTCTTTTTTATTTAATTTTCTACTATAATAAACTCTCCCTATTTTATTGCTCTCATTTCCCTTGTACCTAACAATTTCCCTATTATTTTTTAAAATTGGTCCTAGATAAACCCCGGGCTGTGTATGGCATCTCCAAATTTTATCTTCGAAAATGATTTTTCTCTTATATCTTGCAAAAATTGCATTGCGCATAGGTTGTTTTATCCTTTTTAAGAGAAAATCCTTTGATTCTAATCTCTACCTTGAAAGCTCAAGTTTAGATTTAATTTCTTCTCTCTTGATTCTTTGAAACTTTATTTTCCAAAGACACATGCATTTAGGGTTAATCTTTTGCATGTATTCATTAAACATCCTATACTAAGTTAAATAAGCATAGACCCAAGGCTCAGTCCTAATTTAAATCTATCTTTATAGGAAAGTCCTTAATCTAGAAGTTGTCACAGTCACACAGGTAGTCACCTCATTACGTGTTTTGTATAGCTTAGATATAACTCGTGCATAAACCTTTTTTTCCAAAACCTTCCAAACACTTCTGGTGGTGCTCCTAATATGCTTTTTCCAACTTAATAAGAACCATATGTAATCTCTTTATATGTTTTGTTACCTTTCGTTAGAAGATAAAGTTCCTGTTGCATCTTGGGCAATCCAAATTGATTCTCTACAATCTTAGGCTTCTCCTCTATGTTCATCACCTTTTCCCCTATTTTCATAATGTGTGCCAAGTTTTTTCCTTCCGTAGTTTATATGATTCTAACTATCTCCCTTGTTCTTATACATAGACCTTGTTAAAAGTGTCTCAAAATCTGTCTAATTGAAGATTGTCTAGTAATGACCTTGCACTTTTTAGCCTTGCAATTGAATTATACGACATGACCTTTGCTGATTTTGTTTTCTTTTGTAATTCACTTCCAGGGAAAAACTTACGACCTGATTCATGATTTATTTCTTTTAATATATATAACAATAATATTAATATTGAGTGATTATCTGTATTTTATAATCAAATAATTTATACAAGTTTCATTATTTATTTCTAATAAATATTTTATTCTCATATTATTATTATTATTATTAATATTATTATTAAGATAATGATATTCTTTCACCTTTTTATATAAATATTCAAATTTTCTCTTATAGTTTTTACTAGATGATGAATTTTTCTATTTGAATATCATTTATTTTTGTTAGTATCTTCCTTTTATCATCATTATTTTAAAGGCTTTAAATAATTACATTTATAATACTTTATTAAGCTTTCCTTTATATCATACAGTTTTATTGTAAATTGTTTAAGAATTAAAGACTATTTATTGACTTTCGTCAATGTAGTAAGTTTAATTACAAATAATAAATAAAGGGTTGATAGTTTCAAACACCACAAACATTAGCTGTTTCCTATTACTTGTATATTTCTTTTGTTTTTATTCTCTTGTCCTCATTTTTGAGGCATTGTTTGTGAGGCTTTAACATGTCTCTGTGATCGAGTGTATGAATCCAAATATGTTGATATAAGTCTTAGGAGAAGCCAACGAATATCACCTTGCAGCATATATTCGTCAAAATTTGCTTTATGGGTTTGATTGTTGTCATGACACAAAATCCTTCTATTTTTTTCAACATTTTGTAAGCACATTCTTTTTCGATGGATCTTGGCTATTATCATCTATTATGTAACAATCTATTCTAATTTAATAGATTTATAGAACATAATTAATAATATATTTTCTTAAATATTAGTCATTAACATCGATATATTTTTTATTATAAAGTCATAGAATTATGTTATGTTGTTGCATGTGAAATTGATGATCAATATTTGTAATTTTTAATCTTCTAAAAAAGGAGTTGGTTTAGTTTGTCTCATGATAGGGATGATTGATGTTTCTAACATTTTCACCAATTTACTATTGTAATTAAAATTTTGGATATTTTACATGAATAATTATTTTATATGAAATTTTATAAATACACGTGTTTTTGTTGAATCAAAATTGACTCCCCGCACGATGCATGCCTCCGTATCTGTTAACTTGTATTTTTGATGTTTAAATGTGAAGCTGCTAGCGATGGAACATATGGCAGTTGCATTCTACTTTAGAATTACAAATTTGCTGGCAGGTCTAGTATCACTTACACTGGGTCTAATTTATGTGATATACATGAAGTAAAATGTCAAATTGAAGCTTATTATATCTTTAGTTAGACTAATCTATGCTTGTCTTTTTCCTCTATTTTCTTTCGAACTTTACTAATTAAATGTTAATAATTTTAGATTTTTTTTTTCCACCTTGTAAAAGGAAAAAAGACTTTGAACATTTGCTGAGTGACTTTTGGTTTAAAAACTCACTTTTAGCTTTAAAAAATCCTGTAAACATTTTTCGCCTCTCTGTACAGTCTCAGTTTTTCACCAGACAACTGGGATTTAGCTAATAAATAATGCCTAAATCTAGGGCATTTTCCAAAGTACTAACACCAATGATTGTAGGAAACAATTAAAGAAGAAATAATTTAATGTGTCTTACAATTTAAGCTTTAAAACATAATTGAGGTTTACAAAATTGACTTATGAGATCTGGACTTCCTAAACGTGATAAACTAAGTCTCAAGTTGATGAGAGATTAAATTAATGCCCTCTAGACTGCAATTAAGGCAGTCTCTAAAAAGGCTAGGGTGGACTAGGGATGACTGCGTTTAAGGTGACTTTCAATTTCCCTTCATACCATGGCGTATCGTGTGGAATGTGACAAATGTAGGTGACCTAACGATGAATCTAGGTAAGCTATGACACCATATAACATTGAATAAATTATTCTTCTATAACAGTATTTGTATTGGTGTGTTCATAGCTCTCTTACTGTTCTCTCTTGCATGACCACATTTTAATTTAAATGCTCCCAAAACACATGCCAAATTTGATTTGGCGTTAGTATTGGCAGAAGTGAGGGTACTTAGTGGTTTTATGGCCCAAAATTTCTTGTCATTAGAATGTTGCCTAATAGTTGTTTCTTCAACTGTCTTAATCTTCTCATATGCCTGATATTTGTTTCTGCAATTTTATGAACATATGAACCTATATGGTGCTTTAAAGTTGATCTTTTATAATGATTGGAGTATATTAGTTGACACATGCTGAAAAGTATGTATGTGCTAAAAGGGGAAGAAAAAAAAAAACGTAACATATACTTTCTTGCAGTGCCACAATGGACACACATTGTGTTCCACTTGTAAGACAAGGGTGCACAATCGATGTCCCACTTGTAGACAAGAGCTTGGAGATATTAGGTGTCTAGCATTGGAAAAGGTGGCTGAATCACTTGAGTTACCTTGCAAGTACTACTCCCTTGGATGTCCCGAAATCTTTCCATATTACAGCAAGCTTAAGCATGAGACAGTATGCAATTTTAGACCATACAATTGTCCTTATGCTGGATCAGAGTGCTCTGTTGTTGGGGACATTCCATTCCTTGTGGCACATTTGAGGGATGATCATAAGGTGGACATGCACACAGGTTGCACATTCAACCATCGTTATGTGAAGTCCAATCCTCGTGAAGTAGAGAATGCAACTTGGATGCTCACCGTAAGTGTTTTACATTTCATTGAAAAAGTTTATTACCTTGTGTCAAATGGTCACTGAGGAGATCTGCTACGTTAAAATCTTTTAAATGGTTCTTTTGGGAAGAAATATTCTATTTATTTACTTCGTTCTCTTTTATGCTTTCACTGGATTAAAATAATGGAAAGTCAATAAGTGAAAAAAAGAAAGGAAGAGAAAGAGAATAAAATATAAAATTGTTTGGATCAAGTGAAACAAAGTAGAAATAAGTGAAAAGTGGGATATATTTATTTATTATTAATGATTTCATTTTTATTTATTATTATTATTATGATAAAATATAAAAAATATTAATTAAATAATCAATAATATACATAAATATTAACAAAATATTCCTCATATAATTAATTATGTAAATTTCAAGGCAAATCTTTTTATTTTTTCATAGTTTAATGCATGCATGTTATCTCGTTTTTTATGTTTTTAGTTTTTTGTTTTTCGTTTTTCGTACTTTCTTTCTTTTTCCTTGCCCTGAAGCTTTCCAAGCCTGGAGGACAGTAAGATTAATTGAAGAATTTCTATTTCTATTTCATTCTGTACAGCCAAAGTTTTCTACAAAAATTTTTAGGATAGAGAAAGTAGAAAAAAGAAATTGAAATTATCTTCTCCATAAATTAAAATTAGCTTACGGTAATGTAATATGTAGAAGTCTTAGCTCACGATTCAATATACTCTCCTCCATTTGATTTTGGTGTTTACCAGTTGACATTTGTTTCCGTAGGTATTTCATTGTTTTGGGCAATACTTCTGCCTTCACTTCGAAGCTTTCCAGCTTGGCATGGCTCCTGTTTACATGGCATTCCTTCGATTTATGGGTGATGAGAACGAGGCTCGTAACTACAGCTACAGCCTTGAGGTTGGGGCAAATGGCAGGAAACTCATTTGGGAGGGAACACCACGAAGTATTCGCGATAGCCACCGGAAAGTCAGAGATAGCCACGACGGTCTCATTATTCAACGAAACATGGCCTTATTTTTCTCTGGAGGAGATAAGAAGGAGCTGAAACTAAGAGTTACAGGAAGAATATGGAAGGAACAACAGAATCCAGATGCTGGGGTCTGCATACCAAATCTTTGCAGCTAATTTTATTTGGGGGATACTTCAAATGCTTGTATGTACTACACCAACTCCTTGTATGTTGTAATAGTGTAAGGCACGAAGATGGCTTTTGCAAGTTTCAGTTTTCCCAAGTTGTGTAATAAACTAGAATATCTTCCTTCAAATTTGCTTAATCAGAATGAGGCTGCAACCCAAATTTGGCTTGTATTTTCTGTGAGGTTCTCATGACTTGATAGAAAGTCTCTTGGTCTGATACTCGCGTTCGTTACCATCAAGGAAGTGCTTTCACAAGAGACCACACACACAGTGATCAAACAAATATTTAAGTATCTCATCAGAAATTTGTATATTCTTTCGCCGATGCGACAATTTTTTTCAGTGTTGAACACACTACTTGTGATTGCTTGATTACCTTTGATAACTGGTTTTTTCTGTACCTAATTTACGTTTTAAAATCCTTGCAAATGATGTTCATGATTCAAATGATCGTCCTCAATCTCGTTCTATTTGTTTTCCTATTCCAATGCCAATGCCAATGTTCCTTCACTTGCAATCTAAGAATTTTTGGAGATATACGAGTTACTTGTACCGCTTAGTTTATTTTCGTGTTTGATGGAACTCTATTTTGTATCACATAGGGGCGTTTAGTAGAAGGAAAATTGGAAAAGTATGCATCTCATGTTTCGTTAATTGTTCTTAAAATATTACATCTCTAGCAAACAATTTTTACGGAAATGAATTTTTTCAAAGTCTTTACATTCTCCTGTTAGAAGGAAAATTTAGTGTTCTGATAATCTGAAATTGGAAATGTAAGTATCTCAAGGTTAATTTATTAGGAAAATGATAATCAGTCTTATTAGGAAGACTCTAACAATTTGACAAAATTTATGCATAATGATCTTATTAACAATAAAGAAAAAGAAGTTTATATTTCATCCTGATATAGGATCAATACAAATGAAATAGAAAAGAGGAAGAGAAGAAAAAAAAATTCAAAATATCAAAAACCATAGTTAAAGATGAGAAAGAGGTGTGGAAACTTAGTGTTCCTACTCACGAGATCATTTCGAAAGTGAACATTTTTATCAAATAAAAAATAAATAAATAAAGTTTTCTTAATTGAACAACATCCATATCTCTTTTTTTATAAAGAAACACTTACATGCATTATCACTTATAATAAATCCAATGTTCTACCTCTTAATGTTCAAGAACTTTTAAAAGAATTTGATGATTTTTTTCTAGTAAAGGTGTTGTCGGACTTCCACCTTTTAGAAGTATAAGATACTAAATAAATCTTAGTCCTAGATCCAATTTCTAATGGACCAGCTTCCAGAATAGATCCTCACAAGACTAAAGAGATAGAATCACAAGTTCAAATGTTAGATTCAAAAGAATTTGGATTCAAAAGCGTCTTAGCCCTAGTGTTGTACATGTGTTATTGGTGTTGAAAAAAGATGAGAAATGGAGAAGTGTTGTGTCTATGAAACCACCAACAACAGTATAATAAAATACAAGCACCCAATTCTAGGTTTGATGACATGCTAGATGAATTGTATGAGTCTACCATGTTTCTAAAATTGTTTTAAATAGTGGTTATTATCACTTTTAAGGTCATGTTTGGACTATATGAGTGGTTGGTGATTCCTTTTGTCCTTACCGATACACCTGAAACTTTCATAAGACTTATGATCATGTTCTTAGGGATTAAATAGAAAAGGTTGTAGTTGTTTACTTTGATGATATCTTAGTGTATAATCATAGCTTTAGTGAAAATTTAGATAATTTGATACAAGTTTTTGTTAGTTCTTAGGAATAACCATCTTTATGCCAGTGTAGAAAAGTGAATCTTTTGTATAGATGCTCAAAAGAAATACAATCAAACTTTTGACAAAAATTTAAATCCTCAAGTGTATGCACTCCTCTCTTCTCTAAGTATTTGCTCTCTTTTGTTTAGCCTTCTACTTGGTTGTCCTCTGAAGGGGAGTTCTCCTTGTCATGATCTTTGCTTTTTCCAAAATGCTACCTAGTAATTTAGTCAACTTTTTCATAAAGATCACAAACTATGAATTATAACACTTCGAAGAGGTCAAAGAATTAAAATCAATAAAAGCTCAATTTAGGAAAGTTAAACTCAAGAGGATTAAAATTATGACAAACTCAAGGATTAACCAATAAAGGACAATCAAGAAATTAAGGCTAAGAAGAAAATTAGGCATTCAAAAGAAATCCTGGGAATGGTACTAGAATGGATTACAAAATAAAAATAAAACTAAAATCAATTTGAGCATGTGTTTCATGTCTCTAATGATGTTCCAAAGCAATTAACCAATTAATCTTCAATTGTTGTTGTCTTTAGGACCTTGTATAATTTTAATTTGAAATATGGATTGGTCGAATTGAAACAAGTGAAAACTGAGAACAATTCATAATTCCTATTTCAAATGAATCATGCTTTTCATGCCTTTCCTTTGACTTTTTTTGTTCACTTTTTTTTTCTTTTGGCGCCTTTCTCTTTCAATTTTCAAATTCAAAATTCATCAACACTATTTGGTTCCACTCCTCATTTTTGCTTCATACATTTAAATTTCAAAACAAAAATGAAATAGAACAAAGTTAGCAAAATTGGAAAGAATTCTAAGGAAGCAAATAAAGAATTGAACTTTGAAACAAGACACAATGGAAATCTAACTCTAAAGAACTCACTAATGATCTAATGTAGCAAGAATGAACTAAAAAGTGAAATGAAAAAAACACTAAAAAAAAACACATAGTATGTAACATTCATCATGTAATATGAAATAAAAAAAAACTCAACTATTTAAACTTGGATTTAATGACATATTAGGACTAAACATGGCTCTAAACAACATGTATTGATCATAAAATCAAAATGAAACTAAAATATAATGAAATGAGTGAATGAAAATGAATCAAGACTCAAACAAAATCAAAAGCTTCATGGTTCACCACGAAAAAGCCTAAAAACACAACAAATGGAAGGTTCAAGATTAACTAAGTAATTTGAACCAAACAAGAAGACTAAACACATATATGATTCGACAAACAAGTTCAAGACATCATAAGAAATACAATGAAACCACATGGAAATGAAAAGAAAAAAGTAAAAGATAAGAAACTTAGCTTGACAAAATCATGGCTTTAGATACCAAATGATAGCATGCCATCTTCCTCACCATATGTTTTTGGAGTTTTCAACTTTCACGGAGAATGGAGTATCTGCGTGGAAGTAATGTAGGAAGTAGAAGAGTGTCTCGGTTTGTGAAGTGGAATAAGTGTTTAGGACTAGTGATAGGTTAGGCCAATTGTTTTTATCTCTTGACTAAGCATACAAGAAATTGATTAAGACTAAGCGAATTAACCAAAAACTCTAATTAAGAAAAAATAATTGAATTATCAACAAACGTTAAAAAACAAATACTTCTCCAAAAACATAGATTTCAAAAAGACCAACAATATAACACAACTATTACATAGAATGTAAAAACAAAAATTTATTAAATGGAAACCTCAGAATTCATTGTGAAATCACAAGAGAATCAACCCAAGAGAGTTTTGCCTTCCATGACAAAAGTGCGAGAATTACAAAAGAAAATAAAACTAGAATTTATGCTATGCAGCAGTGTGTGTCCTTCATGCCTTCTCTACTCTTTATTTATAATATCATTTTCTTCAAGAAATTAACTCAGATTTAATTCTCAAATATTATTCTTGAAACTATCAGATGTTTCCTTATGTATCAAAGATTAATTTTGTAAATATCTTCTTTCCAGTAAAGCAGTGGATGTTCCTTCTCCCAACTTTGAAATATTTTGTTTCCAAATTTGATTCGAGATAACAACTCATAATAATTAAATTTGCTGCAAAAGATATTGCAAAATATTTGAAGGAGATTTACTCTAAATCAAGTAAGAATTGCATAACATCATCTTTGTAGAGAATTCGAAGAATATCTTTGCAAAATATTTGATTAGATTTGGAACCCATAAAATCTCCCCAAATAATTAGAAATAAGAAAAGTAAGAGAATATGCTTAAAATCCAAGTTCAACCAATAATCTCAATTAAGGTCCAATTAATCCTGATTGGGTAAATCTTATTTAAAATAATAGATTTATTCTCAATTACAGTCTAAGAAAGTCAAGGTTAAACACTCTAAGTGTGAAGAAAAATATACTCATCAAAATACCCCCACACTTATCCTTTTGGACTCTTTGGCAAAACACTAGTGATCAACAGAAAGGAGAATAAACACAAAGAAGATTTATAGCAAATCAACAGTAGACTCAAGGAATGTATAAGAACTTGCAAAATACAACCTTCCGAAAATCAAGGAATCAAGAAAAGTGTTAATTGAAAACTCTATATCTTAGTAAACAAGAAGGTAATTTTAAATTAAATGGATGAACCAAGAATGATAAAATCTTCTCAAAAGAACTCTCCAACTCTGAGTGTTTTTTGTTTGTACATACACTCAGCACTCATGCATGCAAACACTACCATAGGCTTAACAAAACTCTAATATCCACCACAACAATTGAATAACTTGCACACAAAGATTAAGAGGACTTTGTAAGGTATATAAATGGGCCAAGGTAAATGTAGGTAAAATGAGAAGGAAAAAATAGGACTTAAAACCATATAAAAACAAAGAAGTAATGGGGAATGAATCTAGAAACCAACATAAGTAGAGAACATCTTCAAATTACAGTCAACTCCTCTTTTTATTTTATTACTTCATCTTTTTCTATTTCTTTTTTCACGCAGTAGATGACTAACATGTGTATTATACAATCTACACTTATTCCTTTTTTTTTTCTTTTTTTCATTCAAATTAGGAGATAAATTGATCAATTACATCCCCACACTTATTCAAGAACCTATTCCCAAAATGATTCCAAAACCCCTCTATCTTCTAAGGTAAGGACAAAAATGTTTTTTCCTTCTTTTTTAGGACTTGTAATGGGGGTTATAAAAGCAAGAAAAAGCTACATGCTCAAAGCAGTTCAAAGGGGTTAACAAGTGGTTTATCACAAAGGTAGGTTAATATGGCTAAGGAGCTTAATTTAACATATAATGCCTCAATCATATCAATTTATGCATGCAAACATAGTTGCAGAATAGAGAATCAAGTTAAGTTCTAGAGTATAAGAAAACTTGAATGAAAACACACTAGAAAGAACATTAGAAAAACATTTAGATGGTCTATAAAAAGGGCTCAAAATCTCACCAGGTACAAAATATGCAACCTAATAATTTTCAAAACCAACTTATTTAGCAATTTACAAAGAATTCAAACAACACCAATAAAAAATCCGATTTTTCAAGAATTATGAAAATGCCAACCACTAGACACTACTATAAATCTATGGAAAATATGCAAAAAAAAATATTTTATTACATAGTCTAAAAGTTTACTAAGAAATTGACACAAGAAAATAAAATAAGAAAAGTAAAATAATTCCTAAACTATAAATCTCCTCCCCCACACTTAAATCATACATTGTCCCTAACATAAAAGCTATCAAATAAACATGTAAGATAAGTGGGAAAAGAAGAACTCCCTCGTCAAGCTTGAGGGACAGGAAGAATTATAGCTAATCTCCTCAACCATATCCTATGCAGTAAAAACCAACGTCATTCGCATAAAATAGCGAAAAAATTATATCACCTGGAGCTTCTAAACAAGGCATACAAAACCTTAGTGTGAACAATGAATTATAGAGAACAATTGTTGTTAAGAACTTTTGTGTAACAAGGTGTACAATGCAGGAGTTAGGTAGGCAAATGTAGTGAGAATGGAAAAGGTTCCATGAATTGACAATTATGTATAAATAGTACTTTTGGGTAAGTGGCTTGGATTGTAGATGATCTAATGAGGTTGTTTGGTAAGGGAACATGATGGAATACGGTCTAACCCAAATTGATAGTATAATTTAGATTTTAATTTGGTATACGTGTTTGGTCTTTCTGGTATTCAAATTTTTGTTGTTGGATTTAATTTTAAGGAAATAATAAAAGATTCACCTATTGCCCACATGGAAGGTGAAATACATGGCTATTTTAAAGAAATACAAAACATTTGGCTTGCTAAAGTGAAGGTGGGGTCCACTTCAAGAAATAAAGGAGAAATAAAGCTACGTGGGCACCAATGAAGATGAAGGAGTCATTTGACTTTCCAATATGTAGGTGGGGCCCACTTTAATCTACAAAGATAAAAGGAAAGTATGTAGGGCTGCACCATGCACCAATAAACGTGGGGACCATTCTAACAAAGGCTATTGAGATGCACTTTTGAACCTACTATATTTTACACTTACGTAGCCACCAATCATCGAGTTCAAACCATGAATGCTCTTGGGAACAACTAAGCATACAACCCATGCATTAATAGACGTGAGCTCTCTCCCTTAGAACAAGAAACGTAGGGAAGGTCCCAATAAATCAATAAAAATGCACCCAACCAATTGCCAAAGACGGATAACTCAAGGAGTGTTGCATGTAAGCTTTCTCTCTTAAAAGTGGCATCAACCATAGAGCCCATGACACGTGGCAGCAGTTGAGTTGAGAGTAAGGAGGTGTGCTAGGGTTAGATGAAGCTTACTTCTTACGCTAGGTTTAGTGAAGTTTCTACCATAAGCTTTTCTTCTTACTTTTCTTCTATAAATACATGTATAGGCACCATGTAAAATAAGCTTGATTTACCTTAATGGAATGCTGCAGAATTTTCAGCACATTATCAAGTTTTCAATTGAGTTTCTTCTCCAAGAAGCTTGAGACTCTCTCTTGAAGGTTAGCCCAACCTCCTTCAAGTTCCCTTTCATCACCTAGTTCACCATCCTTTGAAGTTTCCACTGTAAGCTTCCTACACAACCTTCCTTTCCATGTCCATTGCTTCTGCATGCTTAAGGAATTCTTCCCTTGGTATAATTATATAGAGTATTTAGTGAGTAAATATGAAATAGGTGGATAAATATGAGATAATTATCATATTATAGGTTGTTAAGCCTAATAACAAAATTATAACAAAATTATTTGTGAGAGTAATTTGTATTATTTGGATGTGAAGGTCGTTACCTGTGTGTTATAAGCAAATAATGTTATATCCATATTTTTTTATTTAGTATTATTTTCTCTATGTTTTTTTGGGTAATGTATAGTACAACATGCATCGGGTGATGTAATAAGGGAGAGTATTTTAGCACATTCTTCGTGCACCTCGTCCTCCACTCCTACATTTGTTCAAAATACTGAAAATACCCTTTTTGAAATTGTAATACCTTTTGGATTTTACAATTCGGAATACTATATTTCGAATTCAAAATATAATTTTTTTGGTTTTCGAATGGTACAATTCAGAATATAATTTTCTTTTATATTATAGATTATATAATAAAAATATAATTTTTATATTATAAAAAATTCAGATATATTTTAGATTACACAAAATATAATTTTTGTAATCCTAATTATACAATCTAGAATAAAAAAAAAGTTTGTATTCAAGATTAAAAAAATTATATTCTAAATTATACATTGAAGTAAAATAAATTAAAAATTTTAAGATTTATTTAATTTTTTTATTAAAGATATAATGGTAATTTTACTAAGTCTATTTAGGTGTAGGAAGCATGTGTCACTATTTTAGTCTTCTTCACGTAGTATGGCGGTGCAGTTAGTATTCATAGGTGTATTAAAGAAAAGGGTCCTCGGAAGAGAAAAAGGGCATTACGGTAAAATCAGAGAAGACGACCATTCGCTCTCACACCGCTATCTGTCTCCACCTGTACCAATCGCAATAATAATTTTATTTTCTTCCAAACTTCATTCCACATTCCACTTTGATCTGATCTCCACAAACCCAATCAATATCATCATTTTCTTTTTCTTCCACAAATAACAGAGAGAAAGTTTCATCATCGTAGCAGAGGAATCGAATCAAACCATGGCAGGTTTCAGTGGCGACGAAACCGCTCCTTTCTTCGGTTTCCTTGGCGCGGCCGCGGCTCTCGTTTTCTCCTGTTCGTCCCTCTCTCTTTTTCGTTTGTTCAGTTTAATGATAGTGATCATGATGACGACGACGATATGCTTTGTTGTTTTTTTGATCATTGGAAGGTATGGGAGCAGCGTACGGGACTGCGAAGAGTGGGGTGGGAGTGGCGTCAATGGGTGTTATGAGGCCGGAGCTTGTGATGAAGTCGATTGTGCCGGTGGTTATGGCTGGAGTGTTGGGGATTTATGGGTTGATTATTGCGGTCATCATTAGCACTGGGATAAACCCCAAGGCTAAGTCTTACTATCTCTTTGATGGCTATGCCCACTTGTCCTCTGGCCTTGCCTGTGGCCTTGCTGGCCTCTCTGCTGGTATGGCCATTGGAATTGTTGGGGATGCTGGTGTTAGGTAATTCATCCTCATGCCTATGGGCACTTGTAGAATAGAGACTTTAGTAATTTCTGGAAATCTCACATGGATTCTATCATGATGAAATTAACGCATATAAGTGGGACACAAATCTCATTTTCATATTCAATAGTGATATGGTCGAAATAGTGTATATAAATTTGGTGTAGATCTTGTTCATGAGTTAGTTTTCCTAGTTGAATTTGCCTAAACCCAAATTGTAAGAGTAAGACCTTAGGAATGTAATATGATGTGGGATTGGGTCTTGGGGAAAAGGTTTGTCTCCCATAATGTCGTGAATCAAGGTTTGGAGTGCTTGCATGTTTAGTATTATTTTTAAGTTGTTCTCTAATTACTTCACTAATTCATGTAAGGAAAATTTGCATGAAAAGCCCGCATTGATTATCTAGGAAAACTTCCAATTCTGATTGGAGAACAATATACAATTGCACCTAAGTTTTGTCCCTTGGTTTCTTTCATGACTGCAAGCAGCGAAATTGATTAGATTGTTGTTTTGTAAAGTATAGTTCTTAAGAATGTTTTAAAAGTCATATATTTCTTGTTGTTTGCCTTTATTATTATCTTAATCATAACTGGTGAGTAACCTTTCATATTATTCAGAGGATCGAAATGTGTTGTATTTGCAAATTTGTCCTTGATTTGTGCTATTATATTCTTTAGTTTGCTTTTGTTGTTCAAACCATTTCCTATTGATCCTGAAAAATGTTAGCTAAAGGTGTATGAATCATGTTTGTGTGATTTAGGTATTGAACTTATTAAAATCAGGGACTAAACTAAAGTATAAGCAAGGGACATTTTTCAGAATCAGTGTGCTATTTATTTTACTTGTATGAAACTATGCAGTGCTCCTCACCCCTAAGATTAGCTGCAGTACACATATTCTGTTTTTTCTAATGGATTTTGTACAATCATTTGTATACATGCTTACATGATGTGGAATTAGTAATTATAAATGCTGGCTAAATTAGGCGTAATGGACTATTTTAAAATATCTGCTTGGGGAAATTGCTGCTCAGTTCAATTCCTGCTGGCAAATGTTTTGTATTGGTTTGTTCATTATATGTTGTTCCAGTGTAATATGTCTTAATGTATCTTGTCTTTATTAACTTATGGACTTATAAAAATATTTTATTCACGTTGCTTGTGTGGTTAATGTGGATTGAGTTGATGAAAGTAATCTGATGTGCCTCTTTCTACTTAACATGTTCTTTACGTTGAAACAATAAAATACTATAAATCTAATTAGGGAGGAGATGGCTATATTGATTTTTCATCACTTGTGTTGTGTGAATGAAGACCTACTTTTGCCTTTTCAAGTGGTTGTTATTAGAATGGCAAATTCATAAATTGATGTGTTACTTGTACAGATAATTATCTAACATAGAACCTAATTTGCAATTTACACTGTATTTTATGTTGCTTGCCAATTAAAAGAAGTATTGATCGAAACATTTTAGCTGCTGTCACTCTTTCTCCCTCTTTTTATATAGTTGTTGACAATGGATGGTTCATGTAAATAACCCTGCTTCTGCCATCATTTTCAGATGCTTAATGCTTATTTGGCCATTTGATGCTTAATTTATTCCCTTTTGCCTGATTGGTTATGCTTTTGTTGTTTTATGCCGTGCCACTTTGATTTTCTGCCTTCTTGTGTGCGTGTGTGCTTTGGCATTTCCCAGCTAAAATTAAGTTTGCTGCATAGATCTATGTAATCTGTGTTATTGTTAACTGATCGAACACTTGAACACTAAGATGGTTTCTTTTTTGTCAGGGCTAATGCTCAGCAGCCGAAGCTGTTTGTTGGTATGATTCTTATTTTGATTTTCGCTGAAGCTCTTGCTCTTTATGGCCTCATTGTGGGTATCATCCTCTCATCTAGGGCAGGCCAATCTCGTGCTGATTAAAACGAGCCAACTCAGTGATACTTGATAGTGCAGTAATTTTTATTCTCAGGCTTGTATTTGAAATGGGAGATATTTGTCTTTCGTTTATTGCTATTATTTCATTTATTTTCGTACACAAACCCTGTATCCAAATTCCATAAGTTTTATGAAGTATTTTCCTATGGATTGTTTATTTGGATGGCTGCATTGTGATTTGATACTTGTTTGTTGTGCAGAATCACTGGAAATTATACAATATAGGTCGTAGAAGTTAAAACTATTGATGATTTGCCTATCTTTGTTGCAATATATGAACTTTCGTGAAATTAGGATTGTTCTCAAGTTTACAACTCGATTAGAACAGAATGAAATGGTTGTCTAACCTTCTTGTGATGTTGATAGAAATTAATTTAGTGAAAGGAATAAAGTTATCACATTCCAAGACTAAAGAATCTCAAATATTGATGGGGTGAGTAGCCAGCATCAGTTAAAAATACAATGGCACGCATCAACTATGCCTTGAGAGATGGAAAGGGTGAAGATATGGACGAAGGAGGGTGCAAGCATACGGGGCTTGAAATCAGTTTGGTAGTGGATATGGGGAGAAACGAAAATACAAAGCTATAAATTAACTAATTTTGTACAAGACAGTTTGAAAAAAAAAATGTATTATTAGTACAAATTAGTTAATGATGAGCAACAACGTACATCTGGGCAGACACATGTTGGTGCAAAAGGATTTTCTTCTTAATCTAATACATCCACCATTGTTGAAATTCCTAACTTGTCAAGGGTTGATGCTTTTAAGAAGCATTTAAGAGGAAAGGGCTCCAAAGATAGAAAAGATGAATTATAAATATATTAAATGAGTCTGAAAATGATGGTGACCAATTTGATATTTTCGTTTGGTGGAAAATAAAGTCTTCACGGCTTCCCATCTTTTCAGTAATGGTTAGAGATGTGTTGCCCACCCTGTTTTCACAGTTGCCTCTAAGAGTGCATTTAGTAATGGAGGTGGGTTTTAGATGATTTTAGAAGCTCTTTAAATCCAGCAATGGCTGAGACACTTATTTATGTTCAAAATTAGTTGAGGATCATTATATTTGTTAGCAAATTTTTTGATAAGATGGCAAGGGTATATGTTGCTCATGTAATAAGTAATAAATATGTCATTTTTTCTTAAGGCACTTGTACAATAAATGACAATAAATGCAGTTGATAACAAATTTAGACTACAAACTATTCCTAATATTTGAATTGATAAATAAGAAAATAAAATTATGTAAAAAAAATTAAAATATTTTTAGTAGTTTTACAAGTACTTGGAATGTGAAAAAATAGAGATGATTTTGAATGTAATTGTTAGGGTTAAACTTCACCAAACCTTCCTCTCATGCATAAAAATGATTACCTTCTTTCCAAACTAATGTTAATGTCAACCGACAATAATATCTAAATCCTAATTTATTAGGTGAATAGGCCTAAGCTTCCCCATTAACCGTTAATTTCTTAATCAATGAAAGACTTGCTTTTACCATAAGGTCTTAAGACAACAAACAAATCATATTCTATTCCTAAATACAAGCTTTCATTTGATATTTTGATTCAGATCCAAATTACAAATTACAAATCATATTGAGTAGAGAAACAAAATATTAACATTAAAAGGAAAGACATAATATAAATCCAATATTAATTATATAAGAATTCAATTGTTATATCTAACCCCAACAACATGAGAAAAATGAACAATAAAGAAAAATAGATGTACAAAGAGAAGAAAAATGAACCCTCCAAACCCTAGTCGCCATCCTAAGACTACATTTTTCTATCTCTCAAATGGAGTTTGACTCCCAAATGGACTAGAGTACTTAACCTTAATACAGAGAGTCCTTTAAATAGAGTAGTCTTCGGTGATGCTTGCACCTGACCCAAGTTCAGTGGCATTGGGCACAATTCAAATCCATGTAGATCTTGGCCCAACTTTCACCCGACCTAATTTCAATGGCACCGAGCACGATGTGTCTGTGTCAGCTTCTCTTCTAATTTTCTTTCATGAGCTCCAATCTTATTCTTTTGAATGCAATGCTTCCTATTCATTTTTTAGGCAAAATAATAGAAATTTAGAATAAATTCAATTCTCATACTCTACTAATAGATTTGTTGAACATTAGACGGTCCAAAGTCCTTTTAGAGGATCAAATCATTTGATAAATTTTTTATGATAACAAAACTCAAGTATACTTTTATATTTGGTGACTTATACACATTATACAGTTAACATTATTATTATTAAAGCAGGAGACACATGGTCCATAAAGAGATAAGTATTCTTACTATTTACTTTTATGTTATTGATTTGATTTAAATTGATTTTATAACATTATGTGTTTAACATTCAAATTTGTTCATAATAAAAATTATTCAAATTATTATGGAGTATTTAAATGTGATTAATTGATTTTATATCATATTGTGCTTTAACGTTCAAATTTGTTCATAATAGAAATTATTCAAATTATTGTTGAGTATCTCAAATATAATTTCTTAATGTTATTTTAAGTTAATTATTTCCAATACAAAAATAATCAAATTTAATGCAGTTTAAAATGTTAGAGAAATATTTCCAGTTTGAAAAAGTCAAGATTGCTTTGTTTAAGCATCCCAACAACTAGTTTCCAAAAAACTACATATAGAAGAGCAATTTCAAGTTGAAAAAAAAAAGAAAAAAAGAGAAATACATTATACAATATACATTGAAGAATTAAAGTATCTACTAATGAGTGTCTATTGCCAATCTGCTATACAGAGTATATAGAGTTTTGGGTTGTGTGAAACCATTGTGTAATTCTTCACCATTGTGAAGTAAACCCTTGTGAGCTTTCGTTGTTCTCTCTTTTGAGAGTGTTTATTTCAATCTTGAGTGGTCTTGATCTCAAGGGGAGATTGGAACTGGTATAACCTGGAGAGGTTTGTGTACTCGTGATAACCTGGAGAGGTTTGTGTACTCGTTATAACCTGGAGAGATTTGTGTACTTGTTATAACATGGAGAGGTTTGTGTACTTGTTGTAACAATTTATGATATAGTGGAACCTCTTGAAAGGTTTGTTCAAGGGAGGACTGGACGTAGTCGAAGAGATTAGGGTGAACCAGTATAAAATTACTTTATCTGTTCTTATATATTTTTACCTTGGTTGGTGGTTTCTGTTTATAGTGAATCGAGTTTAGGCTCCATTCAATTGCCCCCCCCCCCCTTCTGGAGCCAGTTGTTCCTACAAAATGATAATAAGATAGAGAATTAAGCAGGTTCTAAACTTAGAAAGAGTGATTTCATTATAACAATTAGCCTAAAATTATGATAAAAAATAAATGTTATCAATAACTTGGTTTAATGGTATCAACATCAATGAAGAGTTTGATCTTTCTGAAAATATTTTCACATGTATGAGTTTGGTTTCCTTTTTCTTCTAAAATTCTTTCGTAATTACCTTGTTGTGCATATCAATAATATTTGGTTTTTATTAATTTTAGAATTTCAAGGTTACACAATGGGAGGAGTTGAAGTAACATAAAGAGGAGTTGGGTTTGGTAATAGTTGGTTGTAATGAACGTAAATGAACATACAAGCACCAATGTAATATTAGAGGAAATATCACAGTAGGAAAATATAGGGTGTGACAAAATAGTGCTCTATGTATTCATATTAACCACGAAAATTATTCTCAGGAGCAATAGCTAGGACTTAGTGAGAATCATAACCTATAGAGCATCCTAGAATTCCAAGAGACAAGAGAGATAGAGAGAGAATTCAATACAGATAGAGAAAAGGTTACACACACACTACCCTCCTTTTTCCCCACCTCCACTATTCTTAAATCACGTAGTCATCCCATTTACGATTGGGTATTTTCTCTATCTAACTCTTATGCGTGTCCCAACCTTTTGTTGCTTGTGCCAGGTGTCCTTTGCCTCCAACCAACTTTGATACTTCCTCTTTGCAACTTGGTCCTTCAGTCATTCTTCCCTTTACTATTGAGTCCCTTACAATTCCTCCTCCAATGAATCAAACATTTTCCTCAAGGTTAAAATTAGGGTAATGCTTTTGTATGCTACATCTTCCCAAGTGGCTTCTGTTTCAGGCATACCTTCCCATTGGAGCAACACCTACGAAATATGCTGTCCACTTTTAAAATCACCTGACAGTCCTTCACCTTTGTTGGTTTCAAGGCTAAAACGTGAAACATAGAGTGGATCATTGCAGATTGCAGTAGGGGGTAATTTGAGTTTATAAGCCATTGTCCCAATTCTCTCTATAATCTCAAACGGTCTAAAGTATCTTATTGTCAGCTTCTGATTGTTCCTCAAAGCCAATGAGTGTTGCCTGTATGGCTGCAACTTAACCAAAACCAAGTCACCTACGACAAACTCCAGATGTCTTCTATTCTTATCAGCTTGGTTCTTCATATGTATCTACGCTCTTTCTAATTTTTTCTTCAATTGATCGAGCAAAACGTTCCTTTGTTGCAATAACTCCTTGATTGAAGGAGGGTCTGAGTCATCAGCATCGTATCTTGTCAAGGTAGGTGAGTCCCTACCATATATTGTCTTGAAGGAAGTCATCCCTAAACTTCTATGGAAAGCAATGTTATACCAGTATTATGCCCAAGCCAGTACTTTGGACCAGTTCTTTGGATTCTGAAATGTGAGGCACCTCAAATACATTTCTAAACATTTGTTTAGTATCTCTGACTAGCCATCAGATTGTGGATGGTAAGCTGAAGACATCGTTAAGGAAGTGCCCTATAATTTGAATAAATGCTGCCAAAATTGACTGGTAAATATTTTATTTCTGTCTGGGACTATAGATTTAAGCATTCCATGAAGTTTGACAATATTCTGCATGAACACCTCAGCCACCATTCTACTACTATAATCTGTTTTCAAAGCAACAAAGTGGCCATATTTTGACAATCGGTCCTCCACTACCACAATTAATGTGAAAGCAAAGGAATTTACATCCTTCCAAATTTGAACTTGTATTGGTAATGGTTGCAACAGCCCTGCAGGTGACGTATTCTGAGATTTTGCTTACTGACAGACCAAGCAATGTTGCACAAACCTAGTGACATTCGCATTCATACCATTCCAATGGAACTCCTTTTTAGTCGAGCTAATGTTGTTTTAATTCTAGCATGCCCCGCCACTAGAGATGCATGATATTCCACCAAAATGTCTTTAATAATACCCGGATCAGCAAGCATTACTACTTATTTTTTTCTTGTATAATATTCCCTCTTTAACAACAAAATTAGCATCTGTGTTTTTTTTCAGTAGATAGGCTTATAGTTGTTGCAGTAACTCGTTATCCTGTTTCACTGCTTCTTTGAGTTTTTCTTTAAATTTTGATTTGGGTTCAGACCATGCTAACATAAAAGACCTTGAAAGGCCATTTGCAGCTAAGTTTTCCTTTCCCGCCTTGTATTCAATATGGAAGTCAAAACCCCAGAAACTTGTATAACTATTTTGTTGTTCTGGGGTTTAAATTGACTGATCTGTGAGATGCTTCAGACTCTTGTGATCCGTTCTGATTATGAAATGATGACCCGGTAAATAGTGCCTAAATTTTGCTAAAGCTTATGGTATAACATACATCTCTCTTACATATGCCGATTGGTTTTGCATTCTTGGTGACAACTTCTTTGAGAAATATTCAATAGGACGTTGTTGTTCTGGCCCAATATTGCTCTAATGCCAGTGCCTGAAGCATCCGTTCCCAAAACAAAGGACTACGAAAAATCTAGTAAAATAAGAATAGGAGCTTGAGTTACTGCTACCTTGAGATCATCATACGCATGTTTTGTCTTGACATTCCAAATGAAGTTGTCCTTCTTTAGCAAATCAAATAATGGTGTTGTTATGGTGGCATACCCTTTAATAAATTTTCTATATTAACCTGTCAACCCCAAAAATCCTCTTAACTGTTTGAGATTCACAGGTTCTGGCCAAGACATAATAGCTTGCACCTTACTCTTGTCCATAGCAACTTCCAAACCAGAAATTGTATTCCCCAAGTAATCAATCTCCCTCAATCCAAATGAACACTTAGATAGTCTAACAAAAAGTTGTTGGTATTGCAAAATTTATAGGAATGTCTCTAAGTGTTGTAAATGTGAGTACTAACATGGACTGTATATCAAGATATCATCAAAGAAAACCAATACTGATTTCTCAATTGTTGTTGAAAAATCTTGTTCATGAGGCTATGAAAAAGTTGTTGGGGCATTAATTAGCCCAAATGCCATCACTAGCCATTCATAACGTCCTTGGTGTGTCTTGAAAGTTGTTTTCATCCTATCTTCAGGCCTCATCAGAAAATGGTGATAGCCTGACCACAAATCTAACTTAGTGAAATATTGCGCGTCATATAGTATCTAACAATTCCTCCGCCGTTGGCATTGGAAAAGCATCTTTTACTGTTATTGCATTTAAAGCTCATAATCTGTGCAAAACTGCAAAGTCCCATTGTTTTTCGTAACCAAGACAATAGGAGAAGAAAATGGACTGTTGCTCGGTTGTATGAGGCCTACCTTTAACATCTCTTGTATCATCATTTCAATATGATTTTTGTGATGGTGAGGGTATCTATATGGCCTTACTTTCACTAGGTCAACTCCATGAACCAAATTAATCGCATGATTTTGATTCCTTTCTGGTGGCAATCCAATAGAAGTATCAAAAACCTTTTTGTATGTATGCAATAGTACAACCAACTCTGGTTCAATATCATCAGGAATGCCTTGTAATTGGTCCTTGAAATCTTCTGGTGGTTAACATTGCAGCATGAAGGATTGTTCAATAGCATGTGTGTTTCGCAAGCTTCTCAATTGGTGAAATTGAGCTTGTAACAAATTATTAGAATTTTGGCCCTACAATGTGATATATTTTCCATCCATATAGAACTTCAATGTAAGGTTGCTAAAATCTGCAACATGTGGTCCCAACGTTGCCAACCAAGAAGCTCCCATGACTAAATCTGCTCCAACTATAGGTAACAGGAAAGCAGATAAATATAATACATGATTCTGTCATTCCCCACTAATACTTTGAACTGAGGAGTTGGTTCAATTAGTAACTTCAAAAAATGAGTAATTCGGGGTTGGGTAAAATTGTCATTGCTGCCACTATCCATGAGAATTTGCTCCATTACACCCTATAGTTGTCCTTGGAATTTCAAGGTGCCCAAACCATTGGCTCATTTTAAAACATTATAAGAAAGATGGTGTTCCGTCTCCAATAACTTTTCTATACTGGGAGGTGGGTCTGACTCTATTGTTTGTTTGTCAGATTCATCAACTTAGAGCAAAACATGTGTTTATTTGGGCATCTATGGTTCGAAGTGAACTTCTCATCACATGTGTAGCATAAATTTTTTTCTCGTCTAATTTACATCTCTATTGGAGTCATTTTCTTCACGTTCCCAGTGTTCACCATGTGAGACAAAGGTTTGGTGTTTGGTGTAGGAAGCAGTGGAGGGAGGTTGTTATTCTTGTTTTGATGTGATGGTATATTTAAGCGGAACCTATTTGTAGGGATATAAGAGGGGTTTTTATTAGTATACTTTTCCTCATACAATCTTGCTAGAGCCACAGCCTTTTTAAAAATTTTAAAACCTTGAGCAATCACGTCTCTATGTATTTCCCGTTTTAACCCACACAAAAAAAATTCAATAGTGCATCAGTCGACAAACCTGTAACCCTTTTTGATAAAGCTGTGAATGAATGGTAGAATTCACTCACTGATGCTATTTGGGATAACTTGAACAACGTAGAATGTGGATATCCGTATAATGAGGGACCAAACTCTATTTCCAAAGCTTTAGTAAAAAGCGTCTAGGATTGAAACGGGTTGGTTTTAAGCATCATTTGCAACCATGGAACAACATCTTTGTCCATATGGATAACAACAATGGTTAGGCGTTGATCCTCTGGTTTGTGGTAGTAATCAAAGAACTGCTCTGCTTTGAAGATCCATCGTAAGACCTCACTACCATCGAAGCAAGAAAAGTCTAGCTTGACACTTCTGGCTTGGAATGGTTAGTTGTACACTACTTCTGTGCCTTAGCTTGAACCACCATGATTTTGTTTTTTGAACAAATCCGCAATCGCTAGCTCCAGTCCCGCAAGTCGTTTTGTAGTATTTTCTTCTCTTTTCTCCCCATCCAAACGGATCTGTTCAACTAATTCCAGCATTTTCTTCATATCATTTTGGAGTTCCTTAAGGCAAGTGTTTTATACCATGGTGGAAATGAAAACACCAATGTAATCAACGTAAATCAACGTACAAGCACCAATGTAATATTAGAGAAAATATCGTAGAGAAATATAGGGTGTGACAAAACAGTGCTTTGTGTATTCGTATTAACCATGAAAATTATTCTCAAGAGCAATAGTTATGACCCAGGGAGAATCATAACCTACATAGCATTCAAGAATTCCAAGAGACAAGAGAGATAGAGAGAGAATTCAATATAGACAGAAAAAAGGTTACCCACGCACTGCCCTCCTTTTTCCCTACCTCCACTATCCTAAAATCATGTAGTCATCCCATTTATGGTTGGGTATTTTCTCTCTCACTCTTACGCTTGTCGCAACTTTTTGTTGCTTGTGCCAGGTGTCCTTTGCGTCCAACCAACTTTGACTCTTCCTCTTTACTACTTGGTCCTTCAGTAATTCTTTCCTTTATTTTTGAGTCCCTTACATTGGTCCATCATCTCAATCGTAACAACCAATTTTGTAACTCTTAATCCATTTGAGATGCTTGTCTTACTTTAATAGGAATAATGTTTCTTCAATAATGTTGTGCATATCAAGAGTTTGATATTCCTGAAATTATTTTCACGTGTATGAGTTTGGTTTCCTTTTTCTTCTAAAATTCTTTCGTAATTACCTTCTTATACGTGTCAATAATATTTGGTTTTTATTAATTTTAAAATTTCAAGGTTGCACAATGGGAAGAGTTGAAGTAACATCAAGAGGAGTTGGGTTTGGTAATGTAATTGTTTATCCTCAATCGCAACAACCAATTTTGTAACTCTTAATCCATTTAGTTATCTTACATCAATAATAATAATATAATAATAATAATAATAATAATAATAATAATAATTATTATTATTATTATTATTATTATTAGATATGCTTATTATTTTGCTAAGTTTTAATTAGTTTTCTTTTAATCAGTTGTGGTCTTTTTTTAAGCCATTTGCTAGAAACTAGTGTAGAGATTGAATTTGAATATTTTTTATGGAAGATATCTCCATTACATTTTTTTAAGAGATATTGTGAGTACCATATGCTAGATTAGAAGGTAAATTAGATAACAAACTTTTTTTCTCATTATTTGTTTGTGGTATAATGTCTCTCTATTAATGTGTAGTTATTTAGATTTCAAGCTTCTATTATATGGCTTCTAACATTATTAGTCTTAGTGCTTTTTCTATTTAGATCTTACTATGGAAAATAGTGAGGAAGGCCAATCTACTAAGATTGTTTGGATATGTGGTAGTGTGTGAAAATATGTTTAGGCTGAGTTTAAGAGGGGAGTGAATTGAAATTTACAATTTTTTTCATTTTAGAAAGCAATGAAAATGTTTTAAGCCAGATGAAAGCTTTCACGAATCTCAATGATCAATGACTCAAGGTGCAATGTAAAAAATAAATTGATTCAGACTCGAATAAGTCGATTTATTTTCTAGCAGAACAAACAACAATCAAAATTACACACAATGTTAATAAATGGGCACAATGGACTAAAACACAGTAATAAAGAACGTGCAGAATGCAATACAAATAGCCACAATGCACAATACCAATTACAACTAAGAGTTAAGTCACACCCAATTACGAGTTAAGGTTTAGCAAAATTGAAAAAATGTACCAATTTGCAAAATCAATACAAGTTGTCCAGTAGATTTGGCAAAAAGAGATGAACCAAACTGCAGGCCCCAGTATAAAAGCCAGCAACAATTGCAATACAAAACATAAATATTTCTGCAAAAAGCTACAATCCAATCGCAATATTAGGCCAAGAAACAATAGCACCTAATCCACAATTACAAGAACTGAAATCAAGAACACATGGAAACTAAACTCAATTTCAAAACAAGGACAACCACTCTTGAAGCAAATCTATAATGCCTTTAATTATGTAGAAAAACTAGAATGGAATCTCAATTTAAAAGGAACACAAATTAGCTAAGACACAAGAAACAAATCCAATGATGCAATGTCAAATTAAATGGCACACATTAGATCAAAAACACAGAAAATAGGTATGTTATAAACCAATTACAAAATCGCAAATCAGATCACAAATACAATGCACTGAAAAGGTTCAAAAGACAACAAAATTCTCTTCCTTAATACAGTTTACAAACACAAAAAAAATTGCTATGATCAGGCAGCGAAAAGAACAATTATGCGACAGGATAACCAACAACAAAGAACAATTTTAATCAAAGAACAGTTTTGAAATAAAGCAATACAACAACAAAGATTTAATTAATACAATACAGAATAACCAATGAGTGAATCTGTGCAGAAAGAATGACAATACAAGTGCAATACAAATCAAGAACGTAAAGAGAGAAGGATCAAGAGAAGAGCACACAAACAATTATACTGGTGCACCCTTCCTCAAGGGCTACATCCAGTCTTTCTTGCAACTCTAGCAAGAAAAATTCTACTAAACACACTCAATTGTACACATTTACAATCAAGAACCCTTCTTGAATCCTGCTAGATTACAAAACACCACTGAATTGTGGAAGTAACACCCTACAACCCCAAACAATTCAGAAAACCACCCTATAGCATCACTAATTACAAAATTGAATCAAAGATTACAATTAAACTATCTAAAACGCAATACTTGAATCAAACAGGATCAAGAATTGAGTTTAAGAAACCCTCTAAATTTTCAATGGAGGTGAATCTGCGCAAGGGCTTGAAGAACTCCAATGGCACAATACAATTTCCAAATTCTTTGTCCTTCAAGAAAATCTCTTTTAATCTTCGTAAAACCAAGCAATCTTTTTCTCTCAGAATATTGACACTCTTGTTCACAATTCTCTTCTCTGTGGGTTGTTCATTTTTCACTCAAAGATGGTCTGGGTATTTAAAACATAAAAACCCAAAATTGTATTTCTTAAAACAGTTTGACAGTTTTGGTGCAGACCTCAAATAAGTCAATTTCATGAAAAGGAAATCGATTTATTTTATGCTAAAAACTAAATTTTCAAAACTAGGTTTTCTAGAATGCTTTTGCTATGCTTTGTTACTTGTTTTAAGTAAGTTTGTATTGTGCCAAGTAATTTCTTCTGAGCTTTGCATAGGTTTACCTTCGCCTTCAATCACACTCACTCACACCCACTAAGATAAGGCCTAAGTCTTCATCTTTAGCTTCCATGCTTTGTTTTACCTTTGCCTAAATGTTTGGCTTCATCAAATACTGAATCCTTTGAGATTCTCAACAATCTCCCCCTATTTGAAGAAGACAACTCAGTGTGTGAGTAGTTTCTAGCTTTATCTGCACACAAAGAAACTTGTGAAAGTAACAATTTCACACATTCACAGATTAAAACAAAAACTGCTATTCCGTTTAAGCATAAGCTGTTACAATTGATACCAATTAACAATATATCAATATGCTAACAACATTACAACAATATATAAAATGATACTAGAACACACTTTAACCTTAATAGGACACCCAAAACCTAGTTATGCAGCAGCAGAACATAAACAAAACTAAATGACATCAAATGATAGTAATAAACATATAATAGCAACAGAGAAAACAGTTAGCAGAACCACAAAATCCACAAAGCCTACACACTCCACCATTTCTCCCCCTTTGTATTTATCAAATGCACAAGAAAGGATAGGAGTGAAAGAGAATGCATATGGCAGTTAAAATGCATGCTACTCTTCATCAGCATTTCTAGCCATTTTCTCTGCAGCATCTTCATCAACATTTCCAGCACCAATATTTCCAACATCAGCTTGACATATCCACTACTCATTATTTATCTTGGTCAGTCCTATCTTGTGCAGAGTGGTTGCCAAAACTTCATGGTTTTGCTTAACTAGTTCAACAATTTCTCCCTCAAGAGGTACACAAAAATACTCAATAAAATTTGAGACAAGCACCACATAAGGGATTTTATAGTCCACTAGTTGTTTAGATTTCTGCATTTGTTCTTCCAACACAAAAGCCTCGTTGACTCTCAATCTATTGACAATGCAATACATTAAGACGATATCCTTCTCATGTAGAACCGTGTGAACGTGTCCTCTTGGTGTCATGATCCATACTATGATGAAAGCTATGATCCTTAGATTCATTGCTGAGCCACCAACATTAAATCCTCTTATGATGCCACACTGATCCCTCATGCAGCTTTTGTAGAATGTGATTTTGTTGTAATCAACCAATGCTTCAATGTTTCCCTTGCCTATTTTCAGCCCCTCACATTTGAGTCCAACCACTGCCATCCATATAGAAGGAGTTGTCTTCATAGTTACTCCTTTTACTCTAGATTCCAACCTATCTTCCTTCACTTTTAGATTCATGAAGAACACCTTCAACAAGTCTGGATATACATTTCCAATCAGTCCAAGGAGCCTCTCAAGTCCTTCATATTACATCAGTTCACTAACTTCCAACAGGATTTTGAATTTTAGCCAGTCCAATCTCACAAACTTTGGGATGTTGATGATTCTCCTGCTGATTTCACGCAGGTATTTATCAATGCTTTCAACACTTTCTAAATCATGCACACTTGCAAACCAGCCTTCCAAGTGCCCTCTTGTATCAACAAATCTGGTAGAACTCACAATTTGTTTCACCCTCTTCTTTGGGTTGCTAGAAGAAGCAGCCATGGCAACAGTGTTTAGAGATGGGTTCTGGAGTAGTTTTAGAATGGGTTTGAAGCTTATGCAGAATGAGTGCACAATGAATGCAATATAAAGACAAATAGAGCAGATTTGAAATAAATTCATTTTCACCTATAAGACAATTTTGGTTGGAGTGGTGTACCTTGAGGTTCCAATGAGACAAGACGTAAGTGCATGGGGAAATTGCAGAACAATTGCAGAATCTGTTGCTTTTGAGTTTCTTACCATTTTTACTACCAATGGTGTAAAGACATGTGGCATTGTGTGGCTCAATGTGGTCAAATATGAGTAGTTGAGCAAGTTTTGCTTCAATCAATTCACTTTGCATGCTTGAGTCTATTCACCACTGTCCATCAATTGATTCCAATAGATCTTACACCAATCCCTTGTCTTAGAATACAACTCAAAAGCAATTAAAAGATCAAATTCTAAAGCAGAGTAAACTGAAAAATAAAATCAGCAGTTCACAAAAGAAAATAAATCGGTTCCCAGTCAAATAAATCGGTTTATTTTCATGACAGTGAGCAGAAATGTGATGCAATACCTATTTATGCTATGTTTGATAAATCTAGTATGCCTAGCTCAATTCTAAGGTAATTAAACCTATCCTTAGCTGGTGGTTTAGTAAAGAAATCTACTAATTATTTTTCAGACCCAATAAATTTGATTTCTCAATCTCCAATACTAACTTGTTCTCTAATGAAATGACATCTAATCTCTATATACTTAGGTCTAAAATGATGTATTGAATTCTTCGTGAGATTTATGGCACTAGTGTTATCACAAAACAATGGTACCTTTGTGACTTTAAGACCAAAGTCACTAATTTGTTGCTTAAGCCATGAGATTTCAGCACAACAGCTTCCAATAGCAATGTACTCAACTTCAGCGATAGAGAGAGCAACACACTTGCTTCTTGTTGTTTCATGATATTACGCTTGCTCCAAGTAGATGACATGTACCACTCGTGATCTTTCTATCCAGTTTACACCCTGCAAAGTCTGAATCTAAATACCCTTTAAGATTGAGTGTAGCTTCATTTGGATATCACAATCCCACATTAATTGTTCTTTTGAGATACATGAGAATTCTTTTTGCTACATTGTAATGAGATTCCTTCGGATTGGCCTGAAATCTTGCACACATGCGTGCACCGAACATGGTGTCAGGTCTACTAGTTGTGAGATAGATCAATGATCCAATTAGTCTTCTGAATTTTGTTTGACCCACTACAGTTCCATTCTCACCAGCATCAAGATAACAGCCTGTAAAAATTGGAGTTGAGACTTATATCACTATAAACTTAAAACATGTCACTATTAATATCCTATAACAATAATTAAATTGTCACTAGTACTCGTGTTACTGTTGCACTTGTGACAATAATTTTAGATGTCACTAAAATTAAGCTTTATTATGAAAAATAAAATTGTCACTAATAATTTTACGTAATAGTGACAATAATACAATGTTACAAATATAAAACACAATTATGACAATAATAAAATATCAAAAATATAAATTAATTATTATTATTATTAATTTATTATGTTTAGCTATGAATTAGCTATGAATTATTTCTAATTATTAATATTTTATCATTATTATTATAAAAGTTATAATATGTTGTAATAATCACTACTTTCTATTTCATCATCCACACTATCATCATGAGCACCACCATCCTCCAAATCTGTTTCACTACCATCAGCAATGGAATCACAGGCTGACAAGTGGAAATTGCTGATTCAGCAGCAACCACTGCCTCCTTTGTTTTAAGATCAATGACACCAAGCATCAAATCCATTTCAGATTCATTTCCAATTAAAAGTATAACAAATAAAAAATATAACCAGAACTTGAAACATAAATAAATCAAATCAAACTTAATTCTAATTTATTTCAGGGATATCGTCAACACCCAATTTCGTCCGGGTAAATAAAATTATTATAAAATATAAAACAATATAAAATTAAAATAAAAAATGGGTGTTATTTAGTTTTATCATACTTTGTAAAAAAAAGAGTTTTGGTTTCATTTTATTTTATGTATAAAGTTTTAAAAATAAAATTCGTGAAAAGGAAAAAAAAGTAAAGAAAATCAGTCCATTAAAAATTTGTTAAAAAAATAATAATAATAAATATAAAATTGTCATTAAAGTGTTGACATGTCACATTCTCTCTCTTTCTGCCTGCCTTGTCTGATGCCCATTAATGATATGAATATTAATTGAAAATAAACTCAAGAATTATAAAATGTTAGAAATTTGAATAGTAGATTTGATTATTATTCTGATGATTATGCTTAATAGTGATTAAATGCTGATGATTTTCAATTAAATGCTGATTGTCTAATAATTGGTGTGTTTTCTTTTTAAATTGTTATGCTCATCCTTTTTATTTTACAGGCTCCATTTGGTTAATGTTCTAAATAGTAATTAGATTTTTTTTACATTAGATGATTTGTTTTATTTTTTCGAAAAGTAAAAAAATATAAATATATATTTCAAAATAATAATAATAATAATAATATTAAAATAAAACAAAAAAAAATGTTTAAGTATCTATTTCTATTGTTGTGTTATTTAGGTCGCTTTCAATAAATGTAAAAATGAAAAAAACAATAAAGAAAAAAAAAACAAATTAAAAAAAATAATAATAAAATATTTCAGCCATATTACCTCCAATATTGCCTATTTATTCCCCATATTCATTTATTTTCGAATTTGATTATATGTATGGGAGGGTATGATGCCATAACAATAACTACGATACAATTCTGCCCATTTTTCAGTCTATGTTCGTCCTTGGGATTTAACAGTCAATTGGTGTCATAAGTGGGAATAATTAGGAATTAATAGCTATGAATCTGAATTAACATGAATAATCAATTGGCAGTTCACAAATTATAATTAAGTGAGAATAATTAGGAATTAATGGATTTAAATTTTGAATTAAGAGTGGGCTGACTGGAATTAGTATAAATATACATAGTGAGCAAGTGGATGCACACGAAAAAAACACAAAGAGACAACAAGAATTACAGTGCTGAAAAATTAGTTGGGATCTAGAGTCATCGAGGGCAGAAAGAGAAAAAGTCCGAAGTTCTTAAGTAGTGCTTCAACGAGTAAGTCCAGTTCATTCGTTTTTTGTATGTGTTGTACATAATGTGATTATTTTGATTGCTCATTTGATTTGAATTATTGTCCTATTATTCGACCCTTATTGCTTTGATTCGTTTTTTTTTTAAAAAGTATAATGAAACATAAGACACTCTCAAAAGTTATTGATGAAAGGGAAACATGTTGTCTGAGGATCTTCAATTGATATATTTTGATTGCTCACTTGATTCCTTTATTTCTTTATGTAATATGATTGTCTTGTTTGAGAGTTACTACAATATCTTGATATTCAACCCTTATTGCTTTAATTCGTTTAGAAATAAATATAAAAAATACAAGACATTTTTAATTTCTCAAGCAAAATATAAAATTTTCCTAAAAATTTAATGAATTATTAATTTTTCGGGAAAAGGTAAAGAAAATAATAAAATGTTGTTTTTGTGAAACAATTTTCAAAAATCATAAAAAGGTAAAAATTTTCAGAAAAAGAAAAAATGTAAGTTTCTAAACAGCTTTAAAAATCGTTGAAAAAGTAAACTTCTTCAAAAATAAAAAATAAAAATTTTCAAAAAAGTTAAAAAATATAAAACATTTTTCAAAAATAAAAAGTATAAAACATTACTTAATTTTGGGAAAAATAAAAATGTAAACATAATAATAATGATAATGAGAATATTGATAAAGAAAAGAAAACAGTTTGGGCTTAATATTTTTACTATGACTAATTATAATATTAATTATTTTATTTCTATGGCATTTGCATTGATTATTTAAATCAATTATTTAATTTTTTATTCAATATTTCGTAAAAAAAAAAGATATATACTAAAGTTATGAACAAAGGGGTAGCATGTGGTACTAGTGATCTATGCCACATAAATAATGAATATTAAGTTTTTTAATCTTAATTATGTTTATATGTATATTTGTATTCCTTTTCCTTTACTTTAACGGAAATAAAAGTGGGTTAGGTATAAGGATTAAAAAAACATTTTTATGAACAAACTTTTAAAAAAATAAAAAATATTATATTCCAAATAGTTTTAAAAATAATAAAAAAATAATAATAAACAAAGCAATTTTAAAAATAATAAAAATATTTAATTTCAATGAAAAAATACAAAAAAGAGTTTTAAACATAAAAAAAAAGTATAAAAACAGTTTTAAATATAAAAAAACATAAAGCAGTTCTATAATAATAAAAATAGTTTTTAAATTTTTTAAAACAGTGTAAACAAAACAATTTTGAAAATTAAAAATATAAAAGTATTTTTTAAAAATAAAATAGAATAAAATAGAAAAAAATATATAAAAAACATAGTTTTTCAGAATAAAAAAATAATAAAAAATATAAAATTTTCATAAAATTAAAATATCAAATATCACCAAACAAAATTATTAAAATAGAACTACGTGTATCCGAATTTTCTATCATGTATAGAGATACGTAGGACCAAGGTCAAGCCTTGTCGGATCCAAATAAAAATAATAATATATTTTCTTTGTTTATTTGCTTTGTATTTGTAGGCTTTTTTATAAATATACTTGTTTGTTTTTATTATTTGTTGTGATTATTATTTTATTTGGGGAAAAATAATATTAAAAAAAAACCATACTTATTTTTATCCATTTAATTAAAGATACCGTCTTAGGACGGGCGTTGTGGGGGTGCTAATACCTTTCCCACATGTAAGTGACTCTCGAACCCTTACTTTGGTTTGCAGACTATTTTATTTTTGGTTTTTCTATGGTTTTCCTTAATAAGCTATGGTGGCGACTCTAAATCTCTAAATAAATGTATTTTTTTAAAAAAATAAATTTTTTGATCGTCCCGCCGTAATTCCGGTTGTGACAGATGGCGTCTCCACTAGAGACTATTTTAGAGAGTCAGGTCAATTTAATTAAATGAGTAAAATTTGTGTGGTTTTTTTTGAATGTTTACGTTTTCCTTTCTTTATATATATTGCATGTTATATATTTTAATTTGAAAGGAACGTATTCTAGGTATGAAATATTGAACCCTATAGTAGAAGACATGCTATATATAGCCTGGGAATTTTCTAGTTGTTTTGCAGGTGGGGGTTGTGTATGTATTTTTCTCCCTTCACACACCTTATTACATATCATGAGTGGGGCCTTATACTCGGGCATGTGAAGCTCAGAAATAGAGGAGTTGTGTAGCAAAACTGGGCAGATGTACGTCCTAACCCAGG
>Ga0209700_102024_pt1 | contig 41857 bp, 30 predicted proteins | sample SiratroredBW_FD_187528 | JGI IMG/M metagenome (GOLD analysis project Ga0209700, IMG submission 187528) | Root nodule microbial communities of legume samples collected from California, USA - Siratro red BW (SPAdes) (version 2) | ecosystem: Host-associated > Plants > Roots > Nodule | place: USA...
TGAATTTGACCGTTAGTTTGACCCAGTCAAAGTTTTCAATTGTAACAGCCATAACTGTATTTCTGTTGTAACAGAAATAACTGTCACATTCAATCGATTGTTTTGGAAATTCAATCGATTGAAAACCTTTTTCCAGCAAAAGCATTTTGGGTTATTTTTATTTAAAACAGTTTTAGTAAAAATCTTTGTGAATCTTTTTAGCACCTCAGAAGTAATGATCCATGCCACAAGTGATTAAGGACTAAACCAATCACCAACACACAAACCCAACTAAGGACCAAGACCTAAACACCCAACTATCTTCATGTTGGCACAAAGTCTTCACTTGAATAATTCTCGTCCAGGTTGGTTCCAACAGATTCTTCATGAGGCATTCTTCATCAGCTTCATATGCTAAGCCTTGGAGCTCACAATATTGAATTCATCAAATCACGTGCTTAGCCTTGGTGCTAACAAGTAGTGGCTATTCCAGCACCTTGTTTAATAGCGCAAATTATAGTTCACTGCTTCAAGCTTATCATGAAACTCATGAAGAAGCAAACAGACTGGCCTTGTCCAACAATAGATTAAAAGGTTTAAAGAATTGGTTGGAAGGCAGAGTTAAGGAACTGGAAGATGAAGTTTTAAAACTGAAAACTGATTTTGATCACTTAGAAATTATTTACAAAGTCTCTAATAATCCTAATTTTTGCTAGTCAGGTAACTGTGAAACCTGTGAAGCATTGCAGAAGAAAGTAAACTACTTAATTATTACTACTTCTAAACTGTCAATGGGAACAACCAATCTAAATGCCATTTTGGGATCTCAAAACTATGTTTTTGAAAAATTTAGCATTGGATATTAGCCCAATTTTTAAAGAAAACAAAAGAAATACAACAGTTTCTTTGAAACTAATGATCAGTAGTCTTCACAGTCTATTACCTGCTTCTACTGCACGAGAAAAGGTCATTCTGTAAGAAATTGCAGGGTTAGAAGATTGATGTGCCTAAGGGGCTGGTTAGGTAGGTACCTAAAAGCATCACTAACACTTGTGGATCCAAATTTAACAAGGTACCAATACCTCAACTTTAAACTGTTTTGTAGGTTTGTTTGGCATCCAAGAAGTAGTTGTGGTACTTGGACAATGGATGTTCCAAACATATGACTGGAGATGCTTCCCAGTTGATTAATATGAAAATGAAACCTACTGGATATGTCACTTATGGAGACAACAACCGAGGGAAGATACTCGGAGTTGGTGACATAGGAGGAGATGAAAGAGTGATCATGAAAGACGTACTTCTGGTGGAAGGATTAAAGCACAATATACTGAGTATTAGTCAACTGTATGACAAAGGGTACAAGATCACTTTTGAGCGTGATCTTTGCCTTATAGCAGATTCATAATCTAGTGAAACTGTTCTAGTAGGTAAAAGGGTAAATAACGTGTATATGCTTAATGTTTCTTGCATATCATCTAGCATGAATTGCTTACTCACTAGGAATGATAAGTCTTGGCTACGGCATAGAAGATTAACTCATATTCATATGCATCATCTCAATAAGATTGCATCAAAAGAACTAGTAGTTGGACTCCCTAAGCTCAAGTTTGAGAAACATAGATTGTGTGTAGCATGCCAAAAGGGTAAACAAACAAAAAACACTTTTAAACCCTTAAATGTTGTTTCTACTTCTAGACCACTTGAGCTGCTTCACATGGATTTGTTTGGTCCTTTTAGAACCATGAGCCTAGGAGAAAATGACTATAGTCTTGTTATAGTAGATGATTACTCACGGTTTACATGGACATTATTCACTACTACCAAAGATGAAGCTTATCATGTTTTCAAAAGATTTGCCAAAGTTATTAAGAATGAGAAAAATTGTGGCATATCTTCTATTAAATCAGATCATGGTGGAGAGTTCCAAGATGAGAAGTTTGACAAATTCTGCAGCAAACTAAGCATCAAACACAACTTCTCAACACCAAGGACTCCACAGCAGAATGGAGTTGTAGAAAGGAAGAATCGATCCTTGGAGGAACTTGCAAGAATGTTGTTGAATGAAACTAGACTGCCAAAATACTTCTGGGCAGATGTAGTAACCACAACCTGCTATATACTAAATAGAGTGCTAATCCGACCAATATTGAAGAAAACTCCCTATGAGTTATTTAAAGGAAGAAAGCCTAATGTTTTTCATCTAAAAGTTTTTGGTTATAAATGTTTTATTCTGAATAATGGTAAGGATAACTTGGGCAAATTTGATTCAAAATCTGATGAGGGGATATTTCTTAGTTATTCATTACATGGTAATGCATATTGAGCTTTCAATAAGAGAAGCATGTTAGTAGAGGAATCAATGCATATAGTATTTGATGAAACTAGATTGGAAACTAAGACGCAAGAAATCAGTAAACCTCCAGAAATTCAATTAACTGATACTAGAACTGGTACTGATGCAGTCAACTCTGAACCACCAAGAGAATAGAGAGTTCCAAGAAACTTGTCATTAGACAATGTTATTGGACAGGTTCAGAAGGGAGTGTCAACAAGGAGGTCACTCAACCAGTTTTTTGAACATATGGCTTTTGTGTCTCAAGTGGAGCCTAAATCATTAAATGAAGCTCTAGAGCACAACAGTTGGATAAACGCAATGCATGAAGAGCTGAACCAGTTCACAAGGATTGAAGTCTGTCTCTTGTTCCCAGAACTCAAGATATAAATGTTATTGGCACAAAATGGGTGTTCAAAAATAAGCTACACGAGCAAGGAGTCATTGTTAGAAACAAAGCTAGACTTGTTACTAAAGGATATAATCAGGAAGAAGGGATCGACTTGGTGAAACCTATGCTCTAGTAGCTAGATTGGAAGTTGTAAGATTATTGCTAGCTTATGCTTGCATGAATGATTTAAAGTTACATTAGATGGACGTGAAAAGTGTATTTCTAAACGGGTTCATTGATGAAGAGGTATATGTGAATCAACCTCCTAGTTTTGAATATCATAAGCATCTGGACTATGTCTTCAAACTCAAGAGCACTACATGGATTGAAACAAGCATAATCATCAAGCGAACAAATGTCTTCCTTTGGAAATTATGAGCTAGTTATTGTACAAAATTTGCCAGAGAAATTTCATTAGAACTCCCTATGAAACTTTCGCTGCCATGGAGTATATCATTTAATTCACATTTGTCTTTTATCTCTCCTGAACCCCTGATTATAGGTGATGCTAGGTTGCACAATGAAAATCACGATGTTATCAGCTTCTGGGTAGAGAAAGATGTCTCAAACTAACTAGTAAACACAAATTTTAGTTTCTGAAAAGAACTAGGAAAATGAAAGATGTTCTAACAATGGACTCCTCTATGATTTTATTCTTTACTCATTTGTCATCAGAGTATGGCGAATTGATATGTGGAAAATCTTCAAGAGGTGGGGACGGGTGAATGATGTGTTCATCTCACTTAGACTTAATCAAAGTGGCCATATATGTTTGGCTTTGTCAGATACCACGAGGTGGCAAAAATAAGCGTTTTGCATAAACAACATGATAATATTTGGATTTGATTGGAAACTTGGTGTCAATGTGTCAAGAAAGCTTCAAGAACAAAGGAAGTAGCTTGAAATACGAGGATGATAAGAAGACATGAGTGAAAGCAGCTGTAAAAGCAAACGGGGGTGAACCAAGAGTGAAGAAAATCTCGAGGAGGAACTCTACGGAGAAAACATATGCTCAGATTGCAAGAGGGAAATCTAACAGTGGAGATGATGAAGAGGAATGGAAGGGTCAGATATGGGTCACCGATGACAAGAAGAAATGGATGGAAAGGAGTTTAATTGGAAGGGTACACAACCGAGAAGATTTCGAGAAGGTGAAAGAGAGTTTTATTCAGAATGGTATAGGTTTTATTCGTATCATATACTTGGGATATAAAGTTGTGCTTATATCAGGGGAAGAAGGGGTTGATGTATGTGGAAGAGAACAAACAATGGATGTAATCAAATTTTGAATGAGTAGTCCATTGGGAGCAATACAAGTATCAGGGAAATAGGATTATATGGATGAGGATTTGGGGTGTGCCTTTACAATTTTGGAGTAGAGAATGTTTTGAAAAGGTTACACCAACAATGGGAAACATAATCTCTGTTGATGAAGATACACTACTATGACATAATCTGGTGTATGCTAGAGTTCAGGTGCGACTTCCATTGCACTCAGAGGCCAAGATGAAGGCCAAGATTAAAATTAATTAAACGTTCTTCTCGATGCTTCATAGATGTAGTTGGTGAATAAAACGGGAGACAAGGAGGAATGGAGATGTGTCTTCAATGGAACAAAGGAAGGGAGTAGAAAGTGTGTACCATGAAGGTGGAATTCAATTACCATTACCAACAAAGGTAAACAAATGGAGTTGGTCAAAATCCAAAAGATCTTCACGTACTTGGATATGTCGAACAACAATTTTGAGGGTCCAATACCAAATGAGCTAATGCAGTTAGGAAATTATATTTCCTTAGTCTAATTGTGGGCTATATATTTATTTATATAATCATATTAGTTGTTGATTTTCTTAACGTCCGAAATCGTTTGTCATTAAAATGATTTTAATGAGTCATTTAATATAGTTTTAATGATCTCCTTAATTTCTCAGATTAATTAGTTTAATGGAAATCGTTTTTTGAGAGGTTATTAGAATAAAAAGGGAGGTAAAGGGTTAGTCCCCGATATACCAAAATCACAAACTTTGTGGTCTCTTACCCTATCAAAAGAGTCACTCTAAAGTCTAGCAAGAGGAATAAGGAAGATTTTGGTTGAGGAAGATCATAACCCTATCGAGTATTCTATCTTGATCCATGGATTCAGGTATGTGACTCTTCTATTGAATTCACTCTCAATAATTTAACATGATGGGTTAAATTCATTATTCAGAACATTTATTTTGCAATTTTCTAACAAGTGGTATCAGAGCCTCCTTCATGTTAAATTATTGGGAATAAATTTTTATCATTGGATTAAATTATGTTGTTGTTATATCTGTTTGGAATTAAAGGATAAACGCACATAATTCTATTTGATGTTTATGTCTTTTGTCTTATATTATATAATTCGTTTTATTGAATTGTTGTGGCCTTAGTTTCTGTATGTTGCAATTTTGGTAATTCATATGAATTACTGGTATGATATACATAATAATTCCGCTAGTTAATTGTCCTGAAAAGCATATGTAATATTTTTGACCATGAATACGATTCACAGATCCAAGTCTTTATTTCCATTGTTATATCCGCTGCTCATATGCAATTTTTTTTAATGCTTATTATTTATGCGGATAATAAACGACCCAAAGGAAGTTTGTTGTTTCACCAAATAATAAACATTGAATTTTTTTATGATGCTTATTATTTATGCGGATAATAAACGGCCCAAAGGAAGTTTATTGTTTGGCCAAATAATAAACATTGAACCTTCAGTTGATATATATTTATTATGCGAGCACTAATCGGCCCAAAGGAAGATTGTTGTTTGGCTAATATGATGATTATTATTTATGCGAATAATAAACGGCTCAAAGGAAGTTTATTGTTTGGCCAAATAATAAACATTGAACCTTCAGTTTATATATATTTATTTATTTTTATCTAATTATGCAAGCACTAGTCGGCCCAAAGGAAGATTATTGTTTGACCAATTAATAGAAAATGTATGCAGTAAATAAATAGGTTGCAAATTCTCAAGGTTCCATGTGAACTTGAGTCAGTCCAAAGAAAGGCTTAATGTTTGACAGGATTTTTTGACAATATTTGATTACTGCAATGAGAGTACCACTTACAGTTAACTTTTCTATCCAAAGATTAAAAATTAATGTTGTTCTAGGTATCTCAGTATTATTTTCCCATTATTCTTGCTAGCAATATTATTATTATTATTTTGATGGATACAATTGTTGTTGCTTCAGCTTCAGCTGCCAATGTTTCTGCTCAAGTTAGCAGCATCCTTATGCTAAATGGTACAAACTTCAAAGTTTGGAAAGATACTGTAGAGATTGTCCTTGGTTGTATTGATTTAGACATAGCTATTCGGCAAGACAAACCCATTGCTACTGAAGAAAACGCTAATTGATTAACTTTGATTATTGATAGAAAAGAAAAAATAGCTTTTATACATGACAATGATGTTTGGTAAAATCTAACCCTGGCAAGTTTATTCTATTAATCTTTTACCCTTTTTTTTGTGTTCCAACTGTTGATACAAAAACCCTAAAAATATTTATTTGTTTTAAATTTTATTTTTCTGCAAACATTCAAATTGCGGGTTATTTCTTGAGTCTAAATTTATTATAATCATATAAATTTTTTTGTAATGCATAAGTCCCTTGGGAGAAAACATTTATTACTTGCTACATTGCGACTGGTGTACTTGTAATCATTACAAATTTTTGCTAACAAGTTTTTGGCATTGTTGTTTGAGATTTGAGTTCTAATACATAAAAATTTCATCATTATACTTCTTTTATGATTAATTTCTTATTATTTTTTTAATTTTTATTTTCGTTTTTGCATATATATTTTATTTGTACTAACTTGTTTTTCCAGTTTTTAGTCTATTTTTGTATATACAGTACAATCTTTTTCTACTCCAGATGATAATCATAATTTGAACTTCCTTTTGAAAAAGAGACGGTTGATTAGAATCAGAGGATAACTATAAGGGACTTAATCACATATATAAGTCTTAGATACTTGACTAGGATTGTGAGACCCACATTGAATGAGAAGATTTTTCAGATGAAGCCTGCTCTCTTACAGTTGATCGCTCACATCAATTTTTTTGTTTGGATCAAGAAGATCAAGATACCCATCTATACACATTTTATGAGTTGTGTGCCTCAGTTGGACTTGCAAGAACATATGAGGGGGCATTGTTCTTGAGATTGTTTCCATTCTCTCTGATTGGAAAGGCTAAGGTTTGACTTCAATCATAGCCTAACCAAAGTCAAACTGGTTGGAAAGATGCGGAGACAAACTTTTAAGCTCGTTTCTTCTCGCCATCTAAGAATACAGAGGTGAATGCGACCATAACTAGTTTTGTGCAAGGTGTTGATGAATCACTCAGTGAAGCTTGGGAGAGATTCGAGGTTTTGTTGAGAAAGTGTCCTAACCATAGTTTTTGAAGTGGATTTGCAAGTGCATACCTTTTGTAATCAGCTTCAACCGCAGACAAAAATGATTTTGGATGTCTATTTTGGTGGCTCAGTTTTGTTCAATACTACAGAGGAAGCAATCAAAATTATTAAGTCTATGGCTTCTACTGATTTGAGAAGTTAGTATGGAAGGACACAAGCACAAAAGAGAAGATTGTTATCAATTTTCAAGATGTTATCTTAGCCCAACAGAAGCTCTTGTCCCACTAGGTTGAGGTTCTCAACCAACAAATGGCCAAGTTACCTCAACAGATACAAGCCACGCAAGCTGCATTAGTCCCAACTCAACTAGTTTTTCATTGAGATTTGTGAATGAGTTAGGTTTTTCTTTGAAATTTTAAGTTGTGATTACTCTTTTATATTATTGTGATTGAAAATTCATTATTGTTGCATATTATGTGGCAAATTTTGGTATTAAAAGTATAACCAAGTGAGATTTTGAGCTTTAGAGTTATTTAAGTAAGTACTTTCATTGATTATTCATAATTGATTTTGCTCCAGTTTCTTTACTGATTATTCATTTACATGTTTAGATATGATCAAGGCCATTTTTGTTTTATCTTTATTGTAGCTACATCCAAATAGCCAACCTTTTAATTGAATAACACATTTGTATCCTTTTTAAGCCCTTCAAAAGATATTGTTCTTCATCTTTGAAATTGTTTGCTTTTTTTGACTACCTTACTTTGAGTTAGAAGAGCAAAGAGATCAGAAACTTGGCGTCATTCAAGTTTTGGGGAGAATATCTGAAAAATAATTAAATAAAAAAAGGTTATAAGGACATCTAGTTTTAACTTTGTTTTAGGACAAGCAATGTTCTAAGTTCAGGGGAGTTTGATGTATTTAAATTATATGATGTTTTTTAGCTTATTTTTCATAATGAAATCAAATCTTTCTAAGCTTGGAACCTACTAAATCTCATGTTTTTATGAATAATTTGTTCTTTTATAAATAAGTTGTTACTTTAGTTTTTCATCATATATTACTCTAAATCTCATCAGTTTTGTCAAATAAATGATCATGGAGCATTCAGGTCAAGAAGAAAAAGATTGGAGTCCCAAGGAGCACATAAGGCCAAATTTGGAATGTTGATGCTGAAAGCTGGGTTGGGCGCCACTTTACTAAAAATGGGCCAAAAGTGCTGAAATTGCTACAGAATCCAATTGTGCCTGGTGCTACTTTTCTGCATCAGGTGCGGGTATCAGAAAACAAATTTTATTTAAGAAACCGTTTATAATAGGGTTTGATATCTTCGACCATAGATCATAAAAATTCATACTTTGAGACAACTTAGGGGTTTTTAAGTTTAATCGACCCTCTACCATTGTGTTTGTTGGTTGTTTAGTGTTCTTATGACTATGAGGAGTTCAACCTATTATTGTTAGAGTTAGATGTAATGAGATGGAACTCTCATGTAACCATATTTGGGCTTATCTTATGTCTTATTGTAAATGATTTTCTTCGAATATATCAGTTTATTAATTTTCTGCTTATACTTGAGTGGATTCATAACTCGATCATTGATTTTTAAGAGTATTGAAAAATATCTTTTGAATCTAGAACTAAATTAGTTTACCAGATGAAAGCTCATGTTTGGGAATAGAGCGTGATTCATTTGTTGTCATTAAGATCCTTGTGTGAATGTAAGACTTATCTATATAATTGATCAAGAAATTGATGGTTAATAGACAATCCCAAGGCTCATCTGTTGAAGAATCAGGTTTGAATAACTTTTTGGATTGACGTTGATTATTGATTGAAAAGAAAAAAATTATTTTTATACATAAGAGTGGTGTTTGGTGAAATCTAACCCTGACAATTTTATTCTATTAATCTTTTAGCCTTTTTCTATGTTTTAAGTGTTGATACAAAAACCAATAATATTTATTTGTTTTACATTTTAGTTTTCTAAACAACATTTAAATTATGGGTGATTTCTTGACTCTAAATTTATTATAATGACATAAATATTTTTGTAATTCATAAGTCCGTCAGGAGAGAATGATAACTTATTACTTGCTACATTGCGACTGGTACACTTGTCGTCATTACAAATGTTTGCTAACATGGTTCAACAGGGTATCCTTGAAGCTTTGGAAGGTGAATCCAAGCTTGACAGAACCATGGTTGAGAAGGAAATAATTGAACTATTGGAGAAGGCTCATAGTGCAATTGTTCTGAGTTATGGTGACGAGGTGTTAAGGCAAGTTGTGAAGGATAAGATCGCAATAAGGCTATGGAAGAAGTTGAAAACCTTGTATATAATGAAGTCCTTGGTGAACAAATTGTACATAAAGCAAGACTTGTACTTGTACAAGACGAGTGCTGATAAGGCAGTCAGTGAAAAATAAAATGAATTTAATAAATTGATTCTTGATCTTGAAAGATTGATGCTCTGATTGATGATAAAAAGAAACAATAATTTTTATTCTTGTGTTCCCTACCTAAGATGGATGATTATTTCAAGAAGACATTGTTATGTGAAAGATCAAATCTCTCTCTCTTGAGGAGGTTTAGGTTACCTTGAACTCAGAAAAGTTGAAGAAAAAGTTTGGCATTAAGGCGTCTATTACTAAAGATGGTCTAGTAGTAAGGGGGACATTATCTAACCATGATAATGGAGGAATAGTTAGATGGAGTTTGAAGTCTAAGATTGGTGATGGAAAGGTTATAAATGTCTACAAGTGTTACCATTGTTGAAGGTATAATTGCATATAGAAGGGGGTTGAATGGAGCCTGAACTTAAATCACGGAATATAAAATAATTCAAAGGAATATTAAATAAAGTATAAGGAAAAGAGAAGTAAATGCATATTTATATTGGTTCACCCTATAACCAGGGTTACCTCCAGTTTTCTTAAGCAAACTGCTTAAGAGATTTCACTAATCGAGTTTTCACACCTCTCTAGAAACAAGTATTATTATACCTCTTCAAGTACAAGTTTCAATGTCTCTGTCAACACTGGATTTAGTCCTGTTGAAGCTAAATTTTTTTATTCATTTTCTTTTAATTCAAAGTTAAAAGTAATTAAGATTAAGATTAAAATATAAATTGGATGCGAAAGTTGGATGCTGGACCAACTTCATGGGGTTCTTTCTCCTAATCCTTTAACTTATAGGGGTTGTGTAAGTAACCATTGGAAAGATCTCATTATGTTCTTCAAATCCATATACAGCTTGCTCATTCACATAGCCATTTAACCACTCAAAATTTGATCCAAAGTTGCTTGTTCATTATTTTTTTTTACAGCCCAACCATGAAAATTCTAAGTCCCCAAAATCCTTGGTTTTGCTTCTTGATGCTATTTTGAGTCAAATGAACCTCCTAGTGGCACGAACGTTTCCCAAAGGATGCATTTAATCTTGCTCAGAGCTTGCATTTAGAGTAAACCAACATCTGCAGACCCACTTTGCCAGAGCTAGATACAATTAATCCACTAAAGTAATAATCCTTGACACGCACGCTGCCTCTTTAGGGTTCATCTGCAGTGGTTAAGACTAAACCTCTCTCTCTCATAAAGCTTTGGCTTGTTTAAGTTCTCAGTGTAGGGAAAAGCACATACGTTACTCCCTCTTTAGACACTGAGAACTTTAACGAGTCAGAGTAACATTACCTGAGCCTTAACCCCATGCAAGCCACGTTAGCTGGCACTATGCGTGGAGCATTGGCACGTTAGCTGCCCTCCTTTTGATTATCCCTCTCTTCTCATTTCTCAATAAAATTAGAAAATGACTAAAATACCCATCAGTCTTAAAAAATAGAAAAAATAGAAAATTATTAAAAAAAAATCATAAAATCAATTTCAAAATTACCCAATCACATATTTAGAACTACGTATTTCCTGATTCTTCACCCATTAAGGATGTTGATACATAGGAGCAAGGTCAATCCTTGTCAGGTCTTTTAATTTAAAGATTACTATTTTGTTTTTAATAAAGGGAAAAATAAACATTTTATAAACAACATTTGATTTTGCTCATTTGATTAAAGGTACTGTCTTAGGACAGACGCTGTATGGTGCTAATACCTTCCCCACGTGTAACCGACTCCCGAGCTCATCTCTAGTTCGCAGACCTTTTCTTATTCTTTTCTTGGTTTTCCATAGTTTTCCATAATAAGCTATGGTGGTGACTCCATCTCTTTCTTTTCATTATTTTTTAATTTCTCTTTCAGATCACCATACCCATCGTGATCGAGCCTCTCCAAGCACGAGTATTCTACAACTCCAAGTAATGAGTATTCAACATCTTTCCTAGCAAAGAGTATTCACATCTCTCTAGGTAACGAGAATTTAAAACCTCTCCATGCTAAAACCAATCCTAATCTCCTCCTGAGATGAAGACATCTCAACAATAAGAAAAACCCTCTTAAAAGAGAGAACTAATAAAAATATTCTTGATTTAATAATCACTTGAAGACATTCTTTTTTAGTTCCAAATTTGAAAGTTGAGACTTTATATAATCTTCGTGATCAATTCTTTTGACGCTTGAATGAGAAATATTTGCTTTTGTGTATCTTATACATCTTCTAGTGATAATCCATTCATTTTAGGAGTTAATAAGATAACCACTTAGATAATATAACCCAGGACCTCTCACCAGCTTGAGATAACCTACAGCCATCAGACCAGAGCAACTTTTCTGTCATGTTACAATTATTTTTATACTTATTATTAGAATTACAATTACTTATTATTATTATAATTATTATTATTGATATTATTATTATTACTCATTTTATTATTGTTATTATTATTCATATTATTAAAATTATTAGTAGTATAATATTATTATTATTAACATTATTATTATTATTATTATTATTATTATTATTATTATTATTATTATTATTATTTTTTATGATCGAATTTTTTACCGAATCTGTGACTGATTCTGTGACCGATTTCTGTGACCGAATCTGTGACCAATTCTGTGACCGAATCTGTAACCGAATCTGTGACCGAATCTGTGACCGATTCTGTGACCGATTCTGTGACCGAATCTGTGACCGATTCTGTGACCGATTCTGTGACCGATTCTGTGACCAAATTTGTAACCGATTTTTTCGGTTACTGATTCAATCACTGATAATGACCGATTTTTTCGGTCACTGATTCGGTCATCGATAGTGATCGATTTTTTCGGTCACTAATTTCGGCCACTATTTGGCAATTTTCTAGTAGTGAAAACTCTATGATGTGAAGACGTTGATTACTTTGTTTGGCCCGTTCTTAAGACTGGTTTTGTCTAACTGTAAATTCTCTAACACTCTTTCATTTGTATATATATATCATTTGACGTATTTATCTAGCATAACCAAGTGCTGTAGATTAGTCTAGCATAACATTGCATCATTGAATCTTGTATCCATTATATATTGAAGATGTCGTCCAATTACTTGTTTATTAAGATTGTTTTCTAGTCTCAATAAATTTTTTTATTTCTCCTTCATGGATGAGTTCTTCTATCAATTCTTTCATGTGTTATAAGGCCATAGTCTTTATCTTAATTATTCATCCAACACATTATCTCTTGCAATGCTTCTAGTTAGAACTTCTGAGCGTTTAGACATCATCTAGCCTATCTTATCTTGATCAACAAAACCATCTTGGAACATGTGTCTAGTCCATGTATGCTAACATTATCATTCATCTAGTAGTTCTTCTCTTCATCTTATGTGTCATATGCATTCTTATTAACTCATTGACCCTTTTTATATGTCTTATAGTATTTGTCATCATAAAACCATTGTCTAAGGGATTATGTCATATCATTTAGTGACTTAAAAATTATAAGAAGGAAGGTCACACAAAAAAAGTATTCTTCTTAGAGGTAAGAGAAGGTCGAATATCCAGATAAACCATCAGGATCTAGCAGAAGATTTGATGGACCGTATACATTTAGTGAAGCAGCTCTAGTGGAAGATATTTATGAATGATCAGAGGTCTTCATGGTGTCGAGTAGTGCTAATGATGGTGAATGGATCATGGACTCTGTTTTTTCATTTCACATGACACCTAACCATCTGCGTTTCAATAGTTTGCAAAACTTGAAGGAAGGTTTGATGTCCTTGGTGATAACAAGTCCTGTAAGACAACTGACAATGGAACAATTAAGTTTTGTCTGCATGGTTTAACTAAGAGGATGCTTAAAGACTTTAGGTATGTGTCTCACTTGAAACAAAGCATAGTATCCCTTAGTGGAAAGGGATGTTAAAGGTGTTGACGAGGTCCATGGTAGTTATGAAGGGTTTGAGAAAGAATGGCTTGTTTGACTTGGAAGGTGCTATAATATCTGGGTCAATTTCTACTTCTAAAAAGATCATATACTCTAAGACAAAGTTATGACATATAAGGTTAGGTTACATAAGCGAGAAGGATGTTTTGGAGTTGGATAAACAAAACACATTTGAGATTGACATAATTAACTAGTTGACATTTTGTTAACATTATGTGTAGGGGAAAGCCTGTAAAATCTGAGGTGGGGTGTTTATGGTAATCATCATGTTGATGGCTAATATAAGTTATTCTTCTCTATGGGAATGAGGGTCCCTCTTATCTTATCTTCTTCTATTTGACCACTATTCATTTTTTACACCTAGATTTACCTTGTTGTTGCATGTATTGAGCAAACATGGTTCTAATCTCATTCATAATTATATATTTTTTTTCAAATTTTCAAATCTATTTATATTATTTTCAACCCTTCATGTTGGTTCTTAAGGCTACCATGCACACTAGAATGATAAGTATTAGAATGATCACTCATTTTTTTTTATCAAGAAAATAATTTCACAAAGAGTTCAAAAGTTTTCACAAAAATAAGTGATAAAGGTTTTCACAAAAAACTTTAACAATTTTTAATGAAAAATAGAATGATCAATTACACCAAGTAAGTTTTCAAGAAAAAGATGTGGGTCACAAATTGACATACTTAAGTACCTAGTCTTTTCTAGTCAAAACTTTCCTTCACATGCACTTTCACAAATTTTTTTTGTGTGTGTGAAAACACTACAAGAAAAAACTAATTTTTCCTTGGATATTTACCCACGGAATTATTTTCGTATGTAAATTTATTTTAGTGACTGAATTGTCTGTAGGTAACGTTATTGAAGACAAAAAGAAATGAGAAACACGAAAACTCATTGAGAAGAAACATTACCTACAGAGAGAGATTGGTGGGAAATAAAAAGCAATGGGTAATATTGAAAAATGCATAGGTAAAACTAAAATAATATTATAAACAATTTCAAAATCTTAATACTTTGTTTTAGAATAAGGACCATGTTCACGCTCTCAGTAATCTCATAAGCTTCTCTTTTGCCATTATCAAAGAAGTTTCCAAATTTCCACTAATTTTGAAATAAGAAATCTTGAATGGTTTTTCCAATATCCAGATATTTCCATTAATTTCTAAATCAAAAGTAGAATCTCGCACTGCTTCCTCAATATCAAACCCTAGTTCTCGTTGAACATTCATTTTTCTTCACTTTCGGTGATTTTAGTTTTTTTATTTTTCTTTATCTTTCTGTTTTTGTCATGAGTTTGCTGGCGACAAGTTCACTTTAAAGGTTGGCTTCATTGGTGATTTAACACAAAGGAAGATGGGTATGATACTTCAACATCTATATGTATGTTTGACTCTCATGCTTCACTTTTTCATTTTTTTTCTTTTAGTTAATTTTCTTGTTATTTCCTTTCAAAGGGGTTGTTTTGATTATTTACTACAGTGTCTTCAAAAACTGTCTTGAACAAAAATAACTAATGCACTCTAAAAACGATCGATGAAAAGTTACAAATATGAAAAGGGAGAAGAAAAATAAAAGAAAGATTTGGTCATTTTTTATTTAGGGTTTTACCCTAAAAGATTGGGTTTTTCATGTTGCATTTCTCTACTTTGCAAGAACTCAAATTTCAAAGATATCAATCCATATAGAGGTATGTTTCATAGTTCTAGAGGTTTGTAATTACATATTATTTGTAATTACTAGTACCCTGTTGCAGTGATGCTAGAAGAAAATAATTAATAAAAGTAAAAGGACAGTGCTTTACAAGGTTATTAAGTGAATGATGCCATCTTTGAAAATTGTTTACGTGGATGGTGAATGGAATTTGAATTTACATGGGAGAATTGTTTTGAAAATAGGAGTGTGAATCCAACACTGACATTTTGGTGCTTAATTTTTTATGGTGTTGGACAGGTTATATGTTAAAAAGTGTTTTGATTTGACATGCACTTAGGTGGAGTATTCTGTTTTTAACTTAAATATTTGAAGGAGTATTGAGGGAAATAATGAAAAAAATTAATGAATCAAATATATTTTATGGAGTAGATTTAAGTATTCACACGTTGATATGGATTTAGAAGTTTGATAATTACAGTGAGTTTTTCCCTTTTTTTAGTTATTGTGATACAAATGTCTCTGATCTTGTTTAATGATGACTATAAATATTTTTAGCACCAGTAACTTGCTATGAAGATTTGATGAAGCCAACCATGTGAAGAAGTTCAAGACCATGTGATCATATGTGGACTGCATGAAGATTTCATAAAGATTGAAAGGCTCAGTCTAGAACTTAGGATTGTGTTTTGTGTAGCAAGTTTGATTCAATTCAGCATTATAGGCATTTCCAATCAAAGATAAGCTCCCTGTTTTCAAATCTGATTTAACTAAGATTTTGAGAAATTACTAAAATCAGATTTTGAGTTTTAAACAACTATTTTAACTAACTGGAGAAAAATAGTTGACTATTTGACAAAACAATCGACTGAATTTTAAATGGCAGTTGTTTATAAATAGTTGGCGCAAAATTTTGGAACATAACGAAATCATTCTGAATCACTTTCCAATAAAGTGTTCTGAAATTCTTCGATTTCTTCCGGAAGCAAATGATTATTCATCTACTTTTCACGTTCTATGAATAGTTGGCACATTGAGGAATATCCAAAAAGGATTTTAAGGAATCGCTCTGATTCTATCTGTGTTCGTTCCGTTTGAAGAAAGGAAGGATCCCAACAAAGAATCGATCTTTCGTTTAGTTGTTGAATCTCTTTCTGATTGATCAATGTGTGATATTTCGGATCCTCATTCGTAATGGAATCGAAAGAATCCTTGGATTGATCAGAAGATCCTTTCCATGGGCTAGAATCCGTTACTTGAATGAAACTAGATCTCGTGGAATCATATTGAAGATTTGATGATACATTCCGTACCTTGCTACCGAGAGAAAAAGCTCTTAATCATTTTTGTGATCAAGATCATTCGAAAAGCTCTTCAAGAACTGTTTTCTCAATACTACTGGAGCTTTGAATTGACTATTGTTGCTATACTGTTGATCTGATCATTCTGAATAAGCCTTTGATACTCTTGTTTTTATTACTATTGCAATTTGTTCTTGTATAGAAGTGCTTGTGCCATTGTGGTTATTTGAATTCTTTCATTGTACTTGATTCTATTTTGGTGTGAGTTACTTGGTGTGGTAATTCTATTTGTACAATGGGTTCTGTACAGGTTGTAACTTGCTGAGGGGTTCAGTAAGGTTTTCTGGGTTATATAGTGGATACTGTATAGTTCTTGATCTGCTGTAGGTTTCAGCGGATTGTTTTCTGCAGGGTGTAGTGTATTCTTGCAGGTTGCAAGATTGTATTGTAAATTGATCTGTTGGATCTTTTTCATAGTGGAAATCCTTACAGTGGTGTAAGGGACTGGACGTAGCCCTTGTGGAAGGGTGAACCAGGATAATTTGTTGTGTCTTGTTCTCTCTTGCTCTCTCTTGACTATTCTTGATAAATCTTGTTATTTTTCTTGATTTTTCAGAATCTGTTAAACCTTGTTAATTGAAAAAATTCCTCAACATTTTGAAAACATTCTAAGTAACTTTTGAAAAGATATATTCTGTTCAAACACAGTCTATTCTTGACATTTCTGAATCTGATCAATAACCAGAATACTAGTTTTGTATAAATCAGCAAATTCGCAACTTACTGGGTTCACCGTTCATTAATCAGTTTTTCCAGAAAAATTTGATTTTCCACAATTACTGGTTAAAAACAGTTTTAATACATTAAACAAAGGTTGTCTTGTTTGATAATAGGTTCTTTAATCTTTTCATAATAAATTTAGAATTGATCTAATTCTTTGATGTCTTGGATTAATCTTTAAATACTATTTTTACTGCACACTGTATTTTTCTAGAACTTGCTTAACAGTCTACTGGTTTTCCAGAATTAAAATATGTCTTCAGATTACTGATTCTGTGTGATTTCCTTTATTTTGGATTTTGTTTTGAACCTTTGTTGATTGCAATTTATATCATCTTGAATAGTTTCTTTAAAGATTTTTCATTTCTCACATTGAAAAATACATTTGTGAAAAGTTTTAAAGGTGTTCAATTCACCCCCTCTTGAACTTGGCCAAAACATATTTACAAATATATCTAGTACCGTGTTTGATTTTGATGGGTTGCGTGATGGCTTTAGGAAACAATAAACATATATAGTATTGTCTCCTTAAGTAAATATTTTCAATACATCCTAATATTTTTCTATTCAAGTTTTTGCACATATTAGTGCATTTTACTGTAGTTTTAAAATTGCAGGATGTTGCTTTGAAGATTTTAAAGAATTTGAGATTTTTATCATACCAGATGAAAGAATTTATTAGGATCTACATTATTTTCGCTTATTGGTGGCATGTTGAGTCTCTCTTGGTAGAACAAGTGGATCCAAAATTTGCTTTATTGTTTGTTGTCTTATGAATGGTACTAATTGAAATTACATAATGTAGTTTATTATAAATATTTGTTTATATCTTAATAGAGAAAAGTAAATTACGAAGTGATTGATGTCCTACATAAAAATTTTATCAATTGCCAAATTTGGAGCATACATGGAATCTGAATCTTAATGAAATTTGGAGGCTTCTATACTTGCAAGAAGTATACATTTCTAACTGTCAAAGCCTTAGTAGTTTGTTTCCAACATGCAAAAAATATTCCTAAGCTTGATGTTAGATCTTGGGCAACATTGGTGAAAATTTTGGTAGTGGCTGGAGCAGCTTCTAAGGGAGGAACTAAATAGATCAATTTCCATCGTTTGACCTTATTAACACTATGGGAATTTTATCACATATAGATTTATATCATTGTGACAAGTTGAATTTGTTTAGAACTGAATATCATAAGTGGTGAAGTTGTAGATGTAGAGGATCAATTTGATATTTTGATTTATCATCAAGGCATTTTTTCAGTAGAAAAGGAACTGAATATTTTCTCTCTGATTTTCTTATTGTGCTTGCATGTCTTCATCTGCACAAACAATCACTAGGTTTTTCCAAACTTGCTACAATTATCACTAAAAAAGAAAGACGTCGTGGCAATTTTGCAAGGACAACTCCAGGCAAGGACAATTTCACTAATATTACTGGTTTCATTACTCTCTAGGTTTGCTTTTATTTTATCCTATTTTTTACCTTAATGACATTTATTTTCTCTCTGCTCATAAACTTCTTAGATTATGCATAGCTTGGACCATCAAACAATAACTTGCAAAGACATTATGATTGGACATGGACAATTTGGTGCAAATGTTGCACACCTCCTACAAAATTGAAAACTTTTGATCAATTTTTCCTTTAATATTTGAGCGCTAGATTTCAGGTAAGGAGTCAAGGAACTAAATCAAGAAATTTCATGAGTATCTATAGTATGGATATTGAGATCATATCAAAATGATACAAGTCTACTGAGAAGCCTATCTCCATTCTCCAAGCACACTCCTTTTACCAAAGAATGAATCAGACTTATACCATGACACTGTTTAGCTGTCTAGCAGCGATTGTATATATTTCATATAAACTATTTCTTAATTGTATATATTTCATATAAACTATTACTTGTTTTTTGTCTATCATCAACTCAATCCTAATATTTAATTTTGGTCTTGAAGAAAGTATTGCTTGATGAAGTTACAGTGTAAATTCCCTTTCTTTGGGTTAATAGTGCAATCATGGGGAACAATGGTTATTAATTTTGTCTTCTTAACAATGTTCCTTTTTGGTTGGAGAATGATTTTCATATTTTTATTATCATTTCTTGTCTAGACTTATGACCTCATCTTAAATTGTCACGTATAATTAGGATTTTATTATTGCTAGAATTTAAGAAACTCAATAAATTTCATTATAAAAACCATTAATAAGATTAATAGCTTTCTAGTTTTAGGAAAAAAAACTTTAAAAGTATTAATGAATACTATCTACGAAATAAGTTGGTAGGTATTACCCATAGAATGGAGTTGGTGGGTATTATCCACGGATTAGAGTTGGTAGGTATTACCCACAGACTGGAGATGGTGGGTATTATCCATGGACTGGATTTGGTGGGTATTACCCATGGACTAAAGTTAGTGGGTATTACCCACAGTTTTAATTACACACGGACTCAACATCTGTAGGTAAGTTACCAACACCCAGATTACCTACGATTTTTTGTCCGTGGATAATGTTGATTTACCCACGGATTTTTGCTACTACCTACGGATTTTCAGTCGTGGGTAAAATTGTTTTTTTTTTTTTTAGTGAAAACTTTAAAGGAAAAATTTGTCCCAATAATGTGTGTGCACACATCCCTATGGACCATAGGAAGGTCGCTAGTCGTTCTGCATGATGAGTCCTTATCTTCCATGGATAAAAAAAAAACTAAGTGTAAAAAGCTTTAAAAAATAAAACTCAGCAAATTAGACATATTCTTTAGTGTGAAAGTCCAAGTGACACTTGTTAGCTGCTTCGAATACTTTCGTAAGTCTAAAATGATTCTATTTCAATTTTTCACTTTAAGAGATTGAATTGTATCAAAGAAATTTTCCTAAGACGTTCGAGAAAATAAATAGAAAATACAAAAACTAAAAAAAATACAAGTTAGAACACAAAATTCCATGACAAAAATAAATTAAAAACAATAACATGTGTTAGCAATGGATTTTAGTGACGAATTTGCGGTTTGTGATGGAAGAATTTTGTAACTAATTAGGTTTAATATTTTGAAATATTTGTATTTTTTATCTATCCTTCAATTATATCTTTCTCTCAAGTGTGTGTACACTTCAATGTGTCCCTCCTTATCTCTTAAAGTTCAATACCTAAAATGCTACCTTAGAGGGGGTGAGTCTCAAGAGGTAAAGAAAGCGTTAAACATTTTCAATTAGCTTAAGAGTAAGAAGAAAAAACAATAAGAAAAGCTAAATTTGATTTGGACTACTTCCAACAAAAGAATAAGAATGACAAAATGAAAAGAGTTTAAAAAAATGAGAAGCAAAAATTAAGGGAAAATTTAGAAGAAGACACGTAAAAGGAACATAGTGAACAAATATAGAATGAGAACTAAAACACACAAAAAATAAATGGAAGTTCATAAATAAAACACATATAACTGTAGTTTCCAATTGGAATTAAGATGAAAATTTCACTCAAAGATGCTTAACAGGAGAATTCAAGTCATAAGACAACTAGAAGAGCAAGCAAGTGCATCCAAGAGTGTGGAATGTAGTGTGAGTTGTCATATTCTTTTTGGTTTTCGTTTTAATATGGTTTGACCTTCGTTATTTTCCTTTTTTCTCATATTTTTCTTGTTTTTTTCATATCACAAGGCCATGCATTTCATTCTTTTCCATTCAATTTTGCACACAACTCACAACTTAGGCTTAAATTCAACTCCAAGTCAACTAGTAAGGGCATGTATAAACTTGAAGCAAGAAAATTCAACTTAATAATTGATGAAAAATGGATTACAATGTCTCAATCTACTATAGGTATTTAAGGAAAAAAAATTTCATAACTTTTCTTAAGAACTAACAGCAGAGAAGCAATAAAATAAAGAAAATAAACAAGTGAAACAATTTGATTTTCATGTTCAGGACTTAAAAAAATTGTGTAAACAAAATTTAGAAATATTTCTAAGAGAACTATGAACATATAAATGGACTGAACAATATCATAAACAACTTGAGAATATTCATAAACTTAAAGCTAAATAATACACGTGAAAAATAAAAAACACTATCATAAAAGATTGAGAAAAAAAAAACATGTTCTAAACTGGTACAAAAATTTGAATCAATTAAGAAAAAAATTAGACATAAAACATACAAGAAAAGTAAAATAAGCTAAAATTAATAAAAATATTAACAAAAGAAGAAAGAAAGAAAGAAAAGAGAACTTATGTCTTGAAAACCTCTAACCTAGCTCTAGTGTCAATTGGTGAAAAAACACCCTTCTCCCCAAGAAACGAAAGATAAAAATTTATTAAACTTTTCAAGCTTCTCAAGAAGCTTAAATTTCGCTCTCACAATGAAGGTTTCTTCGAGAGAATGACGTGAATATTACTCTTATTTAAAACCTTAAGAGAACAAGAAGACAAACATTACAAAGGGGCAAGGGGCCTTATTCATAGATGTATAAGTCCTTTACTTTTCATATCCTAATGAGTGTGGGAGATTTTTTTTTTTTTTTAAAAAGAACTAAAATGTAGTTGTAAATGAAGAAAATTTGGAGCACCTGCATGCCAAACAAGATCCTTACAAATATCTTAAATCGACCTATTTCACATTATATGAGACTTCTACTCTAGTGTTTGAACAAATTCTTTCGAGTTCTTGGCTGATTTTTCTAACTCATATTAAAGCAAAAATAAATCTCATTTACATTTCCACAAAATTCTACAAATTACAAAAGAAATTAGTCTTATACAATATTTATAGAAAGAGAATCCTAGTATTATATTCTTCATGTGTAGAGTGGCTTGATCTTCTTCTTTCCCCTTAGCCAAAGATAGAGTGACTAGATGGTTTCCATCATTTTTTCATCATGATTGGATTTATAGGCATTGATTTCCTTGCCTTGGCTACATGCATTGTACACAAAATTGGATGAGATGTTTAAACAATGGAGGTACTCATGAATAACCTTGAGATTCATCAATACTTTGATTCAAAATGGAAGTAGAGATAATGATGAAGTTGCAGCTGAATGCATGAAGGAATGGAGAAAATTCAACAAGGTTTATGAGTGAAAGTGGTGGAACAATGTAATTAGAAGATGTGAGGCAGCTTCCAACGGAATCCCTAAGCTAGTTCTAAGAGAAGCTAACAAATATAAAGCTCAAGAACCAAATATGTTGGAAAATTACAACAACATAACACTAGTTTAAATCAAGCTTAAAATTTACAACACCATGCACTCCTATTATAGAGTGCATTCCCACTCTACCTTTTAGAACAAGCTCTCTAACCCTAACTTTTATAACAAGATTCTAACCCTAACTTCTATGACAGGTTTCTCAACCGTAGCTTGCACCCGAAGGCCTTCATAAGGTCATGACAAGTGGCACAAGGAAAAAGCTTCTCTCATACCCTAACTTGGACTGTTAACATTATTTATGGGCTTCAAAGTCCAACATCTTACACTACATGGCACAAAATACAAGGCCTAAATATATTCTACTGGGCCAAAATACAAGGCCTAAATTACTCTAAACTATTCTAAACAATTTATACAATTTAGAGGACTTCTTATTGAAAGCCCAAACAGACTCAAATGGGTCCAATCTTCTTGAAAGCTTTTGATCTACCCTCTGGCTCTTTGTCCTACTCACTTTTTGACTAAGGTTGTTGGGGCATATTCCATCATCCCCTCTCTCTTGAAAGGGATCAATAGTCAGATCTTGCAATGTGTTACAGTATCAACCTAATCATTATTGATTTATTTATGTGTCCCTCCAGAATAAAAAAAATCATCCTATAAAAACATGAAAACAGTAAAACAAGTGGCATTTTCTCATAACATTTTAAAAGGAAAGTGAAAAGAACCTGTCTTTCGAGGTTAAAGTACCATTTACCTGATGGTAAACATGGATAGTTGATCTGAAGGGTACTTTTATTTTTAAATTTTAAATGTTTTTCTACCCTATGAGATTGCCTAATATTTTGATTTTCCTATTTAATTTCCAGCAACTCACAAGGTTTTTGTATGAGTGTGGTTTTTGTGCCAATGTCGAGCTCAACCTCGGACAAAGATTGTTATACAGATATATCCTGACTGGATTTTTCTGTGGAAGAGGAGTTTGTGCCAATGTCTCTAGATAAAGGTTTCCCTTCAACTAACTCCACACAATATTTTTCAGTGGAAGAAGAGTCAACATTTGGTTGAGCTCCAGACAAAGGTTCACTCAACTTCTCACAAGATGGTTCTAAAGGAGAGGATTTTATATGAATGTTTGGTTCAACTCATTATGCATGTTTTGAGCTAAGAAAAATAACCAATCTCTTTCTTTTTTTACTACAACCTGGCTGAATGCATTGATTTTACCACTGGAAACATTTTAGTGGGCATGTTTCAAATGCATTTAGATGTTCTTTTATCTTTGTTATGATGTATTGGCATATTTTTACCAATTTAAAATAAATCCAATAAGAATAGTATAATATTGGGTCCCTTATGTGATGTATATTTTGATGGCTAAATTGTTTGCATTGATAAAGAACCCAAAGGAATGTACCAAGGTAACAGACACCCGTTAGCGAGATTGGAAGCAAATTGCAGCTGAAAGGGGTGGATCACGGATTCAAGAGAAACATGGGATTGGATTGAAAGAAAAAAGGGGCATTGGGGAAGAGAGGAAAAGGAAGAGAATTGTGGGCACTTTAATGAAACTCTAGAGCAACAATTCTCTCTCTTTGGGTTCGGTGTGATGAGAAGAAATATTGATAGTAAAACAACTAAAATGTTTCGTGCACGGATACAGTGTCACCATAGAAGTGAATCTTGAATAGCATGAGAAGTGAAGTTACCGTCGTAGTTTCTGTTATGGGCCGGATATATGGCCCAATCTGTACAATCCACCGTTAGCAATTGATTTTCATCCTATAATTGTTTTTGGCAATTGCTTCTTCCACTCTATCATATTTTTAAAATACTAAAACTCCACAAACCTGAGGGACAAAGTAATGAAATTGTTAAGATACTAGCATAGTAAAAACAATTGAAAAAATACAACACTTAAAAATATTCACAAATCCCTATGCCACACATATTAGCCAATTTCATTTTAGCCAATTAAAGTAACATGAAGAAGCTTCAATGAAAAAGATAACCACCCTCATGATTTTCTTATTGTAGGACATCTTGCATTGCATGTAATAGACTAAACTTACTCTTCCCTTATCCTCCATTATTATTTTTCTTGGGGTTGGGGTTGGAAGCAGACACAATATTGAGGTTATAACACACCTTGTTGCGTCATCTTCATGCTTGAAATAATCATTATAACACAATATTGAACTTGACTTATCCAGTTAAGTTCTATTTTTAAAATGTATGAAACTATTTTAAAATAATCATTAAAAGCACACTGAATCTGAAATTTATTGCCTTAGTCTTCTTTCAATCAAGGGGCAGTGTCTTAAAACAGTAATATACTTGCAAGCGTAAGCTTCTCATTGTTTGGAAGTCTCTTGTTTCTCTTATAAGTTTCTATCATTAGTTTAAAATCTCTTATAAGACATTAAGAATATATATGATGTTGTATTTTTACTTTTTAGTATGTATTGGAAATTATATTTGAAGTTGTTAAACTATTATGCACTAACTAATCAATGTTTTGAATTTGGATGTAATTTGTTTGTAGATGAAAAGTGGTGCAGAAGTTTTGATTTGGATAAACTAAAGAGAACCAACAATTTAACTAGTGGACCATATACTATGGAAGAAAAGAGAAGGTTACTTTTCATTTTACTAACTAATCTATATTTAGTGGTTAAAGAGATATCTTAGAGAAATCTTGTACCATATAAGCATACATTTGATAACTATATAAAGTCAATAACATTATGATTTATATAAAATAATTTATAAGCATTGAGGATTGTAATTAGTATTACTTAAATTCATTCTTGAATAAGAATGTAGTTAATTAAAATTCCATTTTCATGTTTTTCTTTTTCAGAACATGTATTGGTTTTATTCACATCGTATTTGGATGTATGATAGATGTTATGGTAATAGAGGTGGTTTAAAAGAGAGTTTTGTAAATGAGGTTGAAGAGTTTGCCATTAAAGTTTGTCAACAACAGAATTATTTGAATGAAAGAAAGCTTAGATGTCCATGCAGTAAATGTCATTGTACAAAGATTTTTCCAATTGAAATGGTCAAGGTTCACCTCTTTAAGAACGGTTTCATGCCTAATTATTATGTTTGGATTCATCCTGGCGAACAAATGCCACATGTTAGTGACAATCATGTTGGTGTTGCAAGTAGTGGTGAACATGTGGATGAAAGTGAACAATTTATGGCAATGCAAGACATGGTGTACGATGCTCTTGGGCAACATGAAACATTTGAACCATCCGATTTTAATAACACAGAGGAGCTTCCCAATGAAGAAGCTCAAGGATTTTATGATTTGTTGTTAGAAGCTAATAAGCCATTGTTTGAAGGGGCTATAGATTCTAAATTTTCAACATGTGTCAAATTGTTGGCTTTCAAATCTAATTGGAATGTTCCTAACCAATGTTTGGATTTTATTACAAAAATGTTGTTGGATGTTACACCTATAAAAGAGGGTTTGTCAAAAATTTATTATGATGCCAAGAGGCTAGTGTTAATGTTGGGGTTGAAGGCTACGAGGATAGATTGTTGTATAAAATGTTGTATGCTTTTTTATGATAATGAATATGGGAAGAATGATAGACACCTACTACAATGCAAATTCTGTCACAAAGCACAATATCATAACCCAAAAGTTGTAACAAGTAAAAGAAAACCCATTCCAATTAAGACAATGTTCTATTTGCCTATAATTCTAAGATTGCAAAGATTGGTTGCTTCCATGCAAACTACAAAACAAATGACATGGCACTATGATAATAGAAGACCTTCGGGTGTGTTACGACACCCCTCTAATGGTCAAGCCTAGAAATATTTTGATCAAGTACATCCTGATTTTGCTGCTGAGCCACGTAATATATGACTTGGTCTATGCTCTGATGGATTTAATCCATATATTCAAGCATCAACAAAACCTTACTCTTGTTGTCTAGTAATTGTCACCCCTTATAATCTTCCTCCTGAAATATGCATGTCAAGACCTTATATGATTTTGAGTTGTCTCATTCCTGGTCCACATAATCCAAAGGCTCGTATCGATGTTTGTTTATAACCACTTATCAATGATCTTAAAAGGTTGTGGAGTGGTGTTCAAACATATGATGTTTCAAGGAAGCAAAATTTTATGACACGGGCAAGTTTGATGTGGACAATTAACGATTCCCTGCATATGACATGTTGTCAGGTTGGGGGACTCAAGGTAAATTGGCTTGCCCATATTGCATGGAGCATACAAAGGCCTTTAGGTTAGAACATGGAAAAAAGAATAGTTGGTTTGACTCACACCGCAGGTTCTTGCCTAACACTCATACATTCAGGAGGAATAAAAAGGCTTTCATAAAGGCCAAAGCTGAAATGGGTGGACCACCATCTATGTTGACATCTGAAGAGGTTTATCATACAGTTAAGAATGGACCAACAGTCATAGATGAGCCTCACATGTCCAAATTACTAGGTTATGGAGAGTGGCACAATTGGACAAAGAGAAGTATCTTTTGGGACAATTGCACATAGAGAAGAATTTCTTTGACAATATATTCAACACCGTCATGGATGTCAAAGGTAAGACAAAGGACAATGATAAGGCAAGAAAAGACCTGGCATTGTATTGTTGGAGACCTGATTTGGAGTTAAAGTTGCAATCTAATGGGAAGATTTTAAAACCAAAAGAAAATTACACTTTAAGTATTGAGGAATCAAAGTTAGTCTATCACTTGAAAAAGAACTTTGTATGACTGATGGTTATTCTTCAAATTTGGCAAGATGTGTAGATGTAGACAAGGGAAGGATACATGGGATGAAAAGTCATTATTTTCATATATTCATGGAGTGTTTACTTCCCAGTGCATTTAGTTCATTACTAGTGCATGTTTTGAATCCACTTATTGAACTTAGCAATTTCTTCAAAAATTTGTGCTCAACAACAGTAAGGGATCATGACTTGGTCAAAATGGAAGAAAACATTTCAATCATTCTTTGCAAGTTGGAGAGAATATTCCCTTTAGCATTTTTTGATTCAATGGAACACCTCCCGATTCATCTAACAAATGAACTAAGACTTGGTGGACCAGTTCAATATAGATGGTTGTATCCATTTGAAAGGTATGACAAAATATCATTGTTAATTTTTAAAAATACTTCAATTATTTTTCTAAATCCATCTCCCTTTACTTAATTTTAAAGGTTTACGGGTGATTCTAAACACTCAATCAAAAATAGGGCTCGAGTTGAAGGATCAATTTGTGCATCTTACTTGCACCGAGAGACAATTCACTTTTGTTCCCATTATTTCAAGAATTTCATGTTGTCACCACGAAATCTTAGAAATGAAATACCTCATGCAAGTTAAGTCTTTCCATCAATGTTATCCATCTTCAACCAGCCTGGTCGTTCTTAAGGGAAAAAGTTAATTCATTGGTTCAACCATAAAGAATGGAATTCTGTGTATGTTCATATTTTGATCAATTGCAACGAAGTAAAACCATACCTCGAGTAAGTATATCAAACATTCCTGATTTTGGGCAAAATTCATCTTCTAATTAAACTCTTCTTGATTTTGTTGATATGTGTCACAATTCATTCTTGCAATCAAATGCGTCAAATGATATACATGAACATTTCCTTAAATGGTTTAAGGATCAAGTACGTATATTTCATTATGATTAAGTTATTTATTATATAACCTAATAAATTTTAATTTTATATGTCTTGCCTTCGCAGGTTACAAGTGAGCCTTAAACGTGAGAAACGTACACTTAAGGGAATTGTCATATGGCCATTTCACATGTGCTAATGAATGACACACTTACTTTGTCAATGGGTACAAATTTCATACTCATGCATGGAGTAAGGAAAAAAAAACAATAAATAGTGGTGTTTATGTAAAGGAGCTCACAGAAGGAGGTCATGATCATTTCTATGGGATCATTGAACACATATATGAGCTTGAGTACAACACTTCAGGCTCTCCGAAGAAAGTGGTGGTATTTTATTGTCATTGGTTTGATCCATCACATAGAGGTACAGTTATGGAGTTGTGGACATTCTGGAAAAAAGATATTTACCTTTTGATCCATTTATCCTTGCACATAATGTAAGACAAGTATATTATGTCTCATATCCATCATCAAGAAAGGATAAAAAAGGTTGGTGTGTTGCAATTAAAACAAAGCCTAGAGGTTGCATTGAATCTATTGATATGGAAGATGACGTTCTTTACCAAATAGATGAAATGGCACATGTAAATGAAGTAATTAAAGTTGAAGGTATTTCGGAATTCCAGCATTCATTGGTTGATGTTGAAGAAGTGGAGGGAAATTTTGAAGAGGAGGACGAAGAGGACAATGAAGAGGAGTTTGAAGATAGTGAAATGAGGACACTGAAGATGTTTATATTGAAGAGGATAGTGAAGATGGGCAACTTGAACGAAATGATTCAGAAGAAGACAATGAAGACGATGAATTTGATGATGATTGAATTATGACTTAGGAATACCTTTATTGAAATTGGATCAATGTTTAGTAATTTTTAGTGATGTTTATTTTTTGTTCATGTAATAACATAATGATTCTTCTATGAAACAAATTTATATTATGTTGTATATTTTTTATTTTAGGATGTTTTCATTTATAAATGATAACATCATTTTCTGTTCTAGATATGTCTTCAAGAGGATGTGACCAACCAAAACCTTTCCTATCTAGTAAAAATAAGCAAAAAAGGGCAATGAAGGGTAGAAGACCATGATATGTGCTTGCCCCTTGCACCTATTGCACCTGTACCTTCCCCATCCCCAACTCCTGAACATAGATCTTCTCCTTCCCCAAGTCTCACCCCTATCTCATAAGGTGTTGCACCTATAGCTGCATCTTTTCCATGTCCTAGGACTGCAAACATACACTCTTAATCAAAAAGAGTCATTCCTCCCACCATATCATCCCCAACCCCAATTGTTGCATCAACACCTTCCCCACCAGTTACAACACCCTCAACATCATTAGTACCATCACCATTGTCAACAATTACACCATTACCAACACCCTCACCACTACCAATGCCTTCTAGAATTGGTGATTCTCCTATCGGGGAAGGTCCACCAATATGTACTAATGGAGGTGATGCACAATCAAACATTGAAGACGACGATCTCACACTCGATCATCCTCTTCCTATGATTTCACCTTATGGTCTTAGGTAAGTAATAAGTATAAATAAAATATTTAATATTATTTCTTTAATCAATTTATTGTCAACCTTTTTTTTTTTTTTTAGGTTTCATCCATGTAGGGTTGCATCACAAGCAATCACAATGACCATTAAACAACAATATTGTGAACCTTGGCTTACATGGCATTCAATGACTGATACATATGGGGAAATCTTCTTCCAAAGTTTTAAAGTAATTTTTCTCATTTAATATCAACAAAAATTGTTCTATTAGGATTGTTGAATTCAATTCAAATGTCATAGTTTATTCTTGATTATCAAGTATTTCCTTACTTATTATTTCTTTAATGTCAAGCATTCACAAAGTTTCTCATTTTTAAGTACACATTTGGTGTTTATACAAACAAAAGTCAGTTGGAAACCTGAACATGAGGAAATGATTAGAAAAAACTTCCACTCCAAAGTTGCACATAGGCTATCACAAATGTTTATGGAAGCCAGAAAAACTGGAAAAAAAGCCTAATTGGATGTTTGATGAAGTGTGGAGCTCTTTGCTATTGACATCGAATTCACCTGACTTTCATGCCAAGTGTTTTCAAGCGCAAAAAAAAAAATCGAGCATCTGACATAGGTGGTTCTTTACACACTGGTGGCTCCATAACTACACATGAGCATGCCATTCGCATGGTACGTATAAAAAACATATATGTTGTATTGAATTTTGAGTGTAATTGATTTTGAATTATACTTTATGATTACATATTATTCTATCATACAATATATGATATTTGATAATATATGGCATTGGATTATATCAAAATACACCAAGTTGGATGATATTGCCTTGCATAACAATAATACTATTATATTGTTCATAGGCAAAAGTGTTAGGTCGTCCTGCACATATTGATGAGGTATTTAAGCAGACTCATAAACGGAAGAGTAATGGTGAATTCGTTGATGAAAGATCAAGAATGACAGTTGTGAGTTACATTTGTTATTGTTATTTTTCTTTATTTTAGTAATGTACTATATGAATAACATTAATATCATGTATGAATAACAGGAACAATTTGAGAGTATATTTAGTAAAGTTAGATTACAAGTTGGATCTTCTACATCACAATCTGAATCATCCCCCGTAGATCTTGTAGAGGAAGACAAATTACGAACTAAAAGTTGGCTTCTTGTTGTAGGTGGCAAAAAGAAAGGTCGAAATTATGGGGTTGGAGAGCTTGCTCGTAAGTTTAAAACTGGCAATACTCTCACCACTAGTAGAAAAATGACATTTATTGTCGGTTCTGAGAGGTCTTTATCATCGGGTCTCAAACAACGTTGACCCAGAAGATGTTGAAAATTATGTCAGTTAAACAATCGACGCCACGTAGTCCATCACGACGCCACTTTAAACGAGGCAACCGACGTCATATAATCCACCACAACATCGGTTTGGACAAGGAAAATGACGTGGTGCTTTGCTGAAATGCCCAACACCACATCGGTTGTTTGGCTAAAATCGACATGGTGTTGACATTTTAAAAAAAAAATTATAAATTGATAAATCTCTAATCGATACAAGAAAACACCACAAAAAAATTTAGAATTTTTTAACAAGTGTAGATATGTGAAATCAAATGCTACAATCTAAAAAAATGGAATAAAAATAACAAAAAAATAAAAAAGAAACTCTAAACGATAGAATTTTGGAATTTTTGGAGGCCCAACCGCCTTTGGCGGTTAACCAAGTGCTTCGTTACCCCATTTCGAGCAACTTTCATTTTTGGAGCGTCTCAATCTGAGCTTTCTATCAAAAGTTATGACCATTTGAAGTTTTTCCATCCAAAATTTTGTTGAAACCCTAAATCTATAATACAAACATGCAGAAAACATTCCAAGCATACAAAGATAAGAAAACATACCTCTTATAAACAGTGAGGGCAAAACCAGTGAACAGAAATCGACCCAAACGAAATCTACCAAAACCAAAAAATGTAAAAATGGAGTAAATAAAACCACAAAAGACAATGAGAGCAAAGGAAGTGAACAACAAGTGATGGAGAACACCACGTACCAGTGAGAACATGAGTAAGAAAGTGAGATAGAATGCAAGAGAAAATGCGTGAGAGAGAAAATGACAATGTGAGCGAGAGAGAACTGTGAAGAAGCAGCGCGCACAAAAGTGAAAATGAGGGAGGGAAGCAAAAAGTGTAAGAGTAAAAATAGTGTGGCTGATTTAAAACAGGCAAAACCACGTCGGTTAGAAGCCCCAGAACCGACGTGGTGAGAATCCTAATTTTACCCAATTTTTACCAATGTTATCAGAGTGACCATGATGTTGGTTGAACTACCAGAACCGACGTCATGTCGGTTTAAAGCTCCCAATCTACGTGGTGACTCACTCGCCATTTGAAAATTTTAAAATTTTGAATTTTTATTTTTTACTGATATATCCATGACAGTTTTTTTGTTTAACCGACATTGTGTGCACATCACAACGTCGGTTTTTGTCTAACCTATGTTATGGATGCTCATTTATTTACAAAAATGCCACCACATTTTTGACAACGTCGTTTTCACATTTAACCGTCTTGATACGCAGATGTTAAATCCCTTTTTTCTACTAGTGCAAGTATCATGAACCTTCAACTTTCTCTCTTGATTCAGAACAAACTCGGGAGATAAAACAACTCAGGGAAGACACTGACAGGCTTAGTCAACAAATGAAAGCATTGCTTAATCTAATACTTCCACCTCAATCAAAAAGTGCATTTGAACAAGAAGTTCAACAACAACAACCTCAACAACAATCGTCCAGCCAACAAGCAAATGAGCATGAGGAACCACCCAACAAACAACATAATGATCATGGACAACCTGGACATTTTGCAGACTATTAGGATTTTTAGGCTTTGAGTATTTGATTATGGTTCAAGTTTATTTGCATTGTGGATTATGTTTCAAGTTTACTTTATTTTGGAATTATGTTATCTTTGACTTACTTTGTATGATGAGACTTCAACTATATATATTATGCTTCAATTTGAAATTAAATACGGATTTTATTTTTTGTTAGGTGTATTGAATGATGCTTGATTGTTGGATATGTTGGATATTTTGAATGTTTAATAAAATTCAATTAAGATGAACATTTTAGCTACGAACACATTACCCACAAATTGGAGTTTGTTGATATTACCCACGGACTGGAGTTGGTGAGTATTACCCACGGACTGGAGTTGGTGGGTATTACCAACGACTTCAATTTTCCACGGACTCAATTTCCGTAGGTAAATTACCTACGCCCAGATTACCTACGAATTTTTGTTCGTGGGTGATCCGTGGGTAATGCTGATTTACCCACGGATTTTTACTGTTACCCACGAAATTTAGCTGTGGGTAAAATCAATTTTTCTTGTAGTGTACTTTCATAATAACAATATACATTTTGATTCAAAATAATAGCAGATAGAAAATGAGAAAAGAAGAAAATAATTATATATGTAAATTTTTATTCAATATAATATATATATATATATATATATATATATATATAATTATTTTGGTTTCATTTAAAAATAAAAATACAATATTATTTCTCTATCATAATTATTTTTCCTTTTCAACTTTGTTTCTAGAATTTCACATATTTTACATAATATTTATTAATAAAATTTTGGTTGGTCGTACTATTTTACAAAATCTTTACTTTCAACTATTAAAATAGCACAAAAGATCTAAATGAAGGGTTATACAGAATATATATATAGGAGTGGCTCAATACCCAAGTAGGTAAAGCAACCGCTTTGGGCCTCAAGGTCTCAAAGGCCAAAAAAAATATAATATTCATATAATATTATAAAATAAAAAAATATTTAATTTTAAAATTATACTAATTTTTTTTTTAATTAAAACTTTAAAATATCTTAATTGACTCCAAGTTTACATTGGTACTATAAATATTTTTTAATGACTTTAAATTTATATTGATACTATAAATATTATTTAATGAATAATACTTTTGAAACTTTCTTATAATAAAGTAATAATATTTTCTTAAAAAAAAATTGAACAGTCAAGGAATCCTACCTATCAAAACTTTCTAATTTTTTATCTTTTCCTTATATTTCAACAGATTGACATCATTTCTTTATATGTTTCTTTCATTATCTGACTCTTCCACTTCTCTTCTTCCTTTTCACTTATCTCCTTCCTTCATCTGTCTCTTTGTTCTTCAGTAATGTTATTTCAATTTGTTTCCAATCTCAAATCTATTTCATCATTCTATATTGTGCATTTATGTGTGTGTCTTTATTTGAAGACTTCGAGTGATAAATTGATTGAGAAAGAATTTGTGTTTAATTTTTCTCCTTTTAAGTGCATCAATATTAGATAAAAATAATATCAGATTGATGAAATGATCTCAAACTTTTTTTTATTTTTCATTATTGTTTAATTAATTTTAAAATAATTTGTACAAATTCAAGGAAGAGAATTTAGAATTTAAAAATTATATTTAAAGACTTACCAAAGGACAGGATTGAACTAAAATCTTTTGAGGGATCAACAATTTCGGCCATGATAAATGTAGCAAACAGAGCTCTCAAATTAGAGCTCTAATACTATCTCAAGAAATGGAAATTAAGCCTAACTATTACAGTCTGTTTTCTGATTTTTAAACTTGAACTGAGGTGGAAAACCATATTTTCTATAACATGTATCAATCACATGTCCTATCCTCTCACAATGACTGCAAACTTTTGAAGTATATCGTCTTTCGTAACTTCTTCTGCTAGTATCAATATGTCTTTGACTGATTATAAAAAAATTGTCTCTCTTGTTGTGTACCAAGAGACAAATCATATGTTGCTGAGAACTAACATGGTATAGTAGGAGATTTGAGACTTCAAGACAAGATACTATCATGAAGTTTATTGTCTTGACAATCAGATTTTATCTTTTTAACTTAGTCTCATTTTATATACTTATAAGTTATACTAAATGATATATATATATATATATATATATATATATATATATATATATATTTGTTTTTTTTTTTATATATAAATATATAAATATGTCAACTAGAAGATTTGAATCAAGTTATTCAAAACTTCCAAAAAAAGAGAAGAATTGAACTTTTGGTTGAATCACAAAAAGGGACTATGGATAAATTTATAAAAGTAAACAAAAAATGAATTAGAAAATATAAGTGAGTCTTCTTTGATGAAGAAGATAACAGTATATATAAAGCTGATTATAACAATATAAATATAAGTGAAGGCAACTAAAGTAAATAATTTTGATTTTCAAACTCATGATAATAATTCTGATTCTCAAACTCCAAGATAGATTTGAACAATTTAAAATATATAAAGATATTTTTGGTATTTTATTAAGTTAAAAAATTAAAGTCATTGATTGGGTTGTGTACTTTTGAGAGAAAATGCTTAAACCTTGAAAAGTATTTGAAACATGATAATTTGTTGGATCTTGATGACCAAGATTTATTTTCTGAATTAAATATCTTAAAAGGATATTATATGATTCAAAAGTGATAAACCAATTGATATTCTTAATTATAAGAAAAGAATAATTTGTTTTCAAATGCATATATAACATATAAAATAATGTTAACAATTACAGTATCAGTTGCTTCAACTGAAAAAAGTTTTTCAAAACTTAAACTAATACAATTTTAGTTAAGATCAATAATGTCTCAATAAAAATTAAACAAATTAACTTTATTTCCTATTGAAAAAGATATTTTAAATAAAATCAATTATGATAATTTAATAGATAATTTTGAATAAGAGAAAGCTTAAAAAATAAATTTAAACAAAAATATCATAATTTTAATTTTTTATTATAAGGCCTTATTTTTTTAATTTATTTTAGACCTCCTAAAATCTTGAGCCGTCAATATATATATATATGAGAAAAATTAGTGTCATATTTTTATTTACCAATTTTTGTTCTTTTCTCTATTGAACTTTTCATTCTTTCATTATTAGTTAAAAATAACTATCAATGGTGATGTGCGCAGGAAAAATAATTATAATTGTTTTAGTCAAGTCTACTAGCATTTGGAATGATTACAAGAATAAGCTATTCAGACTAATGCATTAAAGATTTTCGGCGATTTTAATTATTGTGAAAAAACGTGTTATTCATAGTTTGTTTTTTTAATTAAGAAATTATCTTAATCCTTAAATCACCGTAATTAATAAATTATTAAGAATTTTTGAGAATTTTGAAATTACAATTCTGAAATTCCTCTTACTGCCTGCAATTTTTAAATCTTTATCCTTGTTATTATCAGTGATTTTTAAACCTCTTTAATTTGTTGTATATTTTTAATACATAAATAAATCTTGAATCAACTAAAGAAATAAAAGAAAAATATTTTAAAATTTTAGTATTTTATAATTAAATGTAACATTTATAAAAGAAAAAAAAAACAAAATCTAAAACTTTAAGATAATACAATAATATAGATAACAAATTTTAAAGATTAAAACTAGTAAAATATTAAAGTATTAATTGTTCTCAATCATAAAATTAGACATAATAAAAAATTAAATAACATTCTTAAAATATTGTTATTGATATTAATCATTTTATTTCTTGTCGGAAATACTTCTTAATAAGATACATAATATAAAAAATAATCATAATTAATAATTAATAGTATTCAAATTATAATATAAAATATTTATTAATTTTATTAATATTTAAATATTACTAGTAATACATGAAACATAGTAAAGTTATGAGATCATTTTCTCAGATAATTCTGCATACAAAAAATTTATCATTACTTCTATTTCATTGACTTGTAAAAATCTATTTATAACATAATCAATCGAATTAGTCAGGTTGAATAATATTAAAACTAATGAGCAATATTTAGTCATAGAAACAATAATAAATATATTGTAAATTTATCTCCTCTCAGCAAACATAATATAATTTAAAAAAAAAGAAAAATTTTATATATATAAAATTTTATTCAATATAATAATAATTATTTTGGTTGCATTTTTTAAAACAAACACAATAGTATTTCCCTATCATAATTTTTATCCTTTTCAACTTTGTTTTTAGAATTTTACATATTTTACATAATATTTAGTAATAAAATTTTGGTTGGTAGTACTATTTTACATAATCTTTACTTTCAACTATTAAAATAGCACAAACGACCTAAATGAAGGGTTATATAGAATATATATATATATATATGAGAAAAATTAATGTGTCATTTTTATTTACCAATTTTTGTTGTTTTCTCTATTGAACTTTTTCATTATTTCATTATTAGTTAAAAATAATTATCAATGGTGATGTGTGAAGGAAAAATAATTATAATTGTTTTAGTCAAGTCTACGAGCATTTGGAATGATTACAAGAATCAGCTCTTCAGACTAAAGGAAAAACTTTCTGGAAGATTTTCGACGATTTTAATTATTGCAAAATGTATTATTCACGGTTTGTTTTTTCTTAATAGATCAAGGTAGCTAACAAATTACCTGTAATTTTTTATAATTTTTGGAATTACATGTTTTTGAAATATTTGTTATTATTAGCTTTAGATTCCTGTAGTTGCAGGGAGTTTGTAAACTCCTGTTAGTGTTATTGAATTCCGAAACTTCTCTTATTGCAGCAATTTTAAACCCTAGTTATTGTCGTAATTTCTAAAGTTCCGGTAATTCTCGATAATGGTTTCTTTTACACTAGCTTCTGATTCGTCCTTAGAGCCTTTGGAGTCTTTGAGTGGATCTACGGTGCCTTTCGGTCGTGGCAGCTTGGAGCGCGAGACCAGCTCCTCTCATGCATCTAGTGTCCGGTCCATAGGTAATTGGAGTAAGTCTGGGGAGAAACCTGCTCGGACTGTTCATAGTTTCCTTGAGGGAGAGTTAGTTGTCCGAGAGGACGTCGTTGGCGGTGGTGAGCTTCCACCTTATGAGGATGTGTGGCTCGACTCGGAGGTAAAGAAAGCAGTCTCTATTCATAATACCACTTCTTCCATTAGGTACTTCGTAGGTAATGTAAATATGTTAGATTCCTCTCTTTCCGATAATATTTTTACTTTGTGTCGTTATTTGCCTACTGACCGATTGTTTCATGGTTGAGGTCTTCCCCTTTTGTCTTCTTTTTCATGTATTCCAAAAGTCATCACGGACTCTTGAATTCGCCTTCTGCTGGACGAGTTACGGGGTACTGAAGGCGTTGAATGATCGCAAATCGGTCAATTTCGAGCTAGACAACTATGACGTCCGTCCCTACTTGGCCACTACCTCTGCCTCTCACTTAAATACTGTCTTCTTAGAGCTTACTTATCGTGCTTTACTGGTCGGTCGGATCATATTCAAGTTCTCTAAATTTTTGTTTTAAAATTATGAAAAATTATTATTAAATATTTGTTCGACAGACCAAAATTAAGACTAAAAGCAATATATTAAAAATTTAAATAAGTTTAAATAAAAACATCAGTAGTCAGAGTTGAAATAAAATATCTTTTAATCTTCCATTTATATTTATTGCAATAAACTACAATCACATTGTATATTTGATAGCTTACAATGTAAAGACATGGCAAATATATGTTATACAGCACTGAGAAGGTTTCATTTTTTTTTTTTTTTTTTTTTTTTTTTTGGTGTGAAGACGGTCCTCGTCTACCTTTCGCGTCTCCATTTCTGAAGTGGACAGTCATCATCTTCCCCTTTGTAGACAGACCTTGGATCAGCCGGTCCTTCGTTTGACCTTCCACCATTTGGAATATGCTATTTCGTTTACTAGTCTATTCTCACCAGTCATCTCTTTTTCAAAAATAAATTCAAACCTATTATATTATATATGAAAATATACTAAAAAATAGTAAAAAAAATAAATTAGTCAAAAGTAAATTGTATATACAAAAATACGTAAAGAAAAGAAAAAGAAATGAAAAATAAAAAATTGAGTCTAAAAAAAATTGTAAAGGTAAATTTTTATGTATTGAAAAAAGTTTTTCGACAACGACACCAAATGTACTAGTCGTAAATGTAGTAAGTAATAAATATACCAATGGATTTATGCAACACAAACTATTTATACGATTATAATAAATTTACTCAAGCAATCACTCATAATTGAAATGTTCTGCACAAAAATGGTAAAAGATGAATAGAATGAAATTGTTAGGGTTAGATTTCACCAAATATCACTCTCATGTATGATAGAATTTTCTTCTCTTGTATCAATAATCAGTGTTAATCCATAAAATTACTCAAACTTGAGTCCTCAGCAGCAGATGAGCCTAAGGATTACCTATTAACCGTAAATTTCTTGATCAATTATATAGATAAATCTTGCATTCACACAAGGATCTTAATGACAACAAACAAATCACACTCTATTCCTAGACACAAACTTTCATATGGTAAATTAATTCAATTCTAATACATTAAATGTCACGTGTCAATACTTCACAACAAAATTGTATAGTTGAGAGGAAACATAGTTATTTTATTAAATGTAACAAAAGCTCTCATGATACAATCTCATTTATCCAACGTTTATTAGTCATATTCTGTTATACATGTTGCACATATTATAAACATGCTTCCCACACATGTTTTAAATTATTTTTCTCCCCATGAAATATTTTACAAAAATGCACTAGATTTTAATTAATTAAAGGTGTTTGGGTCTTTATGCTATGTAAGCACTTTGTCAATAAATAGAAGAAAATTTTATCCAATGACATCGAAATCTGTTTTTATTGATTTTAAAAGGAGGACAAAAGGATATATTCGGTTGAATATTCAATCAAGAGAAATTTTTATGTCTAGGGATATTGTCTTCTATGAACATGTTTTTCCATATCAAAGGGTTGAGAATACCAGCAATGCAACTGACAATCCTAACATTCATGATCAAAGTCTTTTTATCGAAGATCAACCTATTTGGAGTCAACCATCACAAGTGATTTTGCACCTTGTGATAATGTTGAAAGTAATAGTAACAGTGACCATGAATTAGAAGATCAACTTGTTTTGAGTCAGTGGTCACAAGTCATTTTTGTACCCTGTGATAATGTTGATAATGAGCATGAATCAAACATTCAAGTTCCAAAAGAAGTGTGTTCCCACAGAGAGCGAAACCTCAATGAAAATCATGAAACAATATAGTCAATTCAGATAAGTATTAGAATAAAAAGGCCACCTGAATATCTAAAGGATTATCATTTTATTCTCTATCTTTCTAATATAACTTCAAGAGTTAAATATCCTTTGAATTTTGTTTTGTCTTATAATAAACTATCACCATCTTACATATCTTTTGTTATGTCTCTTTCTTTACATGTTGAGCCAAACACTTGTTCTAAAGTTATGAAACATGACTGTTAGAGAAAGGCTATACAATGTGAAATATTTACCTTGGAGACAAATCAAACATGGAAGATCGCTCTTTTGCCTAAGTACGAAACAATCATAGGTTGCAAATGAGTATTCAAAATAAAGAATACGGCTAATGAGACTCTTGAATGATATAAAGCATGGTTAGTGGCAAAGGGATACACACAAAAGAAACTTTCCTATAAGGTTGGTTCTTTGTCTAGCTTCTATCTATAATTGAGAATTGAAACAGTTAGACATAAACAATGCATTTTTACATGGAGAATTGAAAGAAAATGTATACATAGTTGCTCCTCCTAGATTGACTTCTATTCAACAAAGACAAGTTTGTAAATTAGAAAAGGCTTTATATGGCCTTAAGCAAGCTAGCAAGGAGTGGTTTGCTAAAGTTTCATCCTTTTTCTTATTTTTGTGGGATATACTAGATCTATGAATCCTTGTTCATTAATTCTTTCGGAGGATCTTTTACAACATTATTGGTATATGAGATGATATAATCTTGCTAGAAAATGATAAATAAGAGATTGATAGAGTCAAACGAGCTTTGAATAAAACATTCAAGATCAAGGATCTTGGGAATCTAAGATATTTTCTTGGCCTTGAAGTAGCAAGAAGTAAGGAAGAGATAATAATGAATCAAAGGAAACATGTACTGGAATTGTTAACAAATGTAGGTCTTTTAGCCTACAAACATGTAGTCACTTCTAATGATAATCTTGTTAAATTGTCTTCTACTTGAAGTGTCTCTTTCACGGATGTTCAAGCCTATAGAAGGTTGATTGCAAGACTTATATATTTTACTAATACCCGACCTGACATAACATTTTTTGTTCAACAACTTTCTTAGTTTCTTGATATGCCACCAATTACTCATTATAATGTAGCAATTACGTTTCTCATATATATTAAAAGAGCTCCAAGTCTTGGCTTATTTTTCTCCTCCAACCATTACAAGAAATTTTCGTTTATCTATAGAATATTACATACAAATTTTCATCCGTAGGTAAATTTAACATTACCTCTAAATCTACGAATTTTACTTATTGATTTATCTATAGAAAAATTTGTAAGTAATTGCGTAGGGATCCGAATTCGTAGGTAAATTTCACATTACCTACGGATTTGTTACCAACAAATCCAAATCCGTACGTAATTACGTATGGATATAAATCCGTACGTAATTTTACCTACAAATTTTTCCATAAATAATATTAATAATTAATTTCATTAAAATTATTATTATTAATATTAACATTATTACTTTTAATATTAAAACTAATATTAATATTATTGTTATTAATTATATTAACAATATAAATATTCTTATTAACAAAAATTAGTAATATTATTTTAATTAATGTTATTATTATTGTTATTAATACCATTAATAACATAACAAACAAGCTTTTGGAAATAGGAACAACTATTTTCATTTCATTTTTCCACAATAAAAACTTCTGTTTATGGCCGTAGGTATCACTATCATAATTATCATCCACAATGAGAACTGAGTTAGTATCAGCATTTCTGGCGGTGCCATTGCTTTGGTTCTGCCTCTGTAACAACTTCTTGGTTGTTTCTGGCCTTTGTACTGATGATGAGAGGTCCTTGCTGATTCAACTGAAGAACAACCTCACATTCGAGCCTGAATATTCCAGAAAACTTAAGTTGTGGAATCAAAGCATTGATTGCCGCAATTGGAGTGGTGTAACATGTGACGATGAGGGACTTGTCATAGGCCTTGACCTGAGTGGAAAATTGATCGGTGGTGGATTTGATGATTCGAGTGTTGTTTTCAGTCTTCAACATCTCCGCAAATTGAATTTGGCTGGTAACAATTTCAGTTCTGTCATTCCATCTGCATTCAAAAGGTTGGAGAATTTGACTTATCTGAATTTGTCATGTGCGGGCTTTGTGGGTCAGATTCCCATAGAGATTTCTCA
>Ga0209700_102027_pt1 | contig 41807 bp, 49 predicted proteins | sample SiratroredBW_FD_187528 | JGI IMG/M metagenome (GOLD analysis project Ga0209700, IMG submission 187528) | Root nodule microbial communities of legume samples collected from California, USA - Siratro red BW (SPAdes) (version 2) | ecosystem: Host-associated > Plants > Roots > Nodule | place: USA...
AAATACATGCTTGTCCCAATGATTGCATATTGTACAGAAAAGAGTTTGAAGGATTGCATAAGTGTCCTAGATGCGGGGTTTCAAGATACAAAGTAAAGGATAATGACGGTGATGATGATGACATGACAAAGGTTCCTCCAGCAAAAGTATTGTGGTATCTTCCAATCATACCACGATTAAGACGTTTTTTTGCCAATGTTAATGATCCAAAGAACTTGACATGGCATGCAAATGGAAGAAAATGTGATGGGTTGTTACGACATGTTGCAGATTCACTACAATGGAAGAAAATTGACTCTTTATATCTTGAGTTTGGAAGAGATCCAAGAAATCTCAGACTTGGTCTTGCAACAGATGGTATGAATCCATACGGTAATTTAAGTAGCAAACATAGTTCATCGTCTGTTTTGCTAATTATTTATAATTTGCCATATTAGTTGTTCATGAAGATAAAGTATGTGATGTTGTATATGTTGTTTATCTATGTCCTTTGATAGAAGATTTGGCGTTGTTATGGGATGAAGGCGTTGAGGTTTTTTATGCATATGAAAAGGTCAATTTCAATTTGCGAGCATTGTTACTATAGACTATTAATGATTTTTCAGCATATGGAAATCTTAGTTGTTATAGTGTCAAAGGGCATCATGCTTGCCCAATATGTGAAGAGAACACGAGTTACCATCAGCTAAAATATGGGAGGAAGACATGTTACATTGGCCATCGAAAGTTTTTGAAACATGATCATCCTTATCGTAAGTTGAAAAAAGCTTTTAATGGCTGTCAGGAAGACAAAACTACACCTCCACCCTTAACTAGTGACGGAGTTTATAATCAAGTGATCCACATTGAAGTGACTTATGGGAAAGCTATCAAGCATAGTGGGGTGAAAAACATTGAAGTGACTTATGGGAAAGCTGTCAAGCGTAGTGGGGTGAAAAACATATGAAAGAAGAAATCGATCTTCTTTGAAGTTCCATATTGGTCCAAGTTAGATGTTAGACATTGCATAGATGTAATGCATGTGGAAAATAATGTTTCTGATAGTATAATTGGGACATTGATAAACATTAAAGGAAACATAAAGGATGGAATTAATGCTCATAAAGATCTGGTTGAAATGGGTGTTCGGTTGGAGTTTCAACCACAACCTCATGGTAAACAAACTTGCCACCAGTATGTCATACCCTGTCAAAATCTGAAAAGATCAGTTTTGTAACTGCTTGCAAGGAGTTAAGGTATCACAAGGATACTCTTCAAATATCAAAAGCCTCGTCTCAATGGAAGATTTGAAACTTATGGGCTTAAAATCTCATGATTGTCATGTTCTGATGCAAGACCTTCTTCTAGTGGCTATTCATGGAATTCTACCAAAAATTGTTAGACAAGTCATAACTCTCGTATGCTTATTCTGCAATGCTATTTGTAGAAAGTAATTGGTCCTACTAGGTTGGATGACTTAGAAAATGAAGCTATCATTCTCTTGTGTCAACTAGAGATGTATTTCCCACCATCTTTTTTTGATATCATGGTTCATTTAATTGTTCATCTAGTGAGAGAAATTAGATTATGCGGTCCTGTGTTTTTATGATGGATGTACCCAATTGAGCGATGCATGAAGATATTCAAAAGGTACGTGAAGAATCCATATCGACCTGAAGCATTTATTGTTGGGAGATATATTACAGAGGAAGCAATAGAGTTTTGTACCAATTATATGTCAGAAGTAGATGCTATAGGCGTTCCAAAGGCTAGGTATGAAGGAAGGCATGAAGGCAAAGGCACACGAGGTGTGAGGGTAATTCGAAAAGATCAACAACAGGTACTCCAAGCACACTTGTATATTTTGAACAATACTGACAATGTTCTTCCTTTCTTAGATGAACACAAAATGTTGTTGAAGTTAGTGAATCCACGTGCAAATGAGAAGTGGTTGTTGAATGAACATAACAAGACGTTTTTGAAATGGTTTAAAGAGAAAATCGGTCAAAGGGCTTGTGTTGTTGAACATTTGAAATGGTTAGCACGAGGACCTAACTTTGATGTCATAACATGGTCTGGATATGATATTAATAAGTTCTTTTTTTACACAAACACTGAGGATAAAAAAAAAGTACAATGCAGAATAGTGGTGTCACCCTTGAGGCAGAGTCAATTCACTATGCTAGTTCAAAAGATAACAATCCTATCATGGCTACAATAAGTTACTATGGAGTAACTGAAAATATCTAGGAAGTTGGCTATGTGAAATTTAGAGTAACGATATTTAAATGTAAATGGGTTGATAGTAACACAAGAGTGCATGTTGGTGACTTGGGTTTTATATTAGTTGATCTCGCAAATATAGGTTATAAGAAAGATCCTTTCATCATGGCTTACGCAGCAAAACAAGTTTTTTATGTTAAAGATCCTTTAAATGAGAGGTGGTCAGTTGTCATCCAAGGGAGAAATGAACCTGATGTTTATAACCATGACAATTCAATAGTCCAATATGCTAATAATTCATCATTCTCAAGACAGTTATCTCCTATGAATGAAGAAAATGATCTTGATGAAGTACATGCTACACGAACGAATCATAATGAAGGAATATGGGAGAACATTGCAACACTTTCATAATACAAAAATAAGTAACGTTTATTTTTTGTTATATGAGTTAATATTAACATTTGATGTTGTTATTGTTGATGTTATATATTAAGCATATTTTTTTTTTCATTTTCAGGTCATGGCTGATTCTTCAAAGAAGACTAGAGAAGCTAGATGCTTGAAAGCTATTGTCATTAATCGTCTTGGTGGTATCAAAATCCCAGTTGATATAGATCCTCAGAGTGGTAGGGCTTCAGGCCCAAATGCTGCAAAGTTTGGCAGTTATTTAGGTGTCTTAGCACGATCAAAAGTATCTATTTGATAACTGACTGGATCATGTGACTGAAAAACATCTGATTTAGCAAGACCTTTGTGTAAGTAACAAATTTATAGGTTATAATAATTACATTATGAATTATTTTATTCTTTGCTTGATGACTTATTTATTTATTTTTGCAGACAAGCTTTGAGTTTGAAACCTCCAGCTTCATTAGAAAGAAGATTATGTCATCCATTGGGGCAAAATGGAGGTCATTCAAGGCCGTCTTGACAACTACATACGTTTATGGAAAATGCAAGGGAAAGTCGTCTTGTGAAAAATATGGAATTGATGAAGAGACTTGGAGACAATTTGTCCAAATTAGAGAGGATCCCTCTTAGTAGGTTTGATTTTTTTATCCAGACCCACTTAATTAAATAATATCAATGTGACAAAGGTGAATTTTGTATTTTGTAGGAGAAGAGGAAGCAAGCGCAAGACATTGCAAATAAGAATCTCACCCCCCACCGATTGTCTAGGGGGGTTATGATTTATTACAAAGGAAGATAATGGAAGAAAAGATGGAATCATTACATGATTCTTCAACTTCAGAAGATGGTCTTTCTCCTCCATCCCCTCCTAGTCAACATGAGAAATGAAAGTTAGCTAGGACTAAACCAGGAGGGCAGATGACATCTGTAATGTTTGAAGAGATTGCCCATCGGATTGTGAGTTAATGTCAATAAATTGAGTATCATGTAATGTTTTCATTTTTAGTATTTAATTGATGACTTTTATTCTATTATTTTTCATAGGAGGACCTGGTGCAACAGAGCTCACAAGGAAGTTTTGTGAGTCAAGGAAAACAAAATATACTGACGGCAGCTATTGGCATCCCAGAACACCTTGGTCGTGTTCGCACTACTGGGTTTGGTGTAGGGGTAAGGCAATTTTTTGGATTAGCTTCCCGGTCTTCCTCATATGCAACACCAGCCACACAAGACCAACTAGCTAAGATTAGAGAAGATTTAAGACAAGAAATGAGAGAAAAAATTAGATGAGAAATGGAGTAGGTTATTTCATCCATAGGCATGACACAGCAGCACAATCCTATGCAGCAAGATGAAGCACTACCTAAGCAGCAAGATGAAGCACACGGTAGAGTTAGCACAAAGGGTAGTTGTGCTGATGACAACAAGGACGGGGACGAGGAGAAGCTACAAACACATATTTCATATCTTTGTAAGTTGTTTACTGGAGATCCTCCTCGTGCGGTAGTGATTGGGAGAGTGTATGCTACAGGTTCGACGATCCACACATTGTTACTTAGAGAAGATTTAAGTAGAGTGGTCATCGAAAAAGTTAAAGTTGCTGATGCCGAGGTGCCAGAGCCCACATCAGAGGTTAGATTTGTGGGGCAGGCACTCAGTACATTTATTGCATGGCCTACACATCTCGTAAATTTCATTTCTAAAAAAAACATAAGGTATGATTGTCATCATTTCTCTTCATTTTATTTAAATTAACACTTAATTTTGTTTAAATTAATACATTTAGTTTTGTTATTCTCTATTACAGGACAGTGGGAGTAAACAAAAAATCACCAAGTCCTGAGCCACAACCATCCTAACAACTTTAGACATCTGTGAATCCAATTCAGGAGTTGTTTAGGATTTCGTACATCATGTATGATTCACCTTGTCCAATTCGGTGGGATCATACAGTATTTGGTGTCAACAATGGTGGTATGCCACTGTACGTATACGTGAATGATATAATGGAAATCGTCATGGGATCCCAAACGTTAAATATTACAGTCATTCAGTTATAGATGATGTAATTATATTTTTAGAGTTACACATTTTTACATTTCTTAATATGTTTTTACTGATATTCAATATATTAACAATGCAGGTACATAAATAAATTAGTTTATAACTCAGGGAATCTTGATATCTATGGATTCCTTGAGCCACAAAGCATACAAATGTTTGGAAATAAAAGGTTGGAATGCCAAACTTATATACAGAAATGGATTGGAGAATCCAGAAAGAGCATTTATTTTGCCCCAATTATTCAATCGTAAGTTACTAATCTTTATATTTTTTATTTCAAGTAATTTAGAGAACATCAATAGTGGATTCATTATTTTATGAGCCATTGACAACTAATGGTTGTTTGTCCTATCGATAACATTGTGGTCTAGTTTTGCTCATTGCATAAGAAGCCAACTAATGACTTCAAACAAGTGGTATAAAGGTATGATTTAATTTACCTTATAAAATATTGATCTTGTTTGTATAATATGCAAGTTATTACTAATCATCTATGATTTTAGTGCAATTAATGTTATTAATGTACTTGGCGGTAGATCTATATCCTCATCCCATACCCTACGTTGGGTGTAGTCTAAGGTATTTTTATTCTTAATTGAACCTATTAAATTCGTTGTTGACTTGTTTAATGAATTAACTTTGATGAAATTGTAGTGTAACAAACAAAAAGGAAGTTGGGAATGTGGCTACTACGTCATGCATTGGATGAAGACCATAGTCCAAGCCCATATTACCAACTCTTGGGAACATGTATGAAATTGTTTAAATTAGATAAAATTATGATGAGCATATGATGATAACTACTAACACAATTATTCTATTTCAGATGTTCATATATCCAGACCCAATTGAACACAAGTACATAGAAGATATTCGGACAAAATGGGCAACTTACTTCATTGAGAAGAGAAGTGAAATCTTATAGTAAACTTGTAGTAAGTATAGTATAATGTATAATAATATTTGCCTAAGTTATAGTATATTGTAACAACTTTCTAGTGTATGCAGATATAAACTTATATAATGGTTGTGTAAATACTTAGAATTGTTGTGTTTGTGGAAAATTGAATTTTGAATTGAGTATGTGTTGAATCGGAGATATTGGATTTTTGAATTTTGGTTTTCGTAGCTGCAATTGAATTTTGGTTGTGCAATAGCTATTTAATTTTGGTATTGGGCAACAGCGAATAGCTGCCGCCATTTTAAAAAAAAATTGGCACATACCAACGCGGTTCCCTCTACAACCACGCTGGTATGTGCCGGTTTTTGCTATTTTTGCACACTATGAGCCATTTTTTAACGCGGTTTCTGAAGAACCACGGTGGTATGTTATACTTTCCATCGTGGTTGTACAACCACATTGGTATCTTCAGTACTTTTTATCGCAATTACATCCATCGCGGTTGCGAAACCGCGCTTCCAAGCCTTATACAACCACGATTAAATGTCTTTTTTCTACTAGTGATTTTGCATTGTAACATTTGATTCTTGTTGCTATATTGAAATTGTACTGAACCGTTTGCATTAAAACTGCACCTACAAATCTGATATCTCATTGTTTCTTTATCACTTTCTGTTCATGGTACTTTTGGTTTTGATTCTTTAAATTGTATTACAAAACTCTGTTGCCTTTTAGTATGTTCACTGCACTATATTTTTTTATTTGAAGTTTGCGCTTCTGTAATTGGATTTGAACATATTTTGTTTATGCAATTTTGATGCACTGTGTGCTATTTAATTTTACTTTGCATCTATGGATTTGATTCTTGAGTCTTTGTTAATTTGTGTTCATTTAATTGGAATTTCAAACTGGTCTTCTACATAATTGGTTTGGTTCTTTATTTCATTTTTTTGCTAGTGTTATTGTTGTGCCTGCTGTAAAACTTTGGCAATACTAATCTGATGAACATACTTAATATTAGTTTTTGTAGTTTTGTTCATTTCAATTTTGTTGGTGCATATTTGGTAGTTTGATGTGATTTAACTCTTAGTCGGATATTATATTGCATTTTAGTTATTTGCATTGCATTCTATGTATTTCTATCACTAAATTTTAATACTATTGTCCTATTGATCATCATTGTTTAAAATTCTGATTATCGCTTGTTCTGTCTAAAAATAAATCGGTTTATTCATGCCTGAATCAATTTATTTTGTGTATTACACCTTGTATCATTGATCTTAGAGATTCGTGAAAGCTTTCATTTGGCTTAAAACATTTTCATTGCTTTCCAAATTCAAGAAATTTATAAAGTTCAATTCACCCCCTCTTGAACTCAGCCTAAACATATTTTCAATTGGTATCAAGAGCTAAGTCTTGAAAGTTATTCAAGTTTCGATCCTACGGCTGAGGGGAAGCTGCTTTTTGTAGAGGGTCCTTCTATAAACAGGCCTCCTTTATTCGGTGGGGTCAATTATCCGTTTTGGAAAATCATATTGAAAATTTTCATTGAATCACTTGATCATAGTGTATAGGATGTAGTTGTGAATGGTCCTTATATGCCTAAAAATGTGATTGATGGTAAAATTGTTGATAAGCCTTGGTCTGAATGGAGTGATTCTGAGAGCAAGAAAGCTCAATTTGATTGTATGGATAAGAACATTATAACTTCAGCTTTGAATTTAGATGAATTTTTCATGGTCTCTCAATGTTCTTCTGCAAAGGAAATGTGGGACATTTTGGAGGTGACTCATGAAGGAACTAGTGATGTTAAGAGGGTGACAAAGCTTGTCTTAATCCAGGAGTATGGGTTGTTTAGAATGCAAGATGAAGAAACCATTGCAGATGTGCAGAAGAGGTTCACGCATATAGTGAACCATCTCATTGGACTAGGGAAGATCTTTGACAAAGAAGAGCTCAACATAAAAGTGCCAAAGTGTCTTGTTATATTTTGGCAGCCTAAGGTCACTAGAATATCAAAGACGAGGGATCTTACCACATTGAGTACAACCGCAATGTTTGGAAAACTTAGAGAACATGAGTTTGAGATGAATAGATTCAAAGAGCGAGAGATTGGAGAAAGAAAAGTAATAGAAATAACACTCAAAATTGCTACTCTAGGAGAAGAAAGCGAAACCGATTCCAACGAGGACAGTGAAGTTGAACCATTGGACCTGCTATCAAGGAAGTTCAACAAATTCCTAAGGAAGAAGGGAAAAGTGAAGAATCAACAATATAAAAGGTATTCTAAGGAAACCGATTCTAATGCTGCTAACTTTACTTGTTTTGGATGTGGAAAGCAGGGACATATCAAGATGGAATGTCCAAACTTGACTCACAAAGAAAAGGCTACAGAAAAGAAGAAATTCAGCAAACACAGCAAAGGAAAAAGAGCCTACATAGTCTGGGATGAAAATGACTAAAAACCAGCTTCTCATCAAAAGAGGAAGAGGAGATTAATTTGTGCTTGATGGCTAAGGAACAATTAGAGGTAAGCAATGCTAACTCAAGTATTTCTTTGAGTCAAGAAAACTAAACTACATTGCTTCAAGATTTTTTTGAGACACATGATGAAGCAAATAGATTGGCACTTCCAAACAATAGGTTGAGAGGTTAGAACAATTGGCTGGAAAAGAGAGTCGACTCATTGGAAGAATAATTGGAAACTGTTAAAACTAATTTTAAGCACTTAAATATGATTTTCCAATCTTCTAACCATGAGGATAAATCAAGTAAACTAGCCAAATGTGAAAATTGTGAGGTGCTGCAAGCTAAGGTAAAATATCTTGTGAAAACTTCTTCAAAGCTTGCCTTTGGGACTAGAAATTTAAATGTTGTTTTAGGTTCCTAAAATTGTGTGTTTGATAAAGCTAGAATTGGATATAAACCTATGCTTAAAAAGAAAACTTGAAAATTCAGCAGCTTTTTCAAACATAGCTACCAACACACCTCACCCTTTCAAACTTGCTTCTATTGCTTGCGTAAAGGTCATACTACTAGAAGATGTAGAGTTAGACTCTTTGATGTTTCAAATGGTCGTGTAAGGTGGATACCAAAAGGTAGTCATAACAGTTCTGGACCGAAAGTAATGGGGTATCAACCTTTATTCATTGATCTATTTTGCAGGTAGCCAACAAAAAGCTTTGGTACTTGGACAATGGATATTCCAAGCATATGACAGGTGATGCATCTTTGCTAACTGGATTGGTGATAAAGCATGGAGGATTTGTCATGTATGGAGACAACAATAGAGGCATAATAATTGGTTGTGGTGATATAGGAGTTAAAGGCAACTTGATCATAGAAAATGTGTTGTTGGTTAAACGCCTAAAACACAATCTTCTAAGCATTAGCTAGTTGTGTGACAAAGGCCTACAAGTCACGTTTCAACCAGAAATATGCCTCATCTCTAGTGCAGATTCCAGGAAGACTCACCTTGTTGGTAAAGGGGTTAACAATATTTACATGTTAGGCATCAATTGCATAAATTCTAAAATCAATTGCTTGTTGACTAAGAGTGGCGAAACTTGGTTATGGCATAGACGCATTGCTCACATTCACATGCATCATTTAAGTAGAATTGCATCTAAGGATCTTGTAGATGGTTTAGCTAAACTCAAGTTCGAAAAGCACAAAGTTTCTGAAGCATGTCGAAAGGGAAGGCAAACCAAAAGTTCTTTTAAACAGAAAAACTTTGTTTCTGCAACTAAACCTCTTGAACTGTTTCACATGGACTTATTTGGACCTTCTAGAACCATGAGTATAGGTGGCAACTATTATGGTTGTCATTGTAGATGATTTCTCTAGGTTCACATGGACATTATTCATAGTGACTAAGGATTATGCATTCGGTGCCTTTAAGAGACTTGCACAGATTATCCAAAATGAGAAAAATTACACCATTGCTGTCATAAAAACTGATCATGGGAGAGAATTTCAAAATGAAAAGGTTTGAAAAGTTTTGTTAAAAATTTGGCATTCAACATAATTTTTCAGCTCCAAGAACTCAACAACAAAATGAGGTTGTGGAGAGAAAAAATAGAGGCTTGGAAGAGATTGCTAGAACTTTGTTAAATGAAACAAATCTTCCAAAATATTTTTGGACTGATGTAGTTAACACTGCTTGCTATATGCAGAACAGAGTTTTGAGAAGGCCAATTTTAAAGAAAACCCTTATGAACTTTTCAAACGAAGAAAACCAAACATTTCTCATTTAAGAGTTTTTGGCTGCAAGTGCTTTATTTTAAACAATGGTAAGGATAATCTAGATAAGTTTGATTCAAAGGCAAATGAAGGCATATTCTTAGGTTACTCATCACATAGCCATGCATATAGAGCATACAATAAAAGAACTATGTTGATTGAATAGACTGTGCCTATATCCTTTGATGAGACTAACCAAAAGCTGTAGGAAGAGCCTAAGTTTACAGCTGATGATAAATAGAAAGCATTCAAAGGCCAAAAAGTGAAAATATATTTAGGCTGAGTTCAAGAGGGGGATGAATTGAACTTTATAAAACTTTGACTTTTAAAATTAAATGAAAAAGTTTCAGACCAAATGAAAGCTTTCACGAATCTCAATGATCAATGAATTAAGGTGCAGTGCAAAAATAAATCGATTCAGGCTCGAATAAGCTGATTTATTCTTTTGGCATAATGAACAAAAATTAAATTCCACACCAAGATATTCTATATGTGCAACAGATTAAATCTCAACAATATAAATTTGTAGATTGCAGTGCAAGAATAACCAGAATGCACAATAACATATGTAACTAGGAATTAAAGTACAACAATAGACAATTTGTGAACTAATGTAACAGGGAATAAATTACATGCAGAACCAATACAAGGTCTATTTAGCAGATTGGACTAAGATGAAATGAACCAATTAACAAGCACAAGTATTATGCCAGGAGCAGTTTGTATGCACAATAGACCCTATTCTACAGAAAACCAAATTCCAATCCCAATATCAAATTAGAGATAACTAGTATATAATCAATCAAAAAACTCAATGTAATTATGTAGAAAAATATAAACCAGATGCAGAACAAGGTTGCTATATCAGTGTAATAAATGGAACATTGAACAACAGAGATAATTTGACAGAACTAATTATACAGAGATTGCAGCACAACAAAAAGTTTAGATTAAAGAACTTACGTAAAAACAAATTGGTAGAATGCTATACTATAGAATGAAATACAAGAATGTCAACGAAAAATTTGATGGAGCACCCAATTGATTACGGGCTCAAAATAGATCTTATAAAACCAGTCAAATCAGGCCACAAATATTATGCAGAAAAATGATCAATTATGCATCAAATAAACTTGCATTGAACCAGTAACAAGATACACAAACTCGTGCTATATCAGAGAAACGAAAAGAACATAGAAGCACCCTGCAAGATTACAAAACACCACTAAATTTAGTAACTAACACCCTACAACCCCAAACAATTTAGAAAAACCCAATGTTAAACCCTATAGCATCACCAATTACAAAATTGAATCAAAGATTACAATTGAACAATCCAAAAACACAAAACTTGAATAAAAAATGGGTCAAGAATTGAGTTTAGAATCCCCTTGATTTAAATGAAGACAAATCTGCACAAGGACTTGAAGAACTCCAATGGCATAGTACAATTTCCAAGTTCTTTGTTCTTTAAGAAAACTTCTTTTAATCTTTAAGAGTCATGCAAAAATTTCTCTCAGAACATTAACACTTTTGTTCACTATTCTCTCTTCGATATTATTGTAAGGGTATCAGATAATAATAACAATAAAAGAGTAGTTAAGGGAGTAACTGAATAATATTAATATTTTTGAGTGTATTTTGAGTCTGTAATTGAAAATAACAGTGGAACAAAGATGAAATAAAGCGGTAACAGAATTTTCTCTCCTGGCTTTCGAGAGGTCAAACTCTCCCTATTCACTTCATTATCCAATTCTCTTCCCCTTCCTCTCTTTCCAACCCTATATTTATAACAACTCAGCTTCACCTCTAATTAACTCCCTTATTTAATGGCTTTTATTTTATTTTTTTCATATTCCTCCTCTGAAACTTTGAAGGGTGTGATATTTCCATTCTGTCCTTGCACTTAGTTACTAACCAGGTATGTAACAATAGCCCCCCCTTGGAGATTCACCTTGTCCTCAAGGTGAAAGTGGGGAAACACAGTCTTGATCTCCACAGCTAACTCCCAAGAATTCTCAAAATATAGTAAATGCTTCCATTTAACTAAGACTTCATGTTCTCCCTTGTCATTTTTCCTATTGTCCAGTATTTGTTATGGTTGTACCAACAGTTCTGCTTCGGAAGACAGGTCTTTCCTGATGCATTGCTTCTACTGAGGCTAGGGTCCCCCCACAGTGTTACTCGAGACCCATTAGACATCCAACTCAGTGTCAACCGCTGATAGTCGCCTTCAAATTTGCCTAGGCTTGCCACCTACCCAGCACCAAGTACCACCTTCGACCGCCCAAGCTCCATGACAAGGAAGTTCGCAACTATTGAAACACCTTGCATTATCAGTTTGACATTTTTGCAGACCCGAACTCCTAGTTCAATAGCGCCATTCCCAACCTCAACTTGAAATGGTCGCATCGAACACAATGGTAAACCTAGGGAGTAGACGAGGTGAGTGGAAAGGAAATTGGCCTCCACCCCTAAATCCACCAACACAATCACCTCCGACCCTTGGATCGTGCCTTTAGCCTTAAATGTGTGATGAGATGTGAACCCCCAATAACTGAAACATGAAAGATGGAGAGACAAAGTTTGTAGATTAGGAGTAGAGGGTTCCTCTATGATTTCTTCAGGTGCTGGTTCAAACTCCTCTTCTTTGTCAGCATCTACTAGTACCAAGTGTTGATGGCAGTGTCGACACGTGTGGGATGGGTTCCACTTCTCCCCACACTTATAGCATAGACCCTTGTGTTGGCATTTAATTCACTCTTCATTTAAGATCCAACAAGAATTATGCTCTGGGCCCGATGAGCTAGAAGTTGTGGTATGAGTGACTTGGTTCTCCTTAGGTTCTGGTGGTGGGGAACGTTCAAAGTAAGAATTAAAATTATTGGGCCTGACCAAATTTGTACCTCTATTGAAACGCTCACTAGACTTAGGGTTTGCTTCACGTTGTTTTCCCTATTGGCTTCCACCTTCCTCTCGCCAAGCTTAGTTTCTCGCTTCAACAACCATTGCACGATCCATCAACGCTTGAAGGGATTCAAACTCCGTCACATCTAGTTCTGACTTAATCGTCGGTTTCAACCCTTCTTGGAACATACATAGTAAGGTTTCTCCACCTAAATTTATGTGTGATCTGGCTGCGAGCTCAAAATCACGCCGATACTCCATGACAAAGCCTGTTTGCTTGACCTGCAACAATGACGCCAAGAGATTTGATGTCGCTCCTGGTTCGAAACGTTTCAGCAAGTCCTACTTGAAACGGAGCCAAGTGTGAAATGTCTACTGAGCCTCCCACCACTCGAACCATGTAAGAGCCTCCACCATTAATCCTAGCACCGCATAATCGAGCTTCTCTCCCACCAGAATGTTTGACACTTGAAAAAAATGGTCCATTCTCACTAACTACTCATTTGTATCTACTCCATCAAATGTTAGGACCTCTAATTTGCGTCCCCCATCCCCCCTGTAGCACGAGTTTCTGCGATTCTTTCCTCCTTCACCGGGATCCACGATTTAAAAGGCAATGTCCTCCTCCTCCTGATGCGGCTCGGTAGTGTGATCCTGCCGTGGTGAATGCATTGTCATATTGTCAAGCCTCTTCAATATCGTCTCTAACATCTGGCCATGGTCCATCATTCATTTCTCTAACCCTTCAACACGTTCCTCCATCGCTCCTGAGCTACATGTGGTAACCATTCACAGGTTTGAAACCCAGATCAAGAATCTGATACCAATTGTAAGGGTATCTGATAATAATAATAATAAAACAGTAGTTAAGGGAGTAACTGAATAATATTAATATTTTTGAGTGTATTTTGAGTCTGTAATTGACAATAACAGTGGAACAAAGATGAAATAAAGCAATAACAGAATTTTCTCTCCTGGCTTTCGAGAGGCAAGACTCTCCATATTTACTTCACTATCCTATTCTTTTCCCCTTCCTCTCTTTCCAACCCTATATTTATAACAACTCAGCTTCACCTCTAATTAACTCTCTTATTTAATGGCTTTTATTTTATTTTTTTCATATTCCTCCTCTGAAACTTTGAAGGGTGTGATATTTCCATTTTGTCTTGGCACTTAGCTACTAACCAGGTATGTAACAATTACGTTCGTAATTCGCTTGTTAATCACTCAAAGAAGGTCTGGGTATTTAAAACATGAAAACCCAAAACTATTCTAAAAATCAGTTTGACAGTTTTGGTGCAAACCTCGAATAAGTTGATTTCACCAAAGGAAATCGATTTATTTTCTACTGAAAATTGTATTTTCAAAACTTAGTTTTCAAAAATGCTTGTGGTTTGCTTTGTAAGTCATTTTAACTTGTTTTAATTGTGTTAGTGTGTTTCTTCTAAGCTTTGCACAAATTTACCTTCACTTTCAATCAAACTCACTCACACCCATTAAGACAACGCCTAAGTCTTCATCTTTTAGCTTCCATGTTTTTCTTTCCCTTTGTCCAAATACTTGGCTTCATCAAATGCTGAATCCTTTGAGATTCTCAACAATCTCCCTATATTTGTTGAAGATAACTCAGTGTGTGAGTGGTTTCTAGCTTTATCTGCACAAAAGAAAACTTGTGAAAGTAATAGTTTCACATATGCCTTATTACAGTTGTACAACTCAGTTTTGCACAGTTGCAGATTGTTACAAATAAAACACAAGCTTCTCTTTCATTTAATATAGGTTGTTACAAAAGATACCAAATTAACAATACAACAAACTAACAACATTTCAGCAGAAAAAAATGAAACTAGAATATAGCAGAACATTAAGAACATAAACATGCAGCAATAGTAGTAGCATGACAGCAACACCTAGAACCTAATTATGCAAGCAGCAAACATAAATAGAATTGAATGGCACAAGTGCAATAAACATAATCAACACAAAACCCCACATAGCCTACACTTTCCTCACACACTCTACACTTTCTCCCCCTTTGGATTCATCAAATGCATGAGAATGGAGGAGTGAAAGAGAATGCGTATGGTTGTTAAAATGCATGCTACTCTTTGGGTTCATTCCAGGCAGCCATAACTGCCATTTGCTCTTGTACAACTTCAATACAAAACTCATGATGATTTCTTTGCTCAGTTGTGAGATATTCCAGCTTATCAATCACAATTTGCTCAAAAGGAGAATAACCACCGCTTATACCAACACCTTCTCCCATTGTAGGAATGTTCCCTTCTAGAGCATCTTCATCAACATTTCCAGCACCACCATCAGCTTAACATATCCGCTACTCATTATTTATCTTGGTTAGTCCAATTTTGTGTAGTGTGAATGCAGAAACTTCATAGTTTTGTTTCACTAGTTCAACAAGCTCTCCTTCAAGTGGTACACAGAAGTACTCAATAAATCTTGAGATAAGCACAACATAAGGAATCCTCTAATCCTGCAGCTATTTGGCTTTCTCCATTTGTTCTCCCAATATGTAAGGTCAGTTAACTCTCAATCTATTGACAATCCAGTGCATTAAGATAAGATCTTCCTCATGTAGAACCGGGTGATTGTGGCCTCTTGGTGTCGTGATCTATACTATTATGAAAACTATTATTCTTGGATTCATTCCCAAGCCTCTAACATTGAATCCTCTCATGATGCCACACGGATCCCTCAAGAAATTTCTGTAGAAGATTATTTTGTTGTAATCAGCCAATGATTCAATGTCCCCCTTCCCAATTTTTAGTCCCTCACATTTGAGTCCAGCTACTGTCATCCAGATTGAAGGAGTTATCTTCATGGTTACTCCTTTAACTCTAGATTCCAGCTTGTCTTCCTTCACTTTTAGATTGGTGAAAAACACTTTCACCAAAGTCTGGAAATACATTTCCAGTCAGACCAAGAAAGCGTTCCAGCCCTTGAAATTCCAGCAGCTCACTAACTTCAAGCAACATTTCAGATTTAAGCCAGTCCAGTCTCACAAGCTTTGGAGTGTTTATAATCTTCCTGCTGAATTCACGCATATGTTTATCAATGCTTTCAACACTTTCTGATTCGTGCATGTTTGCAAACCATCCTTCAAGGTGCCCTCGTGTATGAACAAATCTGCCAGAGCTAACAGTTTACTTCACCCCTCTTCTTTGGTTGTTGAATGACACAGTCATGGCAACAATATTTGGAGATGAATTCTGAAGTGGTTTTGGATTGGGTTTGATGTTTATGTAGAATTAATGCACAACGAATGTAATATATAGGCAAATATAAGAGATTTCTATTAAATTCATTTACCTACAAGATAATTTTGGTTGGAGTGGTGTACCTTGAGGCTCCAATGGGACAATACTTAGTTGCATGGGGAAGTTGCATATTCTATTGTAGAATCTATTGCTTTTCAGTCCTTACCTTTTTGACTACCAATGGTATAAAGACATGTGGCATTGTGTGGCTCAATGTGGTCAAATGTGAGTAGTTGGGAAGTTTGACTTCAATCAATTCCCTTTGCATGCTTAAGTCTACTCACCATAGTCCATTAATAGATTTCCACTAGTCTTACACGCATTCTTTTTCTCATAAAACAACTCAAAAGAAATTATACAGATCATGTATGAAAGCAAAAAAAAAAAAAAAAAAAAAAAATATAAAAATAAAGTAAAAAAAAAAAAAAAAAAAAAAAAGAAAAAAGATTAAACTGAGATTTAAAAACAGCAGTTCATTGGGGAAAAATAAATCGATTCGCAATTGAATGAATCGGTTTATTTTCACGACAGTGAGCAAAAATGTAATGCAGTTCCTATTTATGTAATGTTTGACATATCTAATATATATGCCTAGCTCAGTTCTAAGGTAATTAAATCTATCTTTAGCAAGTGGTTTAGTAAAGAAATCTTTTAATTGTTTTTCAGACTCAATAAATTCGATTTCATAAACTCCATTACTAACTTGCTCTCTAATGAAATGATGTCTAATCTCTATATGCTTAGTTCTAGAATGATGCACTGGATATTTAGTGAGATTTATGGCACTAGTGTTATCACAAAACAGGTACCTTTGTGACTTTAAGACCAAAGTCACTCAGTTGTTGTTTAAGCCATGAAATTTGAGCACAACAGCTCCCAACAACAATGTACTCAGCTTCAACAGTAGAGAGAGCAACACATGCTTGCTTTTTGATATTCCAAGATATTAGGCTTGCTCCAAGTAGATGACATGTATCACTCGTTCTCTTTCTATCCAGCTTACGCCCTACGAAATCAAAATCTGAATATCCTTTAAGATTGAGTGTAGCTTCATTTGAATACCACAATCCCACATTAGTTGTTCCTTTGAGATACATTAGAATCCTCTTTACTACATTAATTTGTATCTAATAATTTGTACATTAATTTAGATAATACATACACCTTATAATGAGGGTGAATACATCAAAATTAATATTTAAACAGTTAAAAAACTTTTGTGACAAGTGAGAAATTTCTCGTATGAGTTATATAAGTGAAGATTATAATTAGTTAAGATCTTCAATTATAATCATTGATCACCTTTTTAAGTATTTGTTCATGAGTTGTAGGATTATCCTCAGTGCTTTTTAGAGTAGCTAAGGCCTCAAGGATCTGACTCATCCGATCCTTCAGTTCATTGATGTCAGCTTTCATGGATTCTTGTGTTTCACCCCAGTCTTCCATTCTTTTGCTGCTTGCACGAGTTTTGTACTAGTGTCGCGGAAATTTAGTTATTATTGAGTATATTTCTATTTTTATTATTTCAAAGAAAATTAGAAAAGGAGAAATAAGAAATTGTCGAATAGCACTCATAAAAAAATATTTTTAAAGATTTTCAGGAACAACCCTTTTATTTTATTATTCCCTTTTTATTACTCACTATTTTTTTGTTATTATTTATTAATTATTATTATTATTTTTAGGATAAAAAGAGTAAAACCCAAATACATTGGAAAATCAAGGTGTAACAGAAAACGTGAACAATAATTATAAAGTTGTGGAACACGCATGTGGAATTAACAATGAGTTTGAATTTATTGCAAATTGAGTTGTCGATGACAACACTTATTACAAACTTTAAGGAAAGAATAAGAAATAAATCATCTATCAAAAGCAACTATCAATTCTGGCTATGAGGCACCATATACTTCAATAGCCTCACTAGCCCTTTACAATGTTATATGAAAACTTCCATTGCTTTTGGTGGTTTATAGAAAAATAGGGTTGCATCAGCTTCAACCAACATCCTTGGAACATCCCCGATTGCCCCATTAGCTAGTGCTGCAAGTTGAGAGAAACATGTCTTCCAATGCTTAGCAGTTTTCTCATGTTCCTTTATGCAACCTTCCACTTGGGTAATCATGGCTTGGTATTTTGCTTCAGCCTCTACTCGTTGCCAGTGTTCCTCCCTTACTCGTTCTTCCCGCTCTTTCATCAGCTGCTCCATATCATTAACCCTAGCTTGAAGCTCTAGCAGTTTTTCCAAGGTCACTTGCTTGTCCCTCTTAACATCATCATATAAAATCTTCCATTGACGCTCTGTGGATAAAGATGCATCCCTCTCATGGACCCTCATTGCCAACTCATCATTAGTTACAGCCAGGTCTTGCTGAATTCTGAGAATATACCTTCTTTTTCCTTCGTGCGTTTTCACAAATCCTTCATGATCCATCTTCAAGCTTGTGTAGCTATAATGAAGGTCATGCAGATTACTACTTAATTTGATCTTGTCAGTTTTCAGCACTTCAATTTCTTTCTTTAATCGTGTTACTTCTTCAGGCTCTTCGTCGATCACTAATTCCTCTCGAATAAGACCAAGAGAAGTAGGTTTGAAGGGTAACTTGACTTTCTTGACCCTCTCTGCCAGTCATAGCCGATATGAAACATTGCCATCTAAAGCGCACGACCTAGAATCTCTTTCCATGCGGACCACCTTCTTTCAAGCTTATTGAATCCAAGGTAGTACTTCAGTAGCAAGGCCTGTTAGCACCAAGGCTTGCTAAGTAATTTGATGAAGTCAACAATATGACGAAGTCTACATGGATCAATGCTTGCAAAGTGGATTGCTTGAAGTCATCATGGAGCTTTATGGAGTTTTGATCTAGGACTTAGATGGGGTATGTGTGAGAGTGTGGTTTTGGTATAAAACCATGAGTTGGATGAGATATTACTCAAAGTAAGCTCCAAAATTTATTTTTCTTAACAAAGTGGTTCTAAAATGAGGTTTAACAGATTTTGAAACACATATTTTAAAGAGTAAATCAGTAGACTATTTTTCAGAAATCAACTTACTGGATTTTCTTCTAAGTCACAGAAAAATCAATTGATTGAATGATTGATACAATCGATTGAGTTTTTGACAGTTTTAAAAACTAGTTTGCTTATAAATAAGTTGAGCGTGAATTGTGACTTTCTTTTGATATGAAAAACATTCTAAGAATTTCTGAGCAAACACTTGTGATTTTCTAAGAGAGAAAAACGTGCTTACACCTTGAGAACTTGTGACATTAGATTTTCCTCAAGAAGAACTGAAAGAACCTTAATCTTTGAGCCTTGCTTTGAGTGGAGTTTTGTGCAGTGGTATTGTACCAAAGCTAAGTCTTCTACATTGTTCTTTAATCATTTTATAATCTACTATGTACAAGTTATATAGGTTTTGTAATTTGTGAATGTGGTTTTGTTACCCATATTACATAGGGTCTTGCAATTGGGTTTGTGAAGTGGGTTACTACATTGTTTTGGACTGCTGTGGGGTGCAGCAGGTTGTTTGCTGCTGGGAGTAGTGATATCTTGCAAGGTGCAAGGTTATTGTATTATTGTGATCGAATATTTGTGATCTTTATTAGTGGAACTCTTTGCTTGTTGGCAAAGGACTGGTCATAGCCCTTGAAGAAGGGTGAACTAGTATAAATATTGGTGTTCTTGATCTATCTTTCTCTCTTCTTCAACGCTTTATCATATTTGATGTTGCTTGCTCAATTAATTATTCATCGCGCACAATTGATTCTTCATTCTGATTGTGTTACATTATGTTTTTTCTGGAACTGTTATTTCATCAATATAATTGACTGAATATGTTCTTGATCCTATTTGAGTGTTTCCTGTTATCTGTAATCTCTTTTTAGTTGAATATTACTGGTAACTTGTCTTCTTGAATCAATGTTGTTTCTGGTTTTGTCTATTATCTGAATGGTCTTGTTATGAGATTGATCTTCTGTTTACTATAGATACTGGTTATTTGATTGGTTCTTGACAGCTCTGAACTACATTTCTATTCAACTAATTGCTTCCGCTTTTGTTTCTCGTGTTTTTACTGTTTCTTGACTAAATTGATCTACACTTTGATTTCAGTTAATTGATACTATTGTTTATTAGTTCTAGCTGTTTCTTGATTTTTTTTTTTGAATTGGTTAGGTTGGTGCACTGTATTCAATTGATTGCGTCTCTAATTACAGTAAATTGTTTCTTGCTGTTTTTTAGATCTATGTATTGTTTCAATTGATTGATTTTGATATGGAATTTATTGATCTTTTGTTGTGCATTTCAAAATAACATTTTTCAGTAGTTTCAATAAAGAACTTTCATTCAACTTTTAATACTTTCCACTTTTTGGAAAAATATTTTAAAGTTCAATTCACTCCCTCTTGAACTCAGCCTAAACTTGTTTTTCAATTGGCATCTGAGGTAGGACTTGAATCCTAATCAAGTTTTTTCGATCCATGACTGAGAATAAACTACCTTTTGCTGAAGGAGCCTCTATACACAGGCCACCTATGTTTTCTGGTGTGAACTACCAGTTTTGGAATGTTAGAATGAAAATCTTTATTGAATCCACTGATCGCGGTATTTGGAATGCTATAGTAAACAGTTCTTATATTTCTATGTCTGTTGTGGATGGTGTGTCTGTTGAGAAATCTTATGATGAGTTGACTGATGCAAAAAATAAGCGAGTGCAATATGATTGTGTTGCGAAAAATATAATAACCTTTGCCTTGAACCTTGATGAATTTTTCAGAGTATCTCAATGCAGCTCGGCTAAACAAATGTGGGACATACTTGAAGTCACATATGAGGGAACTACTGATGTAAAGAGAGCCAAAAAGCATGCACTAATCCAGGAATATGAATTGTATAGGATGCAACAAGGGGAGACCATTGCTGATGTACAAAAGCGGTTCCCTCACATTGTTAACCACTTGATTGGACTGGGAAAGCAGTTTGACAAAGAGGAGCTGAATATAAAGATCCTAAAGTGCTTGGATAAGAGCTAACAACCTAAAGTGATTGCTATATCAAAGACTAGATACTTGACCACACTTACTACTACAACATTCTTTGGCAAATTGAGAGAGCACAAGTTGGAGATGACTAGGCTGAAGGAAATAAAGACTGTGGAGAAAAAGTCCAGAAGCTTAGCAGTCAAGACAAAGGCTGCAGATGTTGAATCCAGTGAGGAAAGCTCTGATGAGTGTAGTGATACAAAGAATGTCAATATGTTGATAAGAAGATTGCAGAAGTTTATCAAGATGAAAGGCAAATGGAGAACCCGCAAAGCAAGAGGTATAACAAGAAATCTAATAATGGTTCTACTAAATTTACCTGTTTTGGTTGTGGAAAATAGGGACACACGAAAGTGGATTGTCCAAGCCTAGTGAACAAAGAAAAGGCACATGAGAAGAAAAGCAACATATCTGGAAAAGGCAAATAAGTGTATATAGCCTGGAAAGACAATGCTACTTCTTCCAGCAGCTCTTCACATGAGGATGTTGAAGCCAATTTGTGTCTTATGGCTAGAGAGAATTCTGAGGTGAGTAGCACGATTGAAAGGGTTAAACAATTGGTTGGAAGGTAGAGTCAAAGAGTTGGAAGATGAGCTTTTAAAATTGAAAATTGATTTTGATCATGTTGAAATAATTTACTAAGCTTCCAGTGGCTTTGATTATAGCAAGCCAAATTAATTGTGAAAATTGTGATGTTCTTCAAAAGAAAGTTAACTATTTGATTACTACAACATCTAAACTTTCTATGGGAACTGCAAACCTCAATGCAAGTTTAGGTTCTCAAAATTGTGTTTTTGAAAAGGCTTTTCAAGGAAAACAAAAGAAATTCAGCAATTTCTTTAAAGCTAATGAGTAACAGTTTTCACCTTTCATGACTTGCTTTTATTGTTTAAGCAAAGGCCATTCTATTAGGAATCGTAAAGTTAGAAAATTTGATGTACCTAAGGGGTTGGTTAGGTGGGTGCCCAAAAGCATCATTAACTCGTGTGGACCCAAGTTTAACAAGGTACCAATTCCTCAAACTTAATCTGTTTTGTAGGTCTGTTTGGCATCCAAGAAGTAACATGGTATTAGGACAGTAGATGCTCCAAACACATGACTGGAGACGCTTCACAATTGATTAATTTGAAGTGAAACTAGACGACTTTGTCACCTATGGAGATAAAAACTGAGGGAGAATACTTGGTGTTGGTGACATTGGAGGAAATGATGATGTGATCATAAAAGATGTACTTCTAGTGGATGGTTTGAAGCACAACCTACTCAGTATAAGCCAACTGTATGATAAAGGGAACAAAATCACATTTGAGCCAGACCTTTGCCTAATAGCAAATTCAAAAACTAGTGAGACAGTGTTAGTAGCTAAACGGGCAAGCAATGTATACATGCTCAATGTCTCTTGCATTACATCCAGTATGTGTAACATCCCATATTTTTCATATAATAGAAACTTTATTGCATAAAAATTTATATAATAAACTTGAATATAGAAATTCATACATTCATTACGTATTTCAAATTATACTTCTTCGCATAAGATTTAATAAAATATCTTAGTAAAATTACAAATAAAATAAAATAAAGCTTCTCCATCACAATTCACTGGGACTCATACCACCTGTCAAATTCTCTGCTCCTGTATAATATACACTATCATCGCAGTTTTAAAAACAAAACAAACAACACACAAAAAGAAGGGTAAGCTAGAGAGTTTTCAAAAAAATATATATATTCATAAATTGGATTTCTATCTCAACAAAACAACAACAATTTAATCTTTCATAATTCATCTCACGTCATACATACACTGACTCATAAACAAAGACACTAGACTCTCTACTTCCGGAAGATTCGTGCATTGAGTTATACTCAGAGGTGTGCACCTGTCATATACCACCCAACTGTTTCGATCGGGCTCATATTTCAAACCTCATAACAGTTTATTCCGATCAGGCTCATATTTCAAACCTTGGATCCCGTATGCACAGGGTTAATCCATATGTCCTATTCTGATTGGGCTCATATTTCAAACCTCGGACCGGACAGGACCATATGAACCTCCTTCGACTCTTCATGAACTGGTAATCTTCATCCATGTGAATCCAATGTACCAGTAGAGTCAGGATACCTCCTTAGGAATCCCCAAACAATGCACATCCTAATAATCTCAACACGGGTATCTCCTTTCCTGAAGATACTATGTCTCGATCACACACCACATCATTCACAAACACAAACATTGATACTACACCATACAATACATAAACATTCATCCAATTCATTAATAAACAAATAATTACAATATTTATGAAAACAATCAAACTAGTTTCCCTTACCTCTATAGAGTAGAGATACTCAAAAACTTTAAAATCACGGGCAATCTAAATCTGTTCAAGAATCTGACCGGACACTCTTGATCTACTCAACACTAGGAATCTAGGGGTGTCTTCTGATTGTCAATCTGATAATCTATGAGATTGCAAATCTAGAGAGAAGGTAGAAAATTTTAAAGAGGATTTGTTTGAGAGATGGTGGTTTTTATAAAACTGTATATCTTCTTAAAAAAAGAGAGTTGGTAGTTTTTATTAGAATAAAACAGAATATCTTTTTAGAGAAATAAAATATCTTCTTAGAGAGAAAATATCTTCTTAGAGATAATTGGTGGTTTTTATTATAACAAAACAGAATATCTTCTAAGAGAGATAGAATATCTTAGAGAGAGTTGATAGTTTTTATTATAATAAAACAGAATATCTTTTTAGAGAGATAAAATATCTTCTTAGGGAGAGAGAGTTGGTGGTTGTTATAAAAATAAAAAGTAAATAACTATATTTTATTTACTTAAACAACTCTTCTGTTAAAAAAATATTTAATTGTTATTAAATTTATCTCTAAAATTAAATTTTATTCTATAACTATTTTCTAGGGTATTACAATATGAACTGCTTGCTATCTAGGAAGGATGAGACTTGGTAGTGGCATAGGCGGTTAGCTCATATTCATATGCATCATTTTAATAGGCTTGCATCAAAAGTGCTAGTAATTGGCTTGCCTAAGCTCAAGTTTGAAAGGGACAAATTATGTGAAACATGCCAAAAGGGCAAACAAACTAAAAGCTCTATCAAACTATTAAATGTGGTTTCTACATCAAGACCTCTTGAGCTGCTTCACATAGATTTGTTTGGTACCTCAAGAACTATGAGCCTGGGAGGTAATTACTATGGTCTTGTAGTAGTAGATGATTATTCTCGGTTTACTTGGACTCTATTCATTGCTACCAAGGATGAGGCCTATCATGCTTTTAAGAGATTTGCTAAAGTTATCCAAAATGAGAAGAATTGTGGTATTTCTTCCATTAAGTCAGATGATGAGGGAGAACTTCAGAATGAGAGATTTGACAAATTTTGTAGCAAATTTGGAATCAAGCACAATTTTTTAGCACCAAAGGCACCACAACAAGATGACGTAGTAGAAAGGAAGAACAGGTCTTTCGAGGAACTAGCAAGGACTCTCTTGAATGAAACTGATTTGCCAAAATACTTTTGGGCAGATGTAGTGAGTACAACTTGCTATGTTCTTAATATGGTGCTCATATGACCGATCTTGAAAAAGACCCCCTATGAGTTGTTTATAGGTAGAAAGCCCAATATATCTCATCTAAAGGTTTTTGGATGTAAATGATTTATTTTGAACAATGGAAAGGATAATTTGGGCGAATTCGACTCAAAAGCTAATGAGGGTATTTTCCTTGGCTATTCATTGCATGGTCATACATATAGAGCATATAATAGGAGAACCATGCTAGTAGAGGAATCCATACATATTGTATTTGGTGAAACTAACCAAAACATGCAGGAAAGTATTAAGACTAATGCAGATGATGAGGTTCCTACTGGACAACAAGTTGATACTAGACCGTAGAATAAGCCACAGAAAGTTAGTCAACTGCCTGAAAATCAATCAATTGAACCAGGAATTCAATCGATTGAATCTGGAGCTGAAGTAGAGATAATCAATTCTGAACTCCCTAGGGAGTGGATAGTACCTAGGAATCCTTCATTGGACAATGTTATTGGTGAAGTTCATAAAGAGGTATCAACTAGAAGATCCTTGAATCATTTTTGTGAGCACATGACTTTTGTATCACAAGTGGAACCCAAAACTGTAGCTGATGCACTAGAGGACAACAATTGGATAAATGCAATGCATGAAGAGCTAAATCAATTTGCGAGGAATGAAGTTTGGAGACTTGTTCCCATATCGAAGCAAATGAATATAATTCGAACCAAATGGGTATTTAAGAACAAATTGGATGAACAAGGAGTCATTGTGAGGAACAAAGCTCGACTAGTTACAAAAGGGTACAACCATGAAGAGGGAATAGACTTTGGAGAAACTTATACACCCGTAGCTAGATTGGAAGCTGTGAGACTACTATTGGCATATGCTTGCATGAATGGATTCAAACTACACTAAATCGATGTCAAGATACTTTTCTAAATGGATACATTGATGAAGAAGATTATGTGAGTCAACCTCCTAGATTTAAAGACCACAAGTATCCAGATCATGTCTTCAAACTCAAGAAAACTTTATATGGTTTGAAGCAAGCACCTCGGTAGTGGTATAAGAGGTTGAGTAATTTCTTGCTTTCTCAAGGCTATGAGAGAGGGAAAACATATAAGACTTTATTCATTAAGAAAGCATGCAATGATATTATTCTTGTACAAGTTTAGGTTGATGACATTATATTTGATTCAACTAATGAAACTTTGTGTGAGCAGTTTGTTAAAGCAATGCAAGGAGAATTTGAGATGTCCATGATGGGAGAGCTCAATTATTTCTTAGGCTTGCAAATTAAGCAATTCCAGCATGGGACTTTTCTTAGTCAATCTAAGTACTGTAGGGAATTATTGAAGAAATTTGATATGGAAAACTACAAGGAGGTAGCTACACCTATTGCTACTGGATGCTATTTGGATACTGAAGAGAAAGGAGCTAATGTTGATCAAACTAAATACAAAGGGCTCATAGGATCACTTCTCTATCTTACTGCAAGTAGACCACATATCATATTCAGCGTGTGTCTTTGTGCAAGATATCAAGCCAATCCTAAGGAGTTACACTTCATGGCAACTAAAAGAATATTGAAATATCTCAAAAGAACTATAGATGTTGGTCTATGATATCCTATTACAGTATCCTTGAACTTAATTGGTTACTTTGACTTAGACTTTGCAGGATGCAAAATTGATAGAAAGAGTACAAGTGGAACATGCCACCTTCTTGGATCTAAATTTGATATCATGACATAGTAAGAAGCAAGCATGTGTAGCTTTATCAACAATTGGAGCAGAGTACATAGCTGCTGGAAGTTGTTGTGCTCAAATAATCTAGATCAAGCAACAACTAAGTGACTTTGGTCTAATTCTTCATAAAATTCCCTTACTTTTTGACAATACCAGTGCTATAAAGTTAACAAAGAACCCAATGCAACATTCCAAAACAAAACACATTGAAATGCGCCACCGCTTCGTAAGAGATCATGTGAATAATGGTGATTGCGTAATTCAATTTGTTAATTTTGAGAATCAATTGGCTCATTTATTTACTAAGCCCCTTAATAAAGAAAGATTTAATTTTCTCATAAATGAGTTGGGCATAATTGATTTCAAAAGCATTAATTAAATCAGCCTACGAATTTATTGGTCATTGTTTAAATTTATGTAAAATGATTATGATTAATTGAGTCAACATATTCAATTAACTTGACTTTAAGTGCTTTACACTGTAGTTCATAGAAATTTTAATCCTGATTAATTCCTGTTCAATTTATTAGCATGTGCGATCACGAACAAGAACCATGAATTAATTCTGGACAATAAATTGGTCTGTGCGAGACTGTAATATTGGGAATCAAATGGCTGTGCAGCAGATTCCTTGTTCAAAGAAGAAGACTTGAATAAGCTAAGGTGTTCAACGCTTGAAGAGTGCATGTGTGGAGTGACAACACACACAGTGCCACTTGTCATCAGTTTATTGGTAGTCAACGAGTCAAAAGCTGTAAAAATCTCTGAAGCTAAGTCATTTCATATCCAATTTATTGTTTACAGAATCCTAATTGAAACACTATTTTCTAAATTGTGTGAAGATGGCTGAACCTAGTGATGACAGTGAGGCTGGTTATCTGGAAAGGTGGTTCGCTGGAAACTAAGAAAGCATGGAGAAGTTCCATTGCGAGTATAGTAGGAAGGCTATAATCACTCCAAAGTTCTTAAGGATGTTATGGCTAAGGAAGAGAAACTAGACGAGGTAAAGGAGGCATTGAAGTTTTAGAGACTTGAGAAGTTTTTCAAGTTATTTGGGAACATGTACCCAGATTTGGTGAAGGTCTTCCTTACAAATATACGATGAAGAAACAATTTACTCCCAAGTTAAGGGAGTTGACATAGACATAAACGATGAAGTATGGTTGGCTGTAGCTGGGTTGAGGAATACTGGCATTACTGTTGGAAGACGGAACACAACTAATCTGGAATACTTCAATAAAGTTTAATTTTTTTAAGTCGTGTCTGAGAAATCCAAACACTGAATCAAGGAGCTATTCTATTGGAGGCCTTGCCTTAACTCCACGCATTTTGGCATTCATTGTTATTTGGTTGTTGACCCCTAGAGGGTTTAACCATGTTGTTCTGACTGAAGAGGATCTGATCTAATGTATTGCTTGATGAGAAAAATCAGGATGAACTGGATAAGCGTTATCTGTAAAACAAGTTTAGGCCGAGTTCAAGAGAGGGGGTGAATTGAACTCTGAAAACATTTCGCAAGTATATCTTTATAAAATTGAAGAATGAAAATTCTTTAAGAAATTGTTGAAATACGATATTACGAAGTGTACAATAAAAGTTCAATGTATTCCAGAACTGAGAAAATCAACAGAAACAATATATAGAAAAAGAGTTTAACCAGATTCAGAAATAATAAACTGGAATCAAGAATCAGTTCTGTTTAACCCAGAAAATTGTTTAAGTAAAACTGGAAATAGTACACTGAAATCAAGTCAAAGGTTCAACTTATAAGGCTTAAGATAAAAGAAAGTTTACTAGAAATCAATTTTAAAATAGTACAAATCAAAGTAATAAAGATTTCAAGAAATGATTGTTTTCTGGAAAATTAATTTGATGAACAGTAGTTTCAGTGAACTGAAAACACAAATCAGATTTAAGAAAAGATTCAGAAAAACTATTTTTAGAAGAATTAATAGTTTCAGGAAAAATCAAAAATATCACCAGAAGATTAAACAGTCAGTTCAATATGATGTAAAATTAATTTCTCAAGCAAGAATGAAAAACAAGAAGTGTTCAAAAAGAGAGCAAGAAAGATCAAGAACACAAGATTTTATCCTAGTTCACCCTTCCTCAAGGGCTACGTCCAGTCCTTTGCCAACAAGCAAAGATTTACACTAATCAAGATCACCATGATCAGTTTACAACAATACAAACACTTGCAACCAGCAAGAACACACTGCTCCCAGCAGTAAACCACTTACTAAACCTTTCAGCAAGTTAAAACAGTACATAACCTACTGTACCAACCAAATTACAATACCCGATATAATCTGAACACATAACTACTGTCACAAATTATAGTCCCACTGTAAAATGTAACCTAGAAAACCCACAACTTAACAAATGTCAAAGATTGTTGAATACAACAATGCTTCTATACACAATCAAGTACAAAATGGTTTAATACAATATAGAAGACTTAGCTCTGATGGTAAAATCAGTGTAACACCAGTTTCAATAACTCAAATCTCCAATATCAGATTGCTTTCAATTCTTCATGTAGAAATTCAAATGATATTGATAGCAAAGTAAGAAGGGTGTTTTTCTCTCTTTTGAAATCACAAAATTCTTGCTTAGTAATCTTAGCAAATGTTTTTCATACCTTCAAAAGTTTGCGCGCCAGCTTTATTTATTGCAATATTTTTAACAGATAAAAATATCAATCGATTGATTTAAACATTCAATCGATTGTTTTCTTTAACACAAAAACTGTTTTTCAGCATGTTTTGTTGGTATCACATTTTATTGTGAAAATCTTGATTTTAATATTTCTTAAAACTTTGTTAATCATAATTTTTTATTAGAGCTTTCTTTGAGTGAAATTTGATGCACACATGATTTAGAACCAAACCAAACTCACACGCACTCCCAAAACTAAATCTTAAACCAAAACAACCTCTATGAAGGCTTCAATTCATCCACTTGTAGGCTTTGATTCAATCTTCATCATGTCATTGGCTTCATCAAATCCTTTAGCAACTCTTGGTGCTAAAAATCTCCCTCAATTTGATAAAGACAAACAAGAGTGTGTTGAGTCGCCTAAAATTTGTTCAACCTCCAAAAAATTAACTGTCTGATCACTTAAGCTCCCCCTGTGAAGTAATTTTCAAGAAACATATAATGTAAATAGTAAGACCAAATAGAACACATTTCATTAATAAGAACTGGATTACATGACATCGATCAGCATTACATAACGTTCACCAAACTGATTAAAAACAGAATCAACAAACTCATAAACAGGATAAGAAAGCTAGATATTCCAACAATCAGAGCAGCAGATAAAACAACAAAGCAACAGCAGCAGAAACATAACACAACAGACCAAATACCCTAGAATCCTAATGCAAAAGACACCACAAAAGACAACACACTTCATCTCCCCCTTTGACTTCATCAAAAGGAAGAGAATGCACCAACAAGATATGCAATAGATGTCCTAATTGTCCGGTCCAAAGAACATTTCCCTATCTTGGACTGAATATCTTCCACCTGAGTCTCAATAAATTGGAAGTGTGTCTCACAGTACTGGTGGGGGCTCTGATTCTCATTTTCCATTGTGTTCAGTTGATTGATCATTAATTGCTCGAACCTGGAGTAAGAGTCTTGTCCTAGAGCAGCAGGTATCTCTCCTTCCTTGGCAAATTGATCATAATTCATATCTGTTTTAGCAACATCATCATCAACATTGACAGCACTAGTCTCAGCTCCTTCATCCTCCTGAAAAGCAGTGTCCTCATCAGCCTTATAAACCCACTTTTTGTTGTTCACTTTCCTCAAGCCAATCTTATTAAGAGTGGCTGCAGAAATTTGGTCCAAAGATTTCACTTCTTCAATAACTTCTCCCTCTATATCAATCTCGAAATACTCAATAAAGCTTGACAGAAGCACAACATAAGGGATGCAGTATTCAAGCTTTTTGTTGACCTTGAAAATGTGCTCTCTAATAACATTCACCCAATTTACTTTAGTTTTGGTCATGAGGCAGTACATAAGAATTAAGTCCACCTCAGTTAGGATTGCATGATTGAAACCTCGTGGTGTGAGAAGCCAGATCGCAATGTAAGCTAAAATCCTTGGTGTAGCAGCCAACCCTCCAATAGCGAAGGTTCTTGTTGCAGAATCTTGATTCCTCAAGCAAGATTTCTAAAACTAGACCTTGTTGAAATTGCCCAGTTCAGTAGTATTTCCTTTGCTCACCACAACACCATCATTCCTCAGGCTAGTAACACTCAGCCAAACATCTTCATTGTTAGCAATGTCCATACCCTTCACTTGAGGGTATAGAGTGTCATCATCATACCACATGTTTGTCAAGAACACTTTTACCAAATTTGGATAAGTGTTTTCAGACAACTTTAGAAAGCGATCTAATTTCTAGAATTTTAGAATGTCTCTGACTTCATCAAGTCTTTCCTCTTTGAGCCAGTCCATGCTCAAGACCTTAGGACTGATGATGACTTTCTTGCTAAAAAGTAGATAGTAGTCATCTATGCTCTCTTGGTCGCCAATGAACCACCTTTCCAGATAATCGGTTTCATTGTTTTCTTCAGAACCAACTTGTTTGATAAGAGCTCTCTTAGATCTTTTACGGGGATTGGATGAGGAGGCCATATTTTGGAAGATGGAGTGAAGAAAGGGGCGATCTTTGCACACAGAACAATTAGTAAACAAGAACTGTGAGTAGTGTGATATTGAATGCATGTCGAGCTATTACTTAAAGAGAGAAAAAATTCACTAGCAAACACAAAAATTGATTGACAATGCATACACAAAACAACTTTTTATTGTTTGTTGAGATTCTACACGTTATCAGATTGAGCAGGTTATACTTAGCTTCAGAGAATCTCAAAACAACTTTTGACTATTGAATCCCACTGTTGCAGTCACATGTCGCACCTCAAACTGTCTCACTCTTCACATGCTCAATTTCAGTATTGACCAATTTTGTCTTATTTATCTCTCAACCAACTGGGTTCTGTAGTGCATGCTTCCATTCCAACTTTCTAAGTTGTACGTCCTTGCTTTAGTTGTACTATAACTCCAATTTCCAGTTTCACACATTAAGAATTGTGTAACATAAAATAAATCATAACTCAATTTCCAATCAGCTCCAGTATAGTTAATTAATATATTAGTAAATTGAAAACTATACAGTAATCCATTATACAAAATTTTCATAAATCTGACCAATAATCCTTAAACCATAGGCTGATTTAAACTACATATTTGAAATCAATTATGTCAGTTCATTCCTAAGAAAATTAAATATTTTTTTGTTAAGGGGCTTAGTAAATAAATCAACCAATTGATTTTCAGAATTAACAAATTAAATTACACAATCACCATTATTGACATGGTCCCTAATGAAATGATGGCGTGCTTCAATATGCTTAGTTCTTGAATGTTGTATAGGATTCTTGGTTAAATTTATGTCACTCGTATTGTCACATAGAAAAGGAATATGAGAAAGATTCAAACCAGAGTCAGTTAGTTGTTGCTTAATCCATAGACTTTATGCACAACAGCTTCCAACTGCAATGTATTTAGCTTCAGCTATGGATAAAGCAACGCATGCTTGTTTCTTACTGTGCCAACATATCAAGCTTGATCCTAGTAGATGGCATGTACCACTAGTACTCTAACTATCAATTTTACATCCTGCAAAATCTAAGCCAGAGTAACCAACTAAAGTTAAAGATACTTCACTGGGATACCATAAACCAACATTTGTAGTCCCTTTCAAGTATTTTAGAATTCTCTTTGCAGCCATGAAATGTGATTCCTTAGGACTAGCTTGAAATCTAGCGCAAAGGCACATGCTAAACATAATGTTTGGTCCGCTTGCAGTAACATAAAGCAATGATCTGATTAACCCTCTATACAGGGTTTGATCCATACTAGTTCCTTTCTCATCTGTATCTAAGTAACAAGTAGTAGCCATTGGTGTTGTACTTTCTTTGCAATTCTCCATGTCAAACTTCTTTAACAACTCTTTACAATATTTGGTTTGACTAAGAAATGTCCCATGATTTAATTGCTTGATCTGAAATCCAAGAAAATAGGTGAGTTCTCCCATCATGGACATCTCAAACTCTCCCTGCATAGCTATAACAAACTGCTTACATAAATTCTTATTAGGAGATCTAAATATAATATCATCAACATATAATTGAATTAAAATAATATCATTGCATGCTTTCTTTATGAACAAAGTCTTATCTGTTTTGTCTCTCTCATATCCATGAGATAGCAAGAAGTTACTCAACCTCTCATACCACTGTCGTGGTGCTTGCTCCAAACCATATAAACTTTCTTGAGTTTGAAAACATGATCTGGATATTTGTGATCTTCAAATCCAGGAGGTTGACTCACATAAACTTCCTCATCAATATACCCATTAAGGAAAGCATTCTTGACATCCATTTGGTACAATTTGAATCCATTCATGCAAGCGTATGGTAAGAGTAATCTCACAGCTTCTAATCTTGCTACTAGTGCATAAGTTTCTCCATAATCTATTCCTTCTTCCTGATTGTATCCCTTAGCAATCAGTCTAGCTTTGTTCCTAACAGTGACTCCTTGTTCATCTAGCTTGTTCTTGAATACCCATTTTGTTCCAATGACATTCATCTGTTCAGTTCTGGGAACAAGTGTCTAGACTTCATTCTTAGTAAACTGATTTAGTTCTTCATGCATTGCATTTATCCAGTTGATGTCATCAAGTGCACCATCTACATTCTTTGGTTCCACTTGTGAAACAAATGTCATGTGCTCATAGAAATGATTCAAGGATCTTCTAGTTAATACTCCTTTCTGAACTTGACCAATCACATTGTCCAATGAGAGATTCTTGGGCACTCTCCATTCTCTTGGCAGCCCAGAGTTAATTACTTTAGTACCAGCTCTAGATTCAATCGATTGAAATTCTGGTCCAGTTTATTGAATTTTTGGCAATTTACTGGTTTTTTTCTGTATTATTTTCCAATCCAATATCAACCTGTTGAACATTTGGAACCTCATCATCAGTACCTATCTTAGGACTTTCCTGCATATTCTGGTTAGTTTCATTAAATGCAATATGCATGGATTCCTCAACTAACATGGTTTTCTTATTATATGCTCTATATGCATGACCATATAATGGATAACCAAGGAAAATACCTTCATCAGCTTTTGAATCGAATTTGCCCAAGTTATCCTTTCCATTATTTAAAATAAAAAATTTACTTCCAAAATCTTTTAAGTGAGAGATATTGGGCTTTCTACCTTTAAACAGCTCATAGGGGGTCTTCTTCAAGATAGGTCTTATTAGCACTCTATTAAGAACATAGCAAGTTGTACTTATTGCATCTACCCATAAATACTTTGGTAAATTTGTTTCATTTAACATTGTTCTTGCAAATTCTTCCAATGACCGATTCTTCCTCTCTACTACTCCATTTTGTTGTGGAGTCCTTGGTACTGAAAAATTGTGGTTGATTTCAAATTTGCTACAGAATTTGTCAAATCTCTTATTTTGGAATTCTTCCCCATGATCAAATTTAATGGTAGAAATACCACAATTCTTTTTATTCTGGATAACCTTTTCAAATCTCTTAAAAGCATGATAAGCTTCATCCTTGGTAGCAATGAATAATGTCCAGGTGAAACGTGCATAGTCATCAACTATTACAAGACAGTGGTAATTACCTCCTAGGCTCATGGTTCTTGATGGACCAAACAAATCCATGTGAAGCAGCTCAAGTGGTCTAGTTGTTGAAACAATATTTAAGGGTTTAAAAGAGCTTTTAGTTTGTTTACCCTTTTGGCATGCTTCACATAATCTGTCCATTTCAAACTTGAGCTTAGGCAAGCCAATTACTAGTTCTTTTTTATGCAAGCCTATTTAGATTATGCATATGAATATGAGCTAATCCTTTGTGCCACAACCAAGACTCAACATTCCTAGTGAGAAAAAAAATAATTCATACTAGATGTTATGCAAGAAACATTAAGCATGTATACATTATTTACCCGTTTACCTACTAAGACTGCTTCACTGGTTTTTGAATCAGCTATGAGGCAAAGATCTGGCTTAAAAGTGATATTGTACCCTTTGTCACACAGTTGGCTTATAATGAGCAAATTGTGTTTTAACCCATCACCTAAAAGTACATCCTTAATGATTACATCATCATCTCCTCCAATGTCACCAACTCCAAGTATTCTTCCACGGTTATTGTCTACATAGGTGACAAATCTAGCAGGTTTCAGTTTCAAATTAATTAACTGAGAAGCATCACGAGTCATGTGTTTGGAACATCCATTGTCCAAGTACCACAGTTGCTTCTTGGATGTCAAACAGACCTGCAAAATAATTTAAGTTTGAGGCATTGATACCTTGTTAAATTTAGGTCCACAAGTGTTAGTGATTTTTTAGGCACCCACCTAACCAGCCCCTTTAGCACATCAAATTTCCTAACTTTACAGTTTCTTACAGAATGGCCTTTTCTCATACAATATAAGCAAGTCTTGGGAGATGAAAAATGTTGCTCATTGGTTTTAAAGAAACTACTGTATTTCCTTTGTTATCCTTGAAAACCAATTTGACAGCCAATGTTAGCTTTTTCAAAAACACAATTTTGGGAACCCAAAATGGCATTGAGTTTCGTTGTACCCATTGAAAGTTTGGAAGCAGTAGTTATTAAATAATTAACTTTCTTCTGTAGAGCTTCACAGTTTTCACAATTAATTGGCTTGTTGGAGTCAAAATCACTGGAAGCTTTGTAAATGATTTCTAGATGATCAAAATCAGTTTTCAATTTCAAAACTTTATCTTCCAGTTCTTTCACTCTGCCTTCCAACCAATTATTCAGTCCTTTCAATCTATTGGTGGATAAGGCTAATCAGTTAGCTTCTTCATGGGTTTCACGGAAAGCCTGAAGAAGTGAATTTGCACTATTAAAAGAAGTGCTAGAGTTTTCACTACTAACCTATGAATTTTCTCCAGCCATGAGACACAAATTAGCTTCAACGTCTTCATGTGAAGAGCTGCTGCAAGAGGAAGCATTGTCTTCCCAAGAAATGTAGGCTTTCCTGCCTTTTCCATATTTGTGACTCTTCTTCTCATTTGCCTTCTCTTTTTTAGCAAGGCTTGGGCAGTATACTTCCATAGGACCCTGTTTACCACAACCAAAACAGGTGAATTTATTCAAATTAGAATCAGGTTTCTTATTATACCTTTTACTCTGCTGATTTTTCATCTTGCCCTTCATCTTGATAAATTTCTAAAATCTCTTCGTCAATAAATTGAGATTTTCAAATTCACTGCATTCGTCTGAACTCTCCTCATTGGTCTCAACTTCTACGGCTTTTGATTTGAGTGCAAGATTTCTAGTTTTATTCTCAATAGTCTCCATTTCTTTCAATCTTTTCATCTCAACGTCATGTTACCTCATTTTGCCAAACAATGCTGCTGTAGTGAGGGTGGTCAAGTCTCTAATCTCAGATAATGCAGTCACCTTGGGCTTCCAGCTCCTATCTAAGCATTTGAGGATTTTGATATTCAGCTTTTCCTTATCAAACTGTTTTCCCAGTCCAATCAGATGATTGACAATGTGAGTAAATCTTTTCTGAACATCTGCAATGTTTTCTCCTAGTTGCATTCTGAATAACTCATACAACTCAGACTCTTAAAATTAGAAAATGTATAGCATGAATAAATTAAGAAAAGAATTTAAAAAATATTTTTTTATATATAAAAGTATTAAAAATCAATATATCCTGTTTATACTTGAATCTTCCTAAAATGATTTTTGAAAAAAAAAATATGATTTTAAAAATTGACACATGCATTAAAAAAGACAAATATAAATGCAAATAAAATTTTAAATGAAAATATTTGATGCAATGAGTTTAAGCCAATTGATATTTTTCATCATTTAATTAAGATCATACCCGAAAGTTCTCTTAAATATTTAAAACGTTCTTTAACTTAACAAGGGTTTTATAAAAATATTTCTTAATTGTTTATCAGTTGAGACGAGTTGCACATCAATGGTACCTTTTTGAACATAATCTCTTATAAAATGATGTTTAATTTCAATGTGCTAAAAAACATACTTGTTCTACAAATAAAATAAAACAAAATTAAAGAAACCAAGTGAGTGAAAATCAAATTTAAAAAAAATTATGCAAAAAATATGACACCTTGCTTAAACAGCCAATTTCATCAAATACATGTAAACTTTAGTAGACCGTCTAATGTGTAAAATATATAGAGTAACAAATGCAAGCAAAAATAAATACTTATTTTGTAGGTGGGACAAACCGTCTAATCTTAGATGAACCTTTGTTAGTAAAATGTGAACATCTCATCCTTATTTGACCAATTCCAACAAATCTCGTTCATATTTTTCTCTTGTCTCCCTATCTCTTTTCTCTCAATTTTGGGAATGTAGACTTTCTTACCTTTATGAACAGCGAACATCTATTTTTCCAGTTCCAATATTTGAGTCTTCTTGTTTGAATGTAATATATCTGCAAGAGGAATAATTTCCTCTTTTGGTACCCACACTATTTTGGGTCCTTTCATGTTAGTTTTCCTCCAAGATTTTTCTTGAAGGTTCCTGCAGAAATAGGATGTACAATGGAAGAACTGGATGATGTATTATTTTGATCACAACCTATTCCTTTCTTATCATGAGACTTCCTAGAACTTTTTATCAACATGTTTAGAGATTTTTCATTTGTATATAAATGAGATTAAACTTTTCTAAGAACGATATTTTCAGTTATAATATCATCAATGTTTGTCTTGTTCTCTAATTACCACAAGTTCTTTTTCCAAGTTTTTGAGATTTGTGTTCTGAACTACAAAGTCCCTTTAAAGGTTCCTATTTTCATTACACAATCTTTCTTTTTCATGGAGAAGCTCTGTGTTTTTTAGAGAAATATCATTTAGACTAGCATTTTTATATTTTTTTTTTCATGGTTTTACATTCAGATGGAATCATACCATTATTATATATTGCTTCTTGATAAGCTAAACGTAAACAAATAATATCAGTAAAATCTACCTCATTATTTGAGTCCTCTAACATAGAGTTATCTACCACATCATCCACGAGACCTATCTTTGCCTCCTCTTCAGAATCAAAACTAGACGAGTCAAAATCCTCCCAGGTTGACATAAGACTTTTCTTCTTTTTGGAGAATTTCTTCTTCTTTTGTTTCTCCTCTTTTTCTTCAACCTATTCAGGACATTCTAATGTGAAGTGTCCTGCCTTCTTGCAACTATAGCAAACTATCCTTTCATCTTGCTCCTGGCCATCTTTAGTCTTGAACCTTCTGTCCTTTCTCTTACTCTCTTGCTTTCTTCAGTTTGAAGACATAATCTGGATGTTTATGATCTTCAAATCCAGGAGGTTGACAAACATAAACTTCTTCATCAATATACCCATTAAGGAAAGCACTTTTGACATCCATTTTGTGAAGCTTGACTACATTCATGCAAGCATATGCTAAGAGCAGTCTAACAGCTTCAAGTCTTGCTACTAGTGTATAGGTTTCCCCATAATCAATTTCTTCTTCCTGATTGTAACCTTTAGCAACCAGTCTAGCTTTGTTTCTCAGAATAATACCTTGTTCATCTAATTTTTTTTTAACACCCACTTAGTGCCAATGACATTCATCTCACTGGTTCTTGGAACAAGTGTCCAGACCTTATTCCTAGCAAATTGGTTCAGTTCTTCGTGCATAGCAGTTATCCAATTGCTGTCTTCCAGTGAATCAGCTATAGTCTTTGGTTCAGTTTGTGAAACAAATGTCGTATGTTCACAGAATTGGTTCAGTATACTCCAGGTTGAAACTCCTTTATAGACTTGACCAATAACATTGTCTAAGGACAGATTTTTGGGGACTCTCCACTCTCTTGGAAGTCCAGAATTAACTGCACCAGTACCAACTCCAGATTCAGTTGATTGAACTCCCTGATCATCTGGTAGTTTACTGGTATCTTTTAATTTATTTTCTAGACCAGTATCAGCTTGTTGAATGTTTGGAAACTCATCATCTGCACCTATCTTAGAATTTTCCTGCATATTCTGGTTAGTTTCATCAAATGCTATATGCATGGATTCCTCTACTAACATTGTTCTTTTATTAAATGCCCTATATGCATGACCATGAAGTGAATAGCCAAGGAAAATACCCTCATCAGATTTTGAATCAAATTTGCCCAAGTTATCCTTACCATTATTCAAGATAAAACACTTACAACCAAACACTTTCAGATGAGATACATTGGCCTTTCTTCCTTTAAACAGCTCATGAGGTGTTTTCTTCAATATTGGCCTGATGAGTATCTAATTCAGCACATAACAAACTGTGGTCACTACATTTGCCCAGAAATACTTTGGCAATTCAGTCTCATTCAGTAGTGTTCTAGCAAGTTCCTCCAAAGATTGATTCTTCCTTTCTACAACTCCATTCTGCTATGGAGTTCTTAGTGTTGAGAAGTTGTGTTTAATTCCTAGTTTATTGCAGAATCTGTCAAACTTCTCATTCTGAAATTCTCTCCCATTGTCAGATTTAATGGATGAAATGCTGCAGTCCTTCTCATTCTGAACAACTTTGACAAATCTTTGAAAAACATGATAAGTTTCATCTTTGGTGGCAATGAAAAATGTCCAAGTGAACCTAGAATAGTCATCAACAATAACAAGACCATAGTACTTCCCTCCTAGGCTCATAGTTCTAGAGGGACCGAATAAATCCATGTGCAGCAGCTTCCATGGTTTAGAAGTAGAAATAACATTTAAAGGTTTGAAAGTACTTTTTGTTTGTTTACCCTTTTGGTATGCTTCACACAGTTTGTCTCTTTCAAACTTGAGCTTAGGAAGACCAACTACAAGCTCTTTTGATGCAATTCTATTTAGATGATGCATATGAATATGAGCTAACCTTCTATGCCACAACCAAAATTCATCATTCCTACTGAGTAGTCAATTCATGCTAGAGATTATGCAAGAAACATTAAGCATATAAACATTATTTACCCTTTTACCTACTAGGATAGTTTCAGTCGATTTTGAATCTGTTATGAGGCAAAGATTTGGTTCAAAGGTGATCTTGTACCCCTTGTCACACAGTTGACTGATGCTCAGTAGGTTGTGCTTTAAACCTTCTACTAAGAGTACATCCTTGATGATCACTTTTTCAATTTCTCCAATGTCACCCACTCCAAGAATTCTACCACGTTTGTTATCTCCATAGGTGACATATCCAGCAGGTCTCAGTTTCATATTAGTTAACTGGGAAGCATTACCAGTCATATGTTTGGAACATCCACTTTCCAGATACCATAATATGCCAAACAGACTTGCAAAACAGATTAGGTTTGAGGTTTTGGTACCCAGTTAAACTTGGGTCCAATAGTGTTAGATATGCTTTTGGACACCTACCTAACTAGTCCTTTAGGCACATCAAACTTTCTAATTTTACAGTTCTTCAGAGAGTGGCCTTTTCTCATACAATAAAAACAGGTCAATGGTGATGAAAATTGTTGTGCATCTGTTTTAAAAAAGCTACTATACTTCTTCTGTTTTCTTTGAAAACCAGTTTGATAACCAATGCCAGCTTTTTCAAAAGCACAGTTTTGAGAACCCAAAATGGCATTTAGGTTTGCAGTACCCATTAAAAGTCTAGAAACAATAGTAATTAAGTAATTTACTTTATTCTACAGAGCTTCACAGTTTTCACAGTTAACTGGCTGACTAGAGACTACTGGAAGCTTTGTAAATCATTTCCAAATGATCAAAATCAGTTTTCAGTTTTAAAATTTCATCTTCCAGTTGTTTGACTCTGCCTTCTAACCAATTATTCAGACCTTTCATTCTATTGTTAGATAAGGCCAGTCTGTTTGCTTCTTCATGGGTTTCATGAAAAGCTTGAAGTAGTGAACTGTAATTTGCACTGTTAAATGAAGTGCTGGAATTTTCACTACTAACCTCAGAATTCTTTCCAACCATGAGACATAGATTTGCTTCAATGTCTTCCTGTGAAGAGCTACTGGATGAAGATGCATTGTCTTGCCATGCAATATATGTCTTTCTTCCCTTTCCAGCTTTCTAGTTCTTCTTTTCAATGGTCTTTTCTTTGTTAACCAGGTTTGGAGAATCTGCTTTAATATGCCCTGTTTCCCACAACTAAAACAGGTTAACTTATTTGAGTTTGAATCAGGTTTTCTATTATACCTTTTAGTTTGCTGATTCTTTGTCCTGCTCTTCAGCTTGATGAATTTCTGGAATTTCTTTGTCAACAGACTGAGGTTCTCAGCATCACTATCTTCTTCTGCGTTATCCTCACTGGTTTCAACTTCAGCAGCCTTTACTTTGAGTTTGAGGCTTCTAGTTTTCTTCTCGGCAGTTTCCATCTCTTTCAACCTCGTCATTTCTAGTTCATGCTCTCTCAGCTTTCCAAAGAGTGCTGCTGTGGTTAGAGTTGTCAAATCTCTGCTCTCTGAAATTGTAGTAACCTTGGGCTGCCAACTTTTGTCCAAGCATTTGAGGATCTTTATATTCAGTTTCTCCTTGTCAAATTGCTTTCCAAGCCTGATCAAGTGATTCACTATATGAGTGAATCTCTTCCACACATTAGCAATTGACTCTCCTTGCTGCATTATGAATAATTCATATTTTTGAATCAGTGCATGCTTTCTAGCCCGTTTGACATCAGTAGTGCCTTCATGAGTGACTTCAAGTACATCCCACATCTCCTTTGCAGAATTGTACTGTGAGACTCTGAAAAATTCATCCAGATTCAAAGCTGAAGTGATTATGTTCTTGGCTATACAATCATACTGAACATGTTTATTTTCAACTACAGTCAATTCATCAAACGGCTTTGCAACAAATATTCCATTCAGAACAAAAACTGGAATGTAAGGACCATTCACGATTGCATTCCAAATACCTGTAATACCCTAGAAAATAGCTATGGAATAAAAACTAAACCAAAATTTAATTTTAGAGATAAATAAGATAATACCTATTTTTTTTAACAGAAGCGTTGTTTAAGTAAATAAAAGATAATTATTTACTTTTTATTTTTATAGCAAACACCAACTCTCTCTCCCTTAAAAGATATTTTGTTTTATTCTAATAAAAACTACCAACTCTCTCTCTAAGATATTCTATCTCTCTAAGAAGATATTATATTTTATTCTAATAAAAATCACCAATTATCTCTAAGAAGATATTTTATCTCTCTAAAAAGATATTCTGTTTTATTCTAATAAAACTACCAAATCTCTCTCTCTTTAAAAAGATATACAGTTTCGTTCTTATGAAAACCACCATCTCTCAAACAAATCTCTTTAAAGTTTCTACCTTCTCTCTAGATTTGTGATCTCATAGATTATCAGATT
>Ga0209700_102028_pt1 | contig 41780 bp, 18 predicted proteins | sample SiratroredBW_FD_187528 | JGI IMG/M metagenome (GOLD analysis project Ga0209700, IMG submission 187528) | Root nodule microbial communities of legume samples collected from California, USA - Siratro red BW (SPAdes) (version 2) | ecosystem: Host-associated > Plants > Roots > Nodule | place: USA...
AAATATTTATATATGAACTTTTATACGAATTTAATTTTTATATAATAAGTCTGGATAGAAATTCGTATGTAATTTCATACAATGTTGATTTTTAATATGGATTATATTATATATGAATTTACATACGAATTAAATTCGTATGCAATACTTTAGAAAAAAAATCTGTATGTAATTTCGTATGTAATGTTGATTTTTAGTATAAATTATATTGGATATGAATTTACATACAGATTAAATCCGTATATAATATCCTGGATGTAAATCCGTATATAAAAATCTCTATGTAATGTTGATTTTATATAGGGATTTGAATCTGTAGATAATTTCATATGTAATGCTGATTTTACATACGAATATAAATCCGTAGATAAAATTCTGTATATAATATAAATTTTACATACGAATTTTCATTCTTATGTAATTTTCAGATAATTTGACTTTTTTTTTTGTAGTGAGTGTGAATCTATATTTATTCAATTTAATAAACAATCGTGCGAACACCAAAAGCGGGTGAACTACGCTCTCCATGGAAAACTTTTAGTTGATAACCACACATGGAATAGAACCCTTTATTAATTATTGAGATGATATTTACCGTTAATGTGGACAAGAACATAAACGGAATTTTATCACATGGTGTGTTTTGAAAGCGTGTGAGGAAGGCCAGTGCAGTTAGAGAGTTGCGTTCCGAACACTGAATCACGGTTGCAGAGGTGGAGTAGTGTGCGCATTTGGTGGAAAACTTTTGTGCATAGAAAAAAGGGACTACCACTTCGACTACTGTACAACTAGGTATACACTGTCCCATTTGGTTATGATTAATTTGGTTTGAGTTTGTTATAATTTTTGGTTTCGATTTATGGGTTTAGGAATAGGATTGCGTCTTGAGGTTTTACGATTTTGAATAATTACTCGATAAAAGCGTCAAATGGTTGGATTGTGTTCTGTTCAAATGTGATTGCCTGTTGGTTCTGAGTTTTGATTTTGATTTCATGGTTTTTTATTGGGATTGCCTTTAGGGTTTTTCGTGATTTTGACTTTCTTGTTGTATGGTTAGAACGTAGCTGGTGCTCTTGATTAATTTGGACTGTTGTATAGCAGAATTGTAACCTGCCTTTGATTTTGGCATTTTTTTACACAATGCAGCTATCTGTCACAGTGCTTTATCTTATTCTCATGATTCATCCTTTTCAGTGGCATAGTTTATTGCTCCTGGTTTCAAATTTCCATGTGAGATTGTCACATAGATCTAACAATATATTATCCTTGCTTTTTAGGTTTTACCTTAGACAATGATCGATTTTCTTGATGCCCAATTTTGATGTATTGGGAATGTCATTTTCTTGGATGTTTATAAAAGATATTTCATATTATATTTGTTTTGTTGACTACTACTTTAGCATTTGTTGTTGCTTAGCATTATAGAAGAAGAAATTACGTAATTTAATAATGTTAGCTTAATCTAAGAATATTGTTGTAGAATCAAAATACCTATGATAAAACGCCTAAAAATCTACTTACAAAGAACTCTCAGGCATTCAAAATCTTTACTTACAAAGAACTAAAGTTGTCTCTCACCATTTCAGTCAGGCCAATAAAATAGGATGACTTTGGTTTTGTTTAAAAGGTAATTAAGTAACTTTGAAATATTGCTTGATCATCATATCCATTTGATTTTTCTCTTCCTTTTCTTATCAGTGAAAACTTAACAATATTATGATGGGTGATCAAGGATTACTAAAAGATGGAAACTAGCTGCTATAGAAGTTCTTTCAGCAGAATCAACTCAAAGAGTGAAAGAATTTATGACAGATTAATGTGATTTCAGAAATAGAGCTATGACAATTTGATTAAGTTGTATGGTTGTTTTGTGTAATGGAATAACCAAATATTAGTCTACAATTTTCTTAAGAACAATAGCCTTGCGCAAACCCATTTAGGTAAATGCTTTTGTAATCTTGTGGTAAAGTTTTTTATATACTTAATATGATATTTTTGTTCACCTTAGTTTTAAAGAAGTTGAATTGTAACTATTCTAATTATATTAAACTTAATTTTAAAGAGGTTAAATTGTAATTATTATAACTATATTAAACTGGATGTTTTGAATAAATATTAAATAATATTAAGTATAATATCATTATTATTTAAAGACTAATATAGTGATATTTTTTTATGTTAATATATTTAGTCATTAAATGAGTTTTTATATATTTATACCTGATAATTGTAATTATGATTTGTTGTATAATTTTTGTTTGTAATGATTGAGTTAATTTTTTTCGGAAGAAATGAGAAATTGAAGTAGAATTTGTGAATATAATTTGTTGTTAATATATAATTGTTTAGATTGATATCAATTGCATGAGAAAGGATCGCATTTAATGCACATTTGACTTTTTATTATTTGACTGTTTATGATTACTTCATGACTTTAGAAATTGTCTTAAAACTAAGCAGTTAAGAAAGACATTGTTAAATACATAAATGAAATGTCATTGTCTTATCAGTAGAGAAATTGGTTTAATGGTGGAGAGATCTATGTGTTTAACTATCTATAGTTACCTGTTTAATTTAGAAGAACTTTTTGAATACCCAATCCAGTAGACAACTTTGTGTCTCCTTCAACTTCATAACAAAAATTCTTACATCTTTTGCACCATGGAATTAATCACAAATGTATCTTAGGTCACTATGGACCAATTACCAAAAACATGTAGCAAGGGATAGAGGTTCTGCACCATGACCACCAATGCACATGCAAGTGTTTAACCTTGTGTATATAAGTGTTTAATTCAGAAGAAATTTTTGAACACCCAACCCAGTCACCAAACATGCGCCTCCCTCACCTCCATAACTAAAATCCTTACATATTTCGCACCATGAGATTCATCACAAGTGTGTCTTGGGTCACCATGGACCGATTACCAAAGACATGTAACAAGGGACATAGGTTCTAGACTATGACCACCACTGCACATACAAGTGTTTAACCCTATGTATATGAGTATTTAACTCAAAAGAACTTTTTGAACACCCAACCCAGTCACTAAAATTGTGCCTCCCTCACCTCCATAACTAAAATCATTACATCTTTTGCACCATGGGATTCATCACACGTGTGTCTTAGGTCACAATAGACCAATTACCAAAGACATGTAGCAAGGGACAGAGGTTTTGGACTATGACCACCACTGCACATACAAGTGTTTAACCCTGTGTATATGAGTATTTAACTCAGAAGAACTTTTTGAACACCCAACCCAATCACCAAAATTGCACCCCCTCACCTTCATAACTACAGTCCTTACATCTTTTGAACCATGGGATTCATCACACGTGTCTTGGGTCACCATGGACCGATTACCGAAGACATGTAGCAAGGGGCAGAGGTTCCGGACTATGACCACCACTGCACGTATAAGTGTTTAACCCTGTGTATATGAGTGTTTAACTTAGAAGAACTTTTTGAACACCCAACCCAGTCACCAAAATTGCACCTCCTTCACCTCTATAACTAAAATCCTTACATCTTTTGCACCATGAGATTCATCACAAGTGTGTCTTGGGTCACCATTGGTCAATTACCAAAGACATGTAGCCAAGGATAGAGGTTCTGCACCATAACCACCACTGCACATACAAGTGTTTAACCCTGTCTATATATAAGTGTTCTGAAAGTCGTTAGCAGTTAATCACTTAAATACACATGGTTAAACAAATAAATGTAGAGTGTGGTTTTTGACCCAGAACATGTGTGTGAGTTGGTTCTTGGGTATGCACATTGTCTATGGTGATTGAGAAGGAGTAAAACATGTAAAATTGTTTCCTTTTTTAATTGTTTCGTATGTGCATAATTATTTCTACTTCTTTTCACTAAATATTTTTATATTTATAACTTCATAATAAGTTCACGCTATGTATTTAATATTTTTCTTAATTTTTATATCAATCTTGAAGTCCTACCTATTTTAAAATTGATCTCAACTAGCATGTTGGTTCAAGTGGTTAACTAAAGTATAATTTGTCTCAACATTATTGTAATTTAAAGAATAATGGTAGCTTAAAACTCAAGGACTAAAGCTCTTTCTTTTTATTTGTCCAACCACTCACTACACACACAAAAATTATTACAAATTATAAACGATGTTAAATACAAACGTAATTACATTTTTGTTTATTTTACATGAGTAACTATTAAACTAACATCGCTTAGTGGCCATTGGGCTATTACAGAATCAGGTGAATGAACTTACATTTAAAATGGAACAAGTTAAAAAAGAAAACCTTTGAAGTCTGGGACACAGTTTCTAGAGACAAAACATCAAATAAACCATACAAGCAAACATGTAGCATAATAGAGATTTCAAGCATTAACTAATTACTTCTACATCCCAAGCTTAGTACATCATAACAGCCTCTTATGCTTATTCTATGCAGTGTCCACTAATAAACCAATGTGTTTCCTTTCATTCTCTAACATTGCCATATGGTCTTTCACTACTCTTGCCCTCCCAATCTTCTTTTCCCACAACCATTTTATCTAGAAATATGCATAATTGAACAAACTACAACTTTTTAATGTGCATGAATGTGAAAAAAAGGGAAAAGGAGACATGTGTATGCCAGAACCCAAATCTTTCATCAATTATTGTATATAGAAAGGCTATGATTTAAGCAACCAAATAATAATCAAATATTAGCAAAGAAGAAATCATTAAAATATTAACAAAGAAGAAATCATTAAAGTTGGCTCGATTAATGAATCTAAAATTTTTTGAGTTGTAGAGGTAACAAGATATACAGAAATCGGGTTATATGGTAAAAAAAGGTTTAGATTTGATTTAGACTTCTAAAGTGGAATCTGACAAGAGTGCATATATTTGGATCTCAACAAAATAATAATTATAATATAATAATTATAATAATCCTTATGGTGCAAAATAGAAAGTATAAACACGTCACTTATTTTTCGTAAAAAAATCGTATTATTATATTATAACCACAACACAATAAATTTCTCAAGATTTTTCATGTCCTTTAAATTTTTTTTATGAATTTAGTATTATTATATTGTTTAACAATTGAATTATTTTTATATATTCTATTTGTCAATATTTCATATAGAGTTTGTTTGATACCCATTTAAAGTTTTATGAATTTATTACTATTATTTTGTTTAACACAATTTAGTATTGAATTTAATTTATTATAATAACAAGAGATTAATTAACCTAACTTTCATTGAGAAACAATTGTACATTTATTTAACTTTTTTTAAAATCTCCTAAAAAATTAATTTAATTAGATTAATCAAGAGAATAAAAAGTAGAAGGAAGAATAGAAAGTTTAAAATAAAAAATAATATTGTAAAAAATATAATTAATATTAAGCTACTCTCTCACACAATAAATATACAAAAATTGACAGACATATCTTTTAATAATTTTAAAAATGCATATAGTATCACACCACAAAAAGAATATAAAAATAAAAATTATATTTTACAAAATTATTCCCATATCGTTTTCCTTAATAAATGTTTGGGTAAGAGATAAATGAATTTTTAGTATGGGTGAATTTTTTTTTTTTTGCATAATCCATAAATGAATTTTGTGTATGGATGAAGCCAAACGTATTTAGGACTAAAACTAGATCAGGGAGTGAGTAAATGAGTATTGATTTTCTTTATTAGGAAATTTCATAAAACAATTCTGGCAATTGCTTCCTGCACCCTCCATTTGCTCTTGCACCCATCATATTTTTAAAATGCCAGTATTGCCTCTGTCAATTTATTTCAAAGAAGGAGGTGGCACGTTTAAGTTAGCAGTTCAGAACTCTCTTGGTGGCACGTTCTTGGGTGGTAATGATGCTTAGTTCTTCGTCCATGGTTCTTGGTGGTGATTCGAGGTAAGGGAAGGTGGTAGGTGAGGTATGGTTATTTTATTTTCTCAAATTTAGTGACGTTAGTCCTAAATACATTTTCCGTTATCGATATACAAAATTCATTTATGGGTTATATCTAAATTGACTCTAAAACTTACTTTTATTTCAAATACATCCCATTTTACCCATATGAAGAATTGTTTTGTGAACATCAACCAACAAAAAGAAACGTCACTCGATAATCAAAAATAAAAAATAAAATCATACAAAATTCATTTATGGGCTATAAAAAAAAATCAATACTTAGATATAGACTCTAAAACTTACTTTTATTGCAGATACATCCCATTTTATCCATATCAATAATTGTTTTGTGAATATCAACAAAACAAAAACAAACGTCACTCGATAATAAAAATAAAAAAATCATACGCATAATAATACACATATAATTTGATTATTTTAATGCCATAATCAATTATGGCTAAAAAAAATCTATATAATCAATTATAGAACTTTAAATAATCAATTATGGCTTCAAAAAATTAAGTAAAATTGATTATGCACGTATGAGGATAATCGGTTATCACTCATCTTCTACCTATACACACCCCACGGGGCCACACTTTCACTGAAACTATATTCTGTAAGTAACCTCTGCTAACATGACAATTCACTAGTAGAAAAAGCGTTTTATACACCGGTTTTAGAAGACATTTTAATCGGTTTTCAGAACTGATGTACATGTAGGAGACGTAAAAAGTTCTGGACTTTTTACGTTGATTCTATAACTGACATACATAGTATGTGTGTATATTACATCAGTTGATAAATAAATCATTGACGTAAAATACCAATCTGAATAGTACTCAGGAGCATATACTACGTCGGTTGTGACTCAACCTTCGTATTTTCTATCTTATTATGTTAGTTGGGAGCCCATAATCGACATAATATATCTATTTTTTGAAAAAGAAAATTCTAGAATTTTTAGAATTCTTTGATAAATCTCTAATCCATACAAGGAAGCACTACAACAATTTTCAATTTTTTTTGACAAGTATAAATAGGTGAAATAGAAAAAAAATATGTTAAAAAAAATATAAAAAGTAAACGATGGAATTTTAGAAAATTTTGGATTTTGAATCCTCTTTAGGTATTGCCCATAAGATTCGTTACGTCGTTTCGAGCAACTTTAATTTCTGGAGCGTCTCAATCCGAGCTCTCTATCAAAGTTATGGGCGTTTGAAGTTTTTTTGCCCTAAATTTTTTAAACCCTATACAATGTAAGAACTCTACCATCAAATATACACTAAATCAAGTTGTTGATAAAACAATTTGGGTCAAAAGTAGATTTCTAACTATTTTTAATGAATTTTACAAAATTGTTAACCTATTGCAAAGAGAGGCGGCAAGGGATGTTAAACCAAGCTTTCACAACGGTAGAGAAAGGCTCATGCATCAAGTGACAAAACTCAACCGAGACAACCGCAGAGCTTGCGCACGCCAAATGAACCATAGCAAAACCAGTGAACACCATGATACAAATGAAAACCAGTGAGAAGAAAAAGCGGCATCACGCGAAACGAATTTTACAACGCGAAACCGTGAATACAATGGATGAAATCAAGTGAATGAAGTCAATGAAGACACGTGAAACAACTTTGAGCATATAAATGGCATAGTGAAGGAGAAAAACCAGCAAAGCGCTTGAAAGTGAAAATGAAGGAGGCAAACTGTAAGAAGAAATAGTGGTTGAAATGTTAAAATAAAGGATATTACGTTAGTTACAACTCAATAACCGACGTAGTATCTAACCTTAATTTAAACTCAAGAGGACATATTACGTTTGTTGGAAGCTCCCAATCAACGTAATACGTGACAAATTGTACCCAATTTTCTCCAAAATCACTTTGGCGCGTACGAGGGAGATACTACATCGGTTGGGAGCTCTTAACAAACGTAATATGTGACCAACTTTACCCAATTTTCCCTAAATTTATTCTTGCGCGCACGAGTAAGATATTACGTTGGTTGACGTAATATGTGACTAACTTTACCCAATTTTTCCCAAATTCACTATCGTGCGCACAAGAGAGATATTGCGTCGGTTGGGAGCTCCCAACTGACGTAATATGTGACAAACTTTATCCAATTTTCTCCAAATTCACTTTCGTGTGCATGGGAGAGATAATACCTTAGTTGGGAGCTTACAACCAACGTAATATGTGACCAAATTTTACCCAATTTTTTCCAAATTCATTCTCAAGCCCACAAGAAAGATACTACGTCGGTTGAAAGCTCCCAAACGATGTAATTTTGCTACATACTACGTCGGTTGGAAGCTTCTAACCGACATAGTATCTTCTTCGTCATTACAAAGTTTTTAAATTTTGAATTTTTATTTTTCAATCTTTTTTACATCGATTATTTGTGAAATCAATATAAAATATATAGCGTTAGGTTTTTGTAAATCAACATAATAGTTCTTCAAATATTTACAAAATTATCACTTTGTTTTCGTTTACGTCGATTCCTTTTTAACTAACATCTTTTCTTATCATAGAAATCCATTTTTCTACTAGAAAATCTCTTCATTAAGACAAGAATTCTCTCCCATAAGTCGTTGATGATCCATCCTCGTCACCTACTTAAACCAAACTAAACAATCCTTTTACACAAACAATCCTCTTACATAATAATGCACTATGATATCCAGTGTTTTATGAGTTATTTTTTATATTTTTTTTATGACATTGAAAGTTTTGAATATGAGACATTTAATCTGTCAGAAATTTAGAGGTGACATTATTATTTAATTACTTAATTCGATGTTCAAGCTTAATTCAAATATATTCACTTAAGTTTTTAAATAAAAAAACACAATTCAACCCAATTAAGTTTAATTAAATCAAATTAAAAATAATATTCATTTAATTTGTTTTAGACCATTTACCTTCCTAATTCTTATAATTTTCAAAGGGTTCAAAACAGTTGAACCCTTCTGTCATACTTTGTTAATGAAAATTAAAAAATCAAAATAAGATTTAAAAAAATCCAAATTTTATAATGCATAAAAACAATTGTAAATTCAACATTTTTAAAAATTTCAACAAACTCGAACGTTAAAAAAATAATATCGTAATATTAATTTCAAATAATTTACTCATTGTGAAACACCCTTAAACTTAATCAAACACACAATTTAATTGTATAAAAATAAATTACATACTGCAATTTAGTTGTTAAAACTCATTCTATCTATCATCCTTATTTTACATTAGGTTTCAGTACTTAATATAGAATTCTAAAATACAATACAAAGTAAAGAATAAAGATGAATTACAATATTAATTTTTGGATTTTGTAGAAAATTTTCATAAAAAAAATAAACTTGATTAAATAGTAACTTTTGAAAAAAAATCGTTCTTAATGATTCTAGAATCAATTCATAGGTTTTTATTGCCAATCAATCCATTTGGAAATAAAATTACAACAAGAAACATCATAGTAATGTAGATAAAAAAGTAGTTACAACAAAATATTTAAAATTTCATACAATCAAGATTTGAAGAGGAAAATGAAGTATTTATGGAGTAGAAAACTCAAGACTAAGATAAATTATCTTAAATATTTGATGGAAGTTGGCTTCAATTTAAGAGATTAGAATGAAAGAGGTGAAAGTGAAGTAAGAAAAGGTTAAGAAGAAGAGATTCTCTTATATTTCTCCAGGAGTGGTCGTGAGAAAAATCAATTCATTCTCACATCTTTTTACCATGCATGTGTCGTAGTTAATGAAAATATTTAGCAAAGATTATCTGCACAATTTTCCATTATTACAATCAAATTAATTATACTAAAATTACTAATAATTATAAAATATTTGAAAACTAAAATTTAAATTTTGAATAACGTTTTCTCATAGAAATATTAGTTTATGCAATAAAATATCTAAATCTCTACTTAAAATAATAAAATTCAAATTTTGCAAAATACGTAATTTCAATGCATAAGTAGATTAATTATATTCACACAAAAAACAAATATTAAATTAACTAAATTACAAACTTAATAATATAATTGCAATAAATAGTTTACATCGAAATTAATGACATCAAGCATTGTTTGCTTGATTTTAACCTTATCATTGACCTTTACTTATTCTCAACTACTTGAGCCATGAGTTTGTATACGAAATCTATAATAGATTGACTTTTTATTTTCATTTTATATTTGATGTACTTTTATTCAGAGTTTCTATGTCCTAAGAATAAGGTACCCATTACATTGTATACATGTTTATGATTGATCCAACTTTTTTAAACAAGGTCTATTAAATTGACTTATATTTAATCTAAAGTGTTACTTTATTCTTCTTATTCATTGTTAAACAACTTCTATAATAGCTCAAATGATATAAAACTATCATACATAAAATACCACTTTATTATTCTTGTTTATTGTTAAGTGATATTTTTAGGAACTTAAATATATAAGACATAAAACTATTGTACGTATAACAAAAATTCATATTTAATTTCTCAATAATTTTTGAGTTCTGCATGTACAACATGAATATAACAAATATTTGATAAGTTGAGTTCACTTCTTAAACTACAAGTACTAAAGTTGTTTAGTCTATTAAATGGAATTTTCCCTTTTGAGACTTTTAGGCTTAATTGTTATAATTTTTTTTTGAATGAGGGACAGACAATAGTGCATGAAGATGTGAATAGGACCACTTTTGTTGGGTTTATCTTTTCATATACATTGTGTGTTGTTTATAAGGATCAAGTGAAAGTATGGGTGATTTTTTATTTATTTTGGTTTTGAAGTTGGTTCATAAATGACAAATTGTTGTATACTCATATTATAAAGTTGGAATTTGCTCTGACTATACAAATATTCAACGAAGAAATTAATTTATATATCATGAGAAATTAATAAAAGAAGAATGAAGTAAAATTAAAAATGCAAAGCTCTGTCACGTGAGTATCACGTGGCCATTTCCAAGCTCAAAAAAAGTGAGCCCAACTTCCGTAAAAGCCACACTCTCCAATATCCATTTCCCAACAATAAGAAATTCTTTTGGGCTTCTCTCACACGCCAACACCAACACGATCTCAAAATCAAACAAAGGCATAGAGAAAGAGAGAGAGAAGAGAGGAAGAAAATAGAGAAAAGAAAAACCTTCGCTGCCCGCCAAACGCAATTTCTCCGAAGGAAAAACCCTTTCGCGCTCTCTCCTACCAAATGACACAATCATCCGCGCCTCCGCCTCCTCCGCCGCCGCTGGCGCCACCGACACCGCCACCGCCACCGCCACCGACACCGCCTCCTCCTCAGCAGACCGAGAGCGTCCGAGTGCGCTGTGCCGGCTGCCGCATGATCCTCACAGTGGCGCCTGGCCTCACGGAGTTCGCCTGCCCTACCTGCCGAATGCCGCAGATGCTTCCGCCTGAGCTCATGCCTAGGGAGCGCGCCGCCGCCGCAAATGCGCCTACGACGGTGCCTCCGACGTCGGCTCCGCCCTCGCAGCCTCCGCACGCGCCTGCGCACGGCATTGATCCCACTAAGATCCAGCTTCCCTGCGCTTCTTGTAAGGCCATCCTCAACGTCCCTCACGGCCTCGCGCGCTTCGCTTGCCCTCAGTGCAACGTTGACCTAGCCGTCGATGTCTCCAAGGTGAAGCAGTTCTTCCCCGCCGCTCCTCCGCCGGAAGAAGTTAACGAGGTTTGTCTCCTTTCTGTTGCTTCTCTTGTGCTTATCGACGATTTCGGTAATTGAGAAGTGGCGAACGGGAATGGTGCTATTGGTTTACTGTGTAGTGTGATTCTAGGTTACGGTAGGGTTTCTGTGTGTAGTTTAGTTCGTCCTGGTCGATATTGGGGATATACTATATAAAGTGTGATACTATACGGAGTGTGATTGTGATTGCGGTTGATACTATACTGTTTCCAGTGTGGATGAATAAACAAGGAAGTAGAATATGAGTATGCTTTATGGTTGATAAATACTTTTTTTCGTCTTGATTGTTGCTCAGGAGCATGTTTGGAAAACTTTAGTCGGTCAATACACATTTCATCAGGCTAAACATAAAAGCAAGACTTTGTTTCTTAATGGTAAAAGTTGGTTTCCGTTGAGATAAACAAACACACCAGGAGAAATGCAATATAAAGTGATTGATATTGGGGACAACAATATTAAATGTGATTGTTAAGGTGGTTGATGTTATAATGCTCGTGTGTAGTGTAATTTTAGGTTACATTTGGATTTCTAGTGCACTTCAGTTTGCTTTGATTATTGGACCAAATTGTACAGTGAAAGAAACAATTAAGTTTTGAGCACAGCCTGTCCGTCATTTGCGAGTATGATCTAGAAACATTCAATAAACTGAGGAAGTGATGGAGTCTCAGGAATATAACTAACTGATTTATTGAAATAAGAGAGAATTGCAGGTAGAGATCTGCTACCTTGCTTCACAAAGCATAAGCTCCTAACGATTTCCTTAGAGAATAACCAAGCATGATCCTTAACAGACTCCTCCATCCCTTTTACATACTACTCCCTAACAACTTTCCAGATAATCCTACCTGCTATCAATTTCCTAGATAATCCTATACTAAAAACCAAAACAGTAAAAGATACCAGCTTTCCTAATGGATAGCATGTTCCTGTCTTTCAATTTAAATTTAAATACAAAACAGTAATAAATATCAACTTCCTTAATTGATAACAGATTGCTATCCGTTATTTCTTGTTCCTTCTATTGTAGACTCTCCAAACCGTGTGCCTGCTATTTTGCCTTACAAGCTGGGATCTCCAATGAGAAATATGAGGCTAGGATCAGTAAGACAAGCCTGTCCCACAAAATTTAGGAAAGAAGTCGATTGCTGAAATTATTCTGCTCATGGTGTATTTATATAGGTTATGCCTACCTAGGGGCCTGATTGCTCTTTTGAGTCAATCTTATTTCTATTTTTTTCCTACCTCTATTTTTAATGCGTACTTAAAAATATTTAGGATTCTTGATTCTTTTGCATGTATGTATATCTGTGTATATGTATTTATTCCATATTTAGGATCTTTTCTGTTTTTGTTTTTGAAAAGGAAAATCAATATGTGAACGTACAAGTTAAATAAATGGATTGCCCTCTTACCTCTGATATTTATTTATTTCTGCAGATTTTTGTCTTTGTTAGTTTTGTGAAGGTCCATTGTTTCAAAATATGTTATTTGTACATTTCATTGTCCTTATATCAATATTTTTTTATTTATCATGCATTCAATTAAATCAGGTTGCTGTTGAAGTGGAGCGGGACGAGGATGAAGGTGGCATGGTTGGAGAAACATTTACAGATTATGTGAGTTACTAATGGTCTCCTTTTGAAAGCATAGTTTGCTAGAACTTTGTTTGTACTGATTATTATTTCAGTTGTTATTTCATGTTATGCTAGCACATTTTAGTGGTATTAAGATGTCTTCTTGTGCAGCGGCCACCAAAAGTATCTATTGGACCTCCACACCCAGATCCTGTTGTGGAGACTTCTTCCTTGTCTGCAGTGCAGCCACCAGAGCCAACTTATGATCCAAAACTTAAAGATGATTTAGAGAGTTCAAAGACTTTGTCTTGCTTGCAAATTGAGACATTGGTCTATGCTTGTCAGGTTTCTTCTATGATATAATTGACAATATATGGTTGTGTTTTGCTTTGCCTTTCCTGTGTATGATGTTAGTTTTTATGACAGAGACATCTTCAACATCTTCCAAGTGGAGCTAGGGCAGGATTCTTTATTGGAGATGGAGCTGGTGTTGGTAAAGGTCGAACAATTGCAGGGCTAATTTGGGAGAACTGGCATCATGGAAGGAGGAAAGCTTTGTAAGTTTGGGTCATGGCATCCACATGAAATTATGGTTGTGTTTTGAAAACTGAGATGCTCTGGGACTTTTGTCTTTTTGATGCTTTTGTCACATTTCTAATGATCTTACACAGGTGGATTTCTGTTGGTTCAGACTTGAAGTTTGATGCTAGAAGAGACTTGGATGATGTGGGTGCAACATGCGTTGAAGGTATTTTCCTAGAAAATTTTATACAGATAAGGTTGTATTTATTACTTCTGTTTTGTTTTGATTAGCCTGTTTGCCTGTTAACTTAATTACATAACTGTTGCAAAAGTAATTCTAATTATGGATATTTTTATGCATATTTCTAAACTTTTTGTTTCAGTTCTGGGATATGTGAGGTGTGGGTATTTCTTGGGATACTAGTTTTGCCAATATATTGCACAACATTGGGATTTTGGATGTGTAGTAGGTGGTTCATGGCCGGCGATTTTCAATAATAAGATTAATACTGTTAGCATATAGTGATTCCTTTATTTTTGATCTTGTTACATAAATAGAATTTTGCTTACGCTCCTCTGTTTTGGGAGTCAGATTTGTTATTAACCTCCTCTTGTGTACACTCTTACCTCTAATTTTGCTTTTTTATCCAAAGAATGAAACTGTTCTGCTGTTTCGTTATCATCCTGGGGAAAATTTTCTTTTGTAGTCCATTTCGGGTGTTTGTGTAACTGTGTTGAAGTCTTTAGTTAATTATGGTTATTGTTGTATCTATATCACGGGCTTGTTACAAATTTAAATATCTTTTCTTTTCCCTCTATCCAGTGCATGCTTTGAACAAACTGCCTTATTCTAAGCTTGATTCAAAGTCTGTTGGGATCAGGGAGGGAGTTGTTTTCTTGACGTACAATAGTCTCATAGCATCTTCTGAGAAAGGTCGTACACGTCTCCAGCAGCTTGTACAGTGGTGTGGACCAGGGTTTGACGGTCTTATAATTTTTGATGAGGTATGGAAATATTTTCTAACGTAAATTAGTATCCAATGGTTGTTCAATTTGATAGTTGTTAATTGTTATTTTAAGTGTTTCTTGGATTCAATATTATTCCTCAACCATTTTGTTACTAAGGTTTAAATTGTCCATTGTAGTGTCATAAAGCAAAAAATTTGGTCCCTGAAGCTGGTAGTCAGCCAACACGAACTGGAGAGGCAGTGCTTGATATCCAGGTTTGTTCTTCATTTCAATCTTTTGAATTAGTGGCCAAAGTTTCTATATTGTTTTTGTTTTTATTTGTGAATTTACGTCGAGTGAGTCTTCATTCATCAGGAAGATATAATTTTTTATTGTTTTTAAATATATTTTTAGTTTTTTAATTCCTCGTTCTTTGTTATTTTTATATGCAGTATTTTTTTGAATATTTTAAGTACAGTGAATCTAAATGTGGAGTGTATAAGATAAGTGATAGCTAAGCAGAAAGAAAGATAACAATGGTCTGATTTAATTTGCTTAGTTGATGCAACTTGTAGCATAAGTACAGAGATAAAATGAAGATTCTAAAATTTATATATTTGAATAAAACTCGTTTAAAGCTAGTGGTGGAAAAGAAACATATTCGTTGAAATAAACTTTCATGGACTTGGGTGAGGGACCTTTTTAATTGGCTTTGCATACCACTATGCTACAAATTATAATAAGGATCATACTTGCTATAAATGGCAAACACCATAGCCATGCATGCCAATATGCTAGAGCTTGTAATATGTATCATTCTTACTATAAGTGGCAATTCTTATAGCCATTTAGGCTATAAAGGCCTAAAGCAATGTTTTAGATACCTGATTCTTAAAACCTACTCGTCTTTCATTCCTCAACATAAAAGAAGTTTCCTAATAAATAATATGGTGTCATTTTTGTTCTCATCTAACTTATGGAAGTCTCTCATGATTTAACCAAAAAATCATTTTTTAATAGAGTCTAGTGGTGTGAATTGATAGAAGTAAACAACCATTTTACATGATATGCTCAAATCCTTGCCATGTTTCTAAGATGTGTTGCTAACAACTCAAGATCATTAAATTAATGTTCTAAATTTATGCCTAAGGGAAATAATAGGGATATGGGATTGGATGAGATGTTGATAGGTCCATATACAACCATTCGTTTTGAAGTCTCGAAGTTGTGAAGCTTGTGTTGTGCTTAATTTGTAGCTTTTTCCGGAAAGGCATGGTGCAGTGCCACTATTGCAAGAAGAGAAAAGATGGAAGGAGGCATTGAATTGATACAAAATAATACCCTAAGACCTACTATCCAAAATGCAGTTTCATGAGTCTTGTTTTTTACCTTTCCAAGTGGCAAATATGGCTATTTTATTTTATTTTAAATGGGGTGAGGCAATAATTTGAAATTCGTCATACAGATGCTTCAGTTTTGGCTTTTGGATAAATACGAAGGTTTAAGCGAATGATTTTTTTCCTGGTTGGGGTGTTGATACAATAGTATGTGATGAAGTTTATGAATAATGACACAATTCTAGTGAATTTTAATCCTAATTTGTGAACTTAGTCTACTCTTTGGTACATTATGTTACAGTGAGTCGCATGCTGTGTGTACCTGATGTGTACCATGTATGAAGCTTGACAAATGTCCTTGTAATATTGGTCCTGATATGTTGGAAATTCCATATCGACTAGAGATATGACTAAATTATAATATATAAGTAGATGCAAAACTTCATCGTATAAGTCTGTTTTATAACGTTGAGTTAGGCTTAAAGCGCATTTTCTACGAGTGTATCAGAGTCTTTCTTAGTGATATTCGTTGGTGTATCACGTCACTCCCTATTAGACCAACTAAAATATCTAATTCCTCTTTTTACTATTAGACCACCTTCAAGTATCTAGGTCCATGCATGAAAAGTCTAGTCATTAGTTTGAGAGAGTGTGTTGGAGATCTTACATTGACTAGAATAATAGCCAAATTAAGATATAAGTGGGTGCAAATTTGATTGCAGAAAATTAGACCCTAGAACTCTTAAATGTCTTTATTGGTTATCCTTCTAACATAAAGGGGTACAAATGTTATCATCCTAGATGCCACTTTTTAGAAAGGAATCCTATTTTGTCAGCATTTTTCTTTGGGGGGGAGAAAACTCTTGAAATGAATAAACTCTCCTTCTCGTCATTATTGTATTTGTTGTTTCAAGATGCCCAAAATCTAAGTGATACAACCACCAGAAATAGGATAGAACCAATTGATAGTAAGGAAGAAGAAATTCTTTGGCAAAAATATCTATGAAGACAATCCACTATAACTCTGCAGCAAGAAGAGTTGTCTGACTTAATGGTGGAGATCCTTGAATGTAATTGTTAGAATCTGTTTTTATTCTGTATTTTATTATTTCCTTATTTAGCAGGTTATAATTGGAGTGAATAATGGTATCCCATAATCATAGGGATTCGGGTGATTAAGTGTTATTATTATACTTCCTAAAATAGCTTTCTAGTCTTGTATATATGTATTGTAATCTCAGCACGATATGAATATGAGAGAAATACTTTTCTACCCTAAATTATAACATGGTATTAGACGTAAAAAATTCTGGGAGCCGCCTCTGACTGCGCAAACCCTAGACGGCAGCCTTCATTGCTGTCGTAACCCAAAACCTAAACGACAGCCTTCATTGCTGTCGCAAACAAAACCCTTGACAGCAGTTCCTATTGCTGTCCATCACCTCTTTCTGGACAGCCTTCATTGCTGTTCAAAGTCAGCCTTGCTGTTGTTCCTTGCTTTGGCCTTTCGTTCACTACATGGACATGCCAGACCCAATTGTTGAAGTGATGACCAATCAGGAACAACTTCAGAACCTTAATACTGCCTACCGATTGAATGGAAAGAATTATTTGAAATGGGCCCAGCTTGTTAGCAGAACTTTGAAAGGTAAAGGAAAAGCTAACCACTTGATAGAAGATGCTCCTCATGCAGATGATCCCAAATTTCCAAAATGGGATGAAGAGGATTCTATGATCATGGCATGGCTATGGAACTCCATGATTCCAGAAATCACTGATACTTGCATGTTTCTTAATTCTGCAAAGGAGATTTGGAATGCCATGGAGCAGACATATTCCAAGGCTAAAGATGCTGCCCAAATATATGATGTGAAGGTAAAAACTGTTGCTGCCAAACAAGGCAATAAAACTGTTACAGAGTATGCTAATCATCTCAAATCACTATGGATGGAATTAGACCATTACAGGGTCCTACAAGCTAAGTGCTCCGATGATGCAGCAGTGCTCAAAGAGTATATTGAGCAAGATCGAGTCTATGACTTCTTGGTGGGACTTAACTCGGATTTTGATCAAGTAAGAGTCCAGATCCTTGGCAAAGAAAAGATTCCAGGAATTAATGAAGTGGTCGCTGTAGTTAGAGGTGAAGAAAGCAGAAGGGGGATCATGCTGGAAAACCCAACCATGGAAAATTCTGCCATGGTAGCCTCCGGATCCGCCATGCTGGTTGACCCGAAAAGGGGAGGACTAGCCAATATGGAGAGGAAAGGTGAAGGCATTTGGTATACTTTCTGTAACAAGCCTCGCCACACTCGTGATAAATGTTGGAAGCTGCATGGAAAGCCATTGAGTAGAGATTGGGGATCCCAAAGTCGTGACAAGGAGTGGGGAAAAAAGGGAGACGCCACTAGAAAGGGCGGACAAGCACATATAGGTGCTGCAACAAGCGAAGAACACAAAGGAGGAATGAGTCCACTTAACCAAGATGAAGTAGAGCAGATGGGATCATTTCTCAACAAGCTGGATAAATCACCAGGTAGTTGTTCTCTAGCACATTCAGGTATGTTTGGTAAGTTTTCGTCTTTTGGACTTAATGTCTCAGATAAAAACTATAACCCATATTGGATACTAGATTTCGGGGCTACTGATCACATGACACCTTTACCTAACCATTTCTCCTCTTACACACCTTGTCCTAGCAACAAGAAAATATCTACAGCTGATGGCTCTCTGATGACTGCAGCAGGTCAAGGAGAAGTCCAAATAAGCCCATCCATTACCCTTAAAAATGTCCTTCATATTCCAAAATTGTCTGGTAGTTTGATTTCCATAAAAAAAACTCATTCAAGATCTATCCTGTAATGCTCTTTTTTATGACAATATGTGTGTTCTACAGGACAAGTACTCGGGGAGGACGATTGGGCATGCTAGAGAATGGAATGGCTTGTATTACTTGGAACATCCAAATCTGCCACCAGAACTGCACAATATCAATGTTTTTTTCTCAGATTCAATAACTACCAACAGGGAGAAGGTTTTCCTACATCACTGTCGCCTTGGACATCCTTCCTTTAGGGTCATAAAATTGTTATTCCCTTCCCTTTTTAATAAATTAGATGTGGCAAGTCTCAATTGTGAAGTGTGCGAGCTTGCTAAACACAAACGTGTTTCTTTTCCAGTTAGTAATAATATGAGCACTTCTCCCTTCTATTTAGTTCATACCGATGTGTGGGGTCCCTCAACTGTCCCAAATGTTTCTGGTGCTCGTTGGTTTCTTACCTTTATAGATGATTGTACTCGTGTCACCTGGGTTTTCTTACTAAAACAGAAGGCTGAAGTTAGCCATGTCTTTCAACGTTTTTTCTCCATGGTAAAAAATCAGTTTGGTATTACCATTAAGAGGATTAGATTTGATAATACAAAAGACTACTTTAATAATGACCTTATTTCATTCTGTCAAAAAGAAGGTATCATTCATGAGTCATCTTGTGTTAAAACACCTCAGCAAAATGGTATTGCTGAGAGGAAAAATAGACACCTTTTAGAACAAACTAGGGCTCTTCTCTTTCAACATAGGGTCCCTAAAAGGTTTTGGGGGGAAGCTATTCTCACTGCCTGTTATCTAATTAATAGACTACCTTCTACTATTCTAGCTTCCAAAAGCCCTATGGAGGTTTTGTCCTCCTTTTATCCTAATGTGTCTACGTCTAACCACCTTATTCCAAGAATATTCGGGTGTGTATCTTTTGTCCATGTTCACAGTGGTGATAGAGGTAAACTTGATCCTAGAGCCTTAAAATGTGTTTCATAGGATACTCATCAATCCAAAAAGGATATAAATGTTATCACCCACCATCCCACAAATTCTGTGTCTAAAGATGTCACCTTTTTTCAGCACAAAAGTTACTTCAACCACGATCATCTTCAGGGGGAGAATGTCATAAATGAAGATGGTCTCCTTATGCTTCCTGACCTAAGTTTTGGACCTAAAGTAGGGGCTGAAAGTGTAACAACAGAGAAGGAACCCACTAAATCCACTCAAGATCAGGCTGATGTAAGATTTGGAAAAAAACTAGTTTATACAAGGAAGACAAAGGCCATTCCAAAATCTGTCCATGTCCAACAATCCAACCCAACATTATTTGAGGTAACTACTCCCAATCCAGTAATACACACTGAATTAACCCCTGATTTTCCAAATATACATGTGTAGGAACCTGAATTTAGTTCAACACCTCTTTATGAGGACCTAGATATTCCAATTGCCATTAGAAAAGAGACTAGGAAATGTACCACCCAACCACTGTGCCCTTTAGCCAATTACCTATCCTTTAAACACTTCTCACCTACCCATAAAGCATTCCTTACAAACCTAAACACTACAACCACGCCTACCACTTTATCTGAGGCATTAAGTGATAAAAAATGGAAACAAGCCATGGATGCCGAAATGGAAGCATTAGAACAGAATAGTACTTGGGATTTGGTTACTCTCCCGAATGGGAAAAAAATAGTAGGGTGCAAGTGGGTGTATACCATAAAATACAGGGTTGATGGATCCATTGAGAGGTATAAAGCAAGGTTAGTAGCTAAGGGATTCACTCAAACCTATGGAGTGGATTACATGGAGACATTTGCTCCAGTTGCAAAAATGAATACAGTTAGGGTGATATTATCCCTAGCGGCTAATTATGGTTGGAACTTACAACAATTTGATGTTAAAAATGCATTCCTCCATGGAGAAATTGAAGAGGAGATCTACATGGAATTGCTCCCTGGATATGGTGAGAAAACAGCTACCAACACTGTTTGCAAGCTAAGAAAGGCATTGTATAGGCTAAAACAATCACCACGGGCGTGGTTTGGAAGGTTTACTAAAGTTATGATGGGTCTGGGCTTTAAACAAAGTCAAGGAGATCACACTCTATTTATTAAACACTCTAAGTCAAAGGGAGTAACAGTGTTGCTGGTTTATGTGGACGATATTATAGTAACAGGTGATGATGAGGAGGAGCAAAAATTGTTAAGCCAACATCTGGCCAAGAACTTTGAAATTAAGACCTTGGAAAAATTGAAGTATTTTTTGGGAATTGAAGTGGCCCATTCCAGAAAGGGAATATTCATATCTCAACAAAAATACATCACTGATTTATTGAAGGAAACTGGTAAAACAGCATGCAAGCCTGCAAATACACCAATTGACCCAAATCTGAAATTGGGAAATGCAGAGGAAGATACTGCAGTGGATAAGGAAATGTATCAAAGGCTAGTTGGTAGACTGATATATTTATCTCATACTAGACCTGATGTTGCATTTGCTGTAAGTCTAGTTAGCCAATTCATGCACCAACCGAAGGAGATTCACTTACAAGCTGCACTAAGAATTGTTCAATATTTGAAGGGGACCCCAGGCAGAGGAATATTGTTTGAACGAAATGGGAACGCAAATCTGGAAGCATATACAGATGCAGACTATGCAGGGTCAATTGTGGATAGGAGGTCAACTACGGGTTATTGCACTTTCCTTGGAGGGAATCTTGTGACCTGGAGGAGTAAAAAACAAAATGTGGTAGCTAGATCTAGCGCTGAAGCAGAATTCAGGGCAATGGCACAGGGGATATGTGAACTACTTTGGCTGAAAATCATCTTGGAAGACTTAAGGATAAAATCGGATGACCCTATGAGACTTTATTGTGATAACAAATCTGCTATTAGTATAGCTCATAATCCAGTGCAGCATGATAGAACCAAACATAATGAGGTTGACAGACATTTTATCAAAGAAAAATTAGACAGTGGTTTGATCTGCACTCTATATGTTCCCTCACAAGACAACCTTGCAGATATTCTAACAAAGGGGCTAAACAACAACTATTTTGAGAGTATTGTTTCCAAGCTGGGAATGGAAAATACCTATTCACCAGCTTGAGAATCTGTTTTTATTCTGTATTTTATTATTTCCTTATTTAGCAGGTTATAATTGGAGTGAATAATGGTATCCCATAATCATAGGGATTCGGGTGATTAAGTGTTATTATTATACTTCCTAAAATAGCTTTCTAGTCTTGTATATATGTATTGTAATCTCAGCATCATATGAATAAGAGAGAAATACTTTTCTACCCTAAATTATAACAATAATAGTGAGGAAGTGTTATTGAGAATTTGCTCATTGTGCTAAGAAAGGAAAAAAGATTGTGTTAAATATCTTATTTCTCAATATGTTTGCATTGACAATCTCTCTAATAGACATTAAAGCTTTATTGCTACTACATAAATTTCTACCGCAATCCAAGAAGCCATAAAAGGTAAACATTGGACTAAAGCCATTAGAGAGGGTTGATGCATTAGAAAGAAACTCAGCATGGAAGATTGTGGACAAACCAATAGACAAAAAGGTCGTTGGGTGCTAGTGGATTTTTACAGTGAAAACTAAGGCAGATGAGTCACTAGACAAGTGTAGAGCTAGTTAGGTTTTAAAGCAATACACCCAAACTCATGAAATTGACTATGAGGAGACTTTTTCTCATGTGGCAAAGATGAATACATTGTTATTGCTCTAACAACTCATTTTGGATGGTAGTTACATTAGCTGGATGTGAATAATGACTTTCTTTACGAAGCTTTAGAAGAAGAGTACGTGGAGCGTGGAGATTCCTCCTGGATTTGAAATTCATATCGGAAGGAATAAGGTTTGCCTCTCAAAAAAGGCCTTATACAATTTTAAGCAATCTACAAGAGCATAGGTGGGGAAATTTACAAAAGAAATGGTTTCCTATGGACAAAGCTAATGAGATCATACTTTATTTATAGAACACTCTGTTACAAGTAAACTTGCTCTACTGTTGGTCTATGTGAATGATGTGATTATTACAGGAGATGATTAAATAGAGAAATTGACTTTAAAGGAAATATTGGTGGCCTAAGTATTTCCTTAAATAGAGGTTGTTTTTTAAAAAAGAGGATTTTCATCTTCCGAAGAGAATGTGTACTTGATTTCCTTAAAGAAATAGGTGAGTTGGGATGTAGAATCTTAGGAATTCCTATTTAACAAAATCATAGAATTGGAAATGAAGAGGTCAGTCTTGTGAAAAAAAAAAAAAAAACTAATATTAGAGATTGGTAGGAAAACTTATTTATTTGTTTATTTATAACACATGAGACTAAACCATTCATTGGTTATGCAATTAATGTAGCAAGTCAATTTATGCATGACCTGAGAAAAAGACACATGCAAGCAGTAGACGGTCAAGCCAAGGAAAGGGGCCGTTCTTTAGGGAAGAAAATACTTTGACCGTGAAGATACATATGTAGACTATGCAAGTTTTGTTACTGGCAAAAAGTCTATCTTTGGGTACTGCTTGTTTCTGGGAGAAAGTCCGATGATCTGATGTTCTGCCCATGGTATTTTGAGTGCCGTTCCTTTGGTGGATTCATCAAGGGATTGAAAAGCACTATACATTATCAAATAACTTGATACATGCTTTTTCACTGTTAAGTGTTGACTATTTAAGGTAATTGAAAATGGACAATCAGCGAACAATTTTCTGACACCATCAAAATCACATTAGTAGTTGATCTGTAAGGTGTGACAGAAACACTTTTATAGTTGTTAAAATTGAAAAATTGGATGCTATTGGTGCTCAAACAATTCATTTCCCATCACACAAGTACTAATTGGAAACAAATAGTTCTTATTTACTAAGTATTGTTTTTTTGTTTTGAAAAGAATGATTCCTGTACAATTATCTTTTGTTTTACTTATTTTGCCAAAACTATCTCCTTATGCCATCTCCCCCCTCTCACGTTGATGTATCCCACTTTATCTGCGTTAATATATAGTGAAATTTATTTAGCATTGAAATAGTGGGCACAGGATGTGGTTTCTGAGTTATTGCAGTGTAATTTCACAGGATCGACTGCCTGAAGCTCGTGTTGTTTATTGCTCAGCAACTGGAGCATCTGAACCTCGGAATATGGGTTATATGGTTCGACTTGGTCTTTGGGGAGATGGGACATCATTCTTAGATTTCCGCGAATTTCTAGGTATTTTCTTATCTATGTTCTCCCTATTTTTTAAAAATACAATTTAACCAGTAATCTTCATTTTGTTTTTCCTTTTTGAACATGCTTTTCTATTAGTTGATGATGTCTGTATTCTGATATACATTCTTCTCTTTGATGGCCATTTTTTAACCTATATTTTTATTTTACAATAGGTATGGGTAATATTTTATGATTTGTAAGCATTTATGATAGATAACTAATATTTTATGATTGTTTGATTTCATCTTTCTGTAACTACATAATATAGGATGTTTAAAGAATTTGTTTTGTCTTTGCTTTCTACTTCTGTTTCTTGTCCTTGATGGTCCCATCTCCTTAGTCTGTGAAGTTAACAATTCGAAGTTATAAATCCAGGTGCTCTGGATAGAGGGGGTGTTGGAGCTCTTGAATTAGTTGCCATGGACATGAAAGCAAGGTTATAATATTTTCATGTATACACCAACCTACCTTACTCAACATATATGCTTATGAAAGATAAATTGTTTTGCTTCATTTATCTTGTTTTAGGGGTATGTATTTATGTCGGACGCTTAGCTATGAAGGTGCAGAGTTTGAAGTTATTGAAGCACCATTAGAAGAGAAAATGACGGTACACAAAATTTATTTGCTATTATATACGGGACCTGTAATTTTTTTACTGAAGAAACAATGGAAATTATCTGGTAAAAAAAGGGGAAAAGAAAGGGAATTCCGTCAATCAATTTCAGAAGGCTGGTTGATAGTTATGTTACATTGTATAGGATAATTAGCCTTTTTCTGACAATTGGTCTGGGTTTCATTTGGTTTCTTCTTGTCAAAGTGAAACATATTTATTTGTATCAATAAATAGTGACATTATACAGTCGGTACGCATGTATATTTTCAGATATGATTTTTATTTAAGTACATCAAATCAGGAATGTACTTTACCTTTCTCTTTGGTGCATTGGAATTTCTTTTTCTTTTCTTAAGTATGATAAGAGGAAGGGATTGAAGTTGTAAGAAACTGGAGATGTCTCCTGGCTGCAGATTGTTCAACTTTCTATTCATATAATTATCACATGCTTGGTTATCTATATTATCTCTCGATGCATCAATTTGCCCCTTGAATTCAATATTTTTATCTTATGATCTTATTTCTCATAATAAACATAGGAAATATATAAAAAGGCAGCAGAATTTTGGGCTGAATTACGAGTAGAATTGTTGTCAGCCAGTGCCTTCCTAAATGATAAACCTAATTCTAGCCAACTATGGCGCTTATACTGGGCAAGCCATCAGGTATTTAAGTTTATGTGGTAGATTCAATCTGTATTTGGATTCTTGTATTTGTGCACTAATATTCGGTGACGCTTTTGTCTGTTCATATTCCTTGTAATGCTGTAGCGTTTCTTTAGACACCTATGTATGTCCGCTAAGGTCCCTGCTGCTCTGAGACTAGCGAAGCAAGCATTAGATCAAGAAAAATGTGTGGTCATTGGTCTTCAGAGTACTGGAGAAGCAAGGACAGAGGAAGCTGTGACAAAATATGTGCGTATTTGAATTCTATGTTCATTGCAGTTCAGTTTCTCACATGCTTTATTATTTTGGATAGGGTTCTGAACTTGATGACTTTGTTTCTGGACCTCGAGAATTGCTGCTTAAATTTGTGGAAGAAAATTACCCTTTACCAGAAAAACCTGAACTTCTCCCAGGTTTGAGATTTGTTTTTCTAAATGATTCTGATTTATTTATATATTTTGCATTTAATCGTTTTTCTGTAATAGGAGAAGACGGGGTGAAAGAACTCCAAAGGAAGAGGCACTCTGCAACTCCTGGTGTTTCTGTAAAAGGCAGGGTCAGAAAAGTGGCCAAGTGGCAACCTCCTAGTGATGCTGAAAGTGATGAAGAATCTGAAAGTAAGTCTCTTTGAAACAAATTTTGATGAATCCTATGAACTTGTCCTTGTTTCTCTTGTGCCTCTGTAAGTGAAAATAAGATGTCACTTTTGAAATTATATTATTATTATTATTATTATTATTATTATTATTATTATTATTGAATGCAGAAAACACATTCTTAAACCACAAGGCTCTTGGAATTTGAAATGTGCTCAACCAGCGCAAAATAAACTTGTAGGATATATTTGAGAAATTGAATAATTGCAAGAATAGTGTTAATTATACACCAGTCCCTATTTTCCAATTACTCCTTGAAACTTTGATTGCATTAAATATTAGTTCTGTGACGAATTTTTAGCAGATAGTACTTGAATGTTTGCGTGATAGATGATGATAGGAGTTGTTTCTGCCGAGAAGACTGACCACTGTATCATATGTAACCATATTTAATTTTGTTTTTCTCTTGTTCCATATTGAATCGGTGCCATTGACATGCGATTCTTTTATTTATTTGTTATGTTTGTATTCATTTGACTCACGTCATTGGCTATGGAATATTGAAGGCAACATTGCGATCAATATAATCTTTTAATTCTCATGATATCCGATTTTAAAAATCAAATGTTATTTGATGATTTCTGAAGACATTTGAAATTTGCTGGGTTGCTTGTTTGCATTTTATAAAGATTACTCTGGTTTGGTGCAGCTGACTCTGGTGTTGAATCTACTGATTCTGATGATGAGTTTCAAATATGTGAAATTTGTACTACTGAGGAGGTGATTTTTCTTTGCTTTTTAAGTTATTTGAATTGTTTATATACTGCGGATTAAGTAATTACATGATTTCCCTGCAGGAAAGGAAAAAATTGCTACAGTGTTCTTGCTGTGGTAAATTAGTCCATTCCACATGCTTGATGCCACCGATTGGTGATGTAGTTCCTGAAGAGTGGTCATGCCATTTGTGTAAGGAAAAAACAGATGAATATCTTCAAGCAAGACAGGCCTACATAGCTGAACTTCAAAAGAGGTATAGAATTTAAACATTAGCATTGAATTCTTGGGGTCATGTTTGCATGGTGAAAAATTATCATTTCATGTCGAATAGCTGATCAGTAAAGAAACTGGTTGTATGAGATACAATATCTTCTGTTAACCAAAATTAGGAGGTAGAAAAATGAATATGAAAAATAGAAAAGTATTAATTGATGAACGTGTTCTTACATTATTTCAGGTATGATGCGGCCTTGGAGCGCAAGACAAAAATATCAGAGATAATTCGGTCTTTGGATCTCCCAAATAATCCTTTGGATGATATTGTTGACCAGGTAGTGATAATATGCTCGATTTACATTCTTGCTTTGAAGGACACTTTTCAATGTGAAAAACAGAACATAACTGTTTAAATACAATGTTTAAAGTTAATTTTAAAGTAATAACATACAGATGGAAGGGAGCAGGAAAATGAAGATGCTAGCCTTTAAACTTGATGTTGTGGAACAACTAAATGTTCTGTTTATATACTGAGTTGTAAAACATCAAGTCTTTACTCTGTTGACGGTTTAGTATCATGCATAGATGAAGCAGTTGCCATTGTGGAACAAATTTAATTGAGTTCTGGAACTTCTGGTCCTTGTTCTAGTGTTTATAGTTTGATATACCTGTTTGAACTTTGTTAGAATAAGTCATCTTAAATAGACTTTATTGAAAAGCTACCATGTGCTGCACCTAGTTTGTAGATATGACCTTATTCTTTTCTCTTTTCTCTCATTCATTGTATCTGAACTACCAATGTCATGATAAATATGAGAACCTAAGAGAGGGGAATCAAGCTCGCTAATTCATTCTCTATTCTTTTGTATTCATCTTAAGTTCTCAAATGACAAGACCCTTGAGTCCAATAATTCAAGCGATGAAGAAGTATTATTGGCTCAACAGGTGAACCATGAAATTAATGGGTTAAAAGTATATTCTAGGAGGGGGAAAGAGGAAGATGGTGGCAAGGATCCTAGGGAAAATTTTGTTTGATGCGTGGGCAAGGTGTGGGAGGCATAAGATGGTTGGGGGCGAGTAAATCTATTACAGAGAGGGAGAGCTAATTGGTACCCTGATCCTAGTGCCTGTCACCATGTCCCCAATGTTCCTGATCTCTTTTTGGGATAACTTCTGAAATAATGAATAGGATAGGTTAAGTTAACAGATGCTTATCTTATCTATTGATGCACTAAACAATATACACGAATAGGATAGGATAACTAGTTCTATCCTATATTTTTATCTTGACCACCAAGAGGCCATAATCCTTGCCTGCAGGTAGAGTAGTTGCACTTTTTGTTCATGATGCATATTATTCGGAATAGGGAAGTCTCTTTGCACATAATCACCATTATGTTGAACTTTGCGTTGAAGACACTCTGATATTTTCTTCTGTTGATTAAATATTTGTGTTATAAATTCTCATCATCTCGCTGGTGCTGTTCTGGTATCACACAATTCAATTTTTATCCAAAGTGGGAAAATTTTCGGACCGCTAATTATTTGGGTGTAAAGTATGGCTCTGACCTACTGTACGTGATAGCCAAATAAAGGTGGAGAGTGATTTGCTTTTCAAACAAAAAATTATGTGCAATGTCATGTTCATTGTAAAGAGTTTGTAGAAGATGAGGGAGAAATATAAGTTCATTGAGTGATGAAGACTGTAATTCTACGCTGAGTGATGATGGATGTCCTCATATTGTACTTATAGATTTTTTACAAAATAAAAGCTAATGAAGACTGTAATGCTTGGACAAACCTTTGCAATAAGTTAAAAATCTTTAACGTGGTACCATTTGAATTTCATCCAAGGATAATGTCTTGAAAAGAGTGTACTAGAAAGTGTTTTGCCAACATTAGTCCATATACTAATTAACAAATATTAAGTAGATAATTTTGAGCAATTAATTTTATTTTCCAGTCCCAAACATTTGAAGAAATGCCCCCTTCACTTTTCTGGCATCCTTGTTAGGTGATATTGTTTTTGTGTTATTTGTTAATTAATTAATATGATAAAGTTATCATAGATAAAATAATGGAAGTAGTTAGAATAAATTTTACAACTAAGAATCTAGCTCAGTTTGTTGAGTATTGTGTAAGAGTTGTAATCCCCTACTATCGGATTTATCTCCTTCCTTTTGAATAAGAAACATGTTTTACTATTATATAGATGGCTATATATTTTTACCTCTATCATCATTATTATTATATTATAAGTAACATGAAAGGATGTAAATCTCATACTGCACAATGTTGAAAAAGCCAACAACTACAATCACAACAATCTGGTTGGAAAGGAATACTTAGTCTAGAGTTCATTCAGGATATTTTTTTAGCTTCCTTCTGGACTTTCAGTTTTCTGCTATTTTTTTGAGGTGTTTTTGTTTCTCTGTCAAACATGTTGGCATTGGTAAGCTTTGCTACCTGACTCAATCCCATAGGTTCTAGTTTTTCCCTAGTGGTCTTGTTTGGATGCCTTCTTTTTCTATCCTTTTTCTTAATGATTTTTTTTTTTTTTATTGAATCAGCTAACTCTTTCCTGGCTACTATTATTACCATTTAATATGCAGCTAGGAGGCCCTGACAAAGTTGCAGAAATGACAGGAAGGAGAGGCATGCTTGTGAGGGCTGCTACGGGCAAGGGTGTAACTTATCAGGCTCGTAATACGTGAGTTGTTGTTTGCCTCCCTAATTATTATGCAACACTGCATTATCTCCTATTACTAATTTCTGTGTATACCTCTTTAGAAAAGATGTCACCATGGAAATGGTTAACATGCATGAAAAGCAGCTCTTTATGGATGGTAAAAAGTTAGTTGCTATTATCTCTGAGGCTGGATCTGCTGGTGTTTCATTGCAGGCAGATAGACGAGCTGCAAACCAGGTGTGAAAAAATTATTTGATAGAAACCATTATGCTTGGAAATTTCTAGTATACTGAACTTTGAATATGTATTCTATGCATAATTTGTTGTCATTTGTTTCTCATTCTGTACTCTCTAACCTTTGCCCAACAGAAAAGAAGGGTTCATTTAACCCTGGAACTTCCATGGAGTGCTGACCGGGCAATTCAACAGTTTGGAAGAACTCATCGATCAAATCAAGCTTCCGCACCAGAATACAGGTCATTGAGCACTATTGATTAACATCTTTTGCATTCTATTTGTTTGGTTGCTTTTATATTGGTTCAAGAAGGAAATCTTATTGGAACTGTTCGGTTCATCCTTTGGATATGACATTCCATATATGATGAAATAGGATGAATTGAGGTGGTATTTTGTAATTACATACATAGTTGTCTTGAGTAAATTCACTATTTATTTATTTTCCAACTGTATGGAAAAGATGTTTCTTTTGTTCTTTCTTCAACAATTTATGATAATTGTTTCCACTCTACGGCTTCAAACATGCTAGATATTTAACATAGAACCGAGGCTTGGGGAAAATGACCTTGTTTGAGGCTCTTTTTGGAGAAGAGAAAGAAAGATGAGGAAATACAGTTAGGAAGAGGATAAATATTATTAAAAACTATTTACTTCTCTGAACATCAGCGTAATTGCCTAGCCAAACTTCATTATTGCGTCAATATCTTTCGTCAAACGGAAGTGTTTCATGGGCGTAAACTTGCCGCCGCCTTTCCTCTCAGCAAAAAAATGTATTGTTGGTGTGGATTGGTTGACTATTATCATGTCACCTGATAACATTTAAAAAGTTAGGATTGAGACACTTTAGACCTGATCAGATCTTAAAATAGTTGCTGTCGTAAGCTTTGTTGATGCTCTATCCAGATGTCATACCACATCAGTCGAGCCTAATTTCTATTACCATAAATATTGTACAGGATACTCTTTACAAATCTTGGTGGAGAACGAAGATTTGCATCAATTGTTGCCAAGAGATTAGAATCTCTTGGTGCCTTGACTCAGGGTGACCGCAGGCATGTTGAATTTATCAGTTTTCTTAAAATGAGTGGACATGGATGAACATTTTGTTTATCATTCCTGACATTTTTGGTTTGCAGGGCTGGACCTTCATTAAGTGCTTATAATTATGATAGTGCCTACGGAAAAAGGGCTCTGATGATTATGTACAAAGGAATAATGGAGCAGGTTTCTTAATGTTCATTGAAAATTGAAATATGTAAAAGAAAAATAATGGTCAAATACATGTACTGACAAATTTTTTTTCAGGATTCTCTGCCTGTGGTACCTCCAGGATGTTCATCTGACAAACCAGATACAATTCGTGATTTTATTGTGCAAGCCAAAGCTGCTCTTGTATCTGTTGGAATAGTAAGGGACACGGTCCTCGGTAATTCATTCATTCATTACTCTATTCTAAAAGTTAGTTTGCGTGGTTTGGTAATAATTAAATTTGTTGTGTATAAATGTTCGGTAACATCCACAATTAAATACATGCGTCCTATATTTGTAGGTAATGGTAAAGATCTTGGAAGATTATCTGGTCGCATTATTGATTCGGATATGCATGAAGTTGGGCGGTTCCTCAACAGGATTTTGGGACTACCTCCTGATATCCAGAATGGGTCTGTTTTTTGCGAATTAAATTGCTTGATGGTCATAAGTTCGGGTATTAGATTCAATATAATAAATACTACTGTAACAGGCTATTTGAGTTATTTGTGAGTATCTTGGATCTTCTTGTTCGGAATGCTCGCATTGAAGGTAACCTTGACGCAGGCATTGTTGACTTGAAAGCTAATGTAATTGAATTACAAGGGACTCCAAAGGTTAGTGTCTGCTTCACCTCTTTTGACAATTAGTTGTATTAGCTTTGTTATAGAGCTAATATCGATGGAAAATTTTTTCACTTCCATGCAGACTGTTCATGTTGATCAATTGACTGGGGCCTCAACAGTTCTGTTTACATTCATCTTAGATCGTGGAATCACTTGGGAGGTAATTGTTCTTTTCTACAGGACCTGAATGATGGTGTGTTTTATGCTGATGCTGACTTGTAATTCAATATTTACATATCAGTTGGCAAATACGATGCTGAATGAAAAGCAGAGGGATGGACTTGGTTCAGCCAATGATGGCTTCTATGAGTCCAAGAGGGAGTGGTTGGGAAGACGTCATTTCATTTTAGCATTTGAAAGGTATATTTCAGTTTTTGTTATGTGTTCCTGTTTCCTTGATCTAAGATTCTAAATTTAATCTTATTTTTTATTTAATTTTGATGTGCCAATACCGTAGGAGATGCAAATCTTGATGTTCCATTATTTGTTAAGGTTGCACAATATAATTTCTGAGCCTGTTTTATGTTCACATGCATGGAAACCCAAGGAGGCAGAGATTGCAGGCCTCATCTTTTTCCCTTTTGTTTATTTCCTTCATTGTTTCCCATTTTATAATTAGGAGCTTCCTAATTTTTTCTTGCCGTTTGACATGAATTGAAGTGTATAGTGGAAGTAGGTTCTCCAAGTGTATTGGGAAATCCAAACGTCAAGATGGTATAATAGTAGCATATCCAAGATCCATTACAAAGATCACCTACCATATTATCCACACACCAATACCGGTAGTACTAGGTGTGAGGAGATGTATTGGAAAAGACCCAAGTCTCAGGTTAGTTAGAAGCACATCTTGGAAAGAGTATATAACTGTGGGAGGATCCTCACCTTACAAGCTATTTTGTAGGGTTGAGCTGGCTCCAAAATTTAAATGTTATGTGCGTATGTGGCAAGAGATTGGCAACTCATAGTTGCACATTAATAATATTGTCACCAATCACACTGAAATCCATCCATCCATCCATCCTGCTAGAAATATTGATGACGAATGTAGGCGTGGGTTGAGGTTGTAGGAAATTGATAATGTACTGGAGGTGTGAAATAGAGAACAACTCTCTAATTGAGAGCAATGAAAAATAGAGGCTTGAGTCTTGCATGAGAGATTGACCACATAGAACAACATTGGAATGAGAAATGAGGTTAGTTTTGCTAAAAAGCACTCCGGTTGTTGGATCCTCTTCTCTAATTGAGATCTTTGATTCCACAACCATTTTTGTATTCTCCCTCGAAAATCACAGCATGGTTCTATGTGCTAATGGTCTTCTGAAGAAATGAGATCAAAATCCATATGAAAACTGTGTTTGAAGTCCCACATTGCTTACCCCAATTTTTGGAGTGTGGCTTATATAACTGCTGGGCAACATCTTTGTGGCAATTGATTTTAAAAATGAAATCTGACAAGGTATCAGAGTCCATAGTTTGTTTTAGTATTTGCCTATTCCTGCATAACTATTTGCTTTAATTCCTGGAGTGCAACTCATATCTATTGGGTAACTTCACTGAATTCACATTGTGTTAAGATGAAATTTGACGTGGAATCAAAACCTGGAACTCATCTTGGTAACTGTCTATTCTAGTAGGCTTGCATTGTTTGGTGGATATATGTGGAGGTGTGTGTGTTAGGAAGTCCCACACCATCTACCTTTTGGAATGCAATTTAAATATGTATTCGACAAATTTTTAAGATGAAATCTGGCAAATTGTAGAATCAGATGATCTTATGAATTAATTTCTGGTTTTGACAGTGGTGAGACATTATCTGTGTGACTAAATGGCAAAGGTTGGAGTTATTCATGCCCACAACAAAACCTTGATGTTTTTCAATGTTTGATAGAAACATTCTCTACCCTCAGTGATTTATGCCAAATGATTACAAGATTAGATGCCTCAATTTTTGGTATTTCCCAAATATGGGCATTGCCTTCAATACTGTTCTTACAATGAATGTTAGCGTTAAATGAATATAAATATCATGTCAGGGAAAACTGGTTTCTCTCTGCTTGTTTAAGTGAACGCTTCCTCTATCAAATTTAAGTGAAAAACACTTTTACAAGGAATATCTATATTGGACAGTCAATGCAGAGAACTGGTAAATCACCTATTGAGTCATTATGGAATCTATAACTGAAAGATAAACTCTGAAGAAAAGTCTCATGGTAATACGAAAGTAGTTTATCTTTGATAAAGTTCTCTTTTACTATTTATTTGAGTAGCTTGGTTGTGGCTCAAAATCTTTTTTCATTTAAAAAGAAAACAAGAGGGTAAGAAATTAGTAATAGAAGAAATACATTCGTAAAGCAAGACATCAAGTATTAATGTTTTTGTCTGTCATTGTTCTTATTTATCTGATTTTGTCAGCATTTCCTTTCATTTTGTTGCAGTTCTGCTTCGGGTATGTATAAAATAGTTCGACCCCCTGTTGGAGAATCAAACAGGTACGTATTTCCCAGTAAGCAGGCCTTGTTGATCTGTTCAGTTTAATTGTATTAACCCTCATTTCTCTCAAATTTATAGGGAGATGGCTCTGTCTGAATTAAAAAGTAAATATAGGAAAATTTCGTCTTTAGAGAAGGCTCAGTCTGGTTGGGAAGAGGAATATGAAGTTTCGTCCAAACAGGTATAATTCTTTAAGTTACTTTTCCCTATTTGTAAATTTGCAAGAAAATTGATGTGCTTGAAATCTTTAGGCTTGACAAAAATTAGTCGAGGACAGCTTGAGACTTATTTGAACAAAAATAAACAATATTTTATTTATTTGTTACAGACAATGATGGTATAAATTTATAAGATATGATTCCCCTTTAATTTCCTATTTCTTTATAAATCAATTTAGAAGTAAATTCATGAACAAATGCACCAAGAACTTTGCTCTTTGTACTGCCCTCTTTAGATCAACTTGTCATGTATTCTGAACTGGCGTTATACTTAATAGGTTAAATATATCATGTATAACCTACTAAAACTTTTAGATGGAAGGGAAGAAAATATTAATACTCTTGTTGACTCACGCTACTTCTTACCTTACTGGCAGTGCATGCATGGTCCCAAGTGTAAGATTGGCAACTTTTGTACAGTTGGTAGAAGACTACAGGAAGTAAATGTCTTGGGTGGCCTCATCCTTCCTGTGTGGGGAGCTGTAGAAAAGGCCCTTTCAAAACAGGTACTTCTGCGGCATAAAAGTTGCCAATAACTAAAACACTTTATTGAAAAAGGCCTAGTAATAAAACTGGTGATTGGAGCTGAATTTTGAATGATGAGGTTTGAAGTGTGAAATATCTAGCAGATTGTGTTGGATTATGATATCAGTTGATATGATTTATTATAGTATTATTCACACAAATCCTGTCTTGAGTGTGCATCAACCTTTGAGGTTCATAAGAATTTATTTCTTCCACTAAGTTTTTCTGGGGGGACTTTCCTTGTCGAATAGTTGGATCATTATTCAATACTTGTGACTAATATTTAGATATATTTTGATTGATAATACTTTCAGAAATTGCTTCAAATATATTTCTCTTTGAAGAAAACTAAACTGCAAAACAAAATCTGTACAGGCCCGTCTAAGCCATAGGAGGTTACGCGTTGTTCGCATTGAAACTACTGTGGACACCCAGCGTATTGTTGGGCTTCTTGTTCCTAATGCAGCAGTGGAAACTGTGCTTCAAGGTTCTCTCTCTAAAACACATCCACATCTCTGAATATGCACTCATGATTTGCCTACATAGAATATAGAAAATGGATATAATTGTTTGTAAATGTACTTGGTAAGTGATTTTCTTGACTTAGGTACAATTTTGGAATGAGTTTAAGATTGAAGATTTTTCATGATGGATACTGTTTAGTTTTTGCCCGGACTCATTTATATAGTTGCTTGAAACAAGTTAACCTCCTTTATATGCACATTGCACGGTATTGTGCAAACGGAATATGCTAATAGTAAGCAAGTATTAGTATCCCAACGTATGGTTCATGTAGATAGTATAGTTTTGTGGAGATAATCTTTGGATCAACTATTTTTCAATTATCTATAATCAAGCACAATGAACAAGTTAAGCAAAGATGTGTTGACAATGGATTGGTGATAATGAGAGATCATTCTCTATGGCAAGGCATACTATTGGTATCTACATAGGATCTAAGTTTAGATGAAATGGACCGACATAGATGTTGTTTGTTATGGAAAGCTGCTGCTTTAAAGGAAAATTTCGACACAGTCATTCGGTTAACAAGCTCTATGTTACTGATCGTCGAGAAGTACAAATTAAGTGTAGCAAAGATTGAACAATAGATGAATTTTCTCTCTATCTTGATCTCTTTCATGCTTTTTTTGTCGATTTGATGAAGAAACTAACCTCATTTTTTCTGAACATCTTCTACAGGTTTAGCATGGGTTCAAGAAATTGATGATTGACATGTGACAATAGGATTTGCTCAACTCTTTTTTAACTAAGTTTGAATTTAGGTACCTCCTTTTGGCAGTTGCTTGCGCTACCACTGACATTTGGTGTCTTCGAATGTCGACAAGCAATTTTTTTTGGAAATGGCTCTACATTGACGCAGAATTTTTTTGAGGGGAAGGACTCGATCTCTTCGCCCCGCAACACAATTGTGCAGTCTCATTTTTAGTATTATTTTGCACCCATTTTGGGATGTAATTCGATTTTGTATATTTTTGTAAAGATGATTCACTGAAAAAGGTGAAACAGTAGATAGCTAGGTTGTATCACATATAGTCCAGTCAATCTGAACTAGTTTGTATCAGATATCACGAATGATTATTGAAATCATAGTTGAAGTAAATATTCCTTTTTAGCAGCATTGATTGTCCCAAACATAGTAATACACAAGCATGCCATACCAAACACAAATTGTTCTCTTTTCTGCAATAGATGATAACTTATCAGCACACAAAAGAACCATCAACATGGTGATCACTGCAATACAGTCCTGGTCGTTGGGTGAAACCTCCTCTCTTCAGCTTCTCTCTAGCCTTCAAAACAAGTTCTTGATTTGTGACTGCACCACGACTCTCCTCAATTATAGCCTGTATTGCATTGCTGAAAGCTCCATAAGCATTGGCAGTATTACCAGAAGGGCTTGCATCTGCAGAGGTCTGATCAGTCTGACAACCGCTCAACAGAATTCCACCATCAGGAAGACGAGGCTTTGTTGATCCAGCATATGCTTCATATTTACTGTCTACCTTTGTTTGTATGGCAGGTTTTGCATATCCATTATCGTTTGCATCCAGCTTTTGCTTGAGAAACTCTTGGGCAAGACTACTCACCAACCGCAAGATTCCACCGTGTTTGTCACTTCCACCATCACCGTGTTGGAGTTTGTTCAATATAACCTTCATGAACTTCTTTACTTTAGGGCTAGCATCTTCCCCAAAAATATCATAAAGTGAAAGTCTCAATTTGCCAACATCGATATCACTTTTTCCAGTTTTCTGCTTGAGTATCTCTATGACAGTAGAAAGTGGCAATGACCTATTCTTTACATAGCCATACTGCTCATGTGGAAGTTCAATGTCCCTATCATCAGCTTCGTCGTCATGCTTGTGTCTATGATGGCGCAATGAGGAAGGAATATGAATTCCGCGAGACTCAACGGCATCCTCCACAGTACGACGTAGAAAACTGGACAAACCAAAGCCAGAACCAGAATGTTGCCCTTCTCCCTTTGTACTATTTCCTATCTGCTCCTTGGCTCCGTCAATTAGGCCACCACTGTGGCAAGAATCTGATACTATTGTGAGCTTACAACCACTAGGGATCCCGTCAACAAATTCCCTGAAATCATCATCTGTTAAATGCACACAAATAGTTTATTACTTCCCCAAAAGCTGTTCCAATTCACACAATATTGTTACCGAAAAAACAGACTTTTCATAAAGTTTCTAAAACCCGTCTCTGTTACTCTACTAAAAAAGCATCCTAAAATCGCAAATGATAATGAATTTGGTGCGGGAGCAAAAGTCGGTCCGAGGAAGCATTCTTTGCCAATAAAATGCATTTTTTCATTTTTAAAGGAAGCCAAACCAAGACAGTCCGAATTTTGGACTCTTTCTGAAAAACTCCAAGCCCGTCACGAAGTAATAATATCATCATCATTGTGCACTATTTCTTAATTGTTTTCTAAATGTGTGTTTGATTGAACTGATTTAAAAAGATTTACTGTTTAAGAGGATGGATTTGAAGAGATAAAGGCTGTTTGGTTGACCTAATTTGAGAGGTTGGATGAAGACGGATTTGTAAGATGGCATCTTCGCTAGTAGGAAGAGATTTGAAGGGATGAAACTTGAAATTACAAAATAGTCCCATAAATGAGGTGGAAATTACCAAATACCCTTTATAAACATATATAACATTTAATGGTATCATGTATATGTTAATAAGAGTATTTAATTTTGAATAATTACTTTTAATTAAATGTTATCTATTAATATTCTTTATTTTAAATTTAAGTACACCTTTCATTTGTTTTAGTCAATTTAAGTAGACTGTTTATATACCTTTTATTATAACTTATTAATATTTTTATAGAAATAAAATAAGAATTCAAAAAATTTGTATTTAATATCTTAAAAATATAGTAAAAAAATATTTAACTTTTTAAGTAAGAGAATTAATAAAAAAGTAAATTTAAAAAACATTGCAATCTATTTTTATTTAGACAAATAACTTTAAAAGTTTCAATTTAAGTAAAATGTAAAAATAATTTATACTTACAAAAACAACAGTAAATCTCAATAAAAAAAAGTAGTTTAGATTGTAAGAATTTTTTTTTATAGATTTCAGTTAATTATAATTTAGACTAAATTGTATATTTTAATAAAATAATAAATTTGTGATTTTATTGCATTATTTAGGATTTATGTTTAATTTCAAATAATTTAGAAGATACGTTTTAAATAATATTAGTTTTAAATAATTTTAGTAGTGTTTTTATATTAAAATCAATTTAATCCAATTCATTTTAATTTTTTACCATCTTATTTCACAAGGGTTAATTAGTATTTTCAGAAATATATTAATTAAAAAAATAAAAACAAATCTATAACATTGTCAAATCATTTTCAAACTTTTATAATCCATCTCCTCAAATCCTTTCAAATCTTACCATCCATCCCTTAATCCAAACAACCTTTTCTTCCCCCCACAATCCACTCAAATCCCTTCAAATCCATTTTCTCAAATCCACTCCTCCAACCAAATAAAACCTAAGTGTCAAGTGATTTTCACGCATATTCCTTCCGGATCTCTCAATGGAAAACAGAGACATCAAAAATAAAGTTTTAATGGATCATTTAACCAAACAAAACGCAGTAAAAATGTTGGAGTTGCAAAGCATGCCTTAGATAAATTAATAGTTTTTTTTTTCATTACGGAAACTAATCTCTTTTAGGGATTTGAGAGATAGGTGGACCTATCCCTTTGAATTTTCTGCATTTTCAAGAACTAAAATTAAAATACCGATAGTTCATTAAAAATTAGCCTTAACATTTTAACAAGAAGTTTTATTTTACGTCTATCTCCTGTCCTCAACTAGCCAAGGACGGTTGACCCAGGAGGAAAAGAAAATTGAGGATAATTTTGGTAAATAAAAAGGAAATATAAATGGTGAAAACGAAACAAAAATATGAAAATCTGCGAAAAATAACATCAAAACTAAAAATGCTTAATTAAAAACAAATGAAAAATATAAAAATAATAAATTAAAAAATTATAACAAAACAATTTTGTTTTCAATGTTTTTCTATTTAACCAAACCGTTTATGTTATCATTTTTCTCTCTCATGAAAACAGATAAGAAAATGAGAATTTTTTCCAGCAGAGTTAACTATTTTTCGTTTGAAAATAACTTTCAAAATTTAGTAGATTATATATAGAGATTTATTTTTGCACAGCTTGAAAAGGTTTTAGAAAACGTTCGAAAAGCAAAAAGTGAAAACATGCAAAAATGGAGATGGCAACGAACCAGTGATGAGGTTCATATCAGAAGGAACAATGCATTCATCATATCCAGTGTCATCATCCTCTCCCGTTTCCGCAGGAAGCCGCGTCCCGTGTCCGCTGTAGTGCACGAACAGCACGTCTCCGGCCTTCGCCGATCGGACCAGTGAGGTCAACGCCGACCGGATGTTCTTCCCCGTCGGCTCCCTGTACGATCTGTCCGTGTCGATCAAAACGGTGATGTCGTCTTCGCAGAAGCCGTAACGCTCGACGAGGCACCGGTGCATCCGCCACACGTCGTTGATGCAACCTCTCAGCTCCGCCTTCGTGCCCGGGTAGTTGATTCCGATCAACACTGCCTTCTTCGCCATTGCAACTTTCTCTTTCTCTCTCAGCCGAATTGAGAGCAGGTGTGTCAATCTCTCTCTCTTTCCTTTTACCTCAGAATCGACGAAAGAAAGAAAGAAGAGTGTTAGTTCTTTTCTAACAAAAACAACTCTCTAAAGAGCAAATTACACCCATTTAAGCACTGAAAATAATATTATTTTATTAAAATATAATATTTTATTGCAAAAAGCAGGTATAATATGAGTGTAATGTTTATATTTATTCAACAACTATTCACTAATTTCTTTCTTTCTTTTTCTAAACCACCTTTTAATGTTTTTTTATTAAATTATTTTGTACTTTTTAGTCAATAAATAATAAATATTGTCACTTAATACTTTTTTTGCTTTCTGTGTTGGAAATTGAAAAAAATTGATCAGGCAAATTAATAAGATCATTACTAGAGCTCATTAGGTAGGTTTAGTTTGAGTCCGCACGCATAAATATATACTATAAAATACCTGGTCTGTATGCTGTCTACATCACACATTTTAAATGAACATTAGTCACTGTAAGATATGAGCAAAATTATTTAATTTGTAAGATATGAGAGTTTTATTTTATTTTTTAAAATTTTGTTATTTTCAATTGGGTCTATCGTAAATTTCTTTGTGTAATTTTTTTAACGTTGGTTGACTAGGTAAATGTTATCTTATTTCAACATCTTATTTATTTATCTTCTCATGTTAAAAAAATATAAAGTTTTGTATTTAATATAAATAATATTGTAAATTTACAACAATGAATAAATTTTATTTTTTTAATCGAAAAATATGTTGAATAATAAAATTGTCATTAACTGTGATGACATTTCACATCCCATGTCATCGTTTAGTATAAGTGATGTAATAATCCTTTATTATTCAACACATTTTTTTTATAAAAATAATAAAAATCACTTGTTTTTATATTAATGTATTATATTAACTATAACACATCAAAGTTCTAAGTAAATAAGATGACCCTGCAGAATGAGTACATGATGATAGACATCATTTAAAAAAAAATTAAAAGCATAAACTAAACTAAAAATACTTAAATTTATTAAAGATTAATTTAAAACTTAATTAAACTTATAATATTAATTTGCACAACAATAATTTACTAAAACATTAAATAATGCATTATCAATGTAAACAAAAAACAATTAAAATTTGTTGGTTGGTATAGAAAAGTTTGCCTTAAAATTTTACCAAAAATTTTTAATTCACCACCCGTGCAAGTTAGGGTTAGACGGATGGTTCATGAACTTTTGCTTAAATACTAAGCTCTAATTATTATCATATATACTTCTCCATACCTTGAAAAGATAAAAAAACTACTTGAGAATAACGTAAAACAGTAATTCAAGTCATTAACAAGTTAATTAATACTATTAATTATGTTAATTTATATGTATTTTTTTCTTCTGTTATTTATTCTCTTAATAAACTCAATTTTGGTTTTAGTATCTGAATTTCTGAAAGAATGACAGATAAATATTTGAAATTGAAATTCGTTAATAATGTTAACTTTGCTGAGGAATACATCAGGTAAATTGTAAATCGTATAATTCAACTTTCGTTATTTCACATATTTGACTACTTAATTGACCTATATATATATATATATATATATATATATATATATATATATATATATTATTTTATATAT
>Ga0209700_102029_pt1 | contig 41761 bp, 35 predicted proteins | sample SiratroredBW_FD_187528 | JGI IMG/M metagenome (GOLD analysis project Ga0209700, IMG submission 187528) | Root nodule microbial communities of legume samples collected from California, USA - Siratro red BW (SPAdes) (version 2) | ecosystem: Host-associated > Plants > Roots > Nodule | place: USA...
GATTGAAATTGATAGTCATGTAATATATAGATCCGTGTCCCCATGTCCTATATTTTGGAGACTACACGTGTCTACGTGTCCGTGTCCGTGTCGTATTTGTACCCGTGTCAGTGTCCGGGCTTCATAGATAATAGTTAATGGTTACTGGCACATTTATGTGTAAATAGTAAATGTCACAGTAAGATGATAAAATCTACCAACAAAATTAGAAGTAAAAACAGACCAGCAGTGGCGATGTTATGCGCTTTTCAACTGCAAGGACAACACCCTCTTTAGTCTTCAACCCAATTGCAGTTGATCCCAGCTGCAATCCAAGAAAACCCATCGACAAACATAAAAATTAGAAATAGTAAACCCTTTATTTTCTTTACTGATGGATAAAAATAATCACAGAAGAGAGAGAACAGAGTGAAGCAACATACCTTGATGGCTTCAATTGCATATTCAACCTGAAACAACCGGCCTTCAGGAGAAAAGGTGTTGACTCCTCGGTCATACTCAGTCCTATTTCAATCACAACATAAACAATTAAACAATTAGAAAGAAAAAATAATGAATTCAGGAAAAAACATTGGTTAATTGAATCAAGCAAAACGGAAAAGGCCTGAACTGCAAGTTAGAAGCAAAGGATGGGGGAATTCACCTTGTGAGAAACATCTTGGATAAGATTTGGTGAAATTACTGCATAAAATGGTGGAAGCAGAAGAGATTAGAACCAATAAGGGCATGAGTAAAGAATGGGATAGGTTGCGGGTATTGGAATAACTGACGAGGCATTTGGTTTGCTCCTCAATGGGTTTTGTAGGCATAGGAACGGTTGGGAACACATTAGCACTATAGTTTATAATTTAACAATCTAATATTAATTTAGAAAGTTAAATCAAACAATATAAAAAAGCACAAACACAGTAGAACTTACAATAATAAGCTGCTAATATAGCATCATTATAAGTAATTCCAATGTAGTCTCGTTAAAATAAGAAGCAGATATCAATCTAACATCATAAATTAATACAAGCATTGTAGAACTTTCAATATTAACCCAACACGTTAACTAGTCCCTATATTGGGTATTTTCAGACTGCTAAAGTTTCCTATCACTCCCACACTATCCTTCAAAAACCTGAAGCCACTAATTATCTCCACTAAAGGAAATAGAACAGCACTTCATATTTTTTGCGTACTGAGATCATCACCATACCTACCAAAGTAATCAACACAATTACTTGACCGGTAGACCAGGAACAGAAAACTCCAGTGGAAAATCCAGCTTAAGGAGATTTTAATACTACGCTCAAGATTAAAACAAAAAAAACATTTATCTGTATTACCATAAAGAAAATCCTAAATTCATAAATTTAACTTAATTTAAACCTATGTTCGCAATCTTCACAGACTTGAGATAGATGACAGCCCACCACTCAAAGAAGAAATGGCCAACAAATGTAAAAAATTGAAAAGTTCACCAACAACCAAAAGAAACTTGTAAATTTAAGAGAAACATGTGATTAAAACACATTGGTTTTATTCAAGTTGCAAAACAGTAACAACTACACAATGTTTCAATAGTGATCACAATGCCAAAGCAAGGACAACCAATAAATTAGTAAACCGTAACTTGAATATACTAGTAAGCAGTAACTTGAACAGAGAATTTCTACATGAAAGAGTAACAAAGATTGTCAATCTTCCTATAGCTGTCATACATTTTGTACTACATTAAATCAATCCGAGAGTTCATGCCATCAATTTCAGCCTGCAACAAATTAGTACAAGATATTCACCGAGAACTCCCTGTAGAGGATTTACCAATTCCTTATTCGGCAAACCAAAAACCAGTCTCATACACACACTGCTCTCATGTTTATCAACACTTGAAACTGATCCACTCTGATATTTTTCTACATTCTCTTTAGCCAATCACTGTACCTACAAACCTAAAGGCACGGGATCCACCCCACCCCTATCCCCCACCCCCTCCCATTTTTCTCTTTCCCGTTCTCTAGTAAAGGGTAAGCAGTACACAAGACCTCCCCACCCTCTCTAAGTCACACTATCCCGTCCCACTGATTCCTTTCCTTTCTTTTAAAACATGCACAAACCGAGCTCTCATTCTCACAAGCCTGCTCTTCTCACCCTTCGATATTTTTTCTATAAACATTTAACACAAACGCACTCAAATTCCCTCTATTTACCTCGTTTGTTACCCTCTTCCCATTTCTATGCCTCCATGAATCAACCCATCTAGTGTGCCTCCATTAACCAACCCATTCAGTGTGATATTCACCGAATAACCACCACGGCTGGTGCATGAGCTCTCACATACAGAGCCATACCCAGCTCAAAGCAAGCAACGACTCACGAGCAACCATGAATCGCACACTATTGAGTAAACGGCGTCGGATCATCCATCCAAAGTATCGACAATGGAAGATTATAATTGGGTAACATAGAATGAATCAAAGAGGGGTGAGTGAGGGAAAGGGAAGCAAAATCAAAGTTGCAATGCAAAATAAGACGAAAACAGAAAAGGGAAAAACCCTACCTTCTACTCGATCTGCGAATGCCAAATGAGTGCTCGTAATGCAGCAGAGGGTTCCCCTTTTGAGCTTAATTTGCTTGCTCAAGGGGCATTCTCAAAAGAGTCAAAAGTAAAATTAAAAATAAATAAATAAATAAAGATAATACTAATAGTAATAAATATTTTTAACTAAAAAAAAATTAAAAGGTATAAATTCAGACCATGCTGTCTAGTTAGTGGTTAGATTTGACACATCATTCAGAGTTTTAAGATCGTGTGGCGGTGAGTATGAGAGTAAAATTGGTAAAATAAATAAATTAGTTAAATTAATTTAACGCAAAAATATTTGGTAAACTTTTTTTTAAATAAGTTTGTTTTAAAAGTTTTTACTTGTAGACTTTAAGTTATTTTTAGATGATTTATTTAATTTTTATTATTATTTGTTTATATTTTAATATGTTTGATTAATTTTAATTTTGTTTTATCTAGCATTACTTATTATTAATTTTATAAATACTATTAATTATTATACTATTTTTAGTATTTTCTAGATTATTATTCTATTTTTTATGCACTTCAAATTCGAGATTATTTAAGATTACAAATTAAAGTGAAAATGTTTTATTACACACACTAAAATAAAATAAATATAATAGTAGCTTAAATTAAAAAATTAAAAAAAGCAACTCATTTAAATAAAAAAAATTGTATTTAAGTTTTTAAAAAATAAAAAAATAAAAAATGTAAGAATTTATTATTTTAAAAAAATCTAAAATAAAAGTTATATAATAATATATTTTTATTTAGAGACGTAAATTTTATTTATATAATAAATTTTATGTAGTTATATTTTGTTATATTATTTTATATTTATTAATCAGTTCGTCAAGCATTTCTAATTCACCCAACTAGTTTATTGGTTTGAAACTTATAAATTAAAAATTTATCACAACTAATTAGTTTATCAACTATATATAACTTATCAACTATAAGTTAACACTTAGTTTTACTAACTAAACCCTAAATATAGTAAAAATATATCTTTAAATGTTAAATATTAGGTAATTAATATATATATATATATATATATATATATATATATATATATTAAATATTATATAAAAAATATATATATATATATATATATATATATATATATATATATAAGATAACTTGTATGTAAAACTGATTTATAAATTAAATAAACGAGTCAATAATAAAATGGGAAAATAAATTAATAAAATACTAATATTAATAAATATTTAAAAAAAAAGCATTGTAAAATAACTAAAAGGCATAAATTCAAATCAGGTTCTCTGTATAGTTAAATTCCACATCTTTATGTGATTTTTAATATAGTGTGAATGGTGGATATTATGATAAGAAAGTCATTTTATTTTCAATACTTATATTATTTTTTTAAAATTCTTGCTAGGCATTACTTTACTGACATGAACAATTAATAAATATTCAACTCTTAAAAAGCAAATAGAAAAACTAAAAGGACTAATAAAATCATATTATTTTACAAAAAAATATAAAATTATAATTATACAATAATATGTCTTCATTTATAAAGGAAACTTTTATTTATACAATAAAATTTATGTAGATATATTATTTTGTCATTTCACATCTATCATTAATTTATCAAACACTTATAATCTAATAAGCTAATTTATCAATTTTAAATTTACAAATTAAAAAATTATCAACTATGGACTAGCTCATCTGTTAATTTTGCCAAATAAGTCTTAAATATAAAAAAACAAGTTATATATATATATATATATATAAACATAGATTAATTTTGATAAAATTCATTTACATAAAAAGTTTTAATAAAGAAAACCTTATCAACAATGTACTCATCTTTTAGAGACTAGTAATATATTAAAAAAAAAATAGAATAGTCACGAATTTGCAAATAGTTTTAAAACAATCACAAATTAATATTTCGTCTAATTGTAACCAGTGCATGCATTGAAATTATATATAAATTTTTTTGCTTGTAATAATAAATAATTATAATCATAATAATAAATAATAAATAAATTTGACCCCGTGAATTAAAATACTATTTTTCACAGATTACGAAATAAAAATAACATTTGTTTATCTGTAATTGATTTAAACAAAGTATCGTTTTATTCTCTGTTACTAACAAAATGCTTTAACGTATTTGTAATGCATGTTTTAATTTGATATAATTGATTTTTTAGTCCTTAAAATAAACATGCAGAAATTTGACATAGAAAAATAGTAACTTAGACAGTATTGCTATTTGCTTGCTAAATAAAAAATAATTAACCAAATTCACTTGTTATTAACGAATTTAGTATTTGACAAGTCAGTTTTTTTCTTAATTTCTTTCATAAATTCTTATTAAATTCCTAAAAAAAAGGATTAGTTATTTTCCATTAGTAAGGAAATTGATTGGGTAAGAAATGAAAAATACAAAAATCATATTATTTTTTGTGAGATTGTGTTGGCACAACAGATCATAGATTTTATTCTTACAAGCAATGAAATTGGTCTTCAATTCTGAACACTTCCGAAGATATTTGCCTCATAGTCCATTTGTCCATTTGTTCCATATCTAAAGGTCCATTTTTCTCCACTTAGAAAAAATTCAAATCATTCATTATCCACACCCAGGACCTTCTCCTACGTGCCTTCATGTAAGCTCCATCTGCTTTTCTTCACTTCAATTTTGTGTTCCATTCTTTCTCACACATGTTTGGGCACAGTGTTGCACTGACACATTACATAGTTCTGCCACTTCACTCTTCAAGTGCCACTGAAACTCAAGTGTTGACTTATATGCAGGTTAAATTCTATATGCACTCTAAGCCACACCCTTATAGAACCACGAGCGTGCATGAATGATTCTGTATGGAAAGCCAATGATTCCAGCAGTGTGGCTCTGGAGAAGTTCAAAAGAGACAGCGTTTACATTGACAAAAATGGGAAACCAAGGAACTTCAATCACAAAAAAGTGTCCAGGAAAAAATGTAACAAACACTAGGAACATGAGTATGTTCACTTGTTCATTGAAACATGTGTGTGTCATGTTTGAAAAGTGTGTAGCTTTCTATGACCAGGTGGTTCTTTGAGAGGACGAGGATGGAAATACGGTTCTGGGTTTGTTGATGGGATTTTCCCTGTGTTGAGTCCAACTGCACAGGAGATTCTGGACTTCGTTGAAAAGGGTGTAGAAACTGAAGGCATTTGGAGTTCACTGGACATGTTTCCTGCAACTCTTGACTTATGGGATGATATTTTCACTGTGGCTGTTCAACTTCGGATGAAGAAGAAATGGGATTCAATCATTTCGGTCAGAAACTCACATTGCTGCCTTCAAACTTTAATCTTTTTTCATTTTTGTATTACCTTTTACTGGATTATTTAATATGATTTTGCCTCTGAATATCTATATCACAGCAATTTTTAGCGTAGGCCTTTCTTAACCCATTTTGTATTCAGTTGATTGTGATGCTTTGTAGTTCCACACTCAAATCTTAGTTTTCTTTTTTACTTTATAGGTTAATCACTCTCATTCTCTTTAACAAACCTTTATCTGCTTCTAGCAGATTAGCTTGGTGGTAAAGTTTTTGCCAATAAAATTCTTTGAAGTGTGAAGGTCGACTTCTCAGTGACACCAACTTTTTTTTTTGTTTAAGGAAGTTATTAGTCTGTTTTGGTATTTCACAACAGAAAAAACTGTACAGATATGCAGATGGATACTGCTAAGGAGCTCCTATAAGCCAGATGTAATTTGCTATAATTTACTCATAGATGCTTTTGGACAAAAGCTTCTATACAAGGAGGCAGAATCCACATATCTGCAGCTTCTTGAGACTCGATGCATTCCTACTGAAGATACTTATGCCCTTCTTATAAAGGCCTTCTGCTTGTCTGGGCTGCTAGAAAAAGCTGAAGCAGTCTTTGCAGAAACGAGAAGTTATGGTCTTCCTCCGAGTATGTTCCTGAATTACCTTCTTCATCCACACATGTTCTATTTGCTAGATATTCAAGTGTGAGTCTAAGTTTTATATTAAGTAAAAAATGAAAAAGTTAGTATCATATAAAATTGAAGACTTACAAATCTAATATTCTAAAGTTTTGGATTGAAGATGGTGTGATTCCTTGTATAAATAGCTCATGTCTCATTGGTTTTTGTTCTCTCTTATGTGACTTTGGGGACTAGGACAATGTGCGTGGAAAACTTTTATGTACATCCATTTCCTATAACTGGAAATTTGATCCTTCAACATAGCTAACCCTATGAGAATAAATAATCCAGGCGCAGTTGTATACAATGCTTATATAAATGGATTAATGAAAGGAGGAAATTCTAACAAAGTAGAAGAGATTTTCCAAAGGATGAAAAGGGATGCGTGCAAGCCAACTACTGAAACTTATACCATGTTGATAAATTTATATGGAAAGGTGAGCTTATTAAGATTCTTTATTTTTTGTCTGGAATTTTACTTTTTACATTTTCTGTAAGATCTGATCTGATGGGTTTCAAAAATAGGCAACAAATTTTGTGACCGTCTTCAACTTAACCAAATGCGCGTAATTGTTGATGACCTTCACAACTAGAAAGATGACAATTTTTCATGTCATAAAGGTTGACCCTTGATTAGAGCCAACATGATGTTAATTACATAATTTTCAAATGTTGATGTGGTTATGATATGCAGACTTTTATGCATACATTACATTCTAGTGTTTTCTCTACAGTGCAGTCATAACATAATATTTTTAACATTATGCAGGCTGGTAAATCCTTTATGGCCTTAAAAATGTTCCATGAAATGATGAACCAAAAGTGCAAACCTAACATTTGCACATACACTGCTCTGGTGAACGCATTTGCGAGAGAAGGATTGTGCGAGAAAGCAGAAGAGGTGTTCGAGCAGATGCAAGAAGCAGGGCTTGAACCTGATGTATATACTTATAATGCCCTCATGGAAGCTTACAGGTTGTTACGTAAGACGGCATAAATGCCTCCTTGGTTGTGAATTTATTATCCCTTTAATCTGTTTTGTTCTATTCACTTCTCTTTTAGATAACCATGAATGAATCCATGATATTTTAGATGTTCTGCAAAAGAAACTTAATAAATGCAGTGGACTTATATGATTAGTCAAATGGTCAGAGCATCAAATAGGCTTTATCAGATTATTTTGGACAAATGTAAAACCTTCACCTCTCAGGTTGTGTTAGAAGGTTTACTATAGAAGATTTTTATAAAAGTTGTCTCTGTCGAATGTGCCAATTCCATTTCTTTAGTGTTCTTTGTTACTATTTATAATGGTTTCATATCTAGGAAAAAAACTCAAGAATTTTTCTTCTCCCAACAGTCGTGCAGGTTATCCCTATGGGGCTGCAGAAATTTTTTCACTGATGCAGCACATGGGATGTGAACCAGATAGAGCCTCGTATAACATATTGGTAGATGCATATGGTAGAGCGGGTTTTCAAGATGGTAATTACCTTCTCTTGGAAGTTATCATTTTGTTTTGTTAATTCAAATGAAATAGCCTATCAGAAAATCTTATGAATTAATTCCAAAAAATCTGCATTATCTGTCTGTAAATAGCAGTATTTCAAATATCCCCACCCCACAAAAAAAGTTCTCTAATTTCAGCATGTGGTGAAAAATCTCCTGCAAATTCATTCTGAATTATCTACTTTAAAATCTTGATCTGGGTTTGTACATAAGAAAGATACACTGAAACCAGGATGCTGAAAATCTTCATATTTGTTTATGCACTTGACTGATCTGACACATTTTTTTTCAGATGCTGAAGCTGTTTTTGAAGATATGAAAAGAGTGGGAATAACACCAACGATGAAATCTCATATGGTTCTGCTGTCTGCATATTCCAAAATGGGCAGTGTGAACAAGTGTGAAGAGATTCTCAACCAAATGTGTAAATCTGGTCTGAAACCAGACACCTTTGTTCTGAACAGCATGCTAAACCTGTATGGACGTTTAGGCCAATTTGGAAAGATGGAAGAAGTTCTGACAGTGATGGAAAAAGGATCATATGTAGCAGATATCAGTACCTATAACATCTTGATAAATAGGTATGGACAAGCAGGATTTATTGAGAGAATGGAAGAGTTCTTTCAGTTGCTACCAACCAAAGGTTTAAAACCTGATGTTGTGACTTGGACATCCCGTATTGGAGCCTACTCCAAGAAAAAGCTTTACTTAAGATGCTTAGAAATATTTGAAGAAATGATTGATGCTGGTTGTTACCCAGATGGAGGAACAGCCAAGGTGCTTCTTGCAGCATGCTCCAATGAAGATCAGACAGAGCAGGTTACTACTGTCATTAGAACAATGCACAAAGATATGAAGACTGAAGTGCCAGTTTAACTTGTTTGATATTTGAGCTGATATTATAAAAAAAGTGTTATACATCTGATTATTTTTTTTAATAAAAATATTAAAGGTACACTTACTTTAATAAGATGAAAAATTGTCAAATGGAGTAGAATAATACTATTCTTTTGTCCTGCAAAGGCCTGCTGTCATATCTTAATTTAGTTACTTAATTTTAGCCACTAGTAAATTGGTTAAACTTTTAGTAAAATTTACTTTTCTATTATAAATTTGATTCATCTTGAATGAGAATCTGCTTTTATGAGTTATTCTTTTTTATCCATGAAATTGTGAAACGTTGTAGTTCTCTGATTAACTTTTAAATATTTCAAATACATTAAATAAATTAAAATTAAGTTTAAAGTTAAAATGAATAAGATCTATTATCTGAAGGAAATGTAGAATATATTTTTAACTGAATATATATATATATATATAACATGTTATATTTATCATGAATAAAATTTTAGTTTTACACCCAAATAACATGAAGAAAAGACAATGCATTAGATATGACAATGACAATTATTAATAAAATTCAAGAACTTTATCAAAATTCTATTATTTGTAGAAGATGGTAGTTGTGTAACTTCGGAAGTGTGTTTCTGTGGTGTTAACTTTAATTACTTCATAATTTTCTTTTTCCTCAAATCTCAGTTATGAAATAAGGAGTCTCAAGATAGGTTTGATTGCCTTTTTTTTTTTTTTTTTCATCTTCTAAAATATTATAAATTGTATGGAATTTATGACACTTAGAAAATATTTATCATTTATAAACAAAAATAATTACGGGTGTTTTAGTAGAAAGATAATTTAATGTTAGGGACCATATGAGTTGTTTTACAACAGTAAAACAATTAAAGTATGTTTGGCAACTTTTAATTTTGTGTAAGGAATTTTTGGTCTATTCTTCTAACAGTAGAAAAAAGTTGAGTAAAACAATTAAAGTATGTTTGGCAACTTTTAATTTTGTGTAAGGAATTTTTGGTCAATTCTTGTAACTATTTGACTAGTTTTGTTAATATCTGTATGAAGTGATATACAGCAATTTATAGTTTGAAGTGCATCCACTGTAAACAAAATTCATTTATTAAAGGTCAACTTATATTTTTTAGCATTTCTTAACAAATCATTACTTATCACTTTAACAATGTTAGTCCTCTTATTCAACAAGAATAACAAACACAAATTAAACATTTCATATAAAAACTAAAAATACATTTATCATTTTTTTATTTTTTCCTAATTAAATATATAATAGAAAACTAATTAGTATTTTATTGATATTGTAAATGAAAAGGAAGCAAAATATTATTTTTTTAACCAAAACATTCAAAATGATTTGAAAGGAATAACTATTTAAGAAATAAAGTAACTTATGGAAGGAGACTTAGGTGTAAAATGATTTAATTTTCTAATTTGGTTATTTAAAATATGGGAGCACGCCATGCATGTGGAAAGTTGGTGGCATGCATAAGATGGTGAATGTGTCATGTTGTTACTCGTGGTACACGAGGATACTACAAACAAAGGAAGGTGTTGCACGTGGTACAAACTTTCCCTAAAAAAATTATTATACGGTTAATAATTAATAATGTATCAGTTTTGTTGATATTTATTTTGAGATGAAAAATGTCATTAATCATTTATAATAATTTGACACCAAGTCTACTTCACCGTTTCTATCATGTCACCTTACTAAACACTAAAAAAATGTCATGTGAAATAAAGTTATGAAACTTAATATGTATTTTGGTGAAGAAGAGTCTAGATGTTTTTCTCAGATATAATTCTATTTGAATATGATAGGAATTATTGTAGTTTTGTAACTATAACTAGTATTAATTGTTTTGCACTAAAATACTTTTATTAATATTACAGTTTAATTAATAGCAATAAATATTGTAAGTTAATACAATACACTTCATAGATAAAATTATTTATTAAAGATGATTATATTTTCACACTTACCAAATAGAAAACACTTATTTAATAACTCAAAATAAGTATATTTTAATTATATTTATTTTTTAATTTAAATTTATAATACATCTTATTATATTATTAAATTACTAAAATATAAAAAAATTGCTATGAAAAGATAAAAGAAATCCCGTGACTCAAATACACAAGTACTACTTACTAACTAATTACAATTAGTGATGGCTTTATGAAAAATTAAGTGTAATTATTAAATACCGGTGAAGTTGTTGACAGAAGGGAAGAAGTATGCATTTATTTATGAATGAGAAGGAGAATGAAAATGAAATGGAAGGACTAAAATCCATGCATTGGCTTTGGTTTCGGTTTTGTTTGCATGCTATATAACACCGCATTCAGCTTCCAATAATTTTCTCTTACTTCAATTTCCGCATTCACAATCTCAGATCTCTCTTTTCTACGCCATTTGAATTTTCCGGAGAAACGTTCATTGATCGATTGCAATGGCGAGTGAGTCGCAGAATTGGGTGGTGATGGTGACTGCGCAGACACCAACGAACATTGCTGTAATCAAGTATTGGGGGAAGAGAGACGAAACCCTGATCTTACCGGTTAACGATAGTATCAGTGTCACTCTCGATCCCGCTCACCTCTGCACCACCACCACTGTTGCTGTTAGTCCCACTTTCCAACAGGATCGCATGTGGCTCAATGGCAAGGTAAATTTTGGTTTTTCTGTCTCGTTTATGTTATTTTTCTTTTGTTTTGTTTGTGTTTTTGTTGGTTGTTGGGAATTAAATCAACGTTTTCGTGCGTATCTATTGTGAATTGGTTTTTGTTAGAAACAGAAGCGGGGTTATTATGTCTTCGGACAGGTGAAGAAGTCATGTTCAAAAGCATCTAGTGTGAATCTTTGATAGATTTGGAGGAAAAAAAAGGGAATAAATCAACGAGATCAAATGAATTAAACTTGTTATTGAGTTAATTTTGTTGCATGAGCTGATTTTAAATTAGGGAGATTTTTTTATTTATTTATTTTTCTTAAATCGTTTAATGTTCTTCTCAAAAATGGTGGAGGCAGGATTTGTGTTCAAAGGGCCCCAATACAAAATGCCTCGAGTTTTCTTTCTCTCGCGTGGGGGCATTTTTTTTATACATGGAACTTAAAGGAAGTTAAAAATTTTGGGGGTGATCATGACATCCCCGTGTGTAGATAAAATGGTTGTTGAAAAGTTTACACGAGTCTTAGTCATTGTGCAATTTGACCGTGTTGATTGCATCTCTTTTATTTTCTGCCATTCCGTTCTGGCGCTTGCACAAAGGGCAACTGCTTATTTGTAGATTTGTTTCTCTATAATGTTTAGTCATTGGAAAGGTTGACGAGTAAAAAAAATGGAAAGGGATCAAAAAAGGAGGCCTTCTGGCATGCCTAGATGATGACATAGAGATTTCTTATTATACTTATTTCTGTTTCTATTCATGGAATTTGATTATGCTGGTTAGTGTAGGAGATTTCTCTTTCTGGGGGCAGGTTCCAGAGCTGTTTAAGGGAGATTCGCACACGGGCTTGTGATGTAGAGGATGAGAAAAAGGGTATTAAGATCAAAAAGGAGGATTGGAGCAAATTGCATGTCCACATTGCTTCATACAACAATTTCCCTACTGCGGCAGGGCTGGCTTCATCAGCTGCGGGTTTTGCCTGCCTTGGTAATGCATACGTTAATCTTGATTTTTTAGTTGGGCTTTCTTTCATTCACCAGTTGTGACAATTGAGTAGATTGCTTTGTGGCTACTGGCCATGATTTGGACAGTCTTCCATTTGCTCCCTAGTTCTAACGAAACTTCTTTTGCCTTCTATACTTTAAAATGATCAGCTTTCCATACTTTGAACTTAATGCTGGTTGCTTGAGTCAGTCTTTCAAATCTGGTTGTGATTGGTTGGCTGCTTTAAGATCTAAATCAAACAGGGCATTGGTTATTCCAGAGTAAATATGGCAAGGATGGTGATAAATAAACTCACTAGGAAAACAAATTGTTGTCGGTTCTGATATGATAAAATTTCCTGTGGATACTGGACTTTGGTAACAATTAGTTTGAAGTGTGTTTTAATATTGATTCAATATTCTGCCATGGAGAATGGTTTTCATGAAGTATGTTTTATTCCTTAGAATTGGACTCATAGAGGACCAGCGTCATTCTTTATTCAATAATGTTTTGAATATTGCATCTCACTGTATATTCTCAAATTTCAGTTTTGTTGTGTCTACTACAAACTTGATATAATTTCCATGCTTTCTTATTTGAAATAGCAAGGTTCTCGGTGCTTGTTAATATTATATATTAGGCATAGTATTAGTTACCACCTGTTATAACGATTTTGTTTTCTGTTTGCAGCTTATGCCCTTGGGAAGCTAATGAATGTCAAAGAAGATGAAAGCCAGCTATCTGCTATTGCAAGGTTTTTCTTTTGTTAATGGGTTCAAAATTTGTGAGCTGTTACGGATTTGTTTGGACAGTTTGAATCTTAGTAACATTTTGCACTTTTAAAATTGTCACTATGTGCAGGCAAGGATCAGGTAGTGCTTGTCGCAGCTTATTTGGAGGATTTGTGAAGTGGATAATGGGAAAAGTAAGTTTATATGTTTTCTAATTTATATTTTGATACAGTACCATGTTTTCTGAGAATCCATTTCTAATATTTACCTTTCGACATTTATAGGAGGATAATGGAAGTGATAGTCTTGCAGTTCAACTTGCTGATGAAAAGCACTGGGATGATCTTGTTATTGTAATTGCTGTGGTATGGCACTTTCTGTCTTTATTTTTTGAGTGGATGAATTTGCTGTTGAGTTTTGACTTCATATTTCATTAAAAATAGTTGTTGTGGTCAATATAAGGCCCATAGGTTTCCAGTTTCCATTTCTTTCTTTCAAGCTGTCGCTGTCAGTTCATTTTTTCTTATTATTTTGCTAAACGTGACTTCACTTTGGTATCGACTTTTTTTTTTTTACTAAAAGTGGTGGTTCTTATTCATTTAATGTTATTATTTATCCTATAGAAACACTGTTGATATGATTTCTCAGTTCGCCAACCTGATAATAATAGTTGAATATGTGTTTTGTTCATATCATAGGACTCCATATGTTTGAAATTTGTTACTTGTTTTTACCCCCTCAACGAACTCTAAACTTTGTTTGTCCATATCATGTATGATTAAGTTTTTGCACCGGTGCATGTAAGTGTTTGCATTTTTGTATGGGTGCTTTTACTTTTTAATATTTCCCAATTGAGTTTTTCATTATTCTATGAATTAGAATAGTTTAAAATGCTCCATTATTATCTGATATCATATCATTTTTTCACAAAATTGTCTTTGTATTATTAACGTATCTTACATATGTCTATTATTGAATCATAAATATACTAAATTTAGATCTTGATTTTGTTTTTTAATATCATGTTATTCTTTTTGTAAATGACATGTTTCTATTTCATCTTGGCACCATGTAACTGCTATATTGTATCATCTCATATCACATACTTTACTCAATATTCTCATCATGCTATCTATTTCTAGGTTAGTTCACGGCAGAAGGAAACAAGTAGCACCTCTGGAATGCGTGAGAGTGTTGAAACAAGTTTACTTTTAAAACATAGGGCAAAGGTACTTCATCCCTGTGTACAAGTTTTGCATCGTTATCCATGTATATGGTTATTTTACTTTGTTTTATTACAATAAAGGCATTCCTCTTGTGTAGGGGTTGTTTCAATACAGCTTCAAAGAAGCTAATTTGGACTTGTAGAAATGATTCACGGCCTTCCTTTAAGGTCTTTTTAGCTCATTTCAACAAGTTTTGTGGAGAAGCTTAACAAATCAAATTTATCAACTTATTTCAATAAGCTTTGATAGTCACACTTACGAATAAGCTCTTCTTGAATAAGTGTTTAATTGAGTTATTTACCCAAATACACATGTAAGACACTAAAGAAAGGGATTTTCCTTGGTTTTTCTTCCCAGCACCTTGACATTATGGGCTTTTAATTACTAAGTCAGGGAGAAAATTGTTATTCTGATGCATTTTGTCCTCCCTAAGAAACGTACTTCAAGCTACTTACCATTGTTAACTATGGAATTTATTTTCCACTGTAATGCTGTCAATTTCATTGTTTGAAATCAAACATTAGTTATTAATTATTGCTTAAAAGTTTGTGGGCTGTTCGTTGCCCTTTGTAATATAAATAAATAAATAACTATCTTAGTGATTTAGTTTGCTCAATTTTTTTATTTGTCATTTTCTCATTTTGGATTCTGTAGGAAATTGTGCCAAAGCGGATACTGCAAATGGAAGAAGCCATTAAAAATCGTGATTTTGCATCTTTCTCACAATTGAGCTGTGCTGATAGCAACCAATTTCATGCAGTCTGTCTGGATACATCCCCCCCTATATTTTACATGAATGATACATCCCACAGGTAGTTTCTTATACTTACAAGATGTGGTTATTAATATAATATGTATGTCATTGAGTTACAAGTATGGCATGGTTCTTACCTAATTTATTATTGATGCTGCATTTTTTCATCAGAATAATCAGCATCGCCGAAAAGTGGAACCGTTCAGAAGAAGCTCCCCAGGTTTGAATTACTTTATTGGTCTTATTATTGTCATATGTAGCACAGTTTATTCCAATGGTCAAAATTTGTGAAGATTATCTCAAATTAAAATAAATATTATTTGTATTTCTATGATAATAATCTTTTATAATTATTTTCAAGTTCAAACTTAGGGACCAATCTTTTTGCTTTCTCTGAGTTGACCGTATCATAGTCATAATCATTATACTTCGAAAAGGATATATCCCCCCAAGTTTAATTAATACCTGAATAATCTGAGAAATATTATTATTAGTGTTCTTGTTCTTATTATTATTTTTAAGAGAGCCTAGCAGCATATAAGTAATAACCAAACTTGTTTTCTTAAGCATATTTTTTTCTTTATATGAAAGAATTATTTAAGATTAGAGAAAAAAAGAACTAGATAATTAGTTCATGCAAGTGCAGAACAGAGAAGGAAACAAAGTACCAAAAGAGATACAAAAGTTCAGGCTATCCAGTCTATTTGTTTGAGATAGGAACTTCCTTGAATAACTGTGAGCTGAGCACCCGATGAAAGCTATAAAGACAATCCCATCCCACTAAATATTTAGGAATATAGAATAAGGCTTCAAGATATGGGCATTTCACTCCTGACAAAATTTTAAAGAACAAAACAATTTAGTTATTATGGGAGTGCTGAAATTTGGCCTACTTGTTTTACAAAGCTTTTGAAATAGCTTACTCGATCAAATTTCTGATCATGCTTCAAAACACCAGTGTTCTTGACTTCTTCGGAAGTTCCTTTCTTGCTTTTCATCTTTACTTGCAAGGAAACAAATGGAAAGAGAACTACTTCCTATCTCCAGTTTTGTGTACACTGGCACACGTAAAGAAACAAGTATACAGGTCTGTATATTTCTATGTAAATATTTATGTAGTTTTGACTTGCAGGTAGCTTATACATTTGATGCGGGGCCAAATGCTGTTCTAATTGCACGTGACAGGAAAGCTGCTACCCTTCTGGTTCAGAGGCTGCTTTATTACTTCCCTCCGAATTCAGATGACCTCGACAGGTGCTTTTTAACTTTTTCAAGTTGCATGCATACACCATTCTTAGACTTTTGTCCATCTCTTGAATTTCTTAGTTACCTGCAAAACACTCTCCCTTCAGTTACATTATTGGTGACAAGTCAATTGCAAAGGATGCTGGGATCAACGGAATACAGGATGTAGAAGCTTTGCCACCTCCTCCAGAAATTAAAGATAACATTCCATCGCAAAAATACAGGGGCGATATCAGTTACTTCATATGTACCAGACCTGGCAGGGGACCTGTTTTGCTTTCTGATAGCAGTCAAGCACTTCTTAACGATGAAACTGGGCTTCCCAAGTAAGTTTATGGGACGTATTCTCGTGGTTGATCTATTCTTCGTTGGGCTTCACTAGCAGCAGGCTTTATTAGCCCAAAATATTTTGACCGGAGGACCCTTCAAGGAAATCCCTGCACCCATGGCATGATGATTCGCTCATTCCAATTTCGCAGTTTGTTTATTTTCATAGTATTTGTAATTCTTGTTTAGGCTATTTTGATGGAGAAAAATAAGTCTCTTTCCGTTTCTGTATTGAGCAAAGCACCTTCAATTCACTTGAGCTTGTAAGTTAAACTTGTTAGTTTTTATGCGATCAATTTCCATATTTTGCTATATTTATTTCATCGTACCTCGGCTTAAGGAGTTGCTTGTTCACCTTATGGACCCCTTACCCGTAACATTTTGTTCAAGTCTACACACTAGTAACCTAGCAGCCAAACAGAACCTGCATTACAACATTGTAACTTAATGTCAAATGCTTATAACTCGCCTAGCAAGTACTCGAGCAATATGGTGGAGTAACCCAGAAGCGTTACTTGGTTGAGTCCTTTTATCACTCTAACACGTTCATAATTCTTGCTGCTTAGTGCACATTTCTGCTCAATTGAAAACGTGTCCAATCTGTTACGTTATCTATTTTCCCTATCGGAAGCAGACAACACTGCAACACTTCCATCAATTCATGTGAACGTCCTCAACTATGTCTATGCTAGATGATTTAAAAGTTCTTTCAAATACTTAAATGAATTGTATAATGATTTTAACGAATTAAATTGATTTGATGGTGTTCCAAGTCGAAATGTGGTTCTATGTGTAAAGCGCTTCCAATACGATCCTAGAAGTTAGCCTATATTTATAATAATGTCTATTTTAATAATCATTTTCCTATCAATGCCTTGATGGACATTTTCCTAATAAAGTGTAATGGCCCCAAATAATTAAGCCTTGGTTTATTTTGACGTCCATTTGCATGCACGATCATTAACCTCATTTCATAAAAAGTTCAAAAAATATCAATTAGTGGCAAGAAGTTTAGCATTTCTCCTTAAATCGTTTACAACACTGCAACTTCAAATTATGAATCTATTAAGCAAAAGGAAATTACGGCCATATCAGTCAAATACACCATTTGCACTATGTTCTAAATATCAATATAAATCATTAGAGAAGTAAAAAGATAATCAGCAATTATAGTAAAAGGAAGAAAAGTGCTACAGATATCAATTACCCGAATGTACAGCAATGTCAACAAGCTAAAGTAAGGTTTGTCCATGGTCCACACCACCGGAAGTCATGCCTTGACGAAACACTTTTTTTCAACACAAGACCCTTCTAAATTACAGAGGCCTTCCACTCACATTATGCTCTCTCCTTGTGCTTCCATGGCAAAACTAAAGCTTATTCTTCTCTCCTTTCTCTTCTACACCAACCTGCTATGCTTCTTCCACTGCACATTATCACTGATCAATCCCCAGGATGATCTCAGCTGGACTGCCATGGAAAATGAAGACTTTAACATGGTGCAGACCCAGAGAGATTCTTGGAAAAAATGTGACTTTTCTGTAGGAAAATGGGTTTTTGATCAATCGTACCCCCTCTATGATTCCAACTGTCCCTACCTCGCCACTGCAGTTACATGTCAAAAGAATGGAAGGCCAGATTCTGACTATGAGAAATGGAAGTGGAAGCCAAATGGTTGTTCTATCCCAAGGTGTTTTCACAGTACTTAAACTTGGACAATTTTTCACAATGTCAACAGATTATCACCATTATTTTATATTCATGCATGATCCATATAATTTTTCTTTGTTTGCTATAGTTCAAAATTTGGGCAATTTACTTGAACCTAGAGAGCTTAGGCAATTGTTAGTTAGTAAATCAATTCTAAGTTGTATATAAATTTTGCTTCTGACAACACCTACAGGTTTGATGCACTGGGGTTCCTTGGTAAAATGAGAGGCAAGAGAATAATGCTGGTGGGTGATTCCATAATGAGAAACCAGTGGGAATCTCTTGTTTGCCTGGTTCAAGAAGTTATTCCAACTGATCGGAAAAAGGTGACCTATAATGGTCCTTCAATGGCTTTCCGTGCTATGGTAGGAGATCAATCAAACAATGGAGCTTATTCTTCTTTTCCTTTTGAAAATGACTGACCCCATATTATTGTTCACTTTGCAGGATTTTGAGACATCAATTGAGTTCTTCTGGGCACCGTTGTTGGTAGAACTGAAGAAAGAGTCCAACAACAAGAGAATTCTACATTTGGATTTGATTGAAGATAATGCAAGGTATTGGAGAGGAGTTGATGTTCTTGTATTTGATTCAGCTCACTGGTGGACTCACTCTGGTCAAACAAGCTCGTAAGAAAGCTTTTTCTTTCTGCACAATTTAAATTTTTTGATAGTCCTTGATCATGCGCCAAAAGATACCTAACACTTTTGACCAGCATCACATAGTAATGGATTCATTGTTGATGAATATCAGGTGGGATTATTACATGGAGGGAAAGAGCATCATCACAAAGATGAATCCTATGGTTGCCTATCAGAAAGGACTCAGCACATGGGCAAGATGGGTGGATCTTAATTTGAACCCTAGAAAAACACGAGTCATTTTTCGAAGCATGTCACCTAGGCACAACAGGTACAATATAATTTTTCAGAAGATATGAATACAAGACTTTTATAAGAAAACCAATATCAATTATGTTATTTTGTCTTTATGATAATTTGATTCTATCATAAAAATAAAATAAACTAATTCATATTAGTTTTCTTCTAGAAATATCTTATCTATATCCTATGAAATAATTTTGATTGCTTAATGAAAACAAACTCTTTGGATTTGACTCCTCTAAAATAGGCATATATAGAATATACAACCTCAATTCTTGGTGAGAAAATCTTCAAATACATGCATGTAATGTCAGCTATCAATTTTCACATCAATGATCGAATTGCTCGCTTTAGAGGCTCAGAATGCATAATTTTTTTACTTCACTCAGCTACTCTTGTTCCATATTTTTACATGTAGGCAAAATGGTTGGAAATGCTATAAGCAGAGGCAGCCTTTACAATTCTTCAGCCACCTACATGTTCCTGAACCTCTAGTAGTGCTACAAGGAGTAATAAAGAGGATGAGATTTCCAGTATATCTGCAAGATATTACAACCATGACTGCTTTCAGAAGAGATGGCCATCCTTCAGTGTATAGCAGGGCAATGAGTGAAGAGAGGCAGAAAGCAAGCACAGGTCTTTCCTCTGATTGCAGCCATTGGTGCCTCCCTGGGGTGCCAGACATTTGGAATGAGATGCTCAGTGCTTTGCTCTAAACCATAACATCAATGAAATGTCTATGGAAAATGCAAGCAGTCTTAAACAAATCATGTTGATAAAGGTTTGTTTTTATCATCTAGTGAGCCTCCAAGAACATGGTTGTATGTTTTTCATTATCAATGTTATCTGATGGATAACACTATGCTTGGATTTGTATTTCTGATTTCCACAGGACAGCCAGATTACCCTTTAGTTTGTAATTTAAGTGGAGATTACTGAAGCAATGAAAATGCATATATATGTTATGTATTAGTAATACTTGTGTTGATGCAAAACCAACCAATCTTCTTGGTAGAATAACAGTCTTAAAACTTAGAATTAATTTCGTTCTTATTGCTATGTTAGTGTTTTAATTATGTAGCTTTATTTCATATGTTAATTGACATCCAATCTTTTTAGGAAATGTTGACTTAAATTCCATTTTCTTAATATACTATCAAAGCATATAAAAACCTATCCTAAAGAGCTAAGCACTTTTGCTCCATTGAAATGTGAAAGATTAGATTTGAAACTTATTTTAAAAAATTATAAAATTTAAACAAAGAGGGAGAAACCTTAAAATAGAATATTACAAAATAAATGGATACAATTCTTTAATTTTACTTCTATGAAGAGTATTTTATTTGTCCTCCTTTTCAAGGTGCTTGACACCTATAGTCATGACTTGTTTGGTTCCCCAATAAAAAAAGTATAACACCTAAGCGCACGTGAGAGAAAGCAAATCAAAATGCTAGTAAAAAAGGTGCAACAACCAAACGGGGGAAGGGGAGTAATTAAGAAATGAGCTTTTGAAGCAGTTACAACCTCTTTGAAATGATGCTGCTGCTTAAAAACACCCTGCCATAAGCAAAACGTAAGAATGGAAAGTAAAGAGTAAAGACACAAATAAGAAACAAGTCCTGAAAAGTGTATAATTGAACCAAATGTCAATGATTGTGTTGACTTTAAAATATGTCCTGAAAGCAAAAGCAAGAAGTTGGAAATAAAGTACCAATCAGTTCAAACTCCTCTTAATCTCCATCCTTAACTGAAGGGAAGTGACTTTTCAAAACGGAAGCACTTTTGCACTTAATTATGGAAGCTCTAAAATCAGCCCTTGAAGTAAAAAGGGTTGATTTATTAAAGATACTCGTTAAAATAACAACTATTAGCCACATTCTGCCACAGGTAGGTATAATTGTAATTAAATCTTCCACTTTGCATGTGTGAATCTTAAATCCTCACTGAAATATTTCAGGTTCAATATTTCTATTTGAACCCTAGTATTCATAAACCAAAAAAAAAGACATTTTAAATAGAAGAAAATCTGTTCTTCAACTTGGAAAGCTCCTTGGAATTCAGTCCAAAAGCTCCTCCTTTATGTCAGAACCAAAAACTGCATTAGGAATTCTCATGAGGCCAGGATTTTGGCTGTCAAAGCTTCCCAAAATGGTAGCAGGGCCATCTCCGACATTCATTTGAAAGTGCACTAGGACTCTTAACACCATGACCTCTCCTTTCTCCAACACTTTGGCAAAAACCTTGTTACTGGTGTCAACAAATCCTGAATAAATCTTTCCCTCCTGCGCAAAAGCAACCTCTGTTGCTCTTGGATGGAAGTGTGGCACATTGACACCACCAACACCAAAATCTGCTCTAACAAATGACACTCCCAGAGTGTTCAAACCCGGAAACACATTTGGATTCACTGCCATGGAAGAAAAGCCAGTTTGCTTGAAGTTCCCAGGAAACTTAATGCCAGAATAGGTGAAATCTTCCACTGTTGCTGTGGATGAGTTCTTGCAAGTTAAGCTGTTGTCTGCTGATTTGGCTATGCAAAAGTCCATAACTGGATCAGGATCAGAAGCCAGAACACCAATGATGAAAAGCAAATAAACTATTAAAACTGCTATTTTGTTGATGATTGTTTTGGAAGGGAATGTGACTATCTTTTGCAGTATCAACATTTAGAAGGTGATATTGAAAATAAAGGAACTGATTGGTTGTTTTGGCTTAAGTAATGTACACAATGATGGATAGAGTTATTGAGTTGGGGTGAACCAAGTGAATTGTGGAGTCAGAATAGAAGACTTTTCTTCTCAATTTGTCTCATCAATTGTTGAGCACTAGTTCAATTTATAGGGGATCATGCTTTCTTGGGCAACTTTGCTTTGGAAAAAAAAAAAAGAGGATAATTTGATTAGTTGGCCATTAAATGACAGCATTAACTAACTCATTATTTTGCTTTATTCATTGCATTTTATGTGTCTTTCAAGCTAAAGAACTGGTCATGGTGTGTTTCTCCAGTGGTCACACTTGCTTAAAGAACACCTACCTAAGCAAAGCCAGTGAACATTACCCAACCCACTCATTCGATCTAATAATAAAAGGAGAAATGTTTTATGCTCCAAATTGAAATAAAATTGGATTAATATTATATTATAATATTTGAAATTGAGGAACAAAATTGAATGTTAAATGAAAAACATTCAAAGAATCTATAATGAATGCAGAGATTTGAAATTGTCACTTGGTGGAATCCAGTAAGATTTGAATGCATCCTCAGGTGATTGAAACCGAAGGTTAATGTTTATTCAAAACAAATATCGGGGACTTTTTTTTATAGAATGCGCATTAAAATTAGTGTTTAACAACATTAAGAGAAAGTATTAGCATAAAAAAAACTAAAGAGAAACGTTTAACAAATGTACTTTTGTAACCTTTTTTGATAAAATTTTTAGTGATAAAATCTATTAATCCAAATATTTGCTTATATTTTAACAAAATCTCTTTACACTAAAAGTTCAACTTTTAATTAAAAAAACTAACTCAAATTCAATTAAAATTAAGTAAATTCATGAATATATATTATATACAACTTAAATTAAAAAACTTGATGGACAATGATTTATCTTTTAAAACTATCGAAGTACAGGGAAGAGACATTACAAATCAAATTAATTTTAAACAAGGTTATTTTATTGCACAAGCATACCATTTAAGTGCAATTTTATTAAGGAAAACGACCTTACCAAAAACAGAAGCAACACAATGCTACACAAAAAACTTATGATATTTTTTACCGGGTCAAATCACGTGTATTTATATTTTAGATATGTAATACCTGGTTTTATTAGACTAATTAGTTTCTTAAAAATAACCTTGGATACCTAGACCAAACTGCTCCTCAAATGATGAGCTTATTTCGCTTTTTCACAAAAATGTAAAATTTGTTAGTATCTAACAACTTGGTAAAACGTCAAGGACACTGCGTTGTTAATATACATTAAAATTACTATTAAATAAGTTCGTTATTGGTTATTAAAGTTATACTTTCCTGTTAAGAAAAAAGGCTTCGTCTATTAATAAAGAAATATCGCTGAACAAAAACCGTATTCATGAACAGCCGATCACAGCCCAGGTATAAAGTTCGATACATAGAAAAAATCTTCTCCTTTACTAAAACACTATTTATCCACTTCTTTCGATGACCAGGCATTAAGAGTGAACAAAATCCACTTCTTTCGATGATTGTTAAGCACAAATATTGAGAATTTTTCTTTTAGACATACTCAGTTAAATCAAATAATAAAATGGCAACAAGAGTAAGCTATCAAAAACACCGATGTCCACCAATGACCAAATGCACAAGAGAAAACACCCTCCTTTAGGTAAATCAACTGCTATTCTTTTGTATGATGTCTTCGAAATTTGTGTTCTCTTTTACTCTCTCAATTTAACTTACGTATATTGTCAGTTATCTAATGAAGAATTTAAATAATGAAGCATACACCAAAGAATGCGTAAAGCTGACTGACTTCAAAACAACTGAATTTTCTCTCCTCAGTAATGCCCGTGCTACAACCTCGTTTGCTGTTGCCTAGTATACACAATCGTAGAACCAAAGACATAACTATGAGCCACCAGCGTTCTTGGTCTTTTCTCGCACCATTGTTTGGACAAACAGCTCCCCAGCCCTGTATGAAGATCGCACCTGGAAAACAAAAGAGGACTTTCAGTAAGGATTCCATAGATTCAATGAAGATGATCAGATAATTGTACCACTTATCAACTGAAGTGGAGCTAATGAGGAGGTGAATTAAAGCACAAAATGGTTATTATAGACACGCATATATGTTCAGTGAGTCATTCCACAAGAAGGGTACAGTCAAATTCTAGTGCATTTGGTAAGAGCTTACCAGTGGACCACTAGCTACATAACGAAAACCAATAGATTCCCCATATTCTTTCCAGAAAGCAAACTTCTCAGGGGTAACATACTCTTTGACAGTCAAGTGCAAGGGAGTTGGCTGCAACAATAAAATCTTTTGAATCAGCTATAAGCCACAACAAGTTAGCAATCAAGGTGTATTGTTAATGTCAGCTCTACCAACCACACAGTAAGCCCATGCAGATCAATAAAACATATTATTGCAACTTAGAATTATGAGATCATGTGAATGATTATATTATATATATATATGTGTGTGTGCGCGCGCGTATTAAACGTTTTAGAGTTTGGAGAAGCAGGTCTGGAAACCATTGAAGTATTTTACGTTAACTAACCTGTAAATATTGACCAAATGTCATAATATCAACATCGATGGCCCGTAAAGCAGCCATTGTTTCCTTCACCTCATCATCAGTTTCCCCAAGGCCCAGCATTATAGACGTTTTTGTTATCATACCCTCCTTGCTAACTTTTGCATGCTTTAGAACTGACAAGCTTTGCTCATACCTGCAATCATATACAACATACAGGAAATACTATACTTATTCCACATGCATTTGTTATATTAAAGAAAATATATAAATTAGCTTTCATTTTACTTATAAGGAGCAATGGTTTATGGTTGATATTAGGACAAAGTTCTCGAAGCAACAACGCAACATACCCTGCCCTAGGATCTCTAACAATTCTTTGGAGGCGTTTGACTGTCTCAATGTTGTGAGCAAAGACATCTAAACCCGAATGAACCAGAGTTTCTACAGCCTTCAAGTCACCCCGAAAATCAGAGGTTAAACACTCGACCATGATCTCAGGTTTCAGATTCTGCAAAAGCAAATTATACACACAACAATCAGTATGCATATATATATATATACACTTTGCATTGCACACCCTCTAATAAAACAACATTCTAGCATATATATCAAAGCACCTTCATGGCTCTGACAGTCTGAGCAAAATGGCCACTTCCTCCATCGGGAATATCATCACGATCCACACTTGTTAACACAATATAATCCACACTGCAAAAAACGGTAACTTAATAAAGTTTTGATATGCCCATGTTGAAATTAGGTCATGATCCATCCAGAAGATCATTTTTCATTCTGCTTTGTATCAAACTATGAACTGTACCATAACGCACACACTCACTCACCCCCAACTTGCTACGGCCTTGGCAGTGTTTTCCGGTTCCATAGGATCAGGAGGTGCAGGGTTTCTACTCGTCTTCACCGCACAAAACCTACAGCCACGTGTGCAAGTATCCCCGAGAACCATGATCGTCGCAGTTGCAATTCCATCTCCACCTCCATTCCAACACTGCGCGCACACATAACAATCCAAAACTCAACAAAAAAACAAAGAAGAAAAAAAAAAGTGAAGAAAATTGAAGCTAACCTCTCCTATGTTGGGGCACTGTGCCTCTTCGCAAACGGTGTTGAGCTTCAGCTGCGAAAGGGATCCCTTAATCTCTTGGAACCTTTCACCCTGAGGAGCTTTCTGCCGCAGCCACTCGGGCTTCTTCACGTTTGGGTCTCGGCCCGTGTGCGGGCCCAGCCCACCAGGCCCAACAACCTTCTTCTTCTCTACCGAGACAGACGAAGCGTCGCATCGAATTGTTCCCCAACTTGTGGGAGCGAAACGGTGGCGTTTAGGAGCACTGGGAGATGGGGTTGAGAAAGAGATTGAAGGAGCATTGTAGAGAGATTGGCGAATCATTTTATTGCGAATGGAAAATTGAGAGAAATTGCGATGATGCAGCGGTTGTAGTAGTTGTAGCTGTAGTTGGAGGCATTGGTTTCTCCGTCCTCAAATCGAAATCTAGTGTGGTTTTTGGAGACTGGTTTATAAAAATGGAAGAGGGTAAGAATGGTTGAACAAAGCAAAGAAAAGACATAATTCATTTTCCTTACTCCCCTCGCAGTTTCATTTTTTTAGATCATGTTTATTTTCTTTATGTATTCGTTAAATGAAAAAAGTGTATCTTTATTTTTGTAATGTTTTTAAATAATGAAGAAAAGTTACCCTGGGAATAGGAAAATAGAAGTATAAAAATAAATTTGAGAAAAATTCAAAAAGTATACATGTAATTTACTTTTCGTTTTATTTTGAAATTTATTTTTTATTTTGTTTTGAAATATTTCATAATATAATAGTTTAAATTCAAAACTATGATTAGTATAATTTATGAATTGTTAGTTACTATAAAAGTGATAAATATCCCGTATGAATACTTAGATGATATTGTATTTTTTTACATTATTAGTGTAAAGACATTTACTCAAAAAGAAACATGGAAAAAATCTTAAATTTACAATTATTTAGTTGAAAAAGAAAATGAAGAGAATAAAAAAAAGGAAAAAAATATTTATTTTTTTAATTTTAAATTTTACATTTTTTTTTATTTTCTTCCCTCGCATCCATTAATTAAAGCTGGAGGCTCAGTAACGGTTAGAGTGTAAATGTCACGAAAATATAGTAAACATATTAAAATGTGTTTTTTAATTTCTATTTCAAGGACTGTAAAAAATCATTTTTTTTTAAAACAGTATGATAAGATTTTGAAAATAATCAATTAATATTACAAATACTAATACTTCGATTTGTTATTTTTAAGCTTACATATTTTTGTTAATAATATGAAAACATCAAATTTTTTATTATATATTTACTTTAAAATCTTTTAAAAATGACAAATCATATATTTTACACATACAAAACAAATTTCATTTTCATAAGTTAAAATAATATATAAAAATAATAATAATTGATATTTTTTAAATCATATCAACTTAACACAAACAAAAATGAGTCGGCATGCTGCCATCGTAATTTCAAGATTCAACTTTTGAAAGGTCTTTTCTTTCTATACTCCCATGGTTTCAACCTACACCCGTATAAATTTAAATATTCTAAATTTATCTTTTTATTTTCTCACTTTTAGTTTCTGTTCCAGATTAAAAATTTTCCTAATTATACAATCTCGAACCTTCAACACGTTTTTTTTAAGTTTAGAACATACAATTCAAAATGCAAATTTGTATTTGGAATACATTGTTGATGGCGGATTTCGAAGACTCTCTTTTACTTTTTCCAAACCAATAACTGTCGAGAAATTCCAAAGCAGAGATAAACGGGTCAAAATCTGTGTAAGCATTGGAACCCATGCGGAAGCTCATAATCTCCCCCCCGGGCCGACAAAACCCCTTCAGAATCCGAAAATGCATCATGATTGTGCATTACAAAATGTATTTTTGAAAATAATTCAGAATGCATTTTCAGATCAGGCACACATCTAAACAAAGCATTTCACACAGAGCACTTAACTTCGTCGGTGCACATCACAGAACCACGAACCTTATAGGGAGATTTGGATAGTTAAGTTCAAACTTCATAGCTATCACTATACCAAAAAACATGATCGCATAAAACACGATAGCATATACTGGCAGGTGTTTGAAATTGAGTATAAAAAAACTAACAGGTTCTAACATTGTAATTTAATAAAATAACTTAAAAGTCCCAAAGGGAAAATGCACATCGGGATGACCAAAATTTTGTTGAAGAATGTAGTAGTTACAACCTAAAGGACTCTAGATCATATGAACAATTGACTAGATTTTTCTTTTTCTTTAACCCTTTCTTTGGGTTTCTATGTTTGGTATTTTGTAGATAATAAGTATACAAAAGAATGAGCATAATTACAAGTTCCCGTCATCAGAGGCATGAATTGTATGAGCACTTTTCTACCGATACAGCACCCTTCTTAATAAATACCACATACTGCATGGGATCGGGAATATATTATGACTAGCATTCGTCTTCATAAAACCATGTTCAGATCATCCATTGGTATCTCTAGGCCAATAGCGTCATTATCTTGCAAATCGTCATCAATGTTCAGCAGCCAAGAATCCAGGTCTTGAGGTCCATTAAGTTCATTACCTACACCTAGTTCTATGGAGTCTAATTCATGCAAGTTTGTGATGTCAATGGGTTCCTCAATTCCAGTGGACACATTTTGAGGTACAGATCCAGTTTTACTTTTTCTGTTGCCATGAATGGGAATAAATTCATTAGAACCACAATCCAATTGATGCTCAGAGTTAATATTTTCCATTAACTTGCTGAGAGAACCATTTCCAGAACTAGACAGTTGAGCTGTCTTTGGTTTAGACTTTGCTTTCGTTTTACGCTCACCCCTCGAATGACTTGCAGAAGAACGACCACCTTTTGTGACAGAATTTTTTCCGTAAGAGTCTTTCCCCCTGTCTCGTTCACTCCTCTTTCCCTTTGCTCCACCTATTAAAGAACTACCCGGAGTTGATGCAGATCTTAGACAAGGACTAGCACCAACATCATCAAGCAGCAGTTCCTTTTTCTTGCCTCTGTTTACAATTGGTCCAGTCCTAGCAAAATCCTTGTCGGAGGGATGGTCTAGATTTCCAGACACATCCTGCTCCTTGCGAGGAAAATATCCTGCAAGAACAAGGCCCAAATTGTTAAGCAACTACCTCCTAGTCCTAATCAATATATCAGAAAAAAGGAACAGCGATATAAAATAAATTAAGCAAAAATCAACAGCCTAAGGAAATTGTTTCTTGACAAGCATGATGCCTCAGCTAAATTTATTCGAGTGTGTGTACCATATACCAAATAGTTCTAAAATAATTAAAACAGGAAACCTGATGGTGCGAATTCTTGTTGAGAATTGTGGCCAAGTGAGAGGTTTGCAGCAACAGCTGAACCAGTATTGTTGTCACGAGAAGGAGCAGCAAATAGGACATCTTTATAGACTGGATCCAAAAAGCAACTTCTCCCTGTTTCCTCAAATTTGTGGCATCTAGCAAGCGTCCTCTTCATAAAAGCCAGAGCAACCGACCTTGAGACCTTAGAAAGTCCGTATTTCGCAGCGCTAGTTCCACGGGTTGCCTGCAAAAAATTATCAAGGGTCATTTCACGGAGCAAATGTTACCTTACTCTTTCTTGACAAAAGCATTATTACAGCATAACTCATAAAAGAGTAATCTGAAGAGAACATGCCACATGTTTATTAACCTCCAAAATTAAAGAATGCACTGCATTTCAATTCCAAATAACATGTTGGAAATAATCTGTTAAATAGCTCAAATTAATAGCCAGTTGCAACTTGTGACAATATCCACAGTCTACAAATTATCAATTCGTTGAACAAAGAAAAAGGAAAAAAGCACAGTAAGAAAAATTATTTACCAGTTTTTTCTTATAAGCCAACTCGACAAGTTTGTCCATAGCAACTTGTTCAAGGGCTCTGCAAAGTAAAAAGCATATATTATTAGTTATTGGTGAGGGTGCATGAAGATACACAACAATTTATCGACATAGAAAGGATAAACACATGAAACAATTTATCAACATCAAAAGTATAATCAATTAATGAAAGAAACTACATAATTTTGAATTTAGTACCGTTGTTCCATTTCTCTGCCTCGTTCTACTGCTTGAATAAGTTTCATAAGGCATTCTCTCTTTTTATTGACCTGCGAAATTGATCCAAATAGAGTGTAGATAATTGAGTAAATAAATAAATCAAGAATAACTAAAAATCATAAGCAGATTCTTCGTCCTAGACAATTAACTACCTTATATTTCAGCAGACATAGCAAGCATAAAACAAAAGAATAAAAACCTGTTGGAAGAGTCCCTTCTGTAATTGAATAATATCTTGATTAATAGCTTCACAATCTCCATCAGCAAGATCAGGCTTTTATAAGACAACAATAACGAGATCAGTTAATAATTGAAGCATTGATTTAAAAAATTAACAAAGTCAACCATGTTCAATACATGCAGTAAACTCTTTAAACAATAATGGCTCTCTGCTAGCACATATAACGATCATGTCCGGTGCCTAAGAGATTAAATTAGGCAGAGGCATATAAACAGTAAATCTCTTAACACCATCACACGATCATTTAGCTTGAAGCATAAACAATGCACATGCCAACTTTATATTAAGGAAAATTAATTTTGTTTAGATAAATAGGGAAGTAACAATAAACTATCTCTAACAATCAAATTTCATGGATAGCCATAGTTGTTGAAACATACAGAAAACCTCCCATATGAATAAACGACAAACTATCGGCTTCTAAAAGTTTCTAAAAATTAGAAGGTTACCACTGGTTCTGGATATAGGCCAACACTCTGTAGCTCCAGTAAGAGTTTATCCTCCATGCTCATTTGCTCAAAATGGCAACTGAAAGATGAAGAGAATGAATTTATGTGCATACCCAAAGACCCATCATATCCATTTTCAGATACCATGGACAGCCTTTCGGTTTCTGGATACAGTGATCCCTGATCAGTCTGGAAAGAAACCCCAGGTTCTTTTTCAGGGATGTTTGCGCAACTAGTATGCATAGTATTCCCATTACAAGAAACCTTGCCAGAGTTGAATTCGTATCCCATCTTGATGCTGGATTGATTCTCAATACCCTGAAAGAAGCAAGGCAGCTGAGAAGAACCATCTCTTTCACACAGAAAAGACATATTTCCATCTCCAGCGATATCTTCATTAATTTGATCATCAATGATCAGAGCTGTCAGTACTCTTTGATACAATGGTGCAACTTTGTTTCCTTCTGAACCCATTTGTCTGCACAAAATACTAAAATCTAGATGTTGATCAACCATGTCATCCATTAAGGATATCTCTTTGGAATCAGTTTGATTTACAGTGTTTCTGTCTCTTTCTCTAGAGAGAGGACTTTGTGACAGAGGGTTTTCTGTATTTGTAAGTCTACCCTGAAAATATAAATAAAAGATAAATGTTAAAAAATGGATAACATCGAATTTTTAAAAAACATTGGCAATGTAAATATAGTTCAAAAATATTGACTTTTCACTTCTGAAATAATTAATGTAAAAGTCATATCTAAGATAATTTCTAATTAGGTTAGACAACATAAAAATCTTTATCAAAATTAAACTCATTTAACATTTCAGTTCATGTCACCATTTCAAAAATTAATCTATGCTCTATAGTTTTTCAAGGTAGTATAATGTTTAATAATCACGTGCAATAATTTAAAAAACAAATGGACCAGAACCTATAAGTTTTCCCAAGATAGAGAAGCAGACAGAGAGATATCAATCAACATGTTCGGGAAGAGGCATTAATGCAATGAGCAGCACATAATTGGATTTCTCAATTATGGAAAATAATTAAACAAGATAAAGATACAGAAATTTCAATAACAAGTTGTGGAAGAGGTTTTAGCACGTCAATGCGATGCGATGCATCTTATTGGCTAATATATATGATGCAAAAGAATGTAAAAATATAATGATAGCAAGAACCATAAAAATGGGATAACAGCTTCATAATTGCTATTTAGATTTACATTGGAGGTGGTTTGTGTAACTAACAGAATAAATGTACTTGAGCTACATGCAACATCAAATTCAAATTACAACTAAAAGCACGACAAATGCTCACTAAAATAGTGCTTAAATTGTTACAAATACAAAGCTAATTAACATTTATATTACAAGGTATCAAACGGGTAAAATGCTGCAAATATGAAATATTATTCATTACCAGTGCATCACTTCCAAGGCCTAGCATTTGAGACAGACATCTTAGATCAACATCTGCTGTTTTAACCTGATATCAAGTATAACATAAAAGGAGAGGAAAAAATGCCTCCATTAAATGCCAATTAAAGTTCACAAAAGCAGATATAGTAAAAGCACCCACCAGGTGCTTCAAGTAGGACATGTTTTCCAAGCTGACAGGAGCAAACATAGGTTCCAGATTCTTCCAAAATGAACTAGAACAGCCAATATCTGCCAAGGCCAAAAGCAACATATAAATGGAATTCTTTTACATATATACGTATACATAGTGGCAACTGGCAAGTATACAACTGCAAAAGCATAAACCAGTTTTTGAGTTTAGTTACATACAGCTTGCATTGCTAGCAAAGTTAGCAGCAGTTAATAGCTCCTCACGGTCATCATCCTCCACTGGCATTTCAGATGGTTTAGTACATTGTGCAAAAATATTCATATAAATTTTGTATGCACAAAATTCCCCACAAAGTACCAATGAGAACTAACTTCATAACTAACATACCCCCCCGTAAAACAGAGCAAGAATACAAAAGAGAAATACTAGCAACAAACTCCTAATACACTCTACTATTAACAAAATATTATTGGAAATTACAAAATTTTGGTCCCACTTATTTAATGAGATCCACTCATGATTTTTGTAATTTTAAGTAATTTTTAACAAGTAGAGTTATTGCTAAAACTCTTCATAAAAGAAAACATAAATGATGCAGGACAGATGTTAGGATCTAACATATGATTTAGGGTTTTCTTCTGGAAGAATCAAGGGTAAAATAGAGGAGTACACAGTTTGCAAGGAAAAGAGTCAGGAGCCAGAAAGCACCAGTAAAGATTATATAAATTATTGTATACAGATAGGTATAAACAGACAAGAAAATAAAAGTTCACTGCATTAAAAATATGATATTTTAATTAACTCCATGTATTTAATGCAACTAGTGACTCAAACATATGGATATACCTGATATATCAGGGGAGTTGTTAGTTGATGGATGCCCAGTTCGAATACTAGCTTTCCTATCACATGATTTCTTCAAAGGAGGGCGCCCTGGTTTACTGAAACAAAGACAAAGTCTTAAAAAAATTGCCAACTTTCCTTACTGTAGTGGGAAAGTGCCACTCTTGTTTTGACGACCAGAAGAGACTGAGAAAGAGAATTGTACCTTCCATTCTTTTCAGAAGCAGGCTTCACGTTTTTAATTGGCTTCATCAAGGTTGAAGTCTCTAACTTCTCTTTCATTGGCAAGACGGTACTCTTCAAAACTGAAGAGCCCCTACTACCCCTTCCCTGTCTACGCAGACCATCTCCAATCTCTTCCTTGTAGGGTATTTTTTTATTTTTTGATGTTAACATGGAGGAACTTGTATTATAAGAATGATTTATGGCACTTTCATCAACTTCATTACTTTCCAAACCTTTCTCCTTCAATTTATTTTCACCATTTTCACCAGCACCAGATTCTTCACTTTCAGATAATCTGGTTGGGGATGAAACATTTTCATGTTTCATTTTACCTGGTTGAATGCCACTGTTGATAGCACCATTGGAAGTATGTAATCCACCAACAGTAGTAGAAGTCATTCTGCTACCAACATCAGAAGGGGACAAACCTTCTAATGATGTATGCACTTCTTCACAACTTAAGACAGGGGATATCACATTTGCTCTTCGAGTGCGAGTAATTTTCTGGGGTCTCTGTCCAACCCATTGGGCCATATGGGATGAAGGTGATCCTACAGGCAAAGGACGCTTGCGATTTACAGTACCACTAACTGAATGAGGCTTGTTCACATTTAAAGGTTTTTCCTCGGTTTCATGTAACTCAGAAGATCGAGAAACAGAAGATGAGTTTCCAGCCGCCACCAAAGCACCTGTTCGTGGAGGCCTTGAAGCTTTTCCTTTTGACAAAGTATGGATACCACCTGTATAATTACTGTCACGGACATTAAACCTAAAAGAAAGCGAGGAAAGAGATTAGTTGTAAAGTTGTAATGTAATTTATAATAGAGATTAAAAGCTGTTTATAACAAACGCATCGTGGATATGAATGACAGATCCATACTTATTTCCTTTAAGCACAACCCGTTCCTTATTTGATCCGTCCACTGAACCCCTTGACACCTTTTCTTGCTCATTATTGGCAGTTGTACATGCATTGGACGTAGGAGGCAATGAACCATCGAGCTTGCTATTACTGCCAGCATATCCTGACCTGTTACAAACAGAATGTTGAAAACAATTTATCCTTTCCTGTTTATTCAGAGTAAATTAACTGAGAAAATAAGAAAAAATCAAAATGTGCCTAAAACCAAGGAAAAGTTAGAACTTAAAATATTTCTCAAAGTGCAAAATCAGACTCAGCAGAATCCCGGTAGATTTACTACTAAAGGAATTTCCCTTTTGAGCTAGTGTCTAACCACGTAGCTTTTTATTGTCTTTCATAACGCATTATAATTCCTGCTTTTATAACATGATTAGAGTGATTTATCTGCTCCGGCTTGAGGATGAGTGTTGAAATAGAAGCTATATCATTTGTATTTATAAGCATTTGCACTACAGGAAGCAGATACCCTCTTAAGTTACAAAAAAATAACACTCACATGCTATACCCTTGAGCAATTATATTCAAAGAATTAAGGGTTCTCTCTCTATATCCTTTTCTCTTTCTAAATGGTCCTTGCCCTGAAAATCAAAAAATCCAATTATTTGTTCCCAAAAAGGATGAACAAAATAGACTGGATGTCATTACCCAAATAATAAAAGCCATCAAATAAATCGTATTGAAAAAAAAAAAAAAAGCAATATCTTATTGAAACCTGTTATCTACTATCATTAATGCTTCATAATAATAACATGTCCATAAGTCAAACCATCTCAAATATACCCATTTTTGTAGCTTTGTGCTCTTCTCCAATAAAAATATTTTATACGAAAGAATTAATAACTGCCTAAACACAAAAATATTCCTAAACTCAAATTGACTTCATAAGTTGATTTGCATGCATAACACAACATATTCATAGATCCAACATGATAAATCGGCTTTGCATACATTAACATTCCATAACTCATTTCTACAGCTACTCATAACACTTCCCAGACCTTAGGTATCATCGCCATTTCTTTACAAAACAGAAATCAGAAATCAAAGCACTTCATAAATTTTGGTTACCTCAAACCTTGAGCTTCAGAACCTTGCAGACCTGACTCATTAGCTAGCCTTAGATGCACAACCTTTTTCAGCTCTCCTTCCCCGTCAATAGATCTGGCAACAACCATACCCATGGAACGTTTTCTTTTCATTTTTCTATCCCATGTTTCTCCACCTGCAGGTAATCTTCGAATCTTCTCTTCAACAATATCACAACCTCTGCTACCATCCTTGACGTTGTCTCTATCCTTTCCAATGGCCAAAGGCTGCCTTGCATTGCTATTACTTAATCCATCAGCCTGGTGTTTTCCAACAAAACATACACCAAGTAAATATGAACGTTGAAGAAAATGTATGATAAGGCAGAAAAATGTGTAGCTAATGGGATTTAGTTAAAAAAGAAACAAAAAGGAACATGGCATAGTCAGTATCCAAGAGATGAAAACCAAAGCAACAATTATTTACCAATGGCTCTTTACAAAAAGTGATGGCCTTCTAAAGATTATATGTGCAATATTTGTATTTCAAGTCAAGTTCCTCCGGATAAAACAAAATTACTGACAGTGAAGGTATGATTAAAATAAGAATATATCAGTTAGTATTTCTAAAAGCATGGAATCTCTTGCTACTTCATTGTAAATTTTCTCCATTTCTGATCCATTACAGCCTTGTTATACATACAAATTTTAATGCTTGCTGTTGGTCAGTCTGTTAGACTCTTCCAGAGACAGGATTCCCTGTACCTTGTATAATCCTTTGCTTGTGTCTTCTTAAATAGTGATTATTGAAAATATGAAAAATATCTAACTGGCCCATCCTCTACCATAACCGTTAAAATTCAACCATGTTAAAATTCAGCCACATGCATCCTTATTAAAATGACTGATAAGGTTGCAGCATTAAATATTCCAGTCTTTCACTCAAGTCAATTGGCATAGTGTAACATCTAATCCTTCAGAGAAACACATTCAAACAAAACATATACATGGTTGTACCAGAATCAAGAGAAGATTATCACCTTTACATACCCTATGCACCATAAAAATTTTATTTTACTGTTTGGTACTATTGGAATTCTATACTGCTAATAAGGTTTACAGTAAAAAATGCAATAATAATGAATTGAATGCCATATAACCAAAATGTTGCTACAGAAAATGCAACGATTAATTAAAAACACTGGCTACAAACCCGTGTCTCAGCTACTGATGTACGGATGCGCTTATTCAAAATGATATTCTTAGGTCTGTCCTCTAGTCTTTGATTCACAGGCTCTGATGGGCTTCGATGAGTCTGACTTCCCATCTTTGAGAAGGGTGATCCACCCAGCCTTTCATTTGGCAACAAATCGTTCCGAAGTTGCTTCTTTAAGCTTACAGCCTCCCAACATTTGTTCAATTTGTCTAATGATTCATCCAACCTTTTTGATCTATATCTGAGAGGAATCTTAAAACTTCAGAACAAAAAAAGGACTACTCGAGTGACAATAAACGAAGAGTCCAGGTCATCACTTTTTAAACAGTTCTGGACAACTTAGACAAAATAAATTCCAAAATGAGAGAAAAAAAAAAACATATATAAAAATGATAGACATTCAGTTATACATGCTACAAATGCAAGCTCTCTGTTACACAATTGATTGAAAATTATATTGAATGTGAAGAAATATTATATTAGTATGACTTGAAGAAAAGAATTAATGGTATTATACAAAGTTCCTCAAACTACCTAGCCCTGACAGAAGCCTCTTGTACACTTGCTTTGAATCGTTTTAGTTCCTCCGTAGCCACTGGAGGAGGAGACTTCAGATTAGCAGTTCCAAAAGCATAATCTTCAAGAGTATTTCCAAAAGATATCCCCAGGACTCGTCTTAACTCACCTGACCTAGTATATTTTTGATCTCCCATGGTTATTGGATCTAACATCAAACATTGAGCAACAGAAGTCAAATCCCCTGCTGATGTGGAATTTCCCCGTGACATATTAGTACCCGAAATAAACATTTTCCCCTCATTACCCTCACGAAACCTTGCAGACCTGTCCAAAGCATTCATCAAATTCCCTCTCTGTCCATTAGTTAAGCTCCCCTTGAAAGCCAATTCCTCGGATTTAGCAGCAGTTAAATCAAACCTAGTATTTCCCGCCATACGTTAGTGCTAACTAAACCAACACGTGTATTGAGTATCTCCAACCATATTTTCTCTTAGCAACTCACATAGCAAAGGATCTCTTGACAGCAAGCCATTAAACCATAAACAAGTATGAGTAATCAGATACTTGAAACGTATCTGCAACAAGTCAATACCATGAACCATAATCAATATACAACTTCATACAATTTCAACCCGCACTCAATATCACTGAGAGCAAGTACACCTCAAAAAAAGTGACCCAATGGTTAATGCCACGCCATACGTACCCGAGATGCACAAAATGGTCGACAACCCTTGCAGAAACTCAAACTACTTCTACTTACAAAACAAACAACGCCACTGTTACCATAAAACGCAAGCGGTTTCAACTTCAAGATACAGTAAAAAAAAAAAATAGATGAAAAGAAACCTCACATTGCCCATGTAATAATGCACAACAACAACGCTAGGCGATTACAGATAAACTAAAGTCACAGCAAACAAAATCAAGCGCGGTTCCTCGGCACACAAACGTCACTGAACAAAACGTCACTGAACAAAACGCACATTGCTGAAAAAAAAAAAAAAGTAAAAACAGCTCGAGGTTTGAAGCAACGAGCTGAAGTTTAAAACAACGAAGCACGAGAAGAAGACAATGAAGTTAGGATAAAAGAACGCGGGAGCAAAAGGTTTCGAAATTCAAATTTGCCTCCCGAAAATAAAGCAAAAATAAAGAGCGAAAAAGACGCGCAACCTAAGAATCCGAATCCGAAAGAAACAGAAACAAAAAACTAGGGTTCGAAGAATGCAAGCAAAATTGACGGCATAAGAGGGAAGCAAAAAAATAATTGAGAGAAGAGAGAATGAATAGAGAGTGGAAAAGCGGCGAGAGAGTACCTGCATTGACCAGGGGATTGCGGAAGAGATCGAATTGTAGAGAGAATAAGAGGTTTGTTTGTATTGGGGGTAAATTGGAGAGTGGTGGAGGAGAGAGAAAGGGTCCCGCAAGATTTATGAAATCAGGGCCCTTTATCCCGTTTCGGAAATATGCTCACCGTCAACTCAATGGTTGACAATCTTCTATCGCCAAAAATTACTTTTATTGGGAAATTATTATTTCTAAGAAAAAATACTATTTCTAAGAAAATAAAAAAATAATATGGTGGTTAATATCCTTGATTAAACGAATATAAGTTTGTTTTTAAAATAAATATAATTTGAGTGAATTTTTATTAATTTGGTGCCTCCTAAAATAATAGGAGATAATCTGATTATTATTATTATAGAGTAATAATACTATTAACTTGTTTTTTTATTAGAAGAACAGATATAAAATACATTAAGGAACAAACTTGTTTAAAATGTTTTGCCTTAAACATTCAATAAATCAAAGTTTTATTCTCAAAAAGGAACAAAGGTTAAAACATGAAAAAAAAAATATGTTATATAAGTAAGTGAACCTCTTAAATTAAAATAAAAAAATAAAAATATAAGCCAAGCTATTGAATAAATTGGAAAAACAAAACAATATTAGGACGAAAAATTATAAAAATATATAAAAAGATTATAGTAAACTCTGTGTTTTATTACTCACTTGTAAATAAACAAATAAAATATAATACTCATATTTCCATGAAATATTAGTATAATGATACTAAGATGAATTAAAGTTGAATAATAAAAAAAAAATAGATAAATTAAATGAATTATAATATATTTTATATTTGTGTTTTTTAAGTATGGTAAAAAAAATAAATATTTTAAAAATATTATAATTTTAATTTCAAAAATAAATAAATACGATATATTAAATTGAAAGTTATCGAGTGGTTTCACCAAGTTAATAGTGAACCAAAATGTCAGAGATGACCTCTGTGTCAACACATGCAGAGATAACTCATATGTGGAAAACGTTATTTTGAATAATATTAATGAAATAAAAACTTATTAAGTCCATTGTTAATTAAATCGACATAATAAGTCCTTGTAATAATTAAATATTAACTCCTCATAAAATTTTATCATTAAACATACTAGTTTTTTATTAGTGATATTAATAAAATTTATCACATGTAGATAAACCAATCAAGTATATTATTGATACTTTCATGAAATATAAAGTTGGGTATTAGTATAGTGACTGTAAGATGAATTAAAGTTGAATAATAAAATGAATGGATAAATTAAACGAATTATAATATATTTTATATTTGTGTTCTTCAACTGTAATAGTAAAAAAATAAATATTTTAAAAAATATTATAATTCTTAATTTAAGAAATGAGTAAATATGATATATCAAATCGAAAATTTTTGAATGATTTCACTAAGTTAGTGGTGGACCAAGAAGTCCACCATTTTGCTACCACTTTGCTATTTTTATCAATGTCAGATATGACTTATGTCAACACATGCAGAAATAACTGGTATGTGGAGAATGTTGTTTTAGATAATAATAATGATGAAATAAAAACTTATTAAGTCAGTTATTAATTAAGTCAACATAATAAGTATTTATAATAATTAAATATTAACTCTTCATAAAAATTTATTATTAAACATACTAGTTTTTTTATTAATGATATTAATAAAATTTATCACTTGTAGATAAATCAATCAAATATAGTACTAATGCTTTGGTGAAATATAAAACTTGGTATTAGTATAAAGTCAGTAAGATGAATTAAAGTTGAATAATAAAATAAAATAGATAAATTAAATGAATTATAATATATTTTATATTTATGTTCTTCAATAGTAAAAAAATTAAATATTTAAGAAAATATTATAATTCTTAGTTTAAGAAATGAGTAAATATGAGATATCAAATCCAAAATTCTTAAGTCCTCCCACCGTCATCCCATTAAACTAATAGTGGACCAAGAAGTTGACCATTTTGCCACCACTATCAAACTCAAAAATAACCTATATCAATAACATAAAAAAAAAAAAACTTATTAAGTTTTTGGTTATTAGAAGAACAAATATAAAATACATTAAGGAACAAACTTGTTTAAAATGTTTTGTCTTAAACATTCAATAAATCAAAGTTTTATTCTCAAAAAGGAACAAAAGGTTAAAACATGAAAAAAAATATGTTATATAAGTAAGTGAATCTCTTAAATTGAAAAATAAATAAAATTTAGCCTAAGCTACTGAATAAACTGAAAAACAAAAGATTATAGTAAACTCTGAGTTTCATTACTCACTTATAAATAAACAAATAAAATATAATACTCATATTTCCATGAAATATGAAACTAGGTATTAGTACAATGATACTAAGATAAATTAAAGTTGAATAATAAAAAGAAATAGATAAATTAAATGAAAATTATAATATATTTTATATTTGTGTTCTTCAAGTATGGTAAAGAAAATAAATATTTTAAAAAATATTATAGTTTTAATTTAAAAATAAATAAATACGATATATTAAATTGACAATTATCGAGTGGTCCCACAAAGTTAATAGAGTGGACCAAGAAGTCGATCATTTTGTTATCTCTATCAAGGTCAGAGATGACCTATGTCAACACATGCAAAGATAACTCATATGTGGAGAACATTATTTTGAATAATAATAATGAAATAAAAACTTATTAAGTGGATTGTTGATTAAATCGAGATAATAATTACTTGTAATAATTAAATATTAACTACTCAAAAAAATTTATATTGAACATGCTAGTTTTTTATTAATGATATTAATAAAATTTATTACATATAGATAAACCAATAAAGTATAGTGTTGATACTTTCATGAAATATAAAGTTGGGTATTAGTATAGTGAATATAAGATGAATTAAAGTTGAATAATAAAATGAATGGATAAATTAAAGGAATTATAATATATTTTATATTTGTGTTCTTAAACTATTATAGTAAAAAAATATTTTAAAAAAATATTATAATTCTTAAATTAAGAAATGAGTAAATACGATATATCAAATCAAAAATTCTTGAGTGGTCCTACCAAGTTAGTGGTGGACCAAAAAGTCGACAATTTTACTACCACTTTGCTATCTTTATCAAAGTCAGATATGACCTATGTCAACACATGCAGAGATAACTCATATGTGAAAAATGTTATTTTAGATAATAATAATTGTTGGAAACTGTTTTGGCTGAAATACAAGAGGGGGGTGAATTGGATTTCAAAACTTTTTGAAACAATTTGATATTTTTCAGTAAAATGCAATTCTATTTCACATACTGGATCTTTATTTGAATTTACTGAATCAGAACAGTTGCATGAAACAGTAAGCAGAATCAAGAGCCAATTCAGAACCCAGTTTAGTAATAATACAATTCAATACTCCAAACAAATATATCAGTATTTTATTTCTTTAAACAGAATTGATTATAGTAAAAGCGGAAGCAGTTCAGTTAAGCACACTGAATTAGTAAGAATTAAGAAACCCAGTAAACTGGTCAACTGCTATTCAGAACCAGTTTCAGTAATTCAAAGTCTTTCTTTTAAA
>Ga0209700_102030_pt1 | contig 41751 bp, 19 predicted proteins | sample SiratroredBW_FD_187528 | JGI IMG/M metagenome (GOLD analysis project Ga0209700, IMG submission 187528) | Root nodule microbial communities of legume samples collected from California, USA - Siratro red BW (SPAdes) (version 2) | ecosystem: Host-associated > Plants > Roots > Nodule | place: USA...
AAAAAAAAAAAAAAAAAGAAGACATCAATCATATTTTTCTAAAAAAAATAGAAAAACGCTAGAAGGAGGGCTTGAACCTCCGACATTGTGGTTAACAGCCACACGCTCTAACCAACTGAGCTATTCCAGCTTATGATTTTTTTAAACTAAAAAAATATTTATTCAAAATATAAAATGTGAAAAAAAGTGGTTAGAGTAACGAAAATGGCAACGACAAAACGGCTCCTTTCAGCTGGTGTTATTCCTAACGTGTATTTCAGTTTGGAGTGAGTCGTCTCTCTCATTTTTTTTCTTTCTTCCATTCCTCTCACCACACTCTCATCACAACACACACACAAAAACAATATATAAAGAACAACATTCTAATCTCATCTCATCAAATCAAATCAAATCACATGCGCCTTTGATCCTTCGCTGTTCCACCCATGGCCGGTGCTCTTTCCCACAGACAATCACAGCACCAACCACCACCCTCCTTCTCGCGCCTCCTCCTCCTTCTCACTCTCCTCCCGCTCACCCTCGCCACCCTCGCTTTCCTCCTCCAATGGCGCGGCGGCGTCACCGACCCCCTCACCCGCTGGTCACCCGATCAGCCCCAGTTCCCCGGCATGTCCTCCGCCGATTCCACTCCCTCTCGCCGCGCCTCCGATTGCGCCAACCCCCTCTCCCAATCTCTCCACCCCTCTTTCCCTTACTTCCGCGACTGGAACTTCGATTACTCTTCCCGCCTCTCGCCCAAGGTCCCCTACCCACTCATAAACCCTTCCTGTTACCCCTACCATCATCATCATCGTTCATTTACGTTGGATTTCTGATTTTTTTTTCCTGTCTTGACTGTTTTCTGTTTTGGAATTCGTTCAGATATGTGTCACCACCAGCACCTCCGCGGGGCTGGAGCAGACGCTGCCGTGGATCTTCTACCACAAGGTCATCGGAGTCTCCAGCTTCCTCCTCTTCGTGGAAGGGAAGGCTGCGTCGCCTAATGTCACTAGGGTTTTAGAGAGCATTCCCGTGAGTTCACTATTTTTTTTTTTTTTATTGTTGTTGCTTTTTTTGATCTTTGATTGGATTTTGAAACGTGTTTTTGTTTTTTGAATCAGGGGGTGAAGGTTGTGTTTAGAACGAGGGAGTTGGAGGAGCAGCAAGCTAAAAGGTATTTTGTTCTGTTTCACTTTGAGACTTTTTTTTTTTGGATTGAAAATGTTTTTCTTTTACTGTTTGAGTGTTGAGTGTTTTTTTTTTTTTTTTTTTTTTTTTTTTCAAACGAACTTTTAGAGCGTGGTTTTTGAATGCTTTGTTTTTCTTAAGTTTACTTCTGTGCTGATGGTCTGTTTTTCTGAGTTTGAAGTTTGAGATGCGATCTGGATCTGGTCTGTGTATATTTTGTTGATACGGATCTTTGGTGAGGTTTATGTTTGAATTATTCGGTAGATTTGTGGTTAGTTTGTTGATGGAGATCTTTGGTGGAGGTTTGAGCTTGAGTTATCTACTAAACCACTGTTTCTTTTGTGGATTGCAATAGTTCTTGTATTTTTTAGAAATTTTATTTTGGCTTACATCTTAATCTAAATGTATGCCTATTTGGGCACATAATCATGGGATTAAGAATATGTATGTTATCAAATGCTTGTCTTGGAAGATCTTGCTGGCATATGAAAAAACTGACGTCACCAAGGTTCTGATCCACATAGAAATTCTTTCCTTGTTTTATCCTTTGTTATGAAAACCAGCATTTGAACAGTTAAATCATGGCTAAAACAGTTAAACTCTTTTGGTCAAACGATTCTTCGACCTTAGATCAAGGCTTGATTGATCAAGTGCTCTATTGCTTTTATTTTTGTTTGTCATAATATTCCCATCCTGGTCATCATGTAATTCTCAGACATGAAACCTTTTTTATGAATTGTCTAGTTTACCCTTCAGTGGGTTTTAGTTGTGAAGAACATCCTAGCACTAGTGGGAGCCAAGTATTCTGAATCTTACTCCCTTTTATATATAATAATGGATAATATATGAATTAGGATATGACTTGCGCATATAAGATGAAGTGCCGAACACCTTATAATGATGGCTTGGTTTAAAATATAAAATTCATTATTGGGGGGTTGTTATTCCAATCACAGCATAAGATATTGAGATCAGTAGTTTCTAATAATCTTCATAAATTTTTTATTTGTATGGAGTTTCTGGATTTTAAAGTTACATGCTAATGTTTAATAAATGATTTGTTCCTTATTTGCATATTTCTATTATCTATTATTTCAGCCGAATATGGAATGAGACTTGGTTGGCAAGCTTCTTCTACAAACCATGTAACTATGAGTTGTTTGTGAAGCAATCTTTGAACATGGAAATGGCTATTGTCATGGCAAGGGTATGGGTTGTGATTTCATTTATTGGATTAATTATTATCATACCTTCAACATTGTTTTTTTTTTTTTTTTTTTTTTTTTTTTTATTTTTTTTTTTTTTTGTTTTTTTTTTTTTTTTTTTTTTTTTTTTTTTATGATCTTAATTTTTTCTGGATGATATTTTTTTTTCTTTAGGATTCTGGAATGGATTGGATCATCCATCTGGACACTGATGAGCTGATGCATCCAGCAGGAACACCAGAGTACTCTTTAAGACAGTTATTAGCAGATGTGCCTGGAAATGTTGATATGGTCATTTTTCCTAATTATGTGAGTGCAGGAATTTTATTTAGATCCTCACTGTACTATCGTTTCATATAGTTGATCGAACTGTATTCTTTTTGCTCTTGTGATATTCATTGATATTTTAACCTTGGTTATGGAATGTTATTTGTTTCAGGAAAGCAGTGTGGAGCGAGATGATATCAAGGAGCCTTTCAGTGAGGTATTTGTTGAAATACCTAAGTTTTAAACCAGTGTAGTTAGTAAACACAGATTTAAATTTAAATATGATACAGTCAACATGATGTGATTCCATCTGCTTGTGACGTGAATTGGAGATTGCATCTTTGTTGGGCATGAGTTACTTAGCGATCACCAGAATCATTTTGGAATTGCATGAATCACGATTTCTGGCTGCATCACATGATTATGGTGTGAGTTCTGGCATGGCACCCTACTCCAAGGGATGGAATGAGCAAATCATGTTGCACTGCATTTCTAACTTGTTTCCCTCGTGACTGTCCTTGAATCTAGGTAGAAAAAAGAAATGAAATAATTGACAACTTAATGAACTCTAAACGACAGTGTTACACACACATATATTATAGTTTTATCTGCAAGTCAGACTGTGTTTCAGCTTGGACTTTGACAGTCATTTTAACTTTGATGTCTAATATCAAATAAAAAAATATTGAATTGATATGATAATTGCTTTTATTATTTACCATTTATTATCTGTTTACGATAACGTCTGTTGTAAAAATAGTAAAATCTATTCATGTTTATCATAACTTCTATTATACTAAAGCAGACATGCATATGCATTCATACTCAAGAGTTCTGTATGTGTTTTACAATGAACCTTTTATGCAATGTTACAGCGCAGAATTGATGTATTTTTAGCCAATGAAGATGGGCTATTTATAATTTTATACTTTATTACAAGAGTCTTTTAACTTCTAATAATGTCTATGGAATAGAAATGAGGCAGAAGCTAACTTGGTAGGATTGAGTGATTCAGAATCCAACTTGTTCATACAGTTTAGGGTCTGTTTGGACAAACTTTCCTTAAAGACTTCTAGAAGATAAAAGGAAATGAGCTTCTCCATAAGTTTAGGTTAACTAATGCTCGAGTTAAAAAATATAAAAATTTAGGGAAGTCATACGAGAGAGCTTCTATTAATTAACTTATGCATAAGCTAATTTCAACAATTGGAGAAATTCATTTAATTGTCTTATTTTTCATTATTCTCTTGTAAAAGTCCTTGTGAAAAAAATTGTCCAAAAGTCATTTGGTAAGTAGTGTCTACATTACACTAATGCAAAGTATACAAACATAAACCCAATCCAACATGCATGCACTTTCGTATCAATTGGTGATATTTGGTTAGTTAAAGATATGTTGTTGAAAAAATTGTGACGTGACTGTTGCAGACTTGCAATTTCTAGCGGTGTTTTTATTTTTTTTAATTAAATAAATAAACAAAAAGCATGTGTTGGGTAAAAAACTATTGTTGCAGTTCCAGATTTTCACAATGTCTGGAGCCTTTTTCCTAATGTTGTTCTTTGTATCAAACTTCTTTATCCTTTTGGAAATCAAGTTTGTTATTGATACATTTAGCTTGCATGTTATCACAGGTTTCAATGTTCAAGAAGAACTACGACCATCTTCCAAAGGATGTATATTTTGGAAATTACAAAGAAGCAACCCGCGGCAATCCAAACTATTTTCTTACTTACGGAAATGGGAAATCAGCTGCCAGGATTCAGGATCATCTCCGCCCTAATGGTGCCCACAGATGGCACAACTATATGAAGACACCAAAGTATGTTGATCCTGCCTGTCTTTAATTTATGAGTGTGTATTATATAAGACATGTGCATACGTATTCAATTTTACTACCAACATGATTTTATTGTTAAGGGTACTTATTACTGAATCTACATTTATTTTGGAGTTTAATAAATGTTTAGTTTACAAGCTGAAAGGTTAATCATAAAAAATTTGAGTCGTGTATCATGTAGAAGTTATCCTATAATTATTTCGAGCTTAGTGTAAACTGTTGATCTCACAGTCTTACCTTCCTAATTTCCCAGCAATACATGCTATTTTGTTCAAGCCTTAGTTGTTTTGGTAGGTCTCATCTCCAATAAATTTCATACAATCAGTGTGTTGAAAGAAGTGTAGAGTGTATTTCCTTGTGAATGTATTGCTGCCTTTTCTTTTTTTTCTATGCCCTTTTCCTGAAGTACTTGATAGCTGCTTATTGCCGTTAATTTCCTTGTGAATCATTTGGAAAAAATGTTTAAAGCCCTAATATTAATACTTAATAATGAAGAATGTATTATTTCTGTGTATATATTTTACACTGATCTGTATGCCAAATCTTTAATCAGTGAGATAAAATTGGAAGAAGCTGCTGTTCTGCACTACACCTACACCAAATTTTCTGATTTGACTTCAAGACGTGATCGGTGTGGCTGCAAGCCTACTAAAGAGGATGTTAAAAGATGCTTCATGTTGGATTTTGATAGATCTGTAAGTTATAGTTGCCGATTACATGCTCTAGTTCAATGTAGTTATAAAATTTACCAGTTTTTTTTAAGGTTAAAAAGTAAATTCTTAGTTGCGATTACACTCTTGAACTCCAAAGATTATCTAATGGGCTTGACAATTTTATGCTTGTCTAAGGCCACACAAAGGTTTGAGTTGAATCCAGAGCACAACTCTTGTTTTGTTGTTATGTGCACGGTTGCGATATTCCCCGCTGATTTTTCTTAGAATCAGAAATAGTTCTTTTGTTGTTCACTAGTTGTATTCTCGAATACCCTTCCCTCATTTCTATTTTTTTCTTGATGGCTTGCCTAATAATGACTTGAGTAGTTGTTTTTTCATTATGTTTTTGTTCTTTACTTCCGAGCTTGTTCGCCTGTGTGCCTTTTAAGGAAGCTTTGTGGTTTTTTTTGGGTGGGCGGTTGCCACTGTATCGATGTGTGTTATATTTTTAATCTGACACAACTCTTCTGTTTAGGCGTTCATAATTGCTTCAACTGCTACTGAGGAAGAAATGCTTCAATGGTAAGTAGTGATATCATAACAATTACATAGTTTTTTTGCTAAGGTATTGTTCTAACTATTATTTAAGGCCGTTCAGGGTATATAAGCAGCTGAACTATTTGTTTTTAAACGTAGGTATCGTGAACGCATTGTCTGGACTGAGAAATCACTTAACATGAAACTTATGAGAAAAGGCATCTTGACTCGTATTTATGCTCCCATGGTAAGTCACATATCTGGGATTTGCTTTCTGGTATCTCTCCAAACAATACATAGTTCATCAACATAGATGTCAGAAATTGTCTTCATTTTTCCACCCATAACTTATCTTTGCAGATTATTATTCAAAGTTTGAGGGAATCTGGTGTGTTTAGCTCTGTGATTGCAAAAGCTGCTCAAACGAAGTTATCAAAAGAGAAATTTTTAAAATCTGTTGACAGTAGCAATTCAACTAGGAATTCCAGATCAGATATATTATCTTCTAGAAAAATTGATGCTGGTGGGTTATCCCAAACAACTGCAAGAAGAATTTTGAATGTTATAGATGAATCACTCCCATCTGCAATCCCACCGTTGTCTCCACCAAGCTACGATCATGCTGACCTTATTACTTAATTTTTTTACTGACTCCTTGCCATGGCCAGAAATTATTTTGAAGATAATGTTTTACGTGAATTGTGAGGAAAAAAACGAAGACAATTATAGAAGCTCTTCTGGCTGTCATGACGGGCATTCCAGTTTTTTTGGATTCATGGGGGTTTTCCCGATCATTACCCAAGCGCTTATGTAAATTTCAGGTATAGATCGTAATCTTAGTGTAGAAATCATACAAAAAAGCAGATTTTGCTAGCATTTTAAATTATTCTTTTTTACATCTAATCTGATATTACTTTCATCCCCTCCTATTTTTAGAGACATTTCAGCAGATTGGCTGCCATTGTAATGGAAAATAGTGGCTGTTTGTAATTTTTTTATACACATTGAGAGAGCCAGTGATATACAGGTTGAGAGTTTTTTCCCCGGTCGGAAGTAGAAATGTTCATGCAATGAAAAATGTTGTTTTACCACTCTTTTCATGCTTTATCATTTTACTAGTTTTCGGAAATGGTTGCATTGTTTGTATTACCCATTTTTCCCCGTCATCATCCATAGGGAAGTGCAAGGGCTTATTGACTTGGTATTGTTTTGGCATCTGTGCAGTGGATGAAAAAGGTAGTTAAAACTTTCAGCGTACTAAAATGTCTATTTTGGTATTTACTTTTGTGGACAGATTAGAACGAAAGGGGGCATTATGTATAGGTTTGATTTACGACTGTTGGGTAGCATGGTGTCTGGTGGCATGCCATAATGTTGAAAAGATGAATAGAATAGGCTCTTTCATTTCCTTTTCACTTTCATTATTTTAGGAAAGAACTACAAGTCCTTCGCCACTTGTCTATAACAATACCATTCAAATCTAATAACATTTCCAATTCAATCTAATAAAGTATAAGTCAATTTTTGCGTAAAGCATTAGTTTGAACCACTCTTATCAATATTAGATAATGGAAAACATCACCATTTCAAAAGTCAATAACCAGTATCGGGGAAAAAGTTATAGGTGATTAAAAAAATGTAGTAATATAATTGTAATATAAAAATAACAAAAGATAATCATATATTTAATAAAAATACGATATCAAAAAATTAAAATAACAATAAGTTTAATTTCAAGACTTAAAATAATAATAAACTATATTGTAAATATCCTAAATTAGTATTTATCTAACTATCTAAATATAATTATCTTCAATATTATTTAATGAGACATTTGCTTTCTTCTCACTCTCTTCAAAGATCTTAAGAATCAAAACTATTAAATTGCAATTCTTCCTCAATCCTAAATTGAATTTTCTCCTTGCCCTTGTCTTTCTGTTAAGTTGAAGGTGTACTTAGACCTTTCCTGGAAGCATCTGTAGATTCAATAACAGTACTTAGACCTTTCTTCATCAATAACATGGGAGTGCATGAACTAGAGAAGATTGTAGTTGAGGTAGGGTGTTTGGTTTATTTTTTGACTATATTTAGGTTTGGGTAGGATTATATGGTTGAATTCTTTGTTTTTTTGCTATTGGGTTGAACTAATATGTGTAACCTGAGCTTAAGTTCCTTAGTTTAGATTGGGTCAATTAGACTGATCGGAGGCTTCTTTCTTGAGCAGACCAAAAGTAAAATAATTAAAATTAAGGAGCTAAATTTGCAGGAAAAAAATTAAGGACTAAAATGACTAATTTTTTATACATCTCTGAGTTGCTATTAAACCCAGATAGAGTGTTGGATAAAATATGCATTAGTAACATTGGTTGTTTTGTTCTGCAGTTTCATGTTGTATAAATACATAATCTGATACATTCTGTACTATTCTTCGGGGTTTCTTTAATATGCTGGGTCTTTTTATTTTTTTTTAAAGCATTTGTGACTTTTTACCAAGAAATATTCATACTAAAACGTAGGAGCCGATAAAAATATGATCGAAAACTGATTCAAAAATTAGAAATTGATGAAAGCTATTTTCTTTTTTTAATTTTGAACCGTTTGATTCAATTTTGAATTAAAAACACGACTATACTCCCGTTAAATCAAACTTTATTCTATTTAAATATAATATTATGCTTATATATAATTAATAATTAGTAAATATAGATAAGTGTGCCTTTTTAAAATACTTTTACAGTTTAATTATATTTTATTTATATTTATTAAAACATGACAAAATTAAAATAAGAATTTTCAACTATAAGATAATGTAGTTTATTTATAAATATAAGATTATATTTTCACCTATTTTTGTCACCCAATAATTAATGATTTATAATAATAAAAATCACAAAAATCAATCCAAAATTGAGAATATTTGTTTATTTGGCCCGATTTAAATTTTATGTTAATTAAAATTAAACCCCATTTAGATTTTATATACATTTTAAATAACATTTCAATAAGAATTTGAATCATAATCGAATTCATTAGATTTTATTTTCGTAGTAGCTTTGTTTTGGTTTATTCATGGCACCAGATTTTGTTTATTAAATCGTGGTTCCCAGGTATTGGATTAAGTGGTCCCAAACCATTATGGAAAGCTAAACTCTATAGTTTTTTGTTGTAAATTTTTCTAAACCCCTCAATGCTTGTCTGTTTCTGAGTTTAGTAATCTTCTTGTCTCGTTAAAGCTAGCAGTGCCTAAGTGCTTTTCTAGATGGATGCAAATGCATGGAAGAAGATAAAGATGATCCGTCAATGTCCTTAAAAGATATATCCTTTTGAAAAAGTAAAAGAAAAAAATGGATTGAATTGGATTTTCAAAGTTTTATAGCCAACAAAACTTTTGAAATAAAATCTATATGAGCTCAGAGAAGTTTTGAAAGAGAAGAATTGGATATTTTTTTCAATAAATAGTTATATGAATTATACAAAAAAAAAAGATTTTTTTACTAGAAATCGTTAAATTTATATGATGGTATTCAATATGTTGCATTTCTTTTTAACAAAATCTCTATTATTGAAAATTAAGGTGTGAACAAGTTACATTTATATATGCTCAACTCAACCTAATTCAGTTACATTTAAATAGATTAAATTGAGCTTTATTTAATGTAATTAACTAGAATTATGTGAAATAATAAGTTAATAAATTTTGAACCCAGTTGAGTTTTATTTAATGTAATTAACTAGAATTATGGGAAATAATAAGTTAATAAATTTTGAACCCGATATGAAACTAGTTACATTGAAAATATATGATAAAAAAATCATTTCTCTAATTATTTTCAAGGGTGTTTGTAAGGTCTGAGTTTTATGAATATATATTTTAAATGAATAAAAATAGAAATTTATAAATAAATAAAAGTTTATTCTTTAAACTTATTTTTTCTAAACTCTCAAGTTTATAGAACAACTAAAATTCTAGTGCTACCAAATTATATAATATAAAATTATAATTAATTATATGATATAATAAAAAATATTATTAAGTGATAATAAAAAATCATTATTATATATATAAAATATAATTAATTGTAATATATATAACTAAATGTAAAATTCGTTTCGTATATAATAATTTAATTGATTATATATATATATATATATATTATCTAATATAATAATAAATTATATTTAAAATAAAAAAATATTATATAAAATTTTATAATAAGAATAATAAATATTATTAAAAATAAAAATAATAATAATTAATAATAATATGAATATAATTATAATTTATTATTTATTATTCAAAAATAATAATATTATTTCAATTTAATATAGATATTAGTTTATAAATTTTAAATGTTATAATCTGTACTTTAAACAATTAATTGATTTATTTTAATAAATTATTTCTATTTTATTGTAAATTAAATTCAATTTAAAAAATAATTACTTTAAATATTATTATTATTATTTTTAATTATCAATTAAATAAAATAAATAAATTATATTTTATTTTTAATTATAAGGATAAATTAGTAATTTTATATTTTTATATATTAAAAAGTATTAAAATATCTATCACACCTATCACATCATTTATAAATTTTCATAAACTTTCTACTCAAATCTTACTATATTTTCCTTAATCTAAATAACTAAACTTTCTACACACTTTTATCTCAAATTATCTTAAATCCACTATCTCAAATTTACTTCCTAATCCAAACAATTTCCTAACGTTTTGTAAAAGAAAAATAGTGTTGATATATGGTTTAAATTTTTACCTCGAGTTCCATTTCTGAAGGTGTCAATGATTTACCTTCAATGAGAAATAATTGTGCCACCCCTGTTCAACCTAGTAGCTTTCTAGATTATATGATCCACTAACTACAAATATATATATATATTCAAATAACTTTTGCAAAGCTTTTCCATTTCATAACATGATATTTTCGATGGGAATAAAGTGTATAGATTGATTTATACATAAAATTAAGCAAATAAAGTTTTATAAGAGGCTAATAATAGCATAAATATTTTCAATTTAAATATGAACATTTTATAAATTAACTAAATTTACGTTTACGAAATACATTGAGTGGATATAATATACTTCCAAAATTAAATTGAATAGATAAGTTTGATTCTTTATAAATTTAAAAACGTAAAACCTCACTCAATTTTTTTAATAAGTAAAATTTTCGAGTAGTTAAATAGAATTTGTATATAAAATTAATTTTGTGTTTAAGATAATATGTGATTAGCTTCAAATGTTTTTTAGAAGAAAACGATACTATATTAAAAAAAATCAAACCAGTGTTGTAAAACTTGGAAAGCAAGTGTTGTAAAGCTTTGAAAAGCAAGTAAATAATAAAACTTTAAAATATTGAAATAAACAAGCAAGTAAATCAATATGTAAAGTAAAGAATAAAAAAAGTAAAAGAATAACATAATTAAATGAAAAGAAATGTGAAATGTAAAAGTAAGGAACCAAGAAGAAACATAAATATAAGAAATTACCAAAGAGAAAACATAATTATGCAAATGAAATTATAAAATCCACTAATAAAGAATACTATTGTCCATTTCTTTATTATTACTTTCTAGTTCTTAGTAAATTTTCACCAACTCTATTTGTAAATGATATCTTACATATACGAATCTATAAACAATTAAATTTTATTTATATACACCATTTTCATAATAATTGTTTCACATTATTTCACAACAACTTCTTCATCAATCAACAATTAAACAACTTATATATATTTTTATAGATAAATCAAATAGTTCTTCATAATATGAAATAATTATGTCTAGAACTCAATAATTTTAATCATGGCATTGTAACAGATTACGTAACCTTTTATGGATTGCAAAGCCTTTCTCTTTAAAATTAATGTTGATTAAAGTACTCTTAACCTGATCCTCAAACACACTTTTTAATAACTTACACAAAAATTCAAGCTCAACAAAGGCAAGATTTTAAAATTAAAAGTCTGAAAACTATCCAAGTTAGGGATTTGAAACTATCCATACGCCTAACTGTCTTCAAAATGTGACTCTCTAAGGCAATTCCTTCCTACGTTCATCATCTAACATTTAAAATATTAGTTAACTTAAAAAGAAAATGTATCTTACCATATTTATTTGTATTATTCCATGCAAATCATTTGTGTTGGAAAATAAAATAACTAATATGTTAAAATAGTAAGAACAGAGATTAAAATAAACACTACAAGGGTTAACAAATAATTATTAAAGGATACATTATTATTGAACTAACAGTCTTAGAAGTGCGTTAAAAAAAAACAATAAAAGTAATATATAAATCTACAATAATTATACACATTATCTTCTTCTCCTAAATTCAAAATAATTTTGTTAAGTGTAATGTCCTCCTCACCAAACAAATGATTAACCAACCTAAATGTACAATTATCAAAACTAACTAGTTTTCTATTAACACCCAACCCACAACACTAACATCAAAACATTGAATGATACTAAATGCTGTCTAATCCTAAAGCTCTTATTTGGCTGCTCCATGTGTTCACCAACTCACAGCAGTAAGGAATTGTAAATTTTTAATGGCTTTTGCAATTGAAGCATCCTTCTGAAAAGGATCCTCTCCAATTGTTATTGTTAGAGTGGAGTCATTGTAAATTTTTTTATTTGTATAACAGGGTCAGTGTCAATCCTATCTTTAAGCCTAATCTGAAAATTATATACAATATATGTGTAATATTTTCACATCTCATACATTTCAATAACAAAAGCAATTTGCAAAATAATTTACCTTAGATTGTCCACCATGCACACAATTTCTATTTCCAACCATATATGTTGAAACTTTCAAATACCTAAACTCAAACTAATTCATGTTAAGAAAAATTTCACAAAAAACCAACCCACCCACCCACCACTCACTAAACCAGAACCAAAAACAAAAGAAATTCAACACACTTTGACAACTAAAAGGCTAAACTAAATCCTAAACCCCTTCACGTGACGAAAAGACTTTCGTCGTTCTCCATCACACATTTAGAACAGAAACCAAATAAAATACACCAAACACATATTATCCATTTACACACATTTGTGCACAAAAAAAACACCATACACAAAAGCCTAGATCCTAAACCATGAAAACGATACCACCATGGCTAGCATTCAAAACCAAAACACATTCAAAATGAAAACACGATCCATCCTTCTTCACATATACTCAAGTAACAAAAAGATACAAACATTAAAATCCTAAACCCCTCACACAAATCATACGTGTACAAAAAATAAAAAATAAAAAATAAACGCACAAAAAAGCTTCCTTTTTCGTAAAAAAACTCATAAAAAACAAACGTTTACTCGAGGATGTACTAAACTCGAACCACCACTGGAACACTGCAGCTAAACCACACTCTTATAAACACCTTGACACCGACGCCCACATGATAACGAAAGCACTGAACGAGAATATTATTAGTGATCGACGACAATGAGAAGTTTGGACGAAACAAGAGGAAGGAGAACTGAGCAATGAAAATTGAGATGTGAAGATATGTTTTGTTCTTTTTTTCTCATTTACCACACTTACTACAGGGTGGCTCCCACACCTTCACACGTTGAATTAAAAAAATATTTTCTTTACACCTCAGTGGTGTTAAATGAAGGCCACATAAAGTTGTAAACATATTATTTCTCAAAGAAAAAAATCTATAATATATACAGAAGTCACAATCTTCTCTTAATATAGATTCTATACCGTGATCACTATTTTGAAATTGTAATCCAAAATACTGATAATTATAATACTTTTTGACAATTGTTTCAAAATAATCATTATTATAGTTTATGTTATTTTAAAAAATATCATACTTTTATTTTAACCATGATTTTCCAAAAATTTTGTTAAAATATAGTTGTTAATTTTAATTATTTACTAGTAAATTAAGGATGGTAAAAAGATATTTAGTATTATTGTACTCTAAACTAAAATAAGATTAGGTGTGATTGCTATTTCTCAGTTTAATTAAACTTGTAGTTATTGAGTAATTTTTTTTATAAAATTATAAAAAATAAAAAAGAGACGAATTGTAGTTAAATTGTCTGATAAGAGAAAATGAAGTAAACTTTGTATAAGTATGATTAAACTTTACTTATAAGAAAACTCGGGCCAAGTTTTATTAGCACGGGCGTAGGCATGCTTTCACTCTAAGACCTTGTATGAAGTAATTTTCTTTATAATTTTTCTTTTTTCCTGTACATTTTATTTTTTGATATATTTAATATGTGTAAAATTATTTTTTTCCTTCAAATAAATTTATTTTATCTCATGGCTTACTTTTCATTTTTTTTTTTATAACATTCGGTATCTTTATTCTTTCAAATTCCATTTGTTTCTATCTTACATTTAAGTTTCTTAAACACCAATCTAAATAAAACACCACAAAAGTAAATAAATAAACTATACAAATAATTATGCATTAAAAAATAATAAATTTAAGATTAATATATAAAATAATAGAAAAATATATAATAATTAAATTTTAACTCATTAAAATAAAATAGCATGAAGATACGAACACATGTGCTAATATTGTAGGTAACTGTTCTTCTTTATCCTATACATGTTGGGTATATTATTATATCTTTTTTCAATATCGATTTGTTAAGCACACCATCAAATTAGATAAATATGCATAATATGTATATTTTATTTATTTATGCTGGAAATAAACAGTACTCTGACCCGTTTAATTTTTTAAAATATTAATAAATAATTCAAATGAAAGAATGTACTCAATATATTCAAAGGATTGAAAGTTATCTTAATAAATACTATTATCTTTCTCTAAAATCCAAGTTTTTAAGTTTTCTCTGTCCTCTTAAATAATTTGTTTTCATCTTATGTTAGATTGAAGATCAAAAGTTTTCATTCAATTATTAGTATAGTGTAGAGTAAGTTTAACAAATTCTAATTTTAATTTGATAAGATTTTTATTTTTGAGGTGTTTAGGATTTTTTTCAAAATCTATGTGAATTGTTGTGCATGTGGTTTTAGTGATATAAGAATGATATTTATTCATTTTATATTCTAAAAATAGTTTAAATTATTGTTTAGAATTATGACCCCAATTGATTCTACCATACATACCTATGATAAATCATAACTCTCTCGAACATAACTCTCACAACTTTTATTGTACTATAACAACTCTTCTCAAAATTTCAAAAGAAATGTTGTAATTTTGAATCTTGTGTAAGTAACTTTTTTCTTAGACAGGTAAGAGAAACTAAACTGATATGCTTAGGTAGATGTTGTGTTTTATATTCAACTTGAGTATTTAGGTTTTGAGAAATAAATGTGTTTCTATTGAACACATTGTGTGTTATTTCAATTGGCATTGATGTTAGAACATGAAATGAGTTAAATTAATTTGATATTTTATTTTGATATGGTTTTATTTTAGTAATAGAGAAATTCTCTTATATTGATAATATGAGTAGCTTGATTTTGAAAAGTAAACAAAAAAGTGGATAGAAGTGTTTGGAAATAAAAATTTTAGTTTGAAAATTGAAAGACAATTTAGAGTACTCATAGTAATTGTAGTTAATAATTTGATAAATAAAAATATTTAAGTTGAATAAATAAGTTGTAAGATAATATATGATAAAAGAAGATATACACTGTGAAATTGAAGTGAAAAATTTTAAAACCCTATAATCTAAAGATATAAAACATGTATAAGTAGTAACTTACAATTTTGATGTATTAATAACGGTTATGAAATAATATTCTAGACTTAATATTTTCAAAAAGAAATACTAGATGAAAATATACAATATAAATCGAGTAATAGAAATTAAAACGACTTAAGATGATATTTTGAAGTATTTAATTTTAAAAACTATTGTTGTGTTTCGAAAGTTTCAATTTTTAAATTTCAAAAAATAAAAAAAAGATAGTTTTGAAAACAATTCTAAAACATAAAAATAAACAGGACCAATTTCCCCCCACTGTCATGTCAAATATAATGTAAAGGATCACACATGAGATAATGCAAAAGAAATAATAACAGTAGCAAACATGATGGATACAAGAATAAACGATTTTGCTTCATGTAAAATTGTCTATGCATACTTTCTCTGCATATACATAATAAACCTATCACCACAGAAGGGACTACTATACTTAAACTATAAACTCCAAAATATATACCATACACCTTTCATACGAATCTATTAAAATATATAATGCTGTCTTGTCTTCTTATAAGCTACCTTATATTACATGTTTCACTAACATAACAAAATTTATATCTTTAGTCACATTCACAAAACTAAGGTCTCGGTCATTGCAGTCTCAGTCTAAGGTCTTTGACACTTAGCCTTTATTTGGTATTCTTTTTACCATGCAGCAGGTGTAGGAGGCACCTCCTTAGGCACATAAATCAAATTCCCCTTACGTCCTCCTCCACCTCTATAGTTTCTTCTTCCCCTATTCACATTATTCTCATTATTTTTACCATTATATGCAGGAGGGGTTTTAGACCATGCATTGTTATCTCTCCTTCTGTAATGGCCATCACTGTTTCTTCCTCTTCCCATTTTGTTTATGTCACCACCACCATAGTGCTCCCTATGATTCCACCCCCAAGAATCATTCTTCCAACCCTGCCATTCAAGTTCTTTTGCAGGATCAGTATGATCCTGTTGTTGTTGCCTAGATTCTACTCCATTGTTTTCATGCAAATTTGTCTCCCAGCCTCCCACAGCAGTGGTTGGAGCAAAAGGCTTTGGCTGTTCCTCTTCATCATCCCCCCAACCAGTACATGGAAGCTTCTGATCATTTAAGTAGAGAGCACCACCAATAATCACAACATCTTGATCATCTCTTGCTACTCCCTTACAAGGGACCCTTAATGCTTCTCTTTCCAAATCCAGAATAAGTTCAGGGTCAACAGTTGCATTCCAATCTACATCATCTATGTAAATGTCTGGATCAGGCAGAGAAATGTTGCAGCGAATGCAGTTGATGTCAGCCCAATACCTCATTTTTGCATTTGCAAATGCCTCCTTGCCAGCAGAGTCATCCCAGTTCACCACATTATCAAACAGATGCATATATTGCTTGGTTTCTACTATCTTTTTCCATGGAACTGAGCCAATTGAAGAACAAAATTTCTTTTCCCAGGCAGGGATGTTTGAATGGTGATTGTCTGTGAACCAAAAAGATTAAGCAAATCAGTTAACAATAAAAGGAAGCTCCTACAATCATGGCCATTACATAACAAAAGTTGTTGCAGGAAAGGCAATAAATAATGTGTAAAATTTCAAGCAAAAGAACAGTGTGTTACCCTGCATGCAGTTTAAGTCAGATATTATACATTCTCAAAAGAAAAAAAAAAGAAAAAAATTGCAATAACCATGCTGCTGCTTCTAACACATTTTAAGGGAATGCAAAAGTTGCAAGGAACCATTGCTTTGAAAGTTTGTTTGATTGAAATGAAATATTCAATTAATAACTAGTAACATTTGCCAGCATCAACAGCTTCATTTCAAAACTTGAGACAACAGACATCTTTATGAAACCAAGGATCAATAACAAGATTTCTTTTTCAATAATTGATTTGTGTAGGCATTGCTTCAAACAGTCAAACATGTCTCCAAAAGATTCTATTAGTATATATACTTCCAATAGTATATATACCTCGACGGTTTCAGTTTAGAACACAACATACTATTAAAAAACAGGAAATTCAGTTATATTTGCAGTACTTGATTTCAATTAAATAATACCATGTATATGCGTTTTAGAAATTGCCAAAATCAAGACGTTTTCAGTTCAGAACATGACAGAAATCATAATTGCTACATTTGTAAAAGAGACTGTCATAGGAATAATTTTCACTAGGCTTCAACAATATCATAATGTGAGGTTTTATCATACAGCACAGCAGTTCGGGTTCAAAGCACAAACAAAAATTATTACATAGCAGAATTTGCTTGAATCCACTACAAAAGGATACTTAGTAACGCATGTTAAATAATTCAATGACATTGGAACCGATCAATCTACTGAGCATGCAAAGCATCAATACCGACAAACTTCGACCCAACAACCTACCTACCAACCAAAGATATGACAACACTTCATAAACTTAGAGGCCCTCCCTTTGATAGTTGAAACTCTTAGTTACTTTCATTAAACCCTCCATCATAACCCTTAACTCCCCCTTCCACACACACACACACACACAAACCAACCTTGAATAATGAAGCTTTAAGCCTAGACAGGGTTTCATAAGGGCACAATCAAATCATTCCTCACTCAAATATGTAAATTAAATACAAGTTTCAAAATAAATTAAATTTGAATAAAACAAACTCCAATACATATCTCTATCTAAGTAAAGCTACTTCCTAGAAACACACCACTAGCACAAAATTAGAACTCCATCACACGGAAAATGAGCAATAATTACTCAAAACCGACCATTTTAAAAAAGGGAACCCCACTTTTCTCAAACCAAAGCCCCAATTATAATCACTCAAAAGAGCGTGATCACAAAACGTGCAACAATTCCACAGCAACCCAATTTTCAAAACGGTCTGAAAAGAAATAAAAAGGAAAAAAAAAAAACCACCAAAAGAGTAATCCATGCAACAAGAATTAACCGCGGGTTCAGAACCCAAACGAAGAAAAAGAAAAGAGTACTAACCCAAGGGAGGCTTTCTGCTGTTGGGAGAGGATCGCCAGTGTACCACTTGATGATGACTCTCACCTTGTTGCTTTCTCCAATTAGCCATTCCCAGACCCAAAAGAGAAGGACCCAGAAGAGGAAATTCGAAAGCTTCGGTCGCAAGCAGCGCAGAGGCACAATATAAAAGAAAATTTGCAAACTTCGGCAAAAGGGTGAAGCAGGCACGGATTTCACGAATTACCTCAGCAGAGAGAGAAAGAGAGAGAAAAGAGAGTGTTACGCGTATCTATACGTGTGTGTATATAGATACAGCACCACATGTGCCGAAGAAAGAAAAGCAAGAAAGAAAAGGGTGATTGAAGAAGAAGAACATGAAATTAAGGATGTTTATAGAAGAAGCATGAAGATGAAAACATGAATGAAAGAATGAATGAATGTGTAATTTTTAATGGACCCCAGACCGAGGAAACGCTCTGAGGTTTCTTGTCACGCCTTAGATGCAATTGTTTTGAAGTGAGACCCTATCACATTCGCTTCGCTATTTATAGCACATGGTTTTCTTTCTCCTTTGCTTTGTTTCAGTTTCATGAATCATGTCATAATTTTTCTTATTTTATTTATCTCCTTATTTGCTTTATCACTTTCTATCTAATATATATCAATAATTATCTGATTAATCTATTATTAATTATATTTTCACAACTTCCTCTTCTTTTTTCTCTCCCTTTCATCAAAGATGGAAATAACAAATCCCTACAAAATCTCAACAATATAAAAATTATAATATTTTTCCGCTTTTTATATATAATCTTTTTCATTTAAGATATACGATTGGATTTTGCATGTACATATTAAATTATATTACAGACTTATTTTTTCTTTTTTACTTTATTTAACTGTTTTTGGATTTCAATATTTTCGGGATAAGATATGACTATATAACTACTATGTTATCCTAGTTAGTTTATTTGTAATATATAGTGTTATGATTCTTTTAATCTAAAATAAAAAGATTGTATTTATTTGACTTTTTTCTATTTTTAGTTTTGATTGCCTCATTAAATACAGAAAAGCCACCTACCTTAACAATAATAATTTATTATGCGGCAAAATTAATATTTATTTTTTACACCGCTTGGGTCCACAGTTAATTCCTTTCCAAATTCTTTTATTCAACGTTGATTTCCAGCATAATAGTGTTTTTTTTTTTTTTTTTATTTTTTTTTTTTTTTTTTTTTTTTCATTTTCTTATTTGTGTCTTACACGCTTAGCTCATCATCCATAATTTGGATTCTCTAAGGTGAGTAAATGCATGAAAAAATAAAATAAAGTTTCATATTTTGACAAATTCATAACGAAAACTTATAATTATTATAAAAAATATAATTATAAATCTATATGATGTAACAATTTAAATTTTAAATCATACGTTAACAATTGAAATATAATATATATTTATAATTTTTATCTATACTGCCGAAAAAACAGCCACTATCTTGTCGGTATATTTGTATTTTTTTTTATCATATTATTGAATTTTAACAAGTAAAAGTTTAATATTTATATTAATTTTAGTTATATGTAAAATATATGCATTATTATTTTTTAGTATATCTGTAACAATAAATAATTTAATATCAATATATAATAGAATATCTAATTTAGTATATTGCATATTTATAATATGGGTATGTGTTTCTATTATATTAAAATATTATATTTGAAAAATATAAAAAATAAATAATTATGTAAAGATAGAAGTTGAGAAGTTATATAGTTATTCTTGAGACAATGAATTATATACTATTGAGTTAGTTGTAAAGTTAAGTGGCATAATGATTACTTTTGAGTTTGATTATAAGTTTTATTAAATAATAAAATTATTTTAATCAAATAAAGAGTAAAACATTGTAAAAATGATACCAAAAATTGTTAAAACAAATAATACACTTTATATAATGGAAAAGAAGTATTCTCTGACTTCATATGTTTTAAGAAAAAAGATATTAACAATGGTAATTATATAATATTGTGGGTAATTACATAAAAAAAATACAGGTGATTTATAGTGTATTATATGATTAAAGTGGATCTCGAGTTACTTTTTAGTATTTGAAAATATTATTTTCATTTTCTTACTTTAAAATATAATTAAAAATAAAATAAGAATATAAATATGAAATGTGTAAAATCAAGAAAATCCTCTTCATTATTATAATTATATATATATATATATATATATATATATATATTATATATAATTGAATATATAATGAGATAATATGTATTTTAATCTATAACAATATCGAATTATATATATTTGATGTTAGTTGGCAAGTAAATGTTAAATAAATTATGTGTGTACATAGTTATTTCTTACGTTTTTTTTTAATTTTTTTATCAATAAAAAATATTCAATAAAAATGAGATAATTATGTATAAAATAGTACATAATAACACAAAATGTCTTAAAAAAATAATATAACCAAAACCACAATAAAACTGTAGACCTTTTCCTCTCGAATTAACCAACACCAAAATCTATAAAAGATGTCTTGTTCCACTCTAGAACCAAGATGAAAAACAATCTTTCTAATCAACGTGAGTTTTGATTTATGATTTTAAAACACCGTTAATAGTAAAATTGGAAAAGTAGGTGAAGTCTCCTTTTATACGGTGTTATTTATATAGTGTTATATATACAATAATATAAAAAATAGAATAGTTTTGACTATGAAAAATAAAAGTTATAAAAATAAATATACTGCTTTAAATTTTATTTGGATGGTAAGAATAAGAAAAAGATACACATGACTTTTACAAGTCAGCCACTAGACGACAAATTTTAATTTAGTACATAATTGATATCTCAAATAAACTTTTAAGTTTGTAATGTTGAAAAACTATTTTTATGGTAGCAATAAATACGATATTATAAATATTATTCTAGTACTTTGTGGTTTGGACAAAACTATTAGTTTTTTATGTAACTTAATAAGTTTTTTTTTTCATTAGAATTTGTTTCAATATTTATAATCCTAAATTCAAATAAAAGAACTATTCATATCAACTAAAAGATAGTAAATGATTTCAAGTATTCAAGTTTTGAAATCATTCACTCACTCAATTGAAAGGTTCACTCAAATTTGTAAGTGAAATAATAAACTAAATCAAATTAGTGTCATGCCTTAAAGGAAGAAGATTTGATAGGAACATTAGGTATTAGGTAAGTTATCATATATACGTCTAGATTATTTTATTTACCAAGACTACTCCTTTATGATTATTTTATCGGGTTTGTGGATGTTAAATTTTTCAGTTTTTATTTATTATTTAAATAAGTTTATTTGTTTCATTTATTTAAGTGAAAATGGGTTAAGGTGATCTATGAAATATTTAATATTAAAAATACGATAACATACATATTATTTTTTTTTTGATTTTTTTATAAACTCCTTTTTCATTTGAATAACGTGGTTTTTACAAGTATATTATTAAGTTTTTAACATTAAAAGTCTTTGTATCCAAGTAGTTTTGTTTTCCTTATTTTCTTATTATGTTTTATTTTAATTTATACTTCTCACATATTCTTATAAGTTTAAAAGAATTAAAAAAATTATTCCACTGCTTATTGTTATGTTATTAAGGTGTTATTTTGATATTATATCACACAGTTGATAGAAATTGTACATTATACACTTAGTCATTAGCATTTCTTGTGATTTAAACCTCAATGTTAAATTACAAAGCAATGAGATTAACAAATGAGTGTATTTGATTTTGGATTGGCTTATATATATATATATATATATATATATATGTCATATGATAATTTAAAAATAACAAATCCATGAATATAACTCATTGTGAACCTCATATATTTTTGTATAGAAAATTAAATGGTCAGTTTGCATAATATGTGTTAATATAAAATGATTGACATTATCCTAAATAAAAAGAGTTAAGAGAGAACATGAATGTTGATTCCTAAATAAAAGATAAAAAGTTTAAGATTAGATATAACATTTATTAAAATAAATGAGGAAAGAGGTACAAAGAGTTAAGAAAAAAAAAAGTACAAGTATATATATATATATAAAGTAATTGTGTTAACAACACAAGTAACTAACACTCCCTCAATTTGAAAGACATACGTGTCAAGCATTGCAAGCTTAGATCAAAGAAAAAAGAATGGTCCAGAAAAAGATTTGGAAGAACATTTATCTGTACTGGATCTCATACAACCTAGTTCAATACATTTAGTTCTTTCATTAAATAATAATCATGTTGTTGTTATATTGATTCTATGCTGGAAGAGAGCATCACTTAATCTGATAACATCATTATCTACAAATTCAAGCTTACTCTTGGAAGGGAGGGACATGGTCATGGATCAACCAATCATCATAATTTTTGCTGTTGAGTGGAATAAAAACAATGTTGATTCTAGAGCTCTCATTAATTGACATATAGTATAGACTGAACATCTGTAGAATTAACCATGCCAAGAAGAATGAAAAATCAGATATTTACATGAAAAAAAAAAGTGATACCCTATTAAATGTGAAAAGGGTAAAAAAAAGAGAGAAGAGATTCAAATAGTTAAAAAAAAATAAAAACAAAGTAAAAATATTTATACTAGAAAAGAAACTAACAAGCAAACTAATTTTATACACCAATTCTAACAATAGTGTTCATGTTAAATACACCATCAAAATTTGCATCAACTTCAACCAGATTCACGAAGTTGTGAATTGGATAGCTTTTGAATATTAGCACCCAATAGTGAATACATGCTTCTATGATAGACTTGAATTATGTGCTTATTCTTTACTAAGTAGAAATAAATATTTATTTTGAGATTTTTTTTTCTTTTTGGCCTTTAAACTCTTCTCTAGAAATCTATTTCATTTATAAGTTTTAGTTTTCACCTTTTAAACTGTAGTTCTAGTTTTAGTTTTAGAGAGGAAATAAATTTCTAGGTAGTTAGCTAAGGTGATAATCATCCTATAAATGCATTCAATAAACAATACCAATACAATATTTTTTATATATTCTCTTTCATCCAATATTTTTATATATTCTCTTTCATCCTTAAAAATATTTAATTTAATATATGGTATGAAAGTCCTGTGAGGCTTTAATATGATTTTTTTTAGCCAACATGCCTTTTGGTTTGAATATGTTATCATATAATCTATTGCAGAATCATAATAATCATTCGAACTTACATAATATAATTATTAATATTTTTATTATGATTACTATTATAATTATGATTTTTATGATTAATAATAATATTAACATTAATAATAATATTGATAATATAATATTAACAATAAAAACAATATTATTAATATTAATACTAATAATATTTTCATTAATAATAATAATATTAATAATAATAATAATCATAATCATTATAAGTTCTGTAGATAAACTAGCATTATCTACAAATTACCTACGAAACAAAAATCTAAAAATAATTTGTACGTAAATAATTTACTTACGAAAGTTGAAACTATGGGTAATTGAAGTCGTGAGTAATACTCACAAACTCTAATCCATAGATAATAACAATATCGATAATAATAATAATAATAATATTATTATTATTAACAATAATACTAATAATAATAATGTTAATAATAATTTTATATTAATAATAATATTAATATTGATAATAATAATATTAGTAATAATAATAATATCATTACATTAGTATTTTTATTAATAATAATACAATATTAATAAAATACTAATAATAATATGAATAACAATAATGTAAATATTTGTATTACATATGAATTAAATATGTATGTAATATTCTAGACGTTAATTCATATGTAAAAAGTCGTATGTAATTTGTATGTAATGTTGATTTTATATATGGATGTAAATCTGTAAAATTTTGTATATAATATGAATTTTATATAAGGATTTTATCCATGTATGTTTCATATATAATTTGTGATTTTTTTAGTGTTACAAAACACTCTCAAACAAAGAATATGGAAGTAGATATAAAGAGGAATGAACAAGAAATTTAAAGAAGACATTACAAAAATAAATAATTCTTCTAATCTTCTTGTAAATAAAATATAGATATAATAATTTCATTTTTAGAATAGAAATAAAAGACAAGCAGATTGGTTATAAGGATGTTACAGAAGAAACAAGGGTTTTTGTTGATAACTTAGGAAAGAAACTAAATAAGATTTAGAGTCTTAATCTTTTAGTAAGGATCTTGTTTAGAAGAATTAAAATAATAACCAAACATGTTCTTTATCTTTCAACTTCGATGAGCATGGGTATATAAGTACATAAATATTATTTTACTATAACACAACTTACAAGAATGGAACAAATGAGTGGTGAGTTTCTCTCCTTTTTGTGAGTTCAAGAGGTAACTCCTCAATCTTAGAATCTTATCTTAAGTTTTCTAAATTCAAGTTGTGATTGTCCTTTGCACTTATTTTTCTTTAGAAAATGATATTTTCTTCATCTTCTCTTACATCTTTGTAATTCATTTTTGTTCTTTAATTCTAAAAAAATCAAACATTTACATTTGTATAATCAGCTAGTTAAACTTATGTCTAGTGGCAAGATTTTAAGGACTTATGTGTGATTGTTTTCAATTCTGAATTATATCTTGTATTTTCCATAATATTATTCATCTTTCTCTTCAATTGATTTGTCTTTAAGTTCTTAAATTCATACTCCAATTCATTGAGTATCTAACAAGCAACTAGACTAGATCTTCTAACAAGCAAATAGTACTAACAACATATCACAAATTTATACTAGTTAACCTAAAATCGTGGGATACATCAAGTTTTCCCTTTACATAAATTGTTAAGAGGTTCTATTAATCAATTTAATCATCACAAACAAGTACACAAACCACTCCTGATTTATCAAGAGTACACAAAAAACTTCTATTTATAATAAGTACACAAACCATTCTTAGTTATCGTGTCTTAATTTTTTCCTAAGATTAAGACTTCAAAATTAGAAAGTAAGAACTCTCAAAGAAAGTGCAAAAAGCTCACTTGGTTAAATTATTATGTGAAAGAATATAAAGATTATGACTCACTTACAAAGAAAACTTAAACAAACTTATGAATTCTAGAATATGTAAGTAATTGAGAGATTTTTCATCTTCACTTAATTTTCTTTATAGAGGGTCTTCAATATGAACGTTGATTCAATATTTTCTTATTTTTATTCTTCCTTTGATAAAATATGATCAACTCCTTAAATCAAATATGACCAAATCCCTAAATCATATTTTGTATGATTGACTAAAAGGTCTAACAAAGGAAAACATGGATGTAATCACAAGATGTGGTGGAACTCTATAACTACTATCCCTTGAAGTTTCTAATTTACCACACTTCAAAGGTTAAAATGTAAACAAAAAGAAATGAAACTTTTAAGAGAAACTTTTTAAGTAATAATTATTCTCATAATTCATGAAAAGATAGAAAACATGGGAAAAAGTATTGTAAAAGTAAAAATGATTATGTATTGTATCAATTTAGAGTTTAGGTAAGTAAAAATTAAAATATTCAGATGATAGATATATTATATTATTTAATCAATTCTCATTTCAACTTATAACTGATATAATATATATCAATTTTTTTTATTTTTTTAAATGTTTTTTTATATTAATTACGTTTATAACCGATATATTATTAATATATTTAATATTAGTTGAAAAACTAAAGATCATGATTTTTCTATATAATATTGGTTGCATAACCAATATAAAAACCTTCCAAAGTCAATATAAAATTATATTCAATGAAAAAAGTTAAAAAAAAAACTAAAAATAAGAAACATTAGAATACTTACATTCAAAAATCAGAAATAATATTCTATTCATCAGAAAGAACAAATAGCTTTGAGTTAGAATGAACACTAAAAACATGTTATGCAGAGTGTATAAAGAATCGCTTTCCTATAATAGGTGATCTTCATCTAAAAAATCTGATCAATGTATGGTGACGAAAGTAAATATTTCATTCTCATGTAAAGATTTATAAAATTTTAAAAGTTATAAATTTATATTTATATATATATATATATATATATATATATATTAATGTAAAAAAATGTTATGACACCACACCTCTGTTTCCGCTAATAATAATAATAAAATAATGATAGAAATACAAAGTAATGAAATAAAACAGATTAAATTAAATAATCAGAAAATTGATTTGTACCTATATTTACTATCCAATCAAAGAATTTACTTTTATTCTATGTATATTTTCAATTCAACAAACTTTATGTTTACTCTATTTCTTGTTTATCTTTTTTTTCTCTGCTTTACACTTTTCTTTCCTCAATATAACAAATGCCATATGAAAAAAAGACCAAAAAAAGAAATCACACGTGCACATAAGAAGAATTCTTGTAGTTTTCAAAATTCTTTCTTATGTGCGAATCTAAAAAAAAATACTATAAATGAAAAGAAAAAAAGACACGTTAGCGTTTAAATACCTCCGCAATTCAAAATTGAAAGAACAAAACCCAACGGCTGACTGCAAAACCCAAGAAGCCAAGAACCAACACCATGGATTCGTCTTCAGACAGATTCCTGCTCGGTTTCATGGAGGCCATCATCGTCGGCGTGCAGCACCATAACGCCACCGTCCGCGGCGGCTCCTTCGTCGTCCTCCTCCGTGAGCCCTGCAACACCCACGACGCCAACGCCATCCAAGGCCAACCCATCGGCTACATTGAACGCGCCATCGCCGCCGTCCTCTCCCCTCTCATCGACAACGACATCATCAACGTCAAATCCACGTCTTCGCCCGCCTCGAAGACTTTGCCGCCGTCAAAGACGCCATCTCCCGTTCCCCCCGCAGGCTCATCACTGAGTCCGAAGCCGTCTTCACCCTCTCTGAATCCGCCGCCGTTAAGGCCACCAAGGCGCAGAAGAAGTCCATGACCGTCGACGCCATTTTCGACCTCGTCAACAGCAACCTCGCCAACAAGAACCGCGCCATCGATATCTTGGAGCCTCCCAGGAGCATCATCAGAACCGAGCATCTCCCTCACCAGAAGGAGGGTCTCGCGTGGCTCGTTCGCAAAGGAAAAGCCGATGAATTGCCGCCCTTTTGGGAAGAAAATGATGGCATGTTCGTAAATATCTTAACCGATTATCAAACCGATATAAGGCCCGACCCTTTGCGAGGTGGCATCTTCGCCAATGGGATGGGGTTAGGAAAGACCTTAACTTTGTTTTCTCTGATTGCTTTTGATAAAAGGAGCCAAATGGGTGTCTCTAAGAAATGGAGAACGGACAGAAAGTCGGTTTCTTTAGAGAATCGATGCCGGAATGAAGGTGAGTACTCCCTTGGAACCGGAGTGAAAACAAAAGCAACGTTGGTGGTGTGTACTCCTTCTGTTATGTCGGCATGGATAACGCAGTTGGAGGATCACACTGTGCCTGGTGCACTCAAGACTTACTTGTATTACGGGGGAAAAAGGACAGAGGATACTGAGAAGCTTAAGAAGTATGATTTGGTGTTGACTACTTACACTACTTTGTCTAATGAATCGATGGGGATGCCGGCAAAGGTAACGGAGTGGCGGAGAATTATATTGGACGAAGCACACACCATCAAGAATTTCACCGCCAAACAGAGTCAGGCGGTTTGCAAGTTGAAAGGTAAGTACAGATGGGCAGTAACAGGGACACCGATTCAAAGTGGCTGCATTGATTTGTTTTCTTTCATGGTCTTTTTGCGGTTTGATCCGTTTTCTGTTCTGCTGGCAAGCCTCAGGACTTCAAGTGTAAGGGCTTCGCCGACCGACGTACTTGCTCTGGAATATGGCGGCTCCAGCTAAGTTGACGATATTTCTTTATTGCGATTTATCTTGAACGAAGATCAAATGGATCTTTGAAACCAAGTCAATAGTCATAAAATAAATTTATCCCGATGATAAATTTTTATAGCGATAAAATAAATTTATTGCCATAAATTGAATTTCTCGCGATAAAATATCTTATTGCAATACAATTAATTTATCGTGATAAAATGAATTCATCGTGATACAATTAATTTATCGCGATAAAATGAATTCATCGCGATACAATTAATTTATCGTCATCAAATGAATTCATCGCGATACAATTAATTTATCGCAATAAAATGAATTCATCGCGATATAATAAATTTATCGCGATACAATTTTTTCCAATACAATCCTTTTCTCGTGATTAAATGAATTTCTCACAATACAATCAAATTTTCGCGATACAACGAAGTTCACGATACAATGAATTTCTTGCAGGATAATGAATTTATCGCGATACCATGAATTTCTCGGGATAAAATGCATTTCTCGCGACACAATGAAGTTATCGCGACACAATGAAGTTATCGCGATACAATGAAGTTCTCGCGAAACAACGAATTTCTCGAGATACAATGAATTTCTTGCAATACAATGAATTTCTCACGATACAATGAATTTATAACAATACAATTAATTTATCACGATACAATAAATTTCTCGCGATACAATAAATTTATGGTGATACATTGAATTTATCGCGATATAATGAACTTATCGCGATACAATGAATTTATCGCAATACAATGAATTTATCGCGATACAAGGAATTTCTCGTGATCAATGAATTTCTCGCGATACAATAAATTTATCGCAATACAATGAATTTGTTGCGATATAATGAATTTATCACTATACAATCAATTTATGGCGATACATTGTATTTCTCGCAATACAATAAATTTCTGGTGATATAATAAATTTGTATCGATACAATGAATTTATCGTGATACAATTAATTTATCGCGATACAATTAATTTGTTGCGATACAATGAATTTATCGCGATACAATGAATTTATCGCGATACAATGAATTTCTCGCGATTCAATAAATTTCTCGCGATCAATAAATTTCTTGCGATACAATAAATTTATCGCGATACAATGAATTTGTCGCGATACAATAAATTTCTAGCGATACAACAAATTTATAGCGATACAAAACCCTAAACCCTAAACAATGAATTATTGCGATACAATGAATTTATGCTATACAATGAATTTATCGCGATACAATAAATTTCTCGCGATACAATAAATTTATCGCGATACATTCGATTCCTCGCGATACAATAAATTTCTAGCGATACAATGAATTTATCGCAATACAATTAATTTATCGCGATGCAATGAAGTTCTCGCGATACAATGAAGTTCTCGCGATACATTCAATTTCTCGCGATATAATGGATTTATCGCGATACAATTAATTTCTCGCGATACAATAAATTTCTCGTGATACAATAAATTTCTCGTGATACAGTAAATTTTTTGTGATATAATGAATTTCTTGTGATACAGTGAATTTCTTGCGATACAATGAATTTCTCGGGAAACAATGGATTTCTCGCGATACAATGAATTTCTCATGATACAATGAATTTCTCGCGGTACAATCATATTATCATATCATGAAAAGAACCTATCTATCAAATGTCTGTCTATCTGTTTGTCTATGTGTCTATCTATTTGTTAGTTTATCTTTGTGTTTATCTGTCTATCTATCTATTTGTCTATGTGTCTATCTATTTGTTAGTTTATCTTTGTGTTTATCTGTCTGTCTATCTTTTTTGTCTGTCTTTCTGTCTTTCTCTATGTCTATATTTTTATTTGTCTTTCTGTTTGTTTATCTGTCTTTCTATCTGTTTGTCTATATGTCTATCTTTCTGTCTATTTATTTATCTGTCTACTTATGCACCTGTCTTTCTGTCTGTCTATTTATCTATATGTCTTTCTGTTTGTCTATTTATCTATATGTCTTTCTATCTATTTGTCTGTCTATCTGTCTATCTATTTGTCTATCTATCTGTCTATTTATCTATCTGTCTGTCTATCTGTCCGTTTATATGTCTATCTGTGTTTTTCTATCTGTCTGTTTATTTATCTATCTGTTTATATATCTGTCTATCTATCTATTTGTCTATCTGTCTATCTAACTGCCTATCTGTCTACCTATCTGTCTACCTATCTGTCTATCTATCTATCTATCTATTTGTCTATTTGTCTATCTATCTATCTATATATTTGTCTTTCTATCACCATCTCTTAGATACTTTAAGTTAAGTTCAACAGGAGAAAATCTAGTCAATTACATAATCTTATAAATATAACTTGAGTATTTTATTTGACAACAATCTCACCATTAAAACACCTCAAATATGAGCATTAAAGCACCACCCCACTTAGTACTTTATAAGTTAGTCAAAGTGGTAATCCCCAACACATCAAAATTCAATAAATGTTAGCTTAAATGACATAATAACTTAGGGATAGTATAGTATGTACTGTACAATCGTATTAGCATTCTAAATAAAAGTGTTTTGCTTGGGTTTAAGTAAGAAAAAGGGTTGAATTAATTGTAGAAAAGGTGAAATAAGTACAAGAATGTGATTGATTGTAGGTTTAGGGAAGGAAGGAAGAAGAAAGGTAGATGAACGGTGATTTGGATATGTTATTAATGAATGAGAGAGGGTCCCATTGAACAATTTTAGTCATGCTTGTGTTTAGGATACAATCATCAAAGAGAGAGACAAAGAAAGAAACAAGGCATATTGCATCTTTCAGTTCTTATTCCTTTCTTAGATTCTTGCCAGACCCATGCAATGCAAATGCACTGGATTCATTGTGTTTCCTTATTCAACTCAAGTACATCAACCTGTCATGGCCCTACTTTATGTCAAAGTCTTACCTACGTATTTAGATTTTAGTCAAATTAATTAGCAACCGTTAATTATATATATATTAGGGAACTTAATTGACAAATATTTTATCTCTCTAGTATATTTTCTATTTTCCTAAAATCGTCTTTATTCTTGTAATGATAAATTTTACTATTGAAGTCTTAAGAGTATATAGATTAAGTCCCGTGAATTACCTAAAGTAAATTGGATATCAAATATTTACCATAATTTAGTTTTAAAGTTATTTGTCAACTTTTTTTTTTTTTCTGAAAAAAATTATTTTTTAATAGTGGTTGGTTACTATTTTCGCCAAAGATAATCTACTTAGGTATAGTTATTATAGTTTAGGTTTTTCTAGAGTATAATTAATAAGATTTAAAAAAAATATATATATATTATTAACAAAATTGCCAATTCTTATAATAAATTTACGAAGGAAAAATTTTAAAAAAATATTTATAATGTTAGATCTTAAAAAATTAATATTTCACTACAAGAAAAAGGTAAAAAACTATGTTTCGTCCGTGATTAAGTTATGTATTTATTTTTCAGCAAAATAAACCATCATATGAAACAAAGTGTACAGTAATACAAGATACATAAGCCTAAAAAACTTTGGAACCAAGCTACGAAATAAAATACTAAGAACATATGGTCTATAATTAAGGATTATGCCCACTTCTTTCATTTTTCTATCAGTCTACTTGCATCTATCTGCAATTGGTGGCTCATACAAGATAACTATCTATTGCTTCTTTTTCTACCAATAGATGTGCAAAACATAAAACATACCAATCCTCTAATCCAAGACTCTATGGAAAGACAAAAGGATCCAATGACCACATCTAATGTACGTGTTTACACAAACAGTCAACATCGAAAGGTTTGATCATTGTTCACATTGCTATACGCACAAATCTAAGTTTTATATTAAATAAAAATAATAAAATTAAATAATATATAAAAAATCTATAAATCTATTATCTTAAAAGTTTTGAATTGAAAATAATATTAATTAAAGAACAAACACAAATATCTAAGTTTTTTTGACACGAAAATAGATTTTCTTCTGCAATGTTTGTTTGTAATAAAATGTTTTCAACCATCAAGGGTCAATTAATGAGTCTGGAGATAGGCTCAAAAAGCACTCAATTCAATGCAATAAAATGGATTGGCTTTAACACACTACCCTCATACAGTCTACAATTAATTTCTTAGACTAGCCACAAAAATTTTGTTCTCGCTTCTTAATTTAATGAACATTACTCCTTATAACTTTGTAACATTTTAATCAATTTTAATCAATAATAAGAAAGCATATATATTAAAAGAATTAATTGCTAGTAGTCATCTTAACTATGACCAGGGTTTTCCAATACTCAAAAAAGTAACGCCAATTATTTTCTCTATTTGTGTTCGTTTCTTTATTTATTTTTATTCACCTTTATTTAATTTAAATTGAAAAATACAAAAAGACCATTATATATATATATATACTATTATTATTATTACTACATAGATGCTAGTTTTTGTGCAACCATGTGGTAACGAAGTTACCAATATTTTGCCCCACTACACCAAATCTAGTAAGGTTAAATAAATGCTCTTATTACGTTTTATCATATTAATTTTTTAGATCTTGGGATGATACTTATTAGATTTCGAAGATTCCGAAGATATTCATTAATTATTGATTATACAAAATTCCTTTATTCTGTTTTTAATTACCGTTTCACTCTACATAAAATTTGAGTGAATATATGGAATTTACAAAGTTGAAGTTTCTTTATATACGGGAAAATTAGATTAAACTCTTAACAAATAGAAATTTCTTTTTAAAAAAATATAAGCACGGTAAGAAATGAGATTTTAATAGAGATATATTTTAAATAGATAAAAAAAAATAAAAACTTTATAAATTCTTTATAAATATTTATTATTTATTTTATCATAAATTTTATCTCTATAAACTTTAGCTTCTCTTAATTTTCTCTAAAATACAATAATATGAATATTGTTACACTGTGAGATTATATTCTATATGAGGTAGTATGATAGAACTAATTAATTTATTGATTAAGATAAGTGGTTATAATAGTGTGCTTAGATGAGAAATTTTAAAAATGTTATTTACTTTTATGGAGAATTTAAAATACTTTTCAACAAATTATGTTAGGTAATGAATCATAAAAGAAATAAAACTTAAGAATTTTATGAGAGTAATTTAAAAGTACATAATTTTAAATTTTACTCAAAAAGGTAAGAATTAAAATTCTTTATATTTTCAAACTTATGTATCTCCTTTTATATTTTCTACAACTTAATTTTATTTTGGGAGTTGTTGACCTGAATAAGATTGAAATATTATTTGCATAACTACTTTACTACTTTTCGGTTGATGTTAACTATATTATACGGCCATCCGAAAGTGTGGCTGACAACATTCGTTCTTTAAAACTTTTAGTAGTCTAAAGACCACAAGAGCTTAGAAGAATAGTGTATTATATGACTACCTGAAAGTGTCGCCAACAACATCTACTCCTGAAGACTCTTAGTAGTCCAAAGACTACGAGTTTGAGAGGCTAGTGTACTATACGATCGCTAGAGAGTATGACCGACAACGTTCACTCATAAAGCTCTTTGTAGTTTAACAAACTACTCGAGCTTGGAGGATTAGTGTACTATACGACCATTCGAAGGTGTGGCCGACAACATCCACTCTTGGAGACTCTTAGTAGTCCAAAACCTACAAGAGCCTGGGAGGCTAGTGTACTATAAGGTCATCTGAAGGTATGGTCGACAACATCCACTCCCTGAAACTCTTAGTAGTCTAAAAACTACAAGAACCTAGGAGGCTAGTGTACTATACGGCCATCCGAAGGTGTGACCGACAACATCCACTCCTGGAGACTCTTAGTAGTCTAAAGACTATAAGAGTCTGGGAGGCTAGTGTACTATACGACCATCTGAAGGTGTGGCCGACAACATCTGCTCCTTAAAACTCTTAGTAGTCTAACACTAGTAGAAAAACACTATTTAAAGTCACCGTATAAAGGCGGTTAAAACTGAAACCGATGTTGGTAAAAATACGGTGACATTTTTGTAAATAAATGAACATACATAACGTCGGTTGGCAACGAATCGACATGATGTATAGAAACATGACATCGATTTAAGAGTTCAATCGACGTGAGGTGAAGGCCTAATAAATTGATAAAAAAATGGATAAATTAGGGCTCAACATAAAGTCGGTTATGGGCTGGGAACCGACGTCATTCTTCCTCAGAAATTAAATTTGGGGATTTTGGGGGTTATACCACGTCGGTTATTAGCTAATAACCGAGGTGGTATATACTGTTGTAACCCTACCCCGCATTTTAACTTTCAATTTTCTTCTCCTCAACTGCACATGCATTCTCCGTTCACTATTCTATTCCGACTTGTGTTTTTTGCATTTCGAGCTCGTTAGGTTCTCCATTCATCTCCATTTCACCCTTCGTCCTTCATTTTGGTTGAGAGCGTTGTTTAAATGGTGCCATTTTCGTTTTAAGCTCCACTCGAGGTACCATTTCGTTTCAAGCTTTCGCTAGTTATATTCACACATTTTTAGTTTGTTTCTCCTCTATTTTCATTTGCTTTAACTGGTTGTGGTATTACATTGATCTTTTGTTTGAGTTTGGTGGTTTTGGAAGTGTTCATTTGGCTCATTTACATGCGTTATTGTCTTCTCTGTGTTTTGGTGTCACCGCTGCGTTTCAAGGGATATGTTTTTATCATCTTTGAAGTGGAAGAACAATGTGATTGAAATTTTGAGAAACTATATAAGAGAGCTTCTACAAATTAAGCTTATGCATATACTAATTTTAACTTATAGAGAAACTAATATCAATTTTTCCTATTTTTATTTTTAAGAAGGAGCTTCTGAAAAACACGTCTAAACAGACCCTATATGTTGTTTGATGAAATGACTTTGTGCAGGTGGTAACTCGGGAACCAATATATTATGGTCTTGCTGATTGTAGTTCAAAAAGGTCATTAGTAAACTGGGCTCTGCATTAATAAATTTCATACTGATAAATATGATCAACTCAAGCATTCTAGTTTTGATATTTTCAAACATCTGAAAGTCGTTGTTGTTGAGAAGCTGTTCTACAGAAATGTTATAAATACCTGTGGCACTGTATCAAAAAAACGAGTTGAGTGCAGTTGTCTTTTGCAGGTATGTTTGATTAAAAGCTTATTTGGATCCTTATTATTCTTGTCTTTATCTTCTTTTCTGTTTCACCAGTGATACATATAAGGTGATTTTCACATCATATAGTTCTTGCATGAGTTCATGCCAATGTTCATTTTTCTACTGTCTTTATACATTGTAATCTTAAAGCTCATTATTGGTTCTTTTTTTCACCTTTTTGATCCTTCTTGTTCTTCGTTTTCAGTTTCACCAGTTCTTCGAATCAAAAGACTGGATCCTACAATTCTCCCAGTAAACGATCACAATCACAGAGGTGATGATTCATCATCATAGTAATTAACTTGTCTGTCGTAACTTGTCTGTCGCTCAGCTATTAATTCTTAAACTTTTGGCAAAATAGTTAGAGTTCCTTGTACACTTACTTTATTTACCTTATAATAAAAATGAAGAAAATTGGAAAAAGAATTGTAGATAATTAGGCAACATGCGTCCGCACACCACTTTCTGTTTTCTTAAACAATTAAATAAGTTTCTTCCTTTCTTGGCCTCTCCTTGAATTTGAGGCCTATAAATACGGCAGATTGCACCTCTGAAAGCATCACTACTCACAACATATACTCACAATCACATAGTTCTTTAAAGCTATAGAAAAGAAAGAAGCAAATGGCAAACTTTCCAATTGTTGACATGGGGAAGCTTAACACAGAAGACAGAGGAGCTACCATGGAGACCATAAAAGATGCTTCTGAGAACTGGGGTTTCTTTGAGGTACTAATCATAACCCGCTTACCAATAAAATTTTCTCATGCATGAGTTTTTGTCAAAAGCCTTAATCAATTAATTTTGTTTGTTTTTGCTTTGTGTTTCTGTTTCAATTTGGTGAACCATGGTATATCCATTGAGTTGATGGACATCGTGGAGAGGTTCACAAAAGAGCACTACAAGAAGACTATGGAACAAAGGTTCAAAGAAATGGTAGCTAAGAAAGGACTTGAGTCTCTTCAGTTAGAAATCAATGCCTTGGATTGGAAAAACACCTTTTTTCATCATCATAAAGCTTTTTATCTGAATATGCTTTTTATCTAAAGCTTCTCAAAACCATGTCGGTTATTTGGTAACAATCGACGTGGTATATTATTTGAGAACAAATACCATGTCAGTTTTGATCATCTAATGGACGTGGTGGTTGACTATATCATGTCGGTTGAGTAACCGATGTGGTATTTGAAAACTTTCAATGTCACCTTGGTCAACGTCAGTTCTGAAATCGATGTTAAGAGGCTCCCAAAACCGACTTTGAAGACTGTTTTTCTACTAGTGTAAAGACCACAAGAACCTGAAAGGCTAGTGTATACGACCATCCGAAGGTGTGGCCAACAACATCCGCTCCTTAAAACTCTTAGTAGTCTAAAGACCACAAGAGCCTGGAAGGCTAGTATTATACGTCCATCCGAAGGTGTGGCCGATAACATCCACTCCTGGAAACTCTTAATAGTCCTAAGACTACAAGAGCCTGGAAGGCTAGTGTACTATATGGTCATCAAAGAGCGTGGTCGACAACAGTCGCTATACGGCCACCAAAGACCATGGCCGACAACATTCACTCATAAAGCTCATTGCAGAAAGTGCCCAGGCCGACAAGTACCCAAGCTGAAAAGTACTCAGGCCGATAAGTACCTAGCCACCTCCAATAAACCAACATCCCCACTTCCCTTGCATTGGGAACAAACACCTCACATCTGACAAAGAAACAAATCCCAATAAATGGGGCTCCCATCATCTGACAAAGAAGAGACTGCACATCTTCTCCACACATAGTGAAGAATAACAGTCATACCTTATACAGAAGAGACTGCACATCTTCCCTCTGACACGTAGTACAAAACAACAGTTATACCTTATGCAAAAGAGAATGCACATCTTCTCTCTAATACATAGTGCAGAGCAACTATTATATCTTTTACATAAGAGACTATACATCTTCCTCATGTCATAAGGTAAATGGAGAGTCACCAGGTATGATAGTATAAATAGTGAACAGTAAAGCAAAATTAAGGATACTCTAATTCACATGATAAATCTCTAATAACGGAATACTGACTTGAACGTGCCTTATGCAGGTACCTCCCTCATTGTTTCATTCACCAGAGAACGAGGATCAACAAAGGAGAAATACAATTGACACCTTGAAGTCTTGTTCTCAGCCTCAAGGCTCCGCAAGAACATTTATTGTTCTCGGCCTCCAGGCTCTGTAAAAACATTAACCATGTGTGCTTGTTTAATTTTAAAATACTTTATCTCAATGAGATAGTTAAAATTCAATAAATTTGAATTGATTTATCGAAATAAAAAATTTAAAAATAAAACAAATTGAAATGATATCAATTCAAATTGAATGTATTTAGATGTTCTTGAAATTGAAAAATTCCAATCGGTTAAAGTTGGGGTTAAAGAGAGATGTTATTGGAGTTGATATTTTGAATTACCATTATGAGAAAGTTGTGCTAGTAAATATACTACAACTAGATAAATAGATAAAGGTAGTTAGTTTATAACATTTATTCAATAGGATATTGTTTAAATGAGTGAATAATATCGTCATTAAATATTTGATCTTTATCTCAATATACATATTGAGGAGTAATTATTCATGTATGCATAAGTTTGCATAGTTCAAAATATGATTTTTATAGTAAGAGGATTATATATTAGTAATAGATGGCGGTAAAGATAAATTAGGGTGATTTAAAACACAAATTTGTGTGTTGAAAATATGTTGTGCTATTTGATGATGAAATAAATGTTTTTGAACTGATATTACTTAAATAGTTAACTACCATTCAAGTGACACATGATTGATGATTGATGAATCATAATTACAAACACAACTCCATATTGTTGAAGTATATATAGTTGGGTATGCAAAGGAGTTCACTTGTTAAATCTTGCACCTATATAAATCGACACTATAAAAAAAACTCATCTATATAACTCACATTTTAAATAAACTTTAATTGTGGCAAACTGCATTTGTCTCACAAAACTGGGGATTTAAACAGGTTGGCCAACATTTACAAAGATACATTGAGATTCTTTATCATTAATTTGCATGCAAATAATTTATTTAAAATATTAAACAATACACAACGAATAAAATTAAGAAAATTGAATTTTTGGTTTAATTGGGCTTCGTCTCGCGGGTCACAGATAGCTTGTGAAATCCGCAAGTAAAACCCATTTAACCCGCATGTAGTGTCTTGGGTATAGAAAGTCCACATTTAAAAATTACCAAAAAATTTAAACCCACTTTTGCACAGACTACAAGTTGCATGAGTGGTCCACGGGATTTTACCCAAATACCTAACTCTTCTTAAACGTTTGCATGGAGACTTAAGTGATAGAGTTTATATCTCAAGAGATTATTTGAGGCTTGAGCACATTTTTTCTCATCTAGAATGAGTAATTCTTAAGGGACGTGAAGTCGATCAAGTAATAAAATGACAATAATGTATGACTTCTATAATGTGTGAGACCATACAACAATGTGTCAACGCTCAAGCGACAATGAGGTCACTCAAGTGTTGATGAGGCGATATGATTATGGTTTTAGTACTTGTTTTGTGGTACAATAAGTAGTATCGCTGACAATAAAGCATTGGAATAATGCGTGAGTAGTGGCCACTCATGTGTTAGCCTTGTGGGTGTGTTGCATGTGTGGAATTATTATTGATAATGATAATATGCTTGCATGTGTATATATAATATACATTATATAGTATATTATGTGATATTTGTATAATAGATTTCCCTTTATAGATGGGTGTGATCCTTTATGAGGTCTTAGCTCCTTATATGTGTTGCTCATTACAGGTGTGAGGTGAGGATACTTGAAAGAGAATTATGGCTTTAAGAGTTGTAATATTAAACATAAAATTCATTAACGAAAAGGGATATTTCATACTTTATTATTAATCTGATTATGTAAATTAAGACACAAGTGGTGAAAAGTAGAAATAAGTTTGTGCATCAAGTTATTGTAAAGTATATGCATGAACTATCCTAGTATAACATAGGAAGTTGAGGGTAAATTTTCCAATATGCTTATGATGGATCAAGTGTTAGTTTATAGTACGATAAACTTAAAATGAACCTTCTAGAAAATATCGAGTGTAACAAATTACATTGTTTCATTGAGATGCAATTTATTATTTTTGAAATCTTATATAGAAATGATTTCGATTGTAGTTTGTTGTGTGTGCTTTTGAGTGAGAGTGTGATGTGCTTGATACATGTATGTGTAAGGAAATAACTCACAAATTCACTAGATCGTCTAACAACACAAACAAGTCATAAACGATAACGAAGAACCCGCAAGAATAGTTAAATAATTAAACATAAATAGTTACGAAGAAACACACAATATAAATTAAACGTGGTTTAATTAAAGTTTAACTAACTTCAATCTACATCCATGACCAGAAATTCACTACAACTCTCAACTTTGGGTTGATTATAAAGTTGGAGAAGACACCTGAATAATGCTTCTTTTCTAATCTTGAAACATCAAATCAAACAGACTCTAATAACAGACAAGAGAGTTATAACTAATCTAGAGTAGACAATATGATACTCTTTAATGCTATGAAGACAAACACCTAAGGAAGATCAATGATATAATCAACACAAACTATTTTGTACCACCCAGACGTTCATAAACTATTAGATAATTTATTGCATTAGACTATCTAAGACCTTTAGTAAGATTTTATTGAATCAATCTTCACAATATATATTTTTAAGTAAGTGACTCTAGGTAGAATGTCTAGCGAACAAGCAAAGCAAAAAAGAAAAAAAAAAAAACAAAGCAATTATATTGATTCATTCAAACTCACAAACTATGTCAATTTCTCTCTTTAATCAACTTCTTAAGAGGTTTCACTAATTAATCATGGATTATAACAAATACATACATAACTTCTGATTGTTCTGTCTTAATTTCCTTCTAAGATTAAGACCTTGAAACCAGTAAACAAAGAAACTCTCAAACAAAAAATAATTTAAGCTCACAGAATGACTTCAAATAGTAAATAATACAAAGACTTCAAATAGTAAATAATACAAAGATAATCGCTCCCTTTAAAACTTAGAACACTTATAAGCTTATAAACACTTGAATATTATATACACCTTTTATGTATTCTTCTCTTAGCAAGTTAGGTCTTTATGTAAATTGTCTGAAAATCATGATTGTTGTGTTCTTATTTTAGATTGAATCCATTGCATTCAAACTTTGTCAATCTCGTATAATTAGTATTCCATTCTTTAATTTCCATTGATTAGATGTTGAATTGTTGAAAGGATAATAAATTCTTTGATCCTTTCAAATAAATGCAATAAATTCACCACCTGATTATTTGATTATTTATTACACATTTTGTTTCCTTTCTTCGTTTTAATATGAATGTTGTGAAAATATAAAATTTTTATATATATTATGCTTTCTAATTCTCTAAATAATCTTTTAATCACATAAATTTACCACAAACTCTAAACTTTAAATCCATAATTCACACATACAAAATTTTCTTTTATATATTATTTAACTTTCATTTCAAAATCTTAAGATAATAAATTAGTAATTTTTTATATTATTTAATTTTCTAATTTTCTATTCAAGGTAAAATTTAAAATCAGATGTGTTAGTATATATTAACTTTACATTCCAAATTATATGTAATATATATTATACAAACATTGTAATGCATATTCTACACGTTGTTAATATTATATGTTACAGGTATTATGATATCTATCCACCCGAACTAGTAGAATTAAATATTATTTTATCTACCTACTAGTAGAATTATATTTAATAGTGTTAATATAAAAAAAAATACAAAATTCTATTGAAGGAGCTATTTCTTATTTACTTTTTTGAACTTTTTATTAAGTGATTTCCTGCTCCTTAATCATGATTTCGAAATCCAAGTGACTTGGGTTATTACATTGCTTGTATTATTATTATAATTAAAAATTTACTTTTTATTTTTTAAATATATTATCAAAGTAATCAACAAAGTATATTTTAAGAGATTTTTCTTAAAGTATTTTATTTTCATAAACTAATATGACAATTATGTATACTTTTAGGTAAATTAATAATTGTATATAGAAAAAAAAAGGAAACTAACATATTTTATCTTTTTCCTTCTTCTTTTTTACCAATCAAGAGATACTTCACACTGCAATACCATATCAGTGCTTTTGTGAAGATAGTACGTCTTCACTTTGACTAGGAAGAGTACATCTTGACTAGGTAGAGTACATCTTGTAATATAAAAAACAGGTTTAAATACATTTTTATTTATTTTTTAGTTTGAATGACCTGTTTTTTTTTTTTTTTAAGGTTAA
>Ga0209700_102032_pt1 | contig 41746 bp, 22 predicted proteins | sample SiratroredBW_FD_187528 | JGI IMG/M metagenome (GOLD analysis project Ga0209700, IMG submission 187528) | Root nodule microbial communities of legume samples collected from California, USA - Siratro red BW (SPAdes) (version 2) | ecosystem: Host-associated > Plants > Roots > Nodule | place: USA...
AAAAAAAAAAAAAAAAAAAAAAACGAGCATATAATGGGCATCCTTACAATCCAAACCATGACAACATTTTGGGTCCAGTAACTCAGGTGTCTTCTTCCAAACGATGTCTCTCTTGCAAATCTGAATCGTTGAGGATCTGCGCTAAATAACAAACAATTTTGCAAATATTGCACTTATCTAATTAGAAATATTTAATTCATATATTTTTTGTTGAAATATAAAGATATCCCAATTAAAATATGTTTATTATTATTATTATTTAATGGTAGTTACGAAAGAGAATGAAAAGTATCAATAAAGCACAGATAGGTGAAATCCGAGAAGAGAGTTGATAGTGTTTGATAATAGGTCCAATGAGCTTTGATGTTTTATCTTATTTTAGTAAGGATAGTATAGTCCTCTCTTGTTTGTTATCTTTATATTGTTTTACCTTGTATCTGGCTATGAAACTTTTTATTTTTAAAAGTCCAACTACATTAAATTCTTTCATTTTTTAAATAATTATTTTGGATAAAGTACATTTATTAAATTTTAGTTTTATTATTTGCATAGAATATTTTAATTACTACCTGCCTCAATATATAAATATACAAAACCTTGTATGATCCCTTCCCCTGGGGTTTCTCATTATTCAGGTAAAGTTTGTAAGTTAAAGAAAGTTTTAGATAGAAGTGCCAAAGCTTAGTTTGAAAATTATCCATTGTAATTGCATTTCATGGCTTCCACTCTAGCCGTAATGATTCAACATTGTTTTTCTAATACTTACCACTGTCATATATCTTGCTCTTCTTGTATGTTGACGACATAGTCCACTGAATAATTTGAGATGAAAGATTTAAATTATTATTCAAATCACTCGTGATTCGATTTTTCAATGGCACAAAATACATACTGAAATTGTCTATCATTTCAATTGAAACCACTATGTCCTGGGATCTTACCTCATAATTTGTCTCTTTTATAAATATTATTAACTTCACTAGCAAATATTGACTGTTCTTATTGTCAGATCTTAAATTTAAGAGGAGATATTAAATAATTGGTTGAATAAGTTTTTATGCTTTGTTTTATTTATTAAAGCGTAATTCACTCCTCTTTTATTGTCTTTATATGGTTTTAGTCATTTCATTTCTATCGTAATCTAATTTTATATAAGTACAAATGTGCTATTACTGTTTTTATTTATTCTTCCTCTCATATACTTGTATTCGCTCTAATTACCGTTAAGTGGGGATATAATTAACACACAAAAATGATCTAAGTCTTAAATTTTAAAATAAATAATGTTTTACCGGAAAAAAAAATAAAGGTATATATTGGCGTATACAGAGGACGAACCGTGTGAAAATTGGTACTCTGCTGTCTTGGTTTCTACTTCCCATCGCTTCCACCTTCTCATCTATTATATATTGAGTTTCAATTTAACAATATAAGCAACTCAGATACTTCCAGAAATGTATAAACGTGTTAAAAAATTAAATATACGTATTTTCTTAGTTACCTTTGCTCTACCAAGAGCCAGAGTGAGAATGCAGTAAAGGACGTGAAAAACAGCCAGCACGAAGATAAATATATGGAGTTGGTGAATGGCTTCCGATGAGACAAATGGCACTTTACCCTATGCAGTTTTACCATAAAAATCACTTTAGCTAGCACCCCCAAACCTAAATTAGGTTTCTAGAGATAAATAAATCAATTAAAGTAGTCATTATTTACAATATGTGTTGCCCTGGTTTTCATTAATTAACTTAGGTAGATGTCAAAAAGAATAAATACAAAAATTTAACTCCGAAGGAGAAAATATGTATAGTTAGATTTTTAGGGTGTGCATGTATAGAGTTGATTTTGACGGAAAGTTGATCCTGAAATTAGATTTAATATATTTTAAAAATAGTTTGGGTTGTGCTTTGAATTGCTTCAGTGGGTTTAGTGTTTTATATTCTTGAAAAGCATACATTTTTAGTAATTGTATATTTAATAATAATAAAATTTTGTATTTAATAGATAAATGTCTAAAACATTATACATATATATATATACATATATATATATATATATATATAGTTATATTGCTTATTGTAAAATATACTTTTTATTATATTATATATTTTTATTATTATTATTATTATTAAATTTAATTATAGAAATATGTAAATTGTGTATAAGTGTTGAAATACCTTTTTATGTTTTTTACTAATTTATTCTTTTTAGTGATAAAATGATGGAAATACATAAATATTGACATATTCTATTATAAAATTAAATTTTTAATCGGATTGGATTTAAATACTTGATAAAAATTTGAAGTCAAGCATAGATAAAGATAATCTCATCCAAAACCTATTCCTAATTACTCACTCCTTGTTAAACTTAAAAAGTTAGATTTTTAAATGAAACTAAAAAATAACTTCCTATAAATGGAATGAATGAAAGTACTCAAGTCACTCTTTCCATCAGTCATTTCTTGATCAAGAAAGTTTTAAATATTTTTCTTCAAACTAAATATAAATAAGGTATCAAACTCAAAACATGATTAATTAATAATTAATGCTGGATATTTCTGACCCTGTGTTTACGGCACAGAATAATGGCCGTTCCTTTTTTCGTTGATTTTTTTTTTTTTTTGGCGAGTATATTTCTACTTAAGAGACGAACTAGTTGAATGCCCTTATCATAGAGTAACTAAGTTTCCTAGCTTAAAAAGAAATGTGATTAAAAAAGATTTCATTGAAATAATAATTTAATCTCTCTGACAAAGATTAATTATTAACAAAATTAACAGTTATTTCATTGTTATAATTGAAAAATATCTTGTGTATGTCCCATTAACAAAGAATAATGAATTTCAACTAATAAGATTAGTGCAAAATTTTACCTTGTAATAAAAGAGTATTAAAAATGTATATTAATGTTTTGTTTGTAAGGAAATATAAGGAGATAAATATGAGGCATATTTGTATCAATAAATTATAAGTTGACCATATATAAGTGAAGCCAAACTACATTTAATCTTAAACTTAAAATTTTAGATATACAAGCCAATGCTAGTGATATAGGTTAATTAACATGTTCGTCTCTACCCTATTAGATCTTACATCCAAAACTCTTGAACCAAAAAAAGTATATATCAATGTACTGTTTCTAACGTGCATACTTCATATTTTAAACTATTATTACTCATTATTTTATAATTTCGAATAAATTTAATGTATTAAAAATATATGCATAGAGAGGAACCTAACCCTACACACAAATTTACCTCCGCCGCACACTTGTCACGTGCTTCCAACGCTAAAATGTGGCGGTTATGTTGGTAATTATGGTCTTCTAATGGGAGAGTGTTGTTTCTGTTCACTCTTGTATGAGCACAAGGGTGAAATGTCCCTGCAACCTTTTCTGATATGCATATCCTCGATATTAGACCTTGCCCTACCGTTAGGAGCAACGATATGAACCCTAATAACATAAGCTCTGCATACATGCAATCATAAAGTTAATTTTGGTGCATTCAGTTTGTCACTTAAAGAAGTTAATCAAATAGTTCACATTGTCTCACACCTGATTTGATCTTTTCAAGTGCCTCGTATAGAGCTCTTTTGTGTTTCTTCTTCAACCACTTCTCGCATGAACATAGTGAAAGTATATATTAGGGTTCATAATTAAATACAATACTTACAAGCATGTAATTAACATGGATAAATACCTTTCCTATTAGATTGAAGATGTGTTCGATGATGACAGATATGGAGATCAAAACAAAGCAAACAACGGCCACAGCCCAGGTTGGTGTTTCGTCTAAATTCCTTCCTCCATTTCCTGCCATTCTTCTTCACTTCCTGCCAATATCATATACTCTTCTTTTTTATTCTTGTTCCTTAGAATATAGGTGTATAAATAGATAGCATATGATGGATGAGGAAGTGGGGGTATAATTAGTTCAGTCTATTCAAAATTGCCTTCAATTGCTGAAATTCTCCAACTTTTTTTAATAGTTTAAGATAAATAAAATACACATTCAAATATACGTCGTGTTAAAAACCATTTTTTGTCAACTATTATTACTGTTTATCTTATGAGATATAAGTTCAGTCATTTATAATAATTTGTAATTTTTTAAAATCGTGACTTCTCATAATTTTATATTATTTTATTTATTACAGAATACTGTTTACTTTTTTAGAAGTACAGTTAGTTATTATTGATCAATTTATGAATGAATGAGAAAATACATGATGATGAACTTTTCCTATCAACAATACGATATTACATATATCACAGTTGAATTCTGTTTAGAGTATAAAGATATTTATTTAAGAAATAATTAATATTTTAAAAAAGCATAATATCTTTTCTTTATTTTACTTTGGATGATTGGATTATACTGATTTACTTGAGCATTTATTTGGATATTGAAATCCAAAATGTTAGTAGCTTAAGTCTATGTACAAGTTGTGTGCGTAGCTATCAAATTACCTAGAATGATAAGTTGGGGAATTGGCTACTTGGTGTACTTATTTTCAAGTGTCAATTTCCCATTCACAGAGCCAAACTTCATTAGGAATTCGTCAATTAATTAAGATTGCTGGCCACAAAATTAAATCAAACTAATTAACAACCATATTTTTTTCGACAAAAAGACGATATTAATTAACAACCATTGTTGCTGGTTCAATTCATACCCAGAGAGAGAAGCTAGCATATGATCGTTGGATCAAACTGAATGGTGATGGAATTAAAATTTTTTGGTTTATCGTACAACCTTGGTTCCTTCTTCTTCTTTTTCTTCTGGTAATTACGAAACTGTTCCTTGTTGAAGACTATGAGTTCATGGTTTGTGCCACTTCCGTACGGATTTCTTGGCTAAACTTTCATGATGTCTGAACCATGATTTTTATTCATGATAATTTCTTGTATTAGTTAGAGAGGTTACTGTAACTTGCTTAAAATAAAGTTTGTTTTTTCAATAATACATAAATTTAAACAAACTTTATCAAGAAATACACAAAATTCATGGGTGAGGTTATTCCATATATGGGATGAATGAAATAGCAGAATGTGCAAACATTTTGGGTGGTATTAGTTAGAGAGGTCGCTGTAACTTGCTTAAAATAAAGTTTATTTTTTCAATAATACATAAATTTAAGCAAACTTTATCAAGAAATACACAAAATAAAAATTCATTAGTGAGATTATTCCATATATGGGATGAATAAAATAGCAATGTGTAAACATTTTGGGACCAAATGACAAAACTGATTGGGGCATTCCGAGAATTGAACTCGGGACCTCTCGCACCCTAAGCGAGAATCATACCACTAGACCAAATGCCCTCTTTTTCCATTTCTACAATTTTTATAATATTAATATTAAAAAAGTAATTTCATATAAAACTGGTTTAATTATTACTTAATATAAAAATTGATAATAATTATCTAAAACTAATATTTTAAACAATATGGTATTGAATATCGATGATGTATATCTATTGATAGTACAAAATTATTTTAGTACGATTACATATGAGATTTCATAAAATTACGTAAATATATCTACTCTTTAATACTTCCGTCATAAGAATACATGTTGTAGTGTCTACGTATCTTTTTTTGTTAGTATAGTTTACTCAAAGATTTTATTATGTCACTTAATCTTGTAATTATTCATCTTATTAAACTAATCTGGACAATTTTGTTTTTACAAATTTGGTGTAGTTTATTTTTAACTCATAAAAATGGATATAATTTAATATATATCAATAAATTGTATTTAAAAACATGATTTCAAACAATTATGCTTAAAATTACTCAAAAAAAATATGTCTACATCTATGAAGACATGTTAAGTGCATGTTATACGTAGGAAAAAAAAAAACAAAAAACAATTGTAGTCACAAGAAATGACTGTAAAAATAAATCTAAATGATATTTTTTTCAGCAACTTATATGTTCGTCTGCTATGAATAAATCACAACTTTCAGTAAAATATGGTCGTCGTAATCACAGATGGCAAGGTAAACTAACAATAATACAAGCAAGTAACAAAATTCAGAATAAAATAAATATATAGAAAAATATAATTGATTTCATAACATATTTTGTATATATTATATACCAAAGGTACTAAAGATGATACAAAAATTATAAGATTTTAAAACTTTGATAATACTATATTGAGTTTAATTATTTAGAACTAGTACTTATCATATCTTTCAAGTACATATCTAACTTCAGTTTGATAAAATTGTCATTTGTATATTGATTTAGCTATGTCATTTATATAATTTAGATTATCAGTAAAACATGAATATCTTTTCCAGATATTCTCTAATAGTAATTCACCTTTTACGTATTTAAAAGATTTCATTTTATTCAATTGTCAAACATGTATTCATCACGTTCCATAAAAATACACCAACAACCATAATTAATTTATACAATTATACTAAACAACTAGTATTATTAATATGCAATTATTATTAATATATGATCATTTATTTATTTGATGCTTTAAAATATCTTAAACATATAAAAGATTTAAATATGTAAAAAGTATTCGTATGAAATTCTTTTTTATTTTGAGTTTTTAATGACTATTAATTAGTTTTATGATAAGCATGTCAGATAAAAAAAAACACATACAAGAGTATAATAAAAAATAATTAATAATTAGCATTCTTTTAACATTTAAAAAAAAACAAATGATAAAAGTTCAAAAAATATATATTCCTAAAGTATAATTAAATAATAATACACAGTTGAATACTTGGAAGTCAATGAAAGAATCTAGAAGTGAGAAGTAGTGGTGCTTCTACAACCACGTTGGAATTTTAAATGTCCTTCTTCGTTCTCCATTCATTCATTCATCGTTTCTACTTGCATACTAGTTGGAGCAAGTTGCTTATATAAGCTGTTAAATAAAGAGATGTTTTCATTTTTTTTTTCTTCATCGTTCTTTTTGTTTTTGGGTTTTTTCAGAAGTCATTTATGTAAAATTCATCATGGAAAGTAATTTATGATAACAGTTTCTACAATAACTGTCGTCGTATCCTTTTTTTTTTTTTCAGTTTAGTTGTATTTGTTTTATAGATTTATAACCAGGTGCGTTCAAAAAATATTTCTAAACATAATGAAACAAATATATAGCACTGATTAATGTTATTATGAATATTAATATATTGAGTACTTTAATAAAAAAGAATCATATGAATAACTTATCACATATTTTCTTAATATTATAAAGCCATGTTCTCTAAACCATTCTATAATTCAAGTGTTAAGAGCGTAATAAATCAATATATTAAAACTTAATCATAGCAAGTTAATATATTGAAATAACTTTAATAAAATTTAATTCTAAATGTCACTTCGGATATCTCTCTTTCTAATTAAATATCAAGAAATTATGGTTTTATGAGAACACATTAGAAAAACAACATTAAACATTAAATAAAACGTAGTAATAATAATAATATATACTTATTGAAATTTCTTTCAATTTTAAGAAAGTGATACTGGATAATTTATATATAAATAAAAATTATTAAAACAACAACAATGTCATCTTCCAATATTGTTTTATTGAAGCACCGAATTAAGCAAACACTTTTAATATTACTATTATTACAAAAGAATAAGGAGAAAAAAATATTTAGCAACTATGAATCTCTCCTCGCTTATCTTAAATGTATATTTATAACTTTTTTAGTCAACTTCTTATTTACCCGTCTTGTGATCACTTAAGTGAAGTATTTGTTTTTGACTAAAAACATACACATTACTCTGAAATATTAAATTTATTAAATATTCAATTCAAAAGAAGAATATATTGTTTACTCAAAAAAAGCGATGATGTATTAAAATTTATTTAACTCTTATAAAATATAGAATTGCTTAAAGATTGATTTTAATTAAAAATAAATTACTTTTGTTTGTCACGAAGTATTATAGCAAATAAAAATTACAGTATATCGTTAGGTATTACGAGACATAAAAAAAATAACATTTGAGGTAAAAGTAAACTTGTTTAGTAAAATTAATAGTTTGAAACAATTTACATTCGTATAAAATTTGTATGCAATAAGTTTAGAAATTTATTTTTTTTCTTCATTACTAGTAAAAATTTTTAATTTGTTCTTCTTTGAAACTACAATATATAATTGATACATATTGGTAATAAGAAAACATCAATTCCACTCCAAATACAACATGGGATGGTTAGCATCTAATAATAATTTGTCATTTAACTTAAGTAAATTCGTATTTAAATTAATCCTGATATCATTTATTTTAAAATACTTCAAACCTTATAAATTTTTCACTTGTAATTTACATTCCAAATCCGTAAATATTTGAGACAATAATCGTTTAAAAATTTTAGGAAAAAAACATGAAAACATGAGCGAGCGGGAAAATATTTAATTTTACAATACATATATTTAATTAATTTAAATACTTATAACATAAAAAATACACATACAATTTAATTTAAAGTAATTAAATTAAAATATATCTACCAAAACAGTAACGAAAACTTCAAAATATCATATTGACTATTTAGATATTTTGTTCCTGAAAAAAAGTTCTCTTAAAAGATCATTAATAAAACTTAGCGTATATTGAAATTAAGTAAGAGCAAATATATTAGTGGTTTTTCTTTGGTGGTTGAGGAAATTTATTTAATCCTAAAAGCTTCTAGAAAACAAAATATCTTACTGTTATAATTGAACTATTGCAAAGGTAGTTTTTTTGTGTTCATTTTTTTTTTCTTTATTCGGCAAAGGGCTCTGGTTGCACTAACGACGAAATATTTCATGTAATAAGTTACTTTTAAAATATAAAAAACACTAGAAATTATTTTAATAATTTTCTTAATTATATTTCTCCTTAAAATATAATGCATAGAAATTAAAAATATCCATTATTACAGTAATATGAACATTAATAGAAATGAAATGGTATATTATTTATCTTGTGTGGTGATTTGATGTTGTGATATTTATGTAAAATGTGAAATTGAAATGTATCTTGAACAAACATGTCAAGATAAATAAAAATACGCATAGAGCCAAGGGATTAGATTAACAGATGAGTGTAGTGCTCATTCGCATCACACAATTCAATAGTGAATTTAGTTCTTATTTTAAAGCAGTTTAATTTTAACATATTAATTTTTTATTGTAAAAATTACAAATCACTCAAAAGATCTCCAAGTTCAAATACAACTAATAATCAAATTTTAAGTGTCTTAATTATGTATAATCTCATCTTTCACATTCTTCCAATTTTGCACTTTTGGTAAGATATGTTGACTTCATTTATAATAGAGTGTCATAAATAATAAATAAACAAATAATATTTTTTCGAAACCTTTCACTCTTAAACTCAACTAACTAGTTTAAAACTTTTAAACCTTAAAATTTGTTAATAAGTTACTTGTAAGTTTTCGGTTTTCACGGATTAAACTTGTTTAGTTTAAATCTTAATGTTTACTTATTGCACCCCTTGCTTTGTGTTTATTAGTGGGCTTTTCAAAATTATTTTCTGAATGCAACCTTAAATTTGTGGGCCTTATGGCTCCACCAATTTTCTGTTTATAGTGGGCTTTCCAGAATCATTTTGTGTATGCAGCTCAAAATTTCAGGCTTTATTTCAAAGACGAAAATATTTCCAACAAAACCTTTTTGAAAATAAAACTACTAAAAGTAGTTTCAATTTGAACGAGAATCTATCCATATTTAAACTTGATTCAACACTAAATCAAACACGCTCTTAATTAATCACACCTATAATGAGAGTGCTTAGTGTATCTTCTTAGTAGTATCAAGAAAAGAAAAATTATACTTTTATTAGAAAAGTACACGTCAAATTTATATTTTTAACTGCAACTGTAAATTTAAAATTCATTATGCAGAATTTATAATTTTAAATATTCTCAAGCCAAAAATTTAAAATTGATTGTGTAACATTAAATAATATAAAAGAGTGGGAGCTAATAATAGTACGATGTCAATTTTCTTTTAATTCTGAAGGGCAAAACTTTGAGATTAACCTTTGGTAGGGAGTGGAAGTTAGGTGTGAACCACATTCTTGAGCCACAATTTCAGATTTGAACCTCTGACCTTATTATAAGTGAAGTTTGTATACAATTAGGTTTGTTTTAGTCTTTTTGGCTTTTGTGTTTTTAAAAGGGGAAGTTAAACAATTTTTTAAAATTAAAAAAAATAAACAACCTGATTTTCATGAAAGAAAAGGAAAAAAAAAAAAAGACAATTTAAAAAAAGGTGAAATAATAATTTTCAATATCTATCACTTTCTCTTCTTTTTTTCTTCTTTTTTTTTTTATCCCTTCTCTCTTTCCATTCCCCTTTTTCTTAAATTGAAGAAAATGACTTTTATTGTATTTTTAATACCCTCACTTGAATCCCTAATAACTAAAAAATATAGATAAAGCACACATAATTCTACTTTGATAAACCATCACACAAATCTTAGTTATTACTCCTTAAGTTTTCAATCTTCGTCACTAATAGACAAAATGAGTTATCACATCTTCTGCTATGAAGAAAGAGTATTGCTTAAGTCAGGAAAAAAAGTATGTTGTTGTAACAAAAAACATAGTTCTCAATTTATTGATTAATTAGATTTAAGTAAGATAATCTTATGAAGATTTGGTGGTAATGAATGATGTTGAAACATATCTAAACATGAATCCACTTAAATCTTGGATGTATAATTAGGCTTGGTGAAAATTAGTATAATATAGAAAAGAGGATAATGGAACTTTTTTCTTTGTGTTGATGTTTGATTGCAATGGGAAATGGAAATGCAAGTATGGAAGTGAGTAATGATGGGATACTCTTTGTCTCCTTTGATGTACCCACCAGGTGTTTGTTTTTTGACTAAGCCAAGCATGGGGCAGCTTTATAATAACCCACACAAAAGTCCTCTCATTAGACACTAACACAGTGCCATCCACCAATTATTTTCCCTTCTCTTCTTCCATCATCACCCAACCAATCTTACTTCAACTTTTACTCATGCAAACTACACTTCTTTATTAGCCACACAAATTTCATCTTCATAAAATACTGTCATGTTCTTATGCCTTCAATTAAACCAGCCCTCCCCTTTGGTCTTTTTAGATCTTTAGATTCCACTTTTATAAAACAATACTTCTCACTGTTCATTTTCTTTTTGATTTCGATACCCCTCTGTATTTATGTTCATTGAGAATAGAATTTTGACAAGTACTTTCAAACTACTCATTTAATAGATACTTTTGCAAGTCTTAAATTTTTCTAATACAGTTTAAAATGATTTCATTAATAAATAACATTTTTAAAATAAGAAACCATATATTTTAAGACTTTTTTTATTTGACTAAAAATAAATTCTTATCTTCAAATGAGATAATGTTTTTAATTTTACAGTGTAGTAATAACACCTATTTTATTATTTGTAACAAAATATTTATTCAATTGAATATAGTGTCATTATATTTTTTTGCATCAGAGAGAATAAATGCATAATATATTTAGTAATATTACATGCATAATATAAATTATTAGTATACTTTTTTTCAATTACGATATTTAACATATAATTCAATACTATATGTACCTATAACATTTTTTTAATATAAATAATATGAAAACACGGTAAATGAATAATAAGGAGTTATAAAGAGTGATAGATACACGTATTATGAAAAAAAAAAGAGTGATAGATAGAAAAAGAAGTTAGTGAAAGAAGAACAAGTCCTAGAAAAATAAAAGAAAGAGTTATATGTAGACAAGCTAGTTTCCAACTTTTACAAAACTCTAACATACTAATTTCAATACGCGTATTATGTCTTGAACAGTACTGGCTTTAAATTTTATAGTTTATTTAATGTGGAATTAGTTAATAACAAGTACACACAGTACTTAGTGTTAATGATGTTATTCTTCAATTAAATTTGAAGTTTTTCATTTGCATCTTATTAGATATGAACACTTTAAAATTGTCAACAAAATTTTCTAAAAATGATGTTTTAATAATTTTCAAAATAAAATATATAAAAGGTTTTATTTTTAAACGATACGAACCGTTAAAAACAAACTTATCAAATTTTAAACAATCTAGTATGTAATAAATATTTTATTAAAAATGAAATATATTTAACATCTTCCAAATGTAGACTTTTTTTTTTCTTTTTTATCTCATGAATATGAGAAGTAATAAAAGCTGTTATAAACTTTTTTACAAGTATTTTCTAAGATTTTGTTTGTTTATATATATATCTTAAGGTAATTAAAAATAATAATTCTTAACAATAATTACGAAATTAGATATTATTAAAATTTTATCCCGCAAAAAGAATTATTAAAGCTTAAAGTTATTAATTTTAAAGAATCAAAATGTATAATAAAATGAAAATTTATTTAGAAATCTAATGTTTTTAAGACCATAGTCAGTAAACAAAAAATTATTTATTTTTATACATATTTTTAGCTTAATTCTTTTATCACCGGCTTTTGTATTTTCACCAATTTTGGATATAGATAAAAACGTTAAAATCAACTCAATCATGAAAGGCTCTAACTTTTATTTTATATTAAAAAAAATTAAACTACCTTCACTTTCGGTAGGAAAAGATTCCTTAAATTGCAAAAACTCATCATTAATTAACAGTGGGTTTAACTTCAAATATAATCAATCCATTATTCACCTTGTTACTAAGAAAATTAATAACCCTAGAAAAGGGTCATTAGATATTTAACAAATTCTACAAATTTTAAAAGGGCGCATGCACTTAAAAAGATGGAATCTCTCAAACAAGACTGTTACTGTCAGTGTCCTAAATCAAGATAGAGGCCACAAACACACACACACACAAAAGAGAGAAAATTATTATTGAACTGAACAGTACCAATAAACGAGGTGTAAGAAGCAGGAGAAAGAGAGAATCAGAAAGAAATTAAAAATAAAAGTAAGAGAGAGAATCAGAAAAATGTTATGTTGTGTCATGTGATAATAGAAAAGGGATAAAAATAGAAAGAAAAAAATAGAGGTTTCTATAGATAGATATATGAAAATTATTCTCATTTGGTGGCAGACATCAAGAATTGCAGACTACAAATAACTAACTTTAGTCAATATTTGCGTATTTTTTAGGTTTATTCTTTATACCCAAATTTCTCAAACCATTTATGCCCTAGTAATGTAAATAATGTTACCCAAATAGCAAGAAGTGTCGAAAATTGACTAATATTTTTAGTTCAATTCTCATGATCAATAAAAAGACAATATAATTATAATTTTTTGAAGTAATTATTAATAAAAGTAATGGTGTATTGGTGGATTTAATGTGAACAAATAACAAAATAATTATTGTCGGTGACATATAATAATAAAGCAAAATAGAATTGGTCTTTTTGTTTCCCCTTCATGTTGGCATACCAAAAGAGAAATAAGAAGCCATATCCAATATTTGAGTCAATATAACCCCACTTTTGATGTGGACTAAACCAACTTTTTTGATGAAACTTGCATGACTTTAGCACCAGGACAGACAAACCTTTAAGTCACGTCCATATCTTATTGTCTACTATCCCTTTGTAGGCATGTGAAGATATGCATATATGTATATTCTGTGCCCTTTTAAATCTCACTTAATGCACTGCCCAAGAAAAATACAACCACTAATTTGCAAAATATAATGCTTCAAATGGAAATCCAAAGAACTATGAAAACTAACTACTTAAAATTATACATGTTACGTGTAACTGGGAAGAGTATATAACTTTATGCATACACATTATGAATAGAACCCTAGCTGTAGTATATATGCAGTGCATTTTTACTATTAAAGGAAGAACACTCTTTTACATTTTATTCCAATGGTTTCATTAAGCATAGAAAAATATGTTAACATCTTAATGTTTAGTTACTTCACACCACCAACTTTCAGAACTCACCAATCACTATAAATATTCTGCGTATTCTTTCTGAACAAATATATATATGATCAAGTAACATACTTTTGTAACCTCGTCGATAATGACACATGATTGCGTTAACACCTTTTTAAAATAGCTATTTTAGAAAAGTAAAAGTAAAAGAAAGTGGAATTAACCCGTGCATGCCGATATTTATCTGATATTACTTTATGAAAAGATGTTACTTAAAGCATTATTAGGAATCACTTATAGGAGTGTTTTTTTATTATGTGTGCACTGACAAAGTGATACAATTGAAAGGGGAAAATGTTGATGGTTTTTCAAAAGCTCTTGAAAAGCGTTGTCTTATTTTATGTTATCTAAAAATTTCTCATCTTGATAATCTGGGAAGAAGCTGGTACTGTTATAGCAGCTTCTTTATATCTGAACATGATACCATTCCAAATCTCAAACTATAGAGCAAAAGAAATAATATAAAACTTATGGTAAATCTATTTGACGTTTTACCTACAAGAATGAAGATTGTTGAATCGAATTTAATAACTCAAGGAGGATAGAATTCAAAACCTACTAATTACACGAACCTTTCATTATTGTTTTACACTAGTTAAGCAACCGTTAGTCAACAAAACCTAGTTGACCCTTTAATTGCTTGCTATAAAATGAAGACATGAACGTAACGTGCAATAGTTATACTATCTATCATCCTTTAGCATCAGAAAAGTAGCATTAAAGATCCTATCGTATTCGATTCATTTCAATCTGCAAGTTTTGCCAACTGTTGAGTCAATTCTGTAGGTGTCCAATTGTCAATGATATAGTTATTCTTCACAATACATTTTAACTCAGCCCATTTTTACTGTCTCTTTCAAAAAAAACTGTAAATACTGTTTCAAACTATGATTCAATCATAAACTATATAATGTGAGAAATTTAATAATATAGCTTAAAATCATATGATAATGTTTTATAACTAAATAACAATGTAAAATTATATTGAAGTGACTGTCAGTGCATGAGAACTAACCAAAAAAATTTTGAACTTGTTTGTGCAGTCCTTTGATATTAGAGTAAAATGTTGAATAAAACACAAGTGAAAACAAAACAGTTCTTTGAACTAGTTTGGATAGGTGAACCCCATTTGCAGTTAGATTTATTTTACCCCCGGAGTAGATGGTATGGTACAGACACAAAGTGATGGGGATGAAGCGTCTATTTTGACATAGAAAAAAACAGAAAACTGAAGGACAAGTGAGTAAGAGAGTTGCAGGCGCGTGAGTTTGCAGTTGAAAGCTTGATGAGTAGAAACATATGAAAAAAGGAAAGAGTGATGAGTCGTGAGATATGTAAAGGAGAGAGAGTGTGTGTGTGTGAGTGCTCTTTCTTTCTCTTTCTGAAATCTGAGAAACTTATTAGGATCAGGAGCCCTAACAACAAACAAAACGTTGCTCCCAACTCTACACCACACATACTCACTTTGCTCTAACTAAAGAGAGTATTTCTTACGTTCAAATCAATGCATGCATGGTAAATTTTGGTTATGTTTAACCCTAACATCAAGTTTTTCACTCACCATACACCACATGATCATACTTTATACATGTTTTTGTGACAACATGAAAGAGGTAAAAACCTGTCTTTTACCACTTTGATGACTGTCATCAGTAACAGCATATATTAAAAATGATTTTTTTTCCGATTACCCATATAGTGCATGATCAAATTAAAATTTATAGTAAAATTTTAGAGGGTAGTGAAAATCAGCCGAAAAAGATGGCATTTTTTTTTTCTACTAATGATTTAGGAAATGAGCTATTAGGCTTCAGTGGACTGGAGTTGAAGCATGGTATTGATTGCCATAATATTTATGTATGTGGTGGGTTAAAGTGTCAGGTTGAATTTCTTATGTATGAGAGAAAATAATGTGGCAGAAGGTGTTTGATGAATTGAATGAAAGGGGTGTTTTTGGTTGTGTTGTGTTGGTGGAGGGCCTCACAAAGAAGTGAAGGAAATTATTAATAAAGAAGAAAAGATAAAGGTAAGTGCAATGCAATGTAATGCAAAGTAAAAGAGAAGAGGGTGGGGAAGTGTGGGTTCTGTACTGCCTTACCTGTCCCCTCCACCCAACACACAACATACTCAAACATCACTCTCTTTCTCTCTCTAACACTGCTCCAACTACAACTCCAAAAGCCACTACCACATTGGCTTTTGTTGCCTTTTGTTTCTGTGCCTCCTATGCAATTGTCTATGTCTGCTGCTTCTGCTCCCTCTTCTCACTACCTTCAAATGGGGGTGGAATCATATTTTGAATTCCTTGTTATTATTTGATGGCCACTCTTTCTCTCATATTCTCTTCTCTTCTTCCCACCATGTCCTCTCTTCCACCCCTCCCCTGTTTCCTTTTTCTCCTTTCTGGTGTCCCTCCAAACATCAACTCCTTTTTCATGATTTGACCTCATTTCCATTTTGTTACAGTTCTCACTTTCTGGACTTCCTTTTCTTAGACCCACTTGATTGTACCCTTCTTCTCCTTTATCCTCTCTTTCTTTCTTTCTTGTTTTTTATTCTCTTTGGTTCCCCATTTAGTCCCACTCCTCCACAAGAACCAACAACCATCACACTGGAGCGTTCATGGAAATTGATCTGAACTATGCAGTGACCGAGGCTGAGAAGACCGCGTCTTGCAATGGGGGGTGTGAGAAAGGTGCTGCTACTTGCGTTTGCTCTCTGTCCTCTCCTACTTGTTCATCTTCTGGCTCCTCCTCCGCACGTGTGTCCTCTTCTTATCTTGAGCTCTGGCACGCTTGTGCTGGCCCCCTCACTTCCCTCCCCAAGAAAGGGAATGTGGTGGTGTATTTTCCCCAAGGGCACTTAGAACAGGCTTCATCTTTCTCTCCCTTTTCACCAATGGACATGCCAACCTATGATCTTCAGCCACAGATCTTCTGTAGAGTTGTCAATATTCAGTTACTTGTGAGTTCTCAAATTCAGAGTGAACTTGTATTTTATCTGCTTAATTCATTTAAACTTGCACCCTTGTATTGTTTCTATTTGTTTGGTTTAATTTTCTCTTTTTTTTTTCTTTCTTTTTACACTCTATGATTAGGCCAATAAGGAGAATGATGAGGTTTATACACAGGTTACTTTGCTTCCCCAGGCCGAGGTTGGTTTTTGTCACTATTCTGTTTTGGTGCATCTTTGCTTAGCTTTTGTTCCCTAGAAGGATGAGAATTTCTAGTTAAATGCTTTGAGCATTGTTTGTAGTAGAAGGGCAGTAGTGGCTTGAAATATTGGGTTGTGTTCAGTTGGCAGGGATGTATGTGGAGGGAAAAGAGCTTGAGGAATTGGGAGCAGATGAAGAGGGAAATGAAACAACACCTACAAAATCAACTCCTCACATGTTCTGCAAAACACTCACTGCCTCAGATACCAGCACTCATGGGGGGTTTTCTGTCCCTCGCAGAGCTGCTGAAGACTGTTTTCCTCCCTTGGTGTGACACCATGCTTTAGTTTGCATTCATAATTTCCAACACATGAAATTGTTTAGGAGTTGATTTCATTGTCTTCCTGAAGATGATGAATTGCTTTTGTGCTCACTGCAGGATTATAAGCAGCAAAGACCCTCCCAGGAGCTTGTTGCCAAAGATCTGCATGGTGTGGAGTGGAAATTTAGGCATATTTATAGAGGTAAATGAAAAGAAATATTAAACAACTGTGTGTGGTTGGTTGCATAGTCATATATTGACTATGAATGATACAGAAAGTCCTTGTGGTAATTTTGTCAGGTCAGCCAAGGCGGCATCTGCTCACTACTGGCTGGAGTATTTTTGTTAGCCAAAAGAATCTTGTTTCTGGAGATGCAGTTCTCTTTCTAAGGTGAGTGTTTATATCTATGCACATGAGTGTGTTCAAGTAGGGTTTCGTTTTAAGATTAAATAATATAAACACTCATAGTGTAGAGATTTTTATACAGTCACAGTATCAGTTGCTCCATTACAAATTGTTATGAATAATAACTTTGTTGAATTTTTAGAATAATTACCTTAAAAGTTATATCAAAAGCTGATTTTTTTATTGATTAACAATATTAAAACTTTTTCATTGAGTGTGCATGTCTACTAAACTCTTATTTTAATTAGTATTGATTTGTTGTTTTGTCACAATGATAGGAAATATTCTCATTGGGCTTGAATATAAGCTAAAAAAAATGGTAATGTAATTTAGGAAGTGTCCTTCTTTATTTTATGAAATCAAGAACACTAAATTGAATTTAACCAACATTTTTTTAATCAGGGTGAAATTAAGTAATTTTGATTATATTTGAGTCTAGATCTTAATACCAGTTAGCATTAGAAATCCCTAAAAAAAAAACTTCTCATAATAGAACATATCTCTAGACCTCTGATGCTTTTTGTTCAGGAGAAGATGAGTGATAATAATATTATTATGGTTGTTCCTCACTGCTCATTAATATCTTTGTAGGGGTGAAAATGGAGAATTGAGATTGGGAATCCGAAGAGCTGCTCGACCAAGAAATGGTCTTCCTGAATCAATTGTTGGTAACCAGAATTATTATCCCAATTTCCTTTCTTCTGTGGCCAATGCTATATCCGCCAAAAGCATGTTTCATGTTTTCTACAGTCCAAGGTACTACATTCATGAATCAGGAATTTTCGTCTTGCAAAATGTTTGAAGTTCAATCTCAAAATTATTTAGCCTTTGATTGTCATTATGTTGTGGCATTATGGATGAAACATCGATTTGGTGTATGTTATGATAACTTATCTGTCAGTTATTAATCAACTCATAGTTATAATGAAAGTGAAGTTATAGTATATTCTAGCTTACCAGAAAATAGTAAGCAAAGCATAAAAGCATTGGTTCTTACATAGAAGCGCTAGATGGATAGCTCACATGTTATTCTTCCAATGTGATACTGTGACAATAAGAGACTTAATAGGCTAGGGCTTTCCAACCTTGTCAATTGTTAAGCAAGGGATTTAATGTTCAGAAGCAGTTTTAGTTTAAGATAGTGAAGAGTTTTAGTTTAAGCAAAAATGAGAAATGGCTAAGGTCTTCCTAGACCTTAGATGATAAGATCTTAATAGCTTACTAGTTTTGATCTTTCTGGGCGGAGGGGACTGGAAAATGATTTTCATCTTCGCAGTCTTTGAAGAAATAAAATACATGTGATCTTCCCTAGAATAGGAACTGGGTAATCTCATTCTTCTACCCGCTTTTCCTTCAAATAAACACATCTTTTTGTCCATATTCTATCATCAGATGATTGAAATGTGTCCTTTTGACCAGTAACTTGTGAGTGCAAGTTATATTGTTCTGCGGTGTCAAATAGTACGAGCCTATGCTAAAATTGTTGAACTTAATTTGACTGTTATTTTGCCAATAGGATCCTTACATTTTGAGCTTTCATCATATGTGAGGAGGCTCTCTCTGTTTCTTGTTTGATAAAGTATTTCAGCGTACTCATGATTGGCACAAGAGTCTAGCAATAAATTGTAACGTGTTTAAACTTGGTATAATACAGAGCAAGTCATGCGGATTTTGTTGTGCCCTACCAAAAATATGTCAAAAGCATAAAGAATCCAGTGACCATTGGGACAAGATTCAAAATGAGATTTGAAATGGATGAATCTCCAGAAAGAAGGTAAACTACAACATAGTTATTAAACTTTAACCATGAACAAAAAGGGAAAATAATATTGAGTAATATGACATTTTCTTTGTGTGTTGCAGGTGTACTAGTGGTATCGTGACCGGAACGAGTGATTTAGATCCCTATAAATGGCCTAAGTCAAAATGGAGGTGTTTGATGGTACAATTGCTATTGTTTTTTTCTTTAGAAACTAATGAATCTATTAAGTATATTTTAACCTTGCAATATACATCTGATATTTGCCTTGGCTTTTTATCTTCAACAACTTTGCTATTGAAGCATATGCTTCATCAACCAATTTATCCATGATGCATTTTCATATGAGGTTTTTTATTTATATATTCATTTTTATCAATTTCTTCTAAAGTCGCCGTTAATTGAGAAATTTTGTAACGCCACTTTATTTGGAACCATTGAAAAGTCTGATCCCTTTTCCCCATAATTTCTAAGTTTAGTTTTCTTGCATTTTCAGGGAAAAAATTTATGTTATCTTAAGTAGAACTTGTAAAATAGTTATTATAGGAGTAAACAGATTTGCTATATATAACATTTGAATGACTGAAAAAATCTTACTCTCAATGCATTCTATAAAACAGGCTTGCACAATTTATATTGTCTTCTTCACGCATAATATGCTAGCCTATTGGCTATATTTCACTCTAAACTGTTTGACATACACATCATCATATCCAGGGAACTTAAGGCTGCAATTATACATTCCCAAGGAAGCTAGTTAGTGCTTTTAAATTTTAACACAGTACATTAATGCAGAGCAAATGATGATAGTTTGTTACTGTGATATCCGACAGGTCAGATGGGATGAAGATATAGAGATTAATCATCAAGATAGAGTATCCCCTTGGGAGATAGATCCTTCTGTGTCTCTCCCTCCCTTGAGCATTCAATCCTCTAGAAGGCTGAAGAAACTGAGGCCAGGTCTGCAGGGTGCCTCACCCAGTCACCTCATCACTGGTATGAATCACAAATCCTAATGCTAAGATAGCCAAAGTGCGTTAAATCAGTAAACTTTAGGCATCCTTATTGTCCTCTGTTTATTTATTTTTGGCTTCTGCATGGGAGGTGTGGCAGCAGGAGGCATTGGGTTTATGGACTCTGAGGAGTCTGTAAGATCATCCAAGGTCTTGCAAGGTCAAGAAAATTCAGGTTTTATGTCACTATATTATGGATGTGACACAGTAACTAAGCAGCCAGAGTTTGAGATCAGATCTCCAAGTCATCCAAATTTTGCATCAACTGGAGTGAGAAAGATTGCTGCTGGTGAGTTTATGAGGGTTCACCCTTCTAGTTATGCAGGCTTCACGGAAACTAACAGGTTTCCAAGGGTCTTGCAAAGTCAAGAAATATGTCAATTGAGATCACTGACAGGAAAGGTTGATTTGAACTTTGGTGCCTGGGGCAAACCCGGTGTGAGTTGCACAAACTACAACCTGCAACAGGCAACCAAACCTAACTTTCACTCTTTAGGACCAGAAGTTATTCAAACTGCATATTTTCCTTATGGTGATATTCACAAAGCTGGCCAAGGTAGTGGCACCGGCATGTTGTGCTCTAAACCTACCAATTTCCAGCGAGAGAATGTCCCATTTAACTCTCCTTCCTCTCAGTCCGGGATCATGAGAAATGAAGTTAGACGGTCAGATGTCACAATCCCAAATGAGCAGAAGCTGCAGGACAATATTTCTGGTGCTGCTGCTACTTTAGGAGCGAACATGAGGATTCCAAATGATGACAGTTTCAATGGGAAGGTAAATGCTTGTAAACTATTTGGATTTCCCTTGTCGGGGGAAGCCACCACCCAAAATTTACAGAACTCAGCTAAAAGAAGTTGCACAAAGGTGAGCGATGATAGCAACAGAGTTACATTATGATATGATATGCCTTTTTCTCTTTGACAATTTGCAACACATGTAACAAAATGCTGAATGAAGGTTCACAAGCAAGGTAGCTTAGTTGGAAGAGCCATTGATCTCTCGAGATTGAACAGCTACAGTGAGCTGCTGATTGAACTAGAGAGACTATTTAGCATGGAAGGCCTTCTAAGAGATCCTAACAAGGGATGGAGAATCCTGTACACTGACAGTGAAAATGACATTATGGTTGTGGGAGATGACCCGTGGCAGTAAGTAATCATCTTCCTTCACTCTTATTTCTCCAAATGCAGCTTTGCCACCTTTTAGTCAGTCATCATATATACTATCATCATCACCTCATTGTACACATTTAACTGTTGGGACTGACAATTCCTCGTATCCTATGTAGCATTCTAGGTGAAATACACTGAAAAACTCCATTTTGCCTTTTGTCTGCAGTGAGTTCTGCGAGGTGGTCTCGAAGATTCATATACATACACAAGAAGAAGTTGAGAAGATGACAATTGGGATGATAAATGATGATACTCAGAGTTGTTTGGAACAGGCACCAGTTATGATAGAGGCTTCAAAGTCTTCCTCCGTTGGTCAGCCAGATTCTTCTCCAACAGTGGTTAGAATCTAGTTTCAGGGTTGTCTTAGGTATTGTGATGTTGACCTGTTTCTATGCTATATGATCAATACTACCATCAATTTTTATCTATGAGCTAAGATCAACAAGGGAAGGGCATAACAAAAATAAATAAAATGACGATCATGCCCTCTAAATTTGCTTAATATAGGGCACCATATTGCGTGGTACTATGTGAAACCATTGCCATTTGAAATAAACTATTAAAACCTGCATGATATAATCCGATAGTCTTGAACATATTATACATTGATTTTAATCACAATATTTAGGTTATTAAAACATTTTGACTAGAGTTATTGAGTTAATTGTTGAAACATATTATACATGGATTTTAATCACAATATTTAGGTTATTAAAACATTTTGACTAGAGTTATTGAGTTAATTGTTGAAACATATCATACTTTGATTTTAAAACATTTTGACTAGAGTTATTGAGTTAATTGTTGAAACGAAACCCTACAAGATTTATTCTTCAATAAAATAACAACTGACTGTACAATGTTCATGAATTTTTTTATGGTAAAAGGAAAATTCAACCTATAATGCATTGTTATTTCAAAAAATTCATTCCATATTTAATAACATACTAAAGTAAACTGAATATTTTTTATTTAATTTAATAACATCCGAAATGGTAATTTAAATATAATATATTTAACATAAAATAAAATGTATTATTTATTATTTATAATACATTCTATATTTGTTATATATTCACTTTTTTTTATAGGCAAAACATGTATAGATAAATCAAAAATACACATAAACTTCACACTGAGAATGAGAAAGAATTAAAACTAATTGAAGTAACTCCACGATAATATAGGAATCATAAGAAGATTGGATACGCAATTACAAATTTGTTTCTAAGTTTAATGAGACAGCTTTTTACAATAGAGATGGCCTTAAAGCCTCTAAGACAAAACCATACAAAAAATGATAAGAGGGGTATTTTTGTAATGCGGAAGAATTGACGAGGGATCCCATATAATTTGTTTAAATTGGAGTTTTGTCTAACTTACTTTAAATTCAAACTCGGTAGGTGTTATTTCATATTGCTTTCGTAATTGAACTCTCACTTTAATGATATGAAAGGTTTATATTGAAAAATAAAACTGAAATTCTATTAGAAGATAGGAAGAAACAACTACTTCATCCGATTTTTTCCATGACTAATATGCTTTCCTGGTGCAACAATAGCACGAAATCAAATTTTATTAGAAAACAGGAAGAATCAAATTTTATTAGAAAATAGGAAGAAACAACTATTTCATCCAATTTTTTCCATCACTTTTCCTGTTGCAACAATAGCACATGAAATCAACCTCTATTTTAAACAATAGAATCATACTTTAAATCACTTGAGCATAAGAGAATTCATTCTATAGAAAAAAGAACTAGTTATAAACGAATAAAGAAATGCATAATCATCACCACGCAAATAAATTTAGTAAATTTAGTTCGCTTTGCCCAGATTTGAACAAGCCTTTTAAGATAATACCAAAAAAATGTAAGAAATATCAACCTTAAAAAATGAATATAAAACTACATAACATTGTATAAATATAAACATTAAAACAAAATCAGATGTCCTTAAATCATTCTTGAACCACAGCAACAATGGAAGATGAAAAATAAAAAGTGAAACTAAGAATGATTTTTATGTACTGTTTTCTAGGAGTATAGATTTCACATAATATTCATGTAAAAAAGTAAACAAAATCTTAACTTTTTTCGAATAGTATATAATCACATAATTTTCATGAAAAATGTAGAAGGTCCATTTTTAAATAAACGTGCATTCCATTTCAAGATGAGTAATAGTGTAACACAAAATGGTAATATAGTACAAGGAATAATTTAGATAAATAAAGTATTTTCTTTTTTAGACATATACTGTTAGAAAAGATTTAAGTAAAATAGAGAGCATCAATTAAAATAAGATAATTAATTTTGTAACACGATCTTTGTTTTATTTCCCTGTTCCCAAACAGGGCAAAAAATTTCCGCTATATTGAAGATCATATTTCAACTATTTTACTCCAGCCGTGCAGACAGAAAAAATGTTTATGTTCTCCAGGATATACAATCCAGGAGGCAAATTTAATGCCTAAATATATTACAAATATTGGCAACCATATATTACAAAATTGGGTGACTACCTGGGTGTGAATAAGATTAAACTACTTTTAATTTCACTATTAAATCTGCTGGCTTAACATTTACAGATTAGTTACTCTCAGCAGAAACAAAATTGCAGATACAATAATCTTTACAGCACTATACCAGTACCATCAGTTCCTGACTGAAAACTGGAGAATAGTTGCATGTCCCTTACCCTTTCATTATGTCATATGGACAAATTGAATATCAAGCATAAAAAATTGAGAAACTTATCCTGACCACCAATGGAAAAATAATACCAGAGGTGCTTCAGACCACACTTCGGACCACATCATCTTCCATTTCCTGAAGACCAAAAATGCTGCTCAACTTTCTTCAGTTTCTAAATGCAAAATGTGGGGTTAAGAAGGACATCTAGAGTTAATAGAGACACAAGGCTAATACCTCTACTCGGAATCTGACTCAATAGAAAGATATGGGCGGGACCTTACTGAACGTTTTTGGCGGGGAAAAGAGAAAGGACTATCTGAATCTGATCTTTTCCGACTTGCATGGTCAGATCTGACATCATTGATACCAAGGAATAAAGGAGCTGCACAAAGAGGTATGGTAAGTCAATAAAGGGAGGAGAACAATATATAACATTGCATATAAGAATCACTCAGTTAGAACTAGAATGTGGTCAAATCAAATCAACCAAGCAAAATGTCTACACTTACAACGTAAACTAGTAGAATAAAACAAGAGAAAGGAGACAAACCAGAAAATGCACAAATCACAGCTAACATTTTGTGTCAATAGGTTATCTTCTCCATGTTTTTGAGGTTAGCTAAGCAACCATTAATTCTTTAGCCGGAAGAAAAGAAATTATACAGAGGACATTATTAAGGAGAGATCTCTATAAAATTTATTATGTCAATTATATGTCTATAAAACTAGAAATACAAAAGCATCTGTCTGAAGTTTCAACAAATAAATTCAAGCTTTCTAACATTCAACACCAGAAATAACAACGGATGCTTCATGAAACGAAAATGAAATATACATATCTCCAACATCCCTCATAGACTCAAGAATAACTTACTGATATATGCAATAGAGTTAAGAAAGTCTTTCCATCTCAAAAAAACCTAACAAATGCATTTTCAACTGTTCATTAACAGAAAGAGTTAAAAACTGCATAAGATAGGAACAGCATAAGAATTGTCTTGGAGAAGACACATGTTACTTTAAGAATTCCTCATTCTTTATAACGAATCTCTTAGAAAGTAGATTTAGACCTAACTCAACCTATGACTTGTACGATGAAGTTAGTTCTCACTTATGTAGTGCAATTGATCATATCTCTAATTGTAGGATCTTCAATAGACCATCTCACGCTAGGATTAGAGATCTCTAATATATGACTAGATATGTATGAGTGGCCTAATAATGGATGGCACAGTACTTTCAACAAACATTGCTAGGACAAACTTAGATACCAACTTAAACTATGTAAATAAATTATTTTATTGATAGCAATCAAACAAATTACATTATCATCCTCTATTTGTAACAATGTTTTATAGAAATAAAGAGTTGATCCTATATAATCAAGAATATCTAGGTTCTATTAAGAACCCGCTGTTCCAGTGCCACCTCTAGCAAGTTTTCTGATGAAGTTTCCGCAACTACCTTTCTTCTCCAGCAAACACAAGGATGGGATCATATAATTCCATCCATCCAACCGCCCAAATACAAACACAAGCAACCCATCGACACGCCCTTCTCTCCTTCTCTAGCTACAACTCCAACTCGGGTGTATGGCAATGCGTGATGGCTAACCAATTTTCGAGAAGGTCACCTTCTTCATGTGCTCCTACCCCGTGGTGACGGCTCTATCAGGAGTTCATTTGGTGGTCTGATGTAGTTTCCCATCTTCTTAGGTTATTTCATCATTTTTTTACCCAACTTTCCAGAAAAAAAATAAAAAGTCTTCCAACAGTCAACCTCCAAAACAAATTCTCCCATCATTTCTAACCATTTAGTTAGTAACATGGAAGGTCTAGCTATTCCACTAGGGACTTCGAAATTGGGTTATTGTTAAGTGGATTGGACTACAAATCCCATTCCACTACAACTATTGAATATGGTCCTACAAAACATCATGAACAATGGGTAAAGATTGATGCTCAACTATGTAGTGTTAATAAATCCACTATTCACGTCACTCAAACCTACTTTTCATCCCATGGAAGTATGTATCAATTTGGAGTAAGATTTGTTCCCTTTATACCAATGACACACATCTTATGTAGTGTGTACCAAGATCTTTTAACACTTCTTTATGCATCATATGTAGTGAATCTATCTCATTGTATATTGGAACAACATTGTTATCGCATGTAGTGATAAAACAAACAATATCTTGCTCAAAATTTTAAGACCAGATCTTGGGCACCTGAGGTATTTCCTTGATATAGAAATGGCACAATGCAAAGATGGATTGGTCGTATCTCTGAGAACATATGCTCTCGGAATTCTAAAAGAAATAACGATGATAAATGCCAAGTTTGCAGACACACAAATGGTTTCGAGTGTCAAACTTTTATCTAGCCAAGGAGAACCGTATTCTGGTCCTTGGAGATACGAAAGGTTAGTTGGTAACCTAGATTACCTCACTGTGATTCATTCTGACATCACCTTTGCAGTGAGCGTAGTAAGTCAATTTATAAACTCTCCTAGTCAACAACATTAAGAAGCAGTCGCATGCAGCCTAAGAGTATATTAAGAAGGTTCCTGGAAAAAGACCTGATTTATAAAAGATAAGGCAAGTACTCAAATTGTTAGGTATTTTGCATTGACTGGGAAGGATCACGTATTAACATAATATTGTCGTTAGTTACTAGTAAATTCAAATGGATAAAACAACTCCTTAAAGACCTTAATTTGAAAAAAGTTTCCAAATGTACCTTGTATGTGACACCTAGGCAGCATTACATATTACCTCTAATCCTATCTTTAATGAGAGGACCAAATATGTTGAGGTCAATTGTCATTTCAAAAGAGAAATACTGGAGTCTGGAAACATTACTAGATTTGTCAACTCTAGTGAACAATTGACTGACATATTCACAAAGTCTCTAAGAGACCAAAGATCAATTATATTTGTAGTAAGTTGGGAGGGCATATACAATTTATATACTCCAGTTTGAGGGGAGTATTATTATTTCAGAAACAAGGAGTTGATCTATATAATCAAGAATATATAGATTATATATGTATTATTTAGAACCTTTTTATTTATTTCTATATCAGATCTTTATTACTAGAAGATATTAAATCTGCTTTAGTTATTGTATTGATTCCTTTTTTTCAATATAAATAAAGCGTGTTGTCACAGTAACATATTTTAGCCCAATATTTCTCTTTCCAATAGTTTAACACAATCAAATTCTTCATAATAAGGAAACAGAAATATGTTGAAATGAATATGAAGATTCTAAAGATATTTTCTCTTGACCCATATATTGAGGATATTGTTATCCTAATAATATGCTATTTGCTACAGGCTTATATTTGCTTGTATAGAATAAGTAGCCCACTTGAAAATATGGATCATATTAACCTCCACATGTGCTTGTGTGTAACTAAAACTTGTCAAATCCAAACATATGAAAGTTGCACAAAATGATATCCCCAGCTAAAATCAGTACTCAACAATTAATTTCCTCTAGAAAAATAAAAAAGTAGTGCCGAAAGCTTTAGGCCAAGAGTAACAAACCGGTATCTGTCAAGGAATTTGTGGCACCTTCTCCGGATGCAATTTGCGGTCTGGAATTCAATCCATTTGAAGTGGAAGCATCACCATTACTGCCACTGGCACCACCTCCAAGACTAAGAGAGATCCAATCCTCTGTGAAGACACCGTTTGACACGTCTGCATGATCACTCAATTCATGCTGCAGAGAAGATTCTGCTGGTTTTGTAGGGAGAAAAATCTGAAGGGAAGGATCTTCTCTGGGAAATGCCAGTGGATTGTCAACCAAGCCACCATTTAAATCATCATCAGGTCGAACTACCGAGGAATCTGGTGTAAGAGTGCTAGATCCCAAAGCAGTATCCGGGGCCAACATATAACCATTCAGTGATGATGAGCAATTCATATTAGCATTCTGCAAACCAACCAATGTATCTGACGCATCTTCCGCTTCACAACTAAATAATTGGAATCCTGGGACTGCTGGAGTTCCTGATTGCAATGGCCAAAGGGAGGACATCCCAAAATCATCTTCACTGGAATGGTTATTAAAAACTCCCAAACCTGCATTTCCACCAGGATTGTGATCTTCCGTATATGGATCAATAATTCCAGGCTCTAGCTCCGAGTAAACATCAACAGCAGCACTAGTTTGATTACTTTTGTACCCAGTTATAGGAGTCGGAGACATCAATACATCATTGTCTTCTTCTGAATCACTGAGAATAATAACTTCTGCATCATCAATTGGAGCAGAAGCATTATGAACAGAATATCCATATGCTGAATCAATATTATTGTTAAACACAGAACCCATCTCAATACCATTGGTAGTAGAATAATCAATATGTTCCCCACCACCCTGATTTACGCTTGGATCATCTTCATCCCGGCCACTTCCAGTGTCACTGCTGCTCATTGAAATAATAACATGTTCATGATTTTCAAGATCCTTGTTCAACCTATTATTACCAGAAGAGGTGTTCGTATTATCGGGTTTGCTGACTTCCCAAACACCATTACTATTCTTCCTGATGCCAAGTTTTAAACCAATAGGACCATCTGAAATACCTTCCTGTTTGAGCTTTAAATTTTCCATTTTCTTGATTTCATCAGTACAGACAAAGAGGGATCCATCAGGACGGTGCCATTGAGCAAGAGTTCCCAACTCCCGACGTTCACTTTCATTCTTAACCTTGACACGCCAAAAACCATCAGGCTTCACCTCAACCTCTGTAATCTCTTCTCCACAATTTTTCATCTGTGCGAGCAAACCAGTATATGTAATAACGACTGAGTCAACAAACTCAATTAAAAGCTTTATCAGGAGAGAAATAAAGATAAAAGGGGACAAAACACTACCAGAGTAGTGATGCGATTGAAGTAAGGATCAATAATGACATTCTCCAAAGCATAATTTTTAAGGCATATGGGACACTGCCACTGCAGAAAGAATTAATGCTTCGTCAAACATTTTTTAAGAACAGGTGTCTGACAAAGCAAGCTCAACTTTTGAGAATCATACCTTCCTTGATCTTTCATTCATTTCAATAAAAACTTCAAGATCAAAACAGCCCATGTGAACACAAGGTTTGAATCTTCCTGCAATCTTCATTCTTGAACCACTCATCTATAAATTGAACAAATGCATAAAATTTACAAGAGTTTCGGGAAGTGAGTCATAAAACTTCATGGCAACCAAAATAATCCAACACATGAAAGCCTTACCGGGCAACGAAGATTTATGCTAAAAGAATCTGAAACCACTTCCAAATCACTATCACTATCAGCATTATCATTTGCATTTCCACCCCCAACACAACAACAAACACGTGCAAGAGCATCTTCAAAACGCTCACCATCGGGCTCCCCTGGAATCATGCTTAGAACCTAGATACCATAGAACAATAATTTAATAATGCATGTGTAATAGTATTAAATGAAGATGTAGACTTCAAAAAGTAAACATACATGTCACATCCCTCGTGAATTAAATTTTATCTTTCAAAGGAATAAGGTTTCATATTCTGTGTGTGGTTGTTTCAATAGCCAACTTAGTAATAGAAACCCATAACAGCAATGGAGAAAGGAAACGAGTGATTTCATGGTTGACTGAAAAGCAGCAGAACAAAGAAAATAGCAAAGGGTTTCCCCTTACAACTATGCTTTGACACTGCTCTCTTTAACCTAATGCTAACAAATGTCAATCCATCCCCTTTGACTCCAAATTAAGCCAAACTGCCTTCTCTAACTAATTCTCGATGCCCTACATTCAATAACTGTCGAGGTTTGGGATTCTGTAATCCAGAGATTAGGTACCTTGATGATTGCTGCATTAAAGGACCTGCTAGATTTAGGAAAATGTGTTTTGTTCCAATTGATAACTACAAAAAATGTCATTTAATTTTCACCATTTCTTGAACAAACATTATAAACAGAAAGTATATTAAAAATACTGCCTTTTTTACAAAATGGAAACAAAACACATTTCCTTCAACAAAATAGATGCTAATGTCCTTTAATTATCCCGTGTTTCTACGTGTTCTGGAGGATACGTTATCCTTAACTCCTTGTGATTTCCTTTGCTTGTCTAATACAATTTATTTTTCCACAAGAGAAATTTTTGTAATTGAAAGTAATGTCACTCCCACTAGAATCTATACACACAGCTTCTCCGCATTTAGTGATTGAGGGGCAAACAAAATTTAGATCACACTTGAACATATATCAACGATAGTTAAAATATTGACAGCGTTTCTGTTTTGTTTGGAAACACCAAAACTTCATAAAAAAAAACAAATTTTGGTATGACCAACATGCAGCTTGACTAAAACAAAACCCCACCAAATAAAATAAACAGAGATCAATACGTTAAAATCTCCAAAAGAAGCCAATCCAAAACAAGTGTTTGATATTTCTTCACCATATTTACTAAGCAGAAAACTCGGAATCACATAAAAACCAAATCAACAAGATTCATATATACTTCAAGTGTTCAGTAGACCCAACCATGCCTTTGTTCTATATGCGAAAGCATGTTATACATTACAAAAAAAACAAAGCAATTTCAGCCGATAACTCAAAAGCATGGAACTAAGAAAGCATAAGACAAATACTGATAAATACAATTCTCATGTCAGAAACAATAAGAAGACAAGTTTTTTTCACAATTAACACGAGTGCTTAATGCCAAGATAAGCAACAGCTGCAATATCACTACATAAACTACGCTGCCCCCCAATACTTCCCTCAATCAATAATGTCCTACTTAAAATTGACAAAAACTGAGAATCCCATTAGCATTCAAGTTTTGCTAAATTTCATTTTTTTTTTTTTTTCAGAAATCGACCCAAAGGAAACAGCCTCAAAAACTTTTGACTGACATCAATTAAGGAGATTCAACATCAAACTTCACGATTCAATAAGCTTGGATTGAAGGAACAAAAAGTCATCCAGAATACTATACTAAGAAATTAAGCAAATTTAGAATGCAATCTACCTCTGGCATGGTGATCCTTTTAATAATACGAACCCCTAGACAGAATATGCGAGCATCCAACACTGTCAAGGAAATCCTATTAATTCCATCCTTTGAATATGGTGTGATCTGACAGAGGAGAAATAAAATAAGAAATCGAATAAAACTAACATGAATGAAATTTAATTAACAAAGCAGAAACGATTGGTCTAAAACCAGCACTCAAACATAAGTATCTACATTTAAAAAAAGACACAGAAAATAAGATAAACAAATTTCTTAATTTTGTAATCAATAGAAGAAAACAAACTCACAACTGAGCCAGAGTCACGCCCATTAGCCCCAAGCATCTGTGAACCGGGTCTGTTAATTGCACGAACAGGAAGACCTACAGGTATATAGTTAAAATTCAATTCAACCATAATTCATGAATTCCATGAAGAAATTTGGATATTTTACTTACAAAGCATGTGCTTCTAATCACACATAATAATTTCTGAGGTGCAGACTAAAGTAAGAACCAAGACATGAAACAAAACTCTCAAGAGGAAACTAAAAGAAGTGAGTAGATAAAGACTTGCAAACATACCATTGACCTTTAAATCTGTATATTGTGGCCATTGCATCCTGAATGAAACCTTGTCATTCAAAAGCATACACCAAGCCTAAACATGAAAGAATTGTCATACAATAATACCTGGATAGCAAGTTATGCATCAAACTACTAGCACTAAATCATACCAACCTGAACATCATATTCTGGTTTTGATACCAACTCCTTGTTTGCTTTCGTGAGTTGAAACGTTCTTTCCACACTCTGTACTGGGCTGGTTCTGAACAATTCAAATAGAAATATGGTTAAACCATTCGAGCACAAAGTTATGTTTAAAAGTAGGTTTAAACAATAAACCTGTGATGGATTTGAGAATGAGTTAAGAAAACCATGAGACAAGAAAATAAATCACTCAGCTGAGGGAAATTTAGTTCCAAAAGGTTAATGTCCTGAGAAAACTTTCACCTCAAAAAAAGACAAACTTAACACCCAAACAATTTTACTTCACACAATGTAAATCTAGAAACAGCACTGGTACTGGGATTCCTTTGAATAGAACAAAACAAACGATGTAGAACATATATAGAAAGAAACCAAAAGCTATACATAAGGCACATGAACCACTAGAAGAAAAGAATTAAATATAACATAAAACTCCACCCTCGCCTCCTAAATCAAATGCAGAGTAGTCAAGCCTCAATGAAGGATATAAAAAGCATGTCTTATTGGCATATAACAATTAAAAAAGAAACTCAGTTTGCTCAAACACAAACAAATCCAGTAAGACAACGTCACAAACTAGTTACACCCTTACCCATCAGTGGGAATATTGGTTGTGGTCAACTTCACCGGAAACAAAAGGTGTGTCACTGAAACACAAAACCTGTAGTATAAAAAAGATAAAAATATACACATTTGAGTGATGGGCCAAAGAGAATGGCAAATAATAAATGCATAGCAAGCTTCTTTCAATTACAAGAGAGTATCACACACAAAGTGGAAGAATTTGTTAAAAGACAACAAGCATATCATAATCACGTTCTCGAAAAGAAATTGTTCTACAAAAATTGAAGCCTAGTAATGGAAATTGGAATCTCTATTCAAAACTAACAGACACAACAATGTTAGCTTAGAAGAATGAAATACAAAAAGTGACAGTCTCTACAACTACCAATATGCTAGTGAAAGAACCATCAACAATGAAATTACTACAGTGAAACATGTTATCATCACTACAGGATATCACAGACAACAAATTGGACAAAAAAGGAAATAACACAAGCCCTTGATAATACAAAAAAAAAGTGGCACGTAAGTAAAGATTACAAATATTTAGCACTGAATGTGGAAAAAGAAAACTTCAGAACTATTTATTCCAACCCATCTACTGAAATAAGAAGGAAACACAACATACGGGTCTGCCCGATCAACTCGACATATTTCACAGTAGAATTTATCAGGAACATGTGGGGTCCCATCCATAGGTTTCTCTGGAATAACAACACAATTGATGTGCTGCAACACACGACATCTTGTATCTTCACACTGCAATTAGACGAGAAGAAAAATGTCTCCATTAACAAACATAAATTGATCAGAGATGTTAATAAAAAATTATATCAAAGAGGTGGATGGAAATGACCAATAAAATTATAGGGCGAGTAAACAGGCATTTAATATTAAAATCATCAGGATAGATAGCATGTATTTCGAATAGTACACCTTGACCAATGGCTCCGTATCCAATACATTTCCACAGAGACAGCGAATCTTTGCATCTGATTGAAAGGAATCATCAATTTCACTTTTAATTTTCACATTACTGCTATCAGAGCCCTGGACCTTGGATGACACGTCAATGCCCCCCGATACCTGCAATTTTCTGGGCAAAATGAAAACACAAGTCAGGAAAGAAAAATAATAAACCAAGGAGGTTATAGCATATGCCAGTGTAATCAACTTAACATATACCTAGAAACACATCATCAAACCATGCGTAAACTACAAACTGATTTAAGCTCGGCTCTATCTGGACAAGTTAGAAATGTTTTTGAGAGTTTCTCCACCAAAAGATAGAGCTTTTCCAGTAGAGAACCTCTCAAAAGCACTTATAACTTCGTATTCAAACAGTCTCTGAAAAACTTTTGGCCTTTACATTTATCTGAAGCATACTAAGCTAGATAACAAAAATATCATCAACAGTGTTGTCTCTAACACTGACCTATATGTGTCCTCCACTAATTTGGCCACCCGTTGTTTTCCAACTGCATTCTTCTTGATCCACAATTTAGAAACTGGGAAAAAGTAACAAGCTGTGAACTTAGTTTACAGGGGAAAAGATAGAGGAATGTCAGAAAGGCAACTTCACAAAATAAAATTATAAACATAAAAAATAAAAATTCCAAAATACATTCACTAAACTATTATGCCTTTATAGAAGTTGCATTGCCACCACTTTAAACTAATGTTCTAGAAATTGAGTCTGACCAGGAAGATCAAGCCTTGAATCAGATTAAAAAAATTAATTGAACTAGTTTTCAAACTAGTTCAACAAACTTATTCAACTTGGCTGGTTCGCAACACACCAAGAGAACCGGTCAGTTTTCAAAACCAACGACCCATCACACTCAGTAAGGCGGCATGCCATCACCCAACCCTTGCCAGTGACTAGTTTGTTGCCTTGTTCACATCACAGTGTTGCAGGGAAGATACAACGTAAAGAAGGAAAAAGATTTACCAAATATTAGAGAGCAGAGGAAGTTGCTAGAGATTGTTACTAGCACAAGAGAGAGAAATGAGAAACTGATAGGAATTAAAAATGAAACTGAATAGTTTAACTGAAAACAGGAGAATTAAAACCTCCATGGTTTGACTCTCACAAAGAGCTCCCCATTTTCTTACAAAATATCTCTCAGAATGCCCCTTAACTATCTAAATTGATACCCTCTGACTAACTTATGTTAACAGTCCCTAACTAAGTTTTTTCTTCCCTTCTATCTTAATGATACCATCACAATGAAGTTCAACCATCCTCAACTTCAAAATCTCTGGAAACCACAAACAAATCAGATTTTCAACCACCTTAAGTAACCTCCTTTAATGACTAGATAACTACTTCGTATGAACCTGATCAATGTGGTACCCTGATCAGCAATTGAGTAATATCCCAGAACTGGTTGAGATAGTACAGGATCAACTTCTAAATCGAGCTTGCCAATACCCCTCTTTCTTCTTGAATCCTGTTATTAACTTAAAAAATTATAGCCAGTTTGTAGAACTCAAGTTGATTCCATCTCTCTGAGTGTCTTCATCCCCCTATTTATCTAATTAATTACATCTAATTACTAACTAGTCTAACTGTCCCTTACTAATTTTTCTTCCCTCCTACCCTAGTAGAGTCTAAAGGTTGTGGATATGCCAACTTCCACTGCTTGATGATAATGACCCAACAAGAAACAGGAACACTATCGTGCTACAGCAGAATGCTTGGGTTTCTTCGTGACTAGTCATCATTGCATTGAGGATAAAGATTGTCAAGCCTATTTAGGCAAAAGATGGCCTTCTATTTTTAATTATTTTACTAATTTATATTTTATGGTCTTAAGCAGATGATAAATGTTTTATATACCTACATAATTTTTTTATCCTGCTTTTTCTTTACTTAAAACTAACTACTTAGACCTTTGCTTTAATCAAACATTATGCTAATTCAACATAGTACTATATATCTATATCCCTTTTGAAGAAAAAGAGGAAGAATTGAAGAAATTAGTAGAAAAGCCTTTAAAAGATGAAGTCGAGCTCATTGTGGAAGCAAATTTTGAGTTTCCGTGTCAAATTTTATCATTCTTGATTGTTAACATTATGAGACTTAGCCTACAGAACTCCGAAGTTGACCGTGCGCAAGACTGAGTGCGGAATATCCTGAAGCTCAGGTTGAAAACCCCAAATTGCACCCTAAATTTTCATCTTTTTAAGCTCAACATGGAGAAATGCAAGGCCGAATGGGGAAAGTTTGATTTGGCTTTAATGAGTTGATATAGAAGAGATTCTTGTACCAATTGAGGAGTTTGTGGATTTTGATCCAGACTTGGGATTTTGGGAGAATAGATTCTTCTCACACAATGGGTGGATAGCTGAAAAGCTTCCCTTGTATTTAGGAATGGGTCATAGTTTATTGGTCATCTTTTAGTCATTGAGCTTAAAGCAAGTTATTTTGTTAAGTTACACAAGGGCTTAGGGCTCAACAAAGGAACTTAGATTTGGGATAAATTTTATGATTGGTGTTAAGGTTGAAACCCAAAGTGTTTAATTAAGTATCCATTGCAAAAGAGTGGTGTGTAGTGAAATCTATCCCAACAATTCCATACAGTTAGCACAAACCTGAACTCCTAGCATTTGTCTTTTTAATCTTAGCTTGTAATGATTCTTATAAATCTTTTTTTTTTTTTCATTTACAACCATGTTTCATAAATTAATTAATCTAGGTAGTAAGAAATTGTAAATTTTGCGAAAGCACAAGGTTCTCAGGAAAGCGATACTTGGACTTTCCATTTCACTATTTATACAATTTGATATGCTTGCCAAGGATGTAAGAAGCTTTTTGGCACCGTCATAGAGGATTTACGTCTCAACACTAGGCAACTTTACACTTTTTTATATACCAGGCTTCATTCATTTATTCTTTCTTTTACTTGTGTTACCAATTGTTTATATTTGTATATGTGCTAACTTTTGGTCCAAGCTCTTTGTAATCCTTATTTTTGAGAGGCAAAATACCAATAGACCAACTCTTTTACAATCCAGAAAATGAAAGAACAATTAGGAAAATGAAAGAACAACTAGGAACATGGTAGCAAGAATCATGTTCCAACTCGTAGAATCACATAATTCTACATTTCTTAAGCCCAAGAAAACCAACTTTTGTAACCCTAGCATTGATAATACAGAAAACACCTTCTCTGACTTGACATCATTGCATCTTCTTCAATCTCTAGCACAAAATATGCATCCTCTCTCACCCAAGCCCCAGGAGCGTTGCATGAATCACTACAACCAGAAATCTTCTCTACAATTCATGAGTCTTGGTTCCTCTGCTTCTCTGTTTGTGTGGTTCATTGGTTCTCTTCCTATGGAAGAAATGAGGATCTCTTGAGGGATTATGATTTTAACTTGGATTATCTATTTTATAGTGTTGTCTTTTATGTATATTGTAGAATCTTACACTTCATGTTATGATTCCACAATTTACAATTTTGTGTCCCCTTTCCAAATCTGAATATAGTATCTAGTTTAACTACTTAGGCTATGAGGCACAACAGCAAACCAAGGACAAAAAATACTAGACAGGCAAGCAAAACAAGAAGCAAATTCCACACCTCTTTCATCTCTTACACTTGAAGAATCAACAACAATGGATGAAGGAAATGAAGGAGAGCAACCTTGAAGAACTTCAAGAGACTATGCTACTTATACCGGGTCATGCCAATTCTCTAGCATTGCTAGGTCCACATGAAGCCAGCATTGTTAAATAAACTTCATTGCCTAATGTTCATTTTATTCATAACTTATATTTGTATATTTTATGAAGTTTGACCAATGTGATCCATTCCTAGCGGTATATGGCTTGTGTTGTAGTTGTTGACCACACAGTAGTCAATTCCAAATAGCAGACAGTGCATCTGACCTGAAAATGCTATAGCAGGTAGTGGGATGAAAGACCTGCTGCTATATTGGAATTAAAAGAACAGAACCGTGCACGAATAGAACAAAGCAAGGTACCAGAGGTCAGAGTCAGCTAGAAAAGTTGACAGGTTTTCCAGAAAATTGTTGCAGGTCTCAGGATGAATGGAAACTACGTATAGCAGAGGCTGCATAAATTGGGGATGGCCACCTATCACAGCTGGCCAGGAAATGTTGCCAAATATAGGTGGTTGTCCCTAACAAAGAACAGTGGGTGCTACTTCATAACATAGTGCACACAGCTGACTGACAAAGTAGAGTTCCAGCTTTTTATTCCAGGGAGTGAGGGAAACCCAAATTGAATCCCCCAAAACAGCCATAAATGACGTTATCTCAAGGCTCACACCAACAGTTCCTGTTCCAGCCAAGATTTTCCACAATTTTGTCCATTCAACTTTCGTAGCATTCTCCAGCCACTCCACGATGGAGTCTCTATTTAGCATTGTTGACAATTATGGTTGACCAATATGACCTATTGAGCTAGAACTTCAGCTGAGTTGATGATGAGACTGAATTTTAAAAATTTGCTCTAAAAATACAAAGACAAACCATAAAAGGAATTTCTCTGTACAAACATAAATCCAAGAGAAATGAAAAAACTCAAAGTCATCATATTAAGGGCCTATTTGGATAAGCTTCTCCATAAAATTCCTAGAGGAAAAAAAAAGTTATAAGCTTCTCCGGAAGCTAAAAGTAGTTTATGCATAAGTTAAAAGGCAAATTTTGGAGAAACTAATATGAAAGAACTTCTAGGAATTAACTTACATATCAGTTAATTTTAACTTCTAAAGAAGTTTATTTCATTTTTCCACCCTGTTTTCTTCTCCTATAAGTGTTTATGGTGATGTTTATCCAAACAAACCCTAAGAGGAAAGTTTACAATACATCTATGTTGAATAGAAGAAAATTAAAAAGCTAAAACATCTACAACAATTAACAACTGCAATAAGATATTGACCTTGACATACAATTACATTTGAGACATTTGCATGTTAAGGAGTTAAGTTAATAACTCTAACATGCAGGTCCTTGAATAAATAAACTTAGACACTACCCAAGCAGAAACATTACAAAAAGGCTGAGTCACAGTTTGTGTACAACATAGAGAGTATAAATAACCATACCTTGGTCCTCTGAAAGAATAGACAATATCCTATCAACAAGATCCTATAGAAAATGAAGCATTCATATTATTATATTGTCCTAAAACTCCAAAAGATAATATGAAATTAAGCATTAAAAAATAATATTATTGCACAAGTTAAAATTTAAAAACCAAAACAAAAAACATGAAAGTCTATGCCATTTTGATAATATCCATCTTTTGTAAGAGTTTCAAATGCATATTCTTCACTACTCAGAGAAATATAAGTCTAAACAATGCAGCCTAAATCAAACAACTTAAAAGGGCGGCAAATAAATATCCCAAGAAATAAAAAGTAATCAGCCGATGAACATCATTCAATGATGCCAGTTACTCTAGCACTCAAAATTCAAAGCAAAATCCTAAAATTGAAGATACATCTTTTGTAGGAGCTTCAAACGCATATTCTTCATTACTAAGAGACATATAATTCCAAACTGTGCAGCCTAAATAAAACAATTTAAAAAGGGGGTAAAAAAATATCACAAAAAATAACAAGTAATCAGGCAATGAACATCATTCAATGATGCTAATTACTCCAGCACTAAAGATTCAAAGCACAATGCTAAAATTGAAGATACATGCATAATCAGTGATATTTTTTTTTTCTCGCCTGACCTGCTTCTTTCCCTGTTTTGAGAGTCCCAATTGAGTGAGCACATCTTTGAGTTCTTTTATACGAAAATATTGCAATTTTTCCTACAAGAAAAGTCACTAGATCACTAAAGCAGAACATCATAATTCATGGCTAATATTACACAGCATAAACTCAAGACAAAAAAGTTTTCCCAGCATGACATACTTAATGATCATGATAAAGAAATCAAAATAAACAAAAATTGCAAGTACAAATAATGAATAAGATACAAACTATATTTGCTAGAGAAATTTCTAATTCTAATGTCTATCAATCTAAACAAACTTTTTTTAAAAGAAGGCTCCTTGTTCTTCTCATAAGCCATTCAACAACTAAAATTGTCAATTACCAGGAAAATCCACTCTGCATTCTGCATTAATAAATTGCAGCTGAGAAACCAAAATAATGATTATCAAAAATTTTAAATATAAACATACCTTACAACTAGCTACCAAATCCATTTTGCACAAAGTCTTCGGCAAGAATCGAAGAGCAATCAACAAGCAAAACCCGGGAAGCTAACACATGCTGCTCCAGCAGTGATCAATCTACTCAAATTAAGTAAACCAAGCAAAACAAAAAACAACCAGCAGAATTTAAATGATAAATTGAAAATATTAGGAGTAAAACACATATCAAGGGCGATAACGGGAAATTGAGCACAGATTAAAATGCACATCATAGAAACAAATCGAAATCTTAGCACAGAACAAGAAAAAAAAGGAGAAAAAACAGTGGCGATTAGGGTTTTGGAAACTTACTTCGGTTGCTGCGAGTTTCTTTTAGAACAACAACAAGATCAACACTTGAAAATTCGGACTTAACTGGCGATAAGCAATCCGATTTTCTTAACCGGAACACGTCCGGTTTAGGTTTCACTACGCTAGGTTTCAGTGAGCGCGTCTATGTTCAATGCACACAATCCTTTTCTGTATTTCTGTTGGTTCCTCTTCCTTGTCACAAATTATATAGGGTTTCACCAAGGTGGACATTTGACTCATTTTTATACCTACAATTAAAGAGAAAAACAAAATATACACAGTGATCTTTTTAATATATGTTTCTTTCTTTATTATATACTTATATTTGAATACCTTTATTACTTAGAATAACATTGATTATGAAATTTTATAATGAAGAAGAATTCGTCTTAAATATATCTTCTGACTCAATTAAAATGTTTTTTTAATTTCTTTTGAATTTTTTTTAACATAGTTATAAAAGACTACAATAAACATTTGGTTACAAAACTATATGTTAATCAAAATAATTTGGCAATTGCTTTTTGATATATAAATTTCCTGTATTTAACAAATTTTTAAAATGTTAAAAATATCTTTGTTATTTTTATTTTAAAATTATTTATTATATAATTGTTTTTCTCTAATAAAAAATATTAAAAAACTGAAAGTTATAAATATCTCATTTTAATAAATTAAAGTTGTAAATATCTTAATAATAAAATATCTCATTTAAATAAACTTTTAAAAAATAAAATAATCATTAATATTTAATTGATTAAAAAATAAAAATTTATATTATGTACTAAATAATTAGCTATATTTATCGTATGTACCTTACATAGAGATGTTTCTAAGTATATAAAAGAAAACAAAAATTATTTAATATTAAATTTTAAAATAAAAATAATAAAAATATTATTGATATATTAAAAAATAATTTAGTATAAGAAACAATTTGTATAGTAGAAGAAGCAATTATCGAATAATTTTAAGTAAATATAATTTTGTATTAACCTCACGAAATCCTTGAGTTTAGTGTGCAATAATAATATATTGAACTGAATTTTTTTTTTTAAATATTTATGCATCCCTAATAGTTATTCTTATTAATAAGAAGTTAGACAGAGTCCGAATCATGCATTCTTTAAAAAAAATGTGTTTTTTTAAAAAAAATGATAATTTCTCCAAGTTTAATTCCTTTACAATTATATAATTAAAGCATACTTGAAACCTATGTAAAACTATCCCAAAATTTAAGTTTAAATGGTCTAATCATTTAAATTGCACTCACATTTTACTATCTATAACATCTCACTTTAAAAAAAAAATATTTCAATCGTAATAAAGATAATTGTGAGTTACAAATAAAATTCATAGGACTATCGGATAAAATAAAGGCTAAAACTAGTTTTGACTATCATAAAAAAAAAAAAAAAAAAATTTTA
>Ga0209700_102033_pt1 | contig 41731 bp, 20 predicted proteins | sample SiratroredBW_FD_187528 | JGI IMG/M metagenome (GOLD analysis project Ga0209700, IMG submission 187528) | Root nodule microbial communities of legume samples collected from California, USA - Siratro red BW (SPAdes) (version 2) | ecosystem: Host-associated > Plants > Roots > Nodule | place: USA...
AGTGGAAGTGCACGATGCGGGTCTGGTGCTGTTTTTTTTTTGTTGCGGAGGGGCACATGGTGAAAGGTAGCGTGTGGGGCGCAAGACACTTGGGGCACTTTGTGTCAGGATGCATGCGTGGTGACGCCATGGTGGGGGTTTGATTTGGTGATGTTTAGGGTGAGGTTAGGTGACATGCATGGCAGGGAGGTGACGGTGAGTTTTGTTATGTGGCTTTGAAAGTGCATATTATGGCTTGGTGGTGGTGGAGGTATGGGGAATACATGGCACTAGGTGTTTTGGGCACAGAGGGGGTGTGATGTCAAGGTTGGGGGAGAGAATGCAGCTGATAATGAGTTTGCATGACTAGGAACGTAAGGTGGGGGGAGTTAGGGTGTGTTTCAGTGGCACAGGAACATGAAACTGAAGGTGCAGAGGGGGATGTGATGATGGCATGGCGATTAAGATTGGAAGGCATGGTGAAGAGGGATAGAGAGAGAGGAAGATGATGAAGAACATGGTGAGACATGATAGGAAGCACCACAGAGTGCTGTGGAAGATGGCTTGATGACGTTTGCGAGCAAAGCTTAGCTTGCGAAGGTGAATGTGTACTGCTAGGGTGGTGAAATTGGGTTCTGTGGGTTTGTGAGGCAAGGAAAAGAGAGGTTGGGGACGAGTGGAGAAGATGGTGGCTTGGTGATACGCTGGAAGTGGCAGGGAAGTTTCGGATGGTTATGGGTGGTGGCAGAGGCATGGGAGAAAAAGAGTTGTGTGGGACGGAAGAGGGTTAAGCTTGGACTTTACGTGCAAAGGGTTGAAGAAGATAAGACGGTGTTTGTGTTTGCATTTGTGAAGGATGTTGTGTGGGTGTGAAAAGTGATGAGGGCTGACCCAGAGGTGGCAATTTCCATTGATCCACAATTTTTGTGTTTTGTTGTTGTTATTATTATTAATTTTTTTGAAAATAGGAGAAGAATAGAATTTACAAAGAAATTTTTATTGATTTTCTAACACATATTTTAACAACAAAAATTTAAATTTGATTAAATAATAATTTTTTTGAATTTTCTTTAAAACAATTAGAAATATATATTTTTTATTTTGAAATAGATTTTATTTATTCGAACGAAATTAGGTGTTGACAAGGTCCAGTATTAAAGAAGAAGACGTAAATGTGACTTAAATTTTTATATTTATTAAGTACAATTCTGAAAAGAAAATATATCTCTTTTATCATTATATTTAATTTTTATATATCACTTATTTTTATTTAAAAATATCATATTTTATTTATCATGTATCTTACGATTCATAGTAAGATTCAATTCACGATTTTTTTTAATCGAAAAACGATTCACAATTTGAATCTCAATTCAATAAGTATGATTTTAACATCAATCATAGTTTCATTCTTAGTTGCTTCCATGGGATTGCAATTGTCATAGAAATAACATCAATGACCATATGAACAACTTTATTGATCATGCCAGTTGTTGTGTTTGACATTGGCTTAAGAGGGGGAGGTTGAAAGTATGGATGGAAAAAAATGTAGGGTCAAAGGTGATTGTGGGTAATGGTAATGAAGGTGGTGTAGTTATGAACTTGGTCGGGTGGTCAAAGTCCGAAAGAATGGTTTCGAAGGCTAGAGAGACTTTGGTGGGTCAGTGCCATTTTGAATATGCATGATGTATGTGAAAATTGCTCGAAAGGCTCGGGTTGTATGATGTTGAGGTTTCAAAGGCATTTGAGGTTCTCTCAGGGGAAGACTTGCTTGCAACTGATATCAATGTATAACAAGGTACATCATTAGACTTAAGAAGCTCTTGAATTTGAATCATGGTTGTCACTCCATTGCATCCGCGATGCGTTGAAGAAACTCTTCATTTTGTATACCTTGTTAAAATCCAGCTTCCAACTGCATCTATTAGGACTATTCACAAAGTCTGTCCATCTCTACCTCTTCCGTGAAAGAACAGAACAGGAGATTACACAAACAGCAAGACATCCTTACTAGGAGTGAGTGGCATGGGGATGAATGATTTGGATTTCTTGGTTGGTGGTGGATTCTTTTGTTTGAGGGTAGGCTTGGATTTAAGGTTGGATCGTTGAGCTTGAGCTGGTTGTTTCTCAGAGAGTAATCTATTCCAAATAACATTCCAGAGTACAAATTTCAGAGAAGTAAAATTGGAGTTTCAAATTTTATGGGTGTGCAACTTTAAAATATGTAAGCGCAGAATGCAATAATCCAAAGTCCATATGGTTAAAAGGATTACACCTAATTCTTAGTTATCACTCTCTCAATGAGATTTGTTAGAATAAGGGACAAATGTCCTTAGGGATTGACTCCCTAAATGTAGACCTCTATTGATATCAAGAATAGCTTAGAAGAATTTTAAATTTTGTCTTTATTAAAAGCTTTCTTTCTAGCCTCATATAAGCTACCCTAGGATTCTTTTTCTTCTATACAACGCCACATGAGAAAATACAATATTAATGGGATAAAAAAGGTTATTCTTTTACGATTTTATATGTTCTATAAAACCATCTTACTTTTATAAAACTATTATAGATTATTTCTTATTAAAAAAATTTTGCAGATTCCTCACTGCACATAGTTGATGCTTATTACATAATACCAGAATGTTGGCGTAGCAGTACGTACTGTCTTTTGCACCTAAGTGCACAAAAACAGTAAAAAACAAATAGGTTGTTTCATACTCGGCATCATAAACAGTTTTTCTTAACATACAACATTCCCCGTCTACGATCTAACCCCGTATTGCAGGGATGCAAGACGATGCTGAAAGCACTGCACATTGTATATGCAGAGTAGCTAAAACATATTGAATAATCAACTATCACATATAAAAACCATCAACTACAAAATTCAGACAACCTGAATGACAGTGAGGGCACCTACCAATGGCATGTTTGGTTCCATGCACATGTGGATTTTCCCATGTACTTCGAAGCTATCAGTTACACCTTCTACTTCACAGATTTCTTACTTTCCATTGGGTTTTCAAGGTGTTGCATGTTGATTTGGGGATTTCAATTGTAAACAGTGCATTTTTCCCCTGCAGATGGACTTGAGCATTCAACTATTATTTGATGAATACAAATGTGAGTGAAAACCTCATTCAAAACCAAGTCCTTTAGTCAAATTATCAGGGCCATACATACTGTAATTTCAAATAACGATGAAGATCAACTTTGTATTAGTTGCTGACATTGTGAATCTCGAGGTTGCTCTTCACTGAAATTTCCTCTCCAGAGGATTATCTGCTCATCCTTAAACAAGATAGGGACACATGGCACTAAATCCTGCAGTAACAGAACCGCATTCAAAGCTTAAGCACTACATGCACTATTTATCTCAACATTAGACAGAAGGAAAAAAAAAAAAAAGGAAATCAGTGAATTTTATCAAGATTCTATAGACAATTAGATATACCCTTAGCTTCACTCCAATCTTTTTGCAGTCACTGGTTCCCACATGGGTACAGTCCAGTCTCACAACCTCCTGAGTCTTAAAAGCTTCCCTCATCCTCGCCACCACATTCACATACACACCATTTCTAGCTGAATATTGAAATCACAGATTAGCATATGTACCAACCCAATACTACTTTAAGCTTGATTAGAACCAAAAAGCAACCTTTGGTGCCGAATGATTCACTTACTTAGTTTAATGAGAGGATCTAAGTTCAATCCTTTGTTTCTAATTTCTTTTTTTTCCTCATATGTCAAACCCTCAATCACATTCTTCACAAGTCTAGGATATACTGGTGCATAAGGCTTCCACAGCATGAGAGGAATAACTGGACGGTTCTTGGGATCATAATTTCGTCCTCTGTACAGAAGCAGTATATTAATGTTGCGGTAGATAACTTTCCCATAAGACTTGTCCTGTGGACACAGCAACACACATCAGGGGAAAGTAAATGCATTAAAAGAGTCTAAGTTACAATGATCAATCATCTAAAAGTGCAGAACAGTATTGTTGACCTCAAGGTGGAAGCAAACATTGTCCATGTCAAGAGTTGGCACACCCAAGCACTTGATCCTCACAGCTTCAGCCTTCTTCCAGTGGTTATGGATGTCATCCAACATGTTGTGAGTGACTCCACCCTTTCCTTGAACAACACAAACATCATTAGGTAATTACATAACAACTCATCGATTTATATAAATAAATTATCTTCTCTGAATGCTCTTTAGATAGAACAGTGAAGAGTTATAACTCACAGAGGTAGTGTTTGACCTATTTACGTATAAAAACTATTTAAAGTTGAAGTTGAAAGAAAGTACTTCAAAAGTTTTTGATAAATATATTTGAACTTAGTATTAAACTATCTCAAAGAACAAGATTTAACTTCAAATAGATCCCTAAATCAAAATTTTCGTTCTTTCATAGTATAAAACGTCACTCACTAGTTTATGTATTTAGGGAACAAAATAACCACCTACCACATTGGAAATTGTGTGAATACTCTTCAGATTTTTCAAACAATCTTATGTATGATAAAATTGACCCTTTTAGTAATAATTATTTAAAGAATAAACTTCTAATTAATTAATTGCCAGAATTAAAAGTAAACTCATTTTAGTGATTTTACACGAGCATCTCCAGTATAGTGTTAACCCAGAAGTATAAATAACGGGAACAACCATAAAAAATTGATAACAAAATAAAGACAAAAACAATTAATTTTTTTCAAAAGTCTTTTACTTTTGTTTTTCCTCGTGAAAAATTGAAAATAGTTGAGAGAAAATTAAGAAATACCTAAATTGATTTGCCTAGCACAGTTACTGTGACGGTAGCGTTCGACGAGCTCGGCCACCTCATCCTCACTGAGCGGCGCTCCGAGAACCCGGTTTCGCTCCTCATCTACCCTCTTCCAGTCCGGTTCACTCCGAACCGGAGCATAAATGCCGTTCCACGTCCGGTCGAGCCGGCCAGGCCCAAACGGGGAGAACTTGGGCGATTCGCGAAAACTGATGGGCCCAACGGAAGGGTTGGTCTCGGAGTAAGAGTATCTGAAGTCGAATGGGAGGTTCGATTTAACAGGAAATTTTGGGGCTCCGTTTTTTTTGGGAGCTCCGTTTTGGGAATCCTTCTTTTTGTTGTTTGGTTTGAGGGGTTTGGGGGAAGGGGAAAACGGCGGGTCGTATAGGTCATCGGAAATGAAATGGCTGAGGAAACGACGCTCATGGAATGCTAAACGGCAGACGGAGGACGAGAGGATGCCGTTCAGCATACCGCGAGTTGAAGAAGGTGTCCGTTGAATCAGCGAGAACAACGCAGAAATATCACAATCAAATTGTTGAGAAACAAATACAAATAGCAAAGAAACTATAGTTAACATCAGTTATCAGAGTGGCGCAGCGGAAGCGTGGTGGGCCCATAACCCACAGGTCCCTGGATCGAAACCAGGCTCTGATAATAATTTTTTTTTTATTATTTAAAATTTAATTGCCACTAATTTGTGATGAAAAGAAATATATTATAAAGTCTTATATTTTATTTAATTTCTATTACATATATTCTATTATCAGACTACGCGAACACATAAATAAAATTAATTTTAATTTTTAGATGAAGTGATTTGGTATATAATTTTTAATGTATGCATATATTTTAATAAAATAGTTTTTATTTAATTTTAACATTATAATTATTGGAGTTGGGGAGCTACTACGGTGGGGTGGTGTTATTGGAGGTGGGGTGGTGTTGCGACTAAGAAGAGAACGGAGTGCTCAATAGAGAAGATGAAGCTGAGGGTAAAACCATCATTCCCTTCTTCTATAGAGGTCCAAAAAACACTAAGGAGGTGCCGAAAGAATTTGCCCAAACTTGTTTAGGCCGAATTTGAACCATGTTAATTAGGCTTTTTTCGTTCTTCCTATACCTCCCTTATTACTTCTTGCAGCCTATACTAATAACAACAATATTAAAATACTCTCTCTATGCATAACGTTGTTGGCCCCACCATTATTACAATTACATACAACCATTGTAAACCCCTATGTCTTCTTTTCCGCTGCACTTTCGTTACTTTTTGAAAGTAAGATGAAAAAGAGAGAGTTGCTTGTTTCACGAAGTTCGTTCTAGAACATATCTCATATGTTCTGCAAAGCTTTTTTGTTTTTCTTTCTCAAAATATTGTTCCAGAAATATTGTTTTGGAACTCATCTCATATATTTTAGAAAGTTTGTTCTGAAATATTTGTTCCCAAATGTTGTTCATATGTTATTAAAATTTGTTCTCATATGAGATCGGTCAGTTCCAGCAACAATAATGTATTTTACAATTGCTTTTTTTGCTTGTTGTTTGACACTAACTACTCTAGTATCCAACATCCCAGGAAGGAGGTCCTGCAGTCACTCTGACGCTCAAATTAGTCTAGGACAAGAGTGTGTAGGGGATATAAGTCAGAGTTTAGAAGTACTTTTTGTGTGGTAAATAAGCCTGTATTTATAGGTGTTGTTGTGGGCTTAAAGAGTTGAGCTCATTCTAATGTATTTTGTTAATCTGTTAAGATTTTATAACAGAATCGGTTACCAAAAACTATTTGTTATTTACTTATACTTACCTTTGTTATATTCTGTTTGAGGGGTTGCCATGTGCCACGTATATATTACTTGTTTGTGCAAACTGGTAAAACTGATTATCCACTATATCATAACGACCCGACCGAGATGAGTGGGTAGTTTTAGATGTTAGTCACCATCGGGAGGGTTAACTTCGTTAACTTTCTCCACGTTTTTACTGGAGGTCGGGGATTCTACTTTATTTACTATAGTCGGTTCATCTAATACTACCCTGTCGCTCCCCTGAGCGAACCCGCTAGTCAAGTCGCTAGAGCTAAAACTACTAGATGTATCCCCGATAGGACTGATCTCCTGCTCGGCCGCACCTCTACGGTAGATTGAGGCAGCCTGAGAAGATTCAGAAACAAAATAAGAATGAAGAGAGTAGGAAGCCATGGTTACCTCGAGACAATAAGTGAACGACCAGATACTTGGCAGAGCTACTCAGCTTAGCAGGTGAAAATGACAGCAAAAATAGCGAGGTCGAAGGCTATTTATAGCCAAAACCTAACCGTGACGCGACCGTTTATCAACCGCACGATCTGCAAGCCTTCAACGGCTCAAATCTAACGACCTGTCAAATCAGGCGCAGATCCGCAATAATCAAGAAAAAGTGCAGGAATTCAAATTTATCAACCATTTCATGGTCGGCAAAATGGACGTAGCACCAACGCCTCATCATGGACGGCTGGTCGGGACTTATTAAGTTCTTTTCAGCTACTACGTGCCCTCAAGGACTTGAGGAGCCTATGTATTGTATGGACCGACCGGAATAGCCATCTCGATCGGGTCGTTATCATATATTGGATAATCAGTTTTACCAATTTCCACAAATAAGTAATATATACATGGCACGTGGCAACCCCTCAAACAAAATATAGCAAAGGTAAGTATAAGTAAATAACAAATAGTATTTGGTAACCGATTCTATTATAAAATCTTAACAGAGTAACAGAATACATCAAAATGGGCTCAACTCTTTAAGCCCACTACGACGCCTATAAATATATGCTCAATCACCACACAAAAGGTACTTCTAAACTTTGATTCATATCCCCTGCACACTCTTGCCTTAGATTGACTTGAGCATCGGAGGACCCCCTCCCAAGACGTTGGATATTGGAGTAGTCGGTGTCAAGTAGCAAGCGGAAGGAACAATTGCAGAAGACATTGTTGTTGCTGGAGTCAACCGGTCTCTTGTGAGAACAAAATCCTTTCTTAAAAAGCTCATTCCGAAATACATTTCCTATATTTCAAAAATCTTATTCTAAAAATTTTATCTTAAAAATTTTATTCCAAAATATTATATTCGAGAAATTCCAAAAAATATTGTTCCAAAATATTTATAGATAGTATGAAAGTCAGTAATGTGAGAGTAGAATGGTCATTTTTTTTTAAAATTATGGATGTACATGAAGAAAAAGCCTAATTTAGGTCTCTAGTTTTTTTGACCTAACTTCATCTATTTTACATATTATTCATGTCAGCTCACTAAACCATATGTAACATCCCAATATATAACTTAATAAATAAAAATAAATAAAAAAAGTAAGAATATATTTATACATATATTTACAAAAGAAAATCTAAATTTTACCCTTAATTTACAATATTAATAAACTTATATAATAAGAAAGTATCTCAAAACATAAGTAAAAGAACTCTTATACATGACATATAGAATAAAGAGTTAACCTTTTAAAAAGAAAGAGTTGTCTTAATTCTTTTTGTTTTTTTTTTTTTCCTTAAAACCTTACTTTCAAATATACCTCTTTATATTTTTAAGAAAGTGATGAGAATAAAGAGGAGATGGAAGTGTTATGAATAAATAAATTGGAAAAAAACCTATGTAGAGGATAGTAGAAATGTTGGAGAACATATAGAGGTGTTTTGGTTATATTTCTTAATTTCTTCATGATATGACATATATCTTAATGTAAATTTTTTTAGTAATATCAATTTGAATATACATATCAGTATATCTAATTGTTATTATCGAAATTGAGTTGAAACCTTATGAGGTGTGTTAGGAGAGACTTTAAATAAATTGAGCTTTGATCGATTATGATCCTTTTCAAGAATGATTGTCGAGTTTTACTAATAAAGCATTAAGAAGAGATCCACCTGTAGAAGATTCTTCGACGCTAAAGTTAGTAAGAGTTTAGAAAAATATATGAGAGATGTTTAATAAATAGTAATGAGATTGAGTGAGTACTTCTTAAAGAATAAAACTATAATTATAAGCTTTTTTGGACCTAGGTCAAAGTCGTTATTATGTATTGCGTTGTTAATCTATTGTAACAAAAATTTGTTTTAGATCAAATTTGAGTTATTCGAATTGCAAGTGGTTATACCTTGCTATTTGAAGTGGGTAATATATTCTTCATATATTGTGGTTATAATATATTCTTCATATATTGTGGTTATAATATATACATTGATCCTCTACTCTCGTATCTAAGTCCGAACTCAAATAACTCGATTGTCCAAACCATCATCCTAACAACAAGATCTAGCTTTTATACCACATGCTTTATAGGGTAGTCGATACGTACTGTAATATTGAAGCTTCGAAAATAGTGTTTGACCCCTCATGCCAAGAAGATGATAGATAACATGAGCTTTTCAATAACCATGTACCTTTCTTCGGCCGATTGTGTAGTCTAACTAGTGAAATATACGAGTTGTTTCTTTCTGTCTTTATATACCAACTGAGCTTACAGCTGAGTGAGACATTGCCAAATACAATATGAGAGTTGAGTGAGGTGGTGGACTTACCAATATAGACAAAGAGGAAATATCTCTTTTGATATTTTGAAACATTTCCTATCACTTCTTGTCACACTCGAATAAGTTTGCACCTTTCAACAATCTAGATAGTGGTTTGGCTTTCTTGGCGAGCTTAGGAAGAAACCTTTAGAGAGTCACAAGCATCTCATTCAAGTATTGAACTTCTTTCAAACAACTTGGACTCCTAATGTTTAAAATGGTTTCACACTTGTTTGGATTGGCTTTGATTCCCCTTTGTGTTATCATGAGCCTCAAAAATTTTCCTTCGCCTACTCGAAGAAACATTTTTTAGGGTTTAGGCGCATTATATTTGCTCTACCCTTGCAAAATACTCTTTCCAAATGGACAAATGATCCTTATCCATAGTTGACTTTATCATTATGTCATCAACATAAACTTCCATGATGTTGCCCATAAGGTTCTTAAAATTGTATCCATAAGACGTTGATATGTAGCTTTGATATTTTTAAGGCCAAATGGCATGACCATATAGTAGTAATTAGCTCTTTCTATCATGAATGTCGTTTTATCTTTGTTAGATGGGTGGTACATTTTGATTTGATTGTGTTCAGAATATGCGTTTTAAAACTTGAACAAGTTGTACCTCGTTGTGTTATCCACCAGCCTATCTATATTCGGTAATGGATGTGTCTTTGGGACTTGTCTTTTTCATATCAGTGTAGTAGGTGCACGTCCTTCATTTCTCATTCGATTTTTTTTTACCATTATCACATTAGCTAGCCACATGGTATACACATTCTTGGATGAACTAAGCTTTTAACAGTTGACTGAGTTTGTGATCCACTACAACACATCACTCCTCCTCGAGCTTTCTTTTTCTTTGAGCAACGCATTTTGCCTAAAAAAGCCTTGCGAGCTTGTGATACATGAAGTTTGGATCGATTCCAGGCATGTTCGTTGAGCTCCATGCAAATAAGTATGCATTGGCAACAAGAACACATTCAATCTCATTCCTCAATAATTGGTTGATGGTTTTACCCACCCTTGTGAATTGATTATATTGAGAACCAAGTTAAACTTGTACCATGGGCTCATTACAAGTAGGGTGATTTTCTTCGAACTCAACATTGGGTCAAGATCCATCTCTTCTTCTACGGAAGTGTGAAGTACCTATTCAATGTTGTGACACTGTTGAATAATATCACATTCTTCAAGAAACTCTAATGTCAAGTCAATCTGGGTGACATTATCATTGGAATGAGCTTTAATCAACTATAGGGCTACTTTGAGGCTTTGAGCGTAACATTCTCGAATTGCTTTAGGATCGACTTTCACCATAATAATCATACCATCCTCAACAGGGATTTTCATAGTCATTATGTGCACTCGTTCACCCGCGAACCCCAATGAAGGATCCAATTAAGAATTAATGAGCAAAGTAGGAATATCAAGATTTTGGAATGTCAACTAGTATAGTACATTTGTGGAGCTTCCCTAATCAATCAAAACTTTGCGAACCCATCAGTTAGCTATGGTAGCAATGACAACAACTGGGTCATCTTGATTGAATTCATTGATACAAAAATCTACATCCGTAAAAGTGATGGGCAAAAGGGATCGGAGTGGCAACATGCTCTCTGAGTTGATGCTTCGGAGATGCCTCTTCTTTTGCTGAGCTAGAACTACCTTCGTTAGCAAATCCCCCGGCTATTGTGTTGATGGTCCCTCTGACCTCAATGGGATTTTGCTAGGATTACTCCCCCTCTGCTTTAGTTCAGGATGACACTGAGGTGTTGTTGTTTGCTCTTGATGATGTCCACCTCAGAAGTCGAGGCCTTAACCCCTACCACGCCATCCTTTGCGCCCACATCCTCGTTTAGCCTGACTGTTACAGACAAAAAGACCCAAGGCTCCTAAAGGGACAAGCTCCTCAATAAGTCATGGAATTTGTAACATTCTTTTAGGGCATGACCTAGTTCTAATGGTAACTGCATCACTTGATTGGGTAGGCAAAGGGAAGAGAAGGCGTGAGTTGAGGAAGTTAGACTAGCTTGAGATTACATGCTTCTTGAATTATAACATCTCGACTAACATTAAGAGAGGTGTAATTTTCGTATTTACTAACACGCTCCTTCTTGAAGGTTGAAGCAGTGGTTGTTGCCTTTGTGGATGGAGCCTTCACCCTTTTCCTGGTTTCCTAGTTTTCTTCAATGCTGACATACCTGGCTATTTAGGCTCACAATGCATCTATATTGGTGGGAGGGTTGGCATACAAAGAGTCTAGCAATTCGACCATGAGATAATACATGGCTAATATCGAATCCAAATTTGGAATATTCAAATATGCTTTGGAGAACCTGGTGATGAATTGTCCCAAGGGTTCAAAATCGTCGTAGGTGAAACGTTGGATTATGCAACCATCGACTTGCTATAAACAAATCAAGCTAAAAACCTTGCACAAAAGGTATCAAAGGAATAAATGGAGTTTTAAGGCAAAGAGTAGTATTATTCTAGAGTTGTTCCCTTGAGAATGGTGGGAAACAATCGACAATGTACTCCGACATCCTCGAAAAAAAGGTTGGCCTGAGTAAGATAGGTTGAGCTTTTGAGTCCGAGGAGCCTTCATACTTTTTAACATTTGACCACTTCCATTTATCGAGGACCCGAGTGTTCTTGACTTTAAATGTCAAGGGATGAAAGTCGACTAGGTTGGCTTGCATCTCTGCATTCAACAGAGACATCAATATTACTTTAAAGGACATCTATTAGTCGCATTCACATGATTCTCTATGTATGTCGGGTCCTCGGGGATGGTCTTCTAGTTTTTCCAAGTTGAGAGTCTTGTTGGGAGCTCGAGATTGACTACCGGCCTTAATCTGTTGTGTTTGCGATTAATCGAGGTACGGTGGGTTTCCTTGGATGATGTGGCGAGATTCAGAAACTTGCTCAGTATGTTGTGGTTGCAAACTTTGCTGGCCCAAACTCTACTGGGACTGATGTGTGGTCCGATCTTGGTGTAAGACAATGATTTGTTCTTGAAGGTCATGCATCTCATCGTGATGGGCCCACATCTCGTCGCGATGTTGCTTTCGTAGAAGTTCAAAGTCTTTATCGAATTTGTCGTATATGTTGGCAATTGAATTCTGGAAGCCTGCTTCATTTCTTTAAAGAATAGTTTCCATGGGTCGATCTTGCAATATGATGAGGTTGATATATAGTATGACTTCTGGTAAGTACTACATGAATTGAGTTAAAATCTTTTGAGATATGTTAGGAGTGACTTCGAGTAAATCGGGCTTTGACCGACCTTGCTTCTTTGAGAATGGTTGTCAAGCTTTGCGAATAAAGCACCAAAAAGAGATCCACCTGCAGAAGATTCTTCAATGCTCAAGCTAGTAAGAACTTAGAGAAATATATAAGAGGTATTTAGTGAATAGTAATAAAATTAAGTGAGTACTTCCTAAAAAATAAAATTTTATTTATAGGCTTTTAAGCCTAGATCCAAGTTGTTATTATGTATCGGGCTATTAAACCTGTTGTAACGAAAATCTACACAATCTGACTTATTCAGATCTACATGTGGTTATACTCACTATCTTAAGTGGGTAATATATTATCATATATTTTGGTTATAATATATCTTCTATATATTTCGGTATTGGGTAGTACAATAATTATTCCAAATTAATTCTATTAAAGACAGTTATAATAAAATCTAAAACAAACAATCAGGTAATCGATATGGTCTTGCAGATGAAGAGTTTTGATAAGGTGGATGCAAAGAACAGAGTTGCTGAACGAATAAAGTGGGAGCATGAAAGAGTTCAATGTATTTCTGAGAATTAAAGGCTGCGGAGGGTTGAAAGAGTTTGGAGAAAAAAAAAGTAGAAGGAATTTAGCTGTTATGATTCTGATCATAAAAAATTCAAATAGTTCAGGCCACAATTCTGATCATACTTCTGTTTGAGGCTTCCCAAAAACTAGAGATACAAAGATGTGTAGCATTTCACACATTTCACTTCTCAATTATTTCCAAAAAATGAAGAAAACAGAAATGAAGAAAATCAAGGAGTAATAAAGGCATTTCTAAGATCATAGGTGCAACAGAAGAATTACTGAAAAGGAATGAAGGAACTGATTTCTATAATATGAAGCTATGCTATATAATCCTACAAAGAATTCAAGCTATACACGGTAACTGCTACAATCTATGATACAAAAAGAAGACTATAAATTAATACTTACAGCCTCAAATGGCCAAAAAATTAGGTATACGTTTTATTCATCTGTCAAATTTGACAGCCAAATGATGGTTTGGTTATGTGAACCATGCCATTACCAAGGAAGTAGATGTAAGCAACATTGCTTTCTGGTTCAGAGGAGCCTGTAAGCAATTCCGTAACTCTATGCACAATAAAGCTGGTAAACACAAACTACGCATCATTTGACTGTTGAAACAAATATGTCAACATATACTATTTACGGTTAGTTGAACTGTCTTTGAAGTCATTATCCTTGGCAGCTAAGCGAGCTGTTGAACCGACAGTTGTTGGCCGCAATGATCCTTGCCGCATCATAGCGATGAATTCAGGATCACTTGTCTTACCCTCATGCCTTATCCATTGTATCATTTCGTGATACATGGGAAAGAACCTCATTTGTATTGCTGAGTAAGAGAAGTATGGAATAAGTGTAGAGATCACAACAACCAATGTCACAATCCAAAAGGAAGGCGATGGAGCAAGAGTTTCAACGAAGACTTTGTAAGCATTTCCGGAAATTTTGGGAGACATTGCTCCATATGCCAGGAGGAAAAGGTACCAGAGAGCAATGGAACCCCAGATGAAAATATGTTGAATCAAGGTGAAGTAATTTATAGAAATAGCCATTTGCAAGTTCACAACCCAAACCACACAAGTATACATTGTTGCTCCGAGTATATCCCTGCCAGCAGTTCTTCCCTCCTCATCAAAGGCTTGAATCTCCATTGCCTTTGTGCAGAAAAAGAAAACTATGATGGCACTAATAAAGCCATTAAGCATCCAGCTGAAAATTCGCCGCCAGCTAAAGAGAAGATTTTGCACGCCTTCTTGGTATAACATAGGAAACTGCCATGTCAAATGCAAACAACATGGAATGAGCATCAGAGATGTAAACTAAGCCCAAGATGCAGTAAATCAATGCATACTGAGTTTTACTTTGGATACAGCCAAAAGGGGGCTTATTTACGTTGTCTAATACAAAGGTGACTTCTTTGTTTTAACATTATTGCTACCCTTTGCAATGTGCATCCTTCATTATCATATCAATATCATGATGCAACTGAAGCCACTAGGAAAGGGTAAAAACTAAAAATCAATCAGGTCAACATGTAGAATTAGGTCTAATGTAGATGCAATCATATGACTTATTGCAATGTTTTGTTATCTCTATTGTACGGTGGGTTCTCTCTACTCTTCCATCACTCAACACACTATTTTATGAAGGAAAATTTTCATTCCAAAATCATCATGAGAAGAGAAACACAATTGCATGTCGTAGGGTGGATGGACTGTTGTAAGCTTACCCTCAGACAGTACCGAGCAGAGACATCCTGGTCAAAGACCCCAAGAGCAATCACAGGAAGTGACGAAAAGAAGACATTATAGACTGACAAGAACCAGTCATTGTATGCAGGTTGCCCAGAGAATGATGCATACACCTCATATAAGAATAGAGTAAAGCCAAATGTGATGTTTTTGTAGAAGAAATAGCATATCTGTCAGAAGAAGAATGAAACAAGTTAATATAAGTACCAAAAGTTTCAGATTATCTTTTATGGCCTATGGATCAGTTGGCAACTAGTAAAACTGGTTTAATGTTAGAATTGCTTAAGAGAATCTAGTCATAAATTTAGGTTATTTTTGTCAAATTTCATCTCAAAACCAATTGGTATTAAATGAAGGAGATGTGAGACTGTCCAACAGCCCCCCCCTCCACAGATGTTTGCAAGAACAAATTAGTCTAACAGAATATGTGATTATCAAAACAAGACTTGATATCATGTCAAATTTCATCTAGAAAGCAATTGCAAGAATTGAGGCAGGCGATGTCCCAACAATTTTTAACCTAGTTTTAAGTTTAACTTGAATTTAGATAAATGATCATTAAGCCAAACCTTATGTAATCTAATTTAAATTCAAAAAATTAGAATGCTTATCAACCTTTTGACGAATGAGTGGTTCCTAGAATATAATTTAACAAAAAACCACCCTTAGATCTAGCTGAAGGAGAGAAATAGGAATATCGAAGATTCAAAATTGGCTTCCATAAGAAACATTTTTATTAAATATAGGTAGTTACCAAACACCATATATTTTTAAAAAGTACCCACTATACTTAGAGAGGCTGTTTCAAAGTTCCCAAAAATCCCCAAGATCAATAGAATGTTGAGAAGTGGATATAAGAGTGACTATACCATTGATGAGATCCTTCGGTAACACCAATGTCCATGTACAAGAAGTAACCTTTCCAAATAACGGAACTGTGCAATTGCAATATCACTAGACATAACCGCCTGGGAGAACGATAATAACAGAAGGATTTAAAAAAGTGAAGAAAACAAAATCCATTAAAGAACAAAACACAAAATAGTTAATCAGTTTGGTGAGTACCTGCATTCCTTCAACGCCACTGATTCCAATCCCTATATCTGCTTCTTGAAGCATTCCCACATCATTAGCTCCATCACCAATAGCTAATGTAGTCTTACCGGTACCAGATTTTACCAGTCTAGTGACCTTTAATAGAGGGACCAATAAATAAATCATTACTTTTGAATGCTAACCAGAATTATCAGAATTAAAACAAGAATGAGGGCATAATTTCAAATAGAGTGGAAGAAATAGAATAGATTGAAACATACCAGTGCCTTCTGCTTTGGTGAGGAACGGCAGCAGATAACAGATGCACAACGAATTGCAAGGTCCAGAAACAAGTTCTTCATATCATCCTCTAGAGCATAAGCAAGTGATTTTCCATCAATAATTAAAGCAAATGCTTGCTGAGAGGTTCCTCTGGAGGCAGTAATCTGCTGAGCAGCTTCAGATATTTGATGGCGGATATTTTCTCTACAAGCCTAATACATGAATCAGTATAAAAATATCAGAACCTCAACTTTTAACTCTGGTTTAATTAACAAGCTTACACACCAAGCAATCCCTTCCATTTCAACATATTACCCAGACAAGGAAAGGTTTTAATGTGTGAAAACAAAAGGAAAGAAACAGAATGCAGGCATCATCATCCTTGCATCTTATCTTATCAAAAAATAGTCAACCATGCCATGCAAATGAAGTTATTGTAATTAGAATTAATATCACTCCGTCAAGACGGTTTGTTTGCTAAACTAGAATGGAGTAGTCCATGAAATATAAATTCAAATCATCATCTGTGTAAAGCAATACAATGGATGCATCAACTGTCCATGTAAGAAGACGTTATTGGTATATTATGATAACGTAATAACTTGGTTAAAATGCACCCTACATCATCACAAATAAAAACTCAAGATTGAAATTTATATTACCTTAGCAATAGCCACTTTGTCTCCAGCCTTCTCCAATGCTTGAATTTCTGGAGTTTCCAATTGAATTATAATTTGTTTCATTCCTTGTCTAAGTAAACTACAAGCAAAACTGAAATGGTACATTGATGTCAAACATCTTGAGAAGAATTCTCATTCCGAAGCAAATGCTAAAAGGGAATAATCACTATATTATACCCAATATTGATGGCAGTCTCCATTTTATCCCCAGTTAAAACCCAGATCTTTATTCCAGCTTGGGCAAGCTTGTCAATGCAATCAGGAACCTATAAAAGAATGTGAGAAGCATCATTTCAAGTCCGGTTCCAAGTGTCATATATTTGTATGTAACCATTTTGTTTTCCTTACTCACCCCTTCTTGGAGCTTGTCCTCTACAGCAGTTGCACCAAGAAGGATTAGATTCCTTTCAATCTTATCTGATATTTCCTCAATCATTGCTTCCCGATCTTCACTAACTGAATTTTTTGCTTGAGAAAATTTATCATCAAACTCCTTGTATTGGTTTTCATCAAGTTCACGATATGCCAGAATTAGAGTCCTTAAACCTGCATCAGCATATTCATGCACATGTTCCAATGTTTTCTCCTCAAACTCCCTCCCTTCCTTGGCAAGCCTCTCAAACATGACACTGCATGAAAATAAGAAAAAAAGGTGGGACAATAGGTTTAAATGCAACCGTGAGAACTCCAATATACTATGGTCACAGGTTAGTTTATCACAAACCTGTCAGCACCTTTACAGAGTAAAAAAATTCTCCCTTCTTCATCTTTCACAATCACTGACATTCGCTTCCTTGAGCTGTTGAATTCTAAAACATTGAGAAGCTTGTATGTCCTGAAACACGAAATTAGTTAGTGTATATTTGATGCATTGTGCATTACTTGGATTCAGAAGAGCAATAAACAATACCTGAATTAGGAATACTACATTTTAAAAGTTATTTTAGTAAATATCAAACAGAATTTGTAATCATGTATATTGTGATATCCCTAATTTCAAACACCATTACAACATAAATAAATATGCCTAGCGGAAAGATGACTAGGGAAAATAATTTAACCATTCTTTTCATCCACCTTTTCTTTATCCACTTAACTGTTAAGATATGGAATAAGTAAATTTACCAAGTGGAAATATGCCTAGGACAAAAATTTTAACCATTTTTGTCATCCACAAACTATTAAGATGTCCCATATGGTTTCGAATATGGCAAAATACTCCTTGTAAGCTTGGAAAATCATCCACCCTAAAGCTAGATATTGTGGGTCATTTTAGGCCTAGCCCATTTAAATTTTAGCTAAAAGAATTATTTTCCTCCATCTATATGTTGTAAAACAATACTAATACATATTTGGGGTCCACACAGATCTAAAACACATAACTTCACCTATTCCGTAAGCACCATTGTCTACGTGGTCAGTCATTCTAGGATTTTAAAAGTATAAATATAAGACTCCACATCCCTGCGCAACTATAACACTAACTTATTCACTAAGATTAGCAGCAGAAGTGAGAGTTTGCTACTTCCAAGTACTTTTTATTGCAATTAGCAGTTGTTATTACAAGACTTAATAATATATAATTGCATCTACCTTTTTCAGCGAAAATTCAATTTTAATCTTATGATCATTAGCCCTGAAAAATGCAGCATTAAAAAACTGTAGCTACTAAAGAAACAAAGGAATTAATAAAAACTGACCGTTCAGTTTTGTCACCAGAAACTGGATCCGATTCATAGATTGATAAACTAGTCTGAGTCCTTTTATAGAATTCAAAACCAATTTCTCTTGCTGCAATCACAAATGCTGATTCATCTGGCGATTCAGTTTCATATGAAACATTTCCTGTATCTTCATCAACTTCTGGAAGGGCTGTATGGCAGATTGCCAATAAGTGAAAAAAATTCTTAATAACAGTTGCATTAGGCTCATTAAACCATTTTCCGTTCATTATCCTTTCATCTGTAAAGTTAAATCCTTTGATGGGAGCCTTTCTGACAGGAGAGTCCCTTGAATCATCAACCAAAGGAGAACCACTATCCATTGCCTTCTCAACCTCTGTAACACCACGGCCATAAGCTACCCCAGCAATGGAACATTTGATGAACTCCATCGAATTGCAGGTCAGAGTTCCAGTTTTATCAGAAAGTATTGTATCAACTTGGCCAAGTTCCTCATTCAAGTTAGAAGTTCGGGCATGGGCTGGTTTGTCTGCATCTTCATAGTACATATGGATATCTTGATTGATGAAGATGCTCTGAAGGACCTTGACAATTTCTATTGAAACATACAATGAGATTGGAATGAAGAAACCATATAACATTAAGGCTGTCAAACAATGAAATATAGAAGCAGCTGCTGCTCTTTTAGGATCAAAGAAAATTGTAGAGTCATCTGGTCTTAGGTACCATCTTTTCATCACTCCATTGTTCAAGTCGTCTTTCGTTGAAATGCCAAAGAAAATAGATCCAACAAATGACATGAGAAACACAATACAAAACATGAAGTAGATAACCCTATCCATCTTCTTCTCAACCTTTGTTCTCTTTGAAGGGGCATCTGTGGAATTCTGAATGACCTTTGTGTCATGACCAGTGAAGATGACAGCTCCAAATATATAGTCTGTGTTACGAAGTTTAGAGTCTCTCAGAAGAAGTTGCAGAGGAGAAAGAGGATACTGCTGCTCTTCATACTCCATGCTCCCAACAAATGAATATAAATTTGCATTTGGGTCTTCACATTTGATTGTTGCTTTAAAATCACCTAATTGAAAGTCCTCATGTAAGGAAGAAGTTACTTCCAACCCTTGTTTTAACTTCAAATTTGTCTCCCCATCCAAGTTCATGGTCTCAACATAGCAGGATGCATCCTCATAACTGGAAGAAAGTAGTAGGAGGTCTGCAGGAAAGAATTCGTCCTTCATTACCTTCACTATATGCCCCACCTTCAGATTCTTCCACTCAGTATATTCAAAATTTGCATGCCCTGTATGCACTTTAACTCTTCTATTATTCACCTCCATATCCTGCAGGATTCCACTAGCTAGATTGTAAACTCCAACAATGCTGAACAATTAGCACATTAGTTTTTTCTTAATATAAAAAACTAGAGGTCTGTTACTTCAATTTCAAACAAATATTTAATTAAACAAATTGAAAATCAAAATCATCTTAGCACAGACAACAGGACTTAAATGTAGGAAAAGTTTTGGCAGGAAAGTTTTTTTAGATATTATTTTAGGACTCTGTTTTTTTAGCACACTTTAATTGTATAAAATTATTATACTGTTTCAACACCAGTATTAAATTTAATCAGGGAGATAGCATTAACAACTATATCCGTTTCAAACAAGACACAGTAAGGATCTGAACAGAATAGCTAGAATTTTCCATAAACTAACTGTCATTTCATAAAAGGAAACAGAGAATATTTTTATAAACTAACAATCCCTCTACCTTTCAAGAAACAACAATTTTCTTTCAAAAATTACTGATATTCTTTGATTCATGGGGTCCTTGCTATCCCCTCTAGAATTTACAGATACTTTAAGTTGCTCCAAATCAAATTAAAAAAAGAGAACCAGATTCGTTCCAAATCTACACAGTTGTGCTGCAGCGTGTAGACAAAAAGGTTCAAGAACCTCACTTTCAATAAAATAAGCTCACAAACCACTATGATGATAAAGTAGAAGACAGAATTTAGTACCTGTTGATTCCTTCGCCAATCTTCAATGCCCTCTTTGATCATAGTTGCTCCAACAATAATAATCAGAGGAGCGATAGCACTGACAGCCGTATAAGGAGCAAGCTTTGTGAAGGCCAAGATGCCAGTTACCAAAAAATAGAAATTGGCCACTCTCCTAAACTGCTCAAAAAGTGACTTAGGCAAGAAAGTAGCAACATTATACTTTGTAGACCTCACAGCATTATCCGCATAACTCCTTATCCCAGACTCGAAGGTCTCCGGTTCATTGCAAAACACCACCCTGGAATACCCTCTTCCTCCTATCTGCGATTGATCCTCCTTGAGAGACTGTTTCCCACATGCAAATGAATAGAGTTTGCTAAGACGCAACTTCCTTCTCCTTTCACCCTTCATTCTTCTCCTCCCCAAGTCCACCATTCAATCACCAATATCCACAACAACAAAGGAGAAGAAAAACACCCTTGGAAAGAAGAACTACTTGCTCCACCTCTAAACACCAACCACCAAAGACAACACCTATCAAAACTAACAACCTCCCAAGTCCTTGTCAAATTCAAGCTCACTCTCGAATTTCCAAATATAATAAAAACAAAACTCTCAATGCACCCTACCACAACCCCTCTTCAAGCACAACCACAATTTCAAACCCCAAAAACTCAAAACCCCTCTACCCAATTAAGGGTCAACGAAACTGAAGAAAACAAATCAAACCAACAACCCCAAAAGTCAAGAACAAAGGCTGATCACAGAGGATGAAGGAAAAAGAAGATTACAAAAAGCTGTTACCAAAATAACAGAAAGGTTCAGACATGCTGCCAGAATATCTGTATATAAAACGTTGAGGAAAAGCACCAAGTATATAATATATATGCAGAAAACAGAGAACACCCAGAAACAGACACGTCAAAGGGTGCCCAGAAAACGGTCAAGGAATCAACTTGGGAAGAGAATGTTCAAAGACAACGACAAGGACTGGAAAATTCACCATGTTTGATAATTCCTCAAGGTGTGAAACATTCAAAAGAAGAATAACAGTTGGTGGTGATGGTGAAAATGCGAACAAAAGTGTTGAACAAAGACTCGGATTGGATCTCACATTTCTCCGTCGACGCGCATTACCATTCAGAAAAATTCAAATTTGTGCCACTTTTGCACAGTGCCATGGCAAAACGGGACATCCAAAATTGAACACGAAGGGAGAAAAATTATAAATTATAATTTAAAAAGGAAAAAAGTTCTAAAATTTGAAGGAACAAAGAGAGAAGGAGAAAGTTGTGTTGTTATGTGTTCTTCTTCATTTCGCGGGAAAGTTTTGGAGCTCGTCAATGGTGAGAGACAAGTCTCTCTCCCCAGGAAGCTTCACAGCTAATTAATGCATTAAGAAGAAGATGAAGAAGAAACAACAACTAAGTAAAAAACTATTTTTGTATAATAATCAGAACTATGAGGTGTAATTGGAAATAATGGTAATTTTTAAGAACAGGGAAAAAATAGAAAAGAAAACACACCGTTTTGACTTTCATAAAAATTGGTAAGAAGAATAAGTTGTTGAATCACATGCATAAGCTAAATTGGATTTGGTTAAGTGTAATATGAATGGATTTAGGATGTGAAATATTAAGATGGCACTGAATATGATAACTTCAAATTTATAAAGAAAATTTATTTATAACATTTAATTGTATTAATATATGTGTCAGAATAACATTAATAGATAATTATAATGCAATTAATGTTAATATTTGGATAATTAATTTTTATTTTTTAATTTTAAAATATAACTTAGAGTAAAATAAGTATATTGAATATATATTCTTTTAATATATTATTATAGAATTTTTTATTTTAACATATAATTAAAAATAAAATAGAAATATAAGATATATATATAGTAAAAGATATCCTTCATATATTGTTATAAATTACAAACCTGTAACATTTTTTAAGTAATTAGGTGACACATTAGCATAGATCAAAATTGGCTAATTTTTTAAAATTGGTTCATTGTAAGATTAAATCTAAATATAGTTGTGATTTATGTACATTCAAAATTAGTATTTAAAAATAAATAAATACTCTATAAATGGAAATAGTACAAAGTAGCGATCACTTAAATGAAAACTATTTTCTATTTTTAGTCTAGAAGTGGTGTTCAGCCGAAATTTATTAGCAAAAGTTATTTTTAAGATAACACAGCATACAGAATAGATAAATAATTAAGATTATTGTTTGTTTTCTAAAAGGAATATAATAAAGGTAACATCATTATATAATTTTTCGTATTTAATTGTCATCCGTAAGGTAATAACCCCCTTAAAGATAATTTTTTTCCTTTTTTTTTCTTTTTTTTTCATATTTGTTTTTGTTTTTATTTTTCAACTTCTCTCTTTAAGTTTTTTATTATTTCTTTAATTTCTTGAACTTATATTTTTATTAAAAGATTGGTAATGGATGATGGAGTATCAAACAATTGAATTAATGTATAAGCTAAATTGGATTTGGTTAAGTGTAATATGGGTGGATTTAGGATGTGAAATATTAAGATGGCACATAAGGAACTGAATATTGATAACTTCACATTTATATAGAAAATTAGTTTATAACATTTAATTGTATTAATTTAATTTGTAAATGAAGCTTTTAAGTTTTGTTTTGGGAAATTTGATATAGTAAATATTTAAGGGATACTCTATACCTTAAGCAATGTGTAGTGTTCAAGTAATTTATGTAATTTAAGTAATGTTCAAGTAATTTATGTAATTTAAGTAATGTTCAAGTAATTTATGTAATTTAAGTAATTTAAGGGAGGATGAGAATGAATTTGAAGAAGTGATAATGTTTCTCTTGAACCACTTCAAAATGAAACTGGGTCATTAATTATATTATTCAATTAACTAATGTATAATTTAATAATGTATTAACTGATATTCTTAAGCTTCTATAAAAATAATTATATGGAAATGTGTTTAATTAATTTATGTTATATTTAATTGAACTATTTGAGGTGACCCTAAATGGTATGTTGAATCAGTATGTGATTTACATTATTGGATACATTATGAAATAATATAATATTATTTTATTGATAGTCTAAATTATGTAAATTAAAGTATTAGGTAGTAAAAAGTTAAGAGAAAGTTAATGCACCATTAACATTAATTTTAAATGTATAATTATTTGTACAATAAATTTATCTTGATTGGTGAAATTTATATCTACATGTATATATCAAGTGTTTAGGTCAGATGTTTCTCTTGTAGATTATGTTTAATATAAGTCTTTTGAAAGATATTTAATTTTATTCTCTATATTTTTTTATTAAAGTTTGAGTATTTAAGTGAATTTATGGTTTGTATTATTAAACACAAACACAAACCTATTATATTATTAAAGGAAATACTCTCACTTTATTAATGTTTCAAATAATGTAGATTAACATATTAGGTGATAAAATGTCAATAAAAAGTTGTTGCACTATTAAGACACATTTTGGATATATAATTATTTGTACAATAAATTTAGCCTAAACTATATTTATATAATATAGTCATCACATTTTACAAAAGAAACAGTACATGCAATTATAAGTTATTAAAATAAATTTTTAATATAAGAAAAGTTTGTAAAAGAACAAATTTTAGTTAATAGATAAGAATCAATCAATCTCCTTCAAATGTCAGTCATACAACAATAATATATAAACCACACATGGATCTATGCAGTCAAGATATTCAACAAGCGAAATATCGATTGAGACCTTCTGAAAGACCCATATTAAGTATGTTCTACCAGAGACTAATATCTGTTTCAATCCAATAGTTAGATTTCCAATCGAATCCAAGAATCATGGTATCATGCTAAGTTCAATACAATTCATATCATGCATTTACATATGTCATAATCTGCAAGAACTCCCACCTAAGTTTCTTACCAGATATTTTAGTTTACGTGACATAGATCAGTAATGAAGTATACTAAGGGATCTTTATTACAACATAGGTGTCAATACTGAATACACAAATTAAACAATAGTTCATATATCATCCCTTATATGTGACAACAAATTTATGCAAATTCCAACAATCTCAACAAAGATCATTATATAATATAACTTATTTAAATAAAAACATAAAGTTAGTTGAATTTACAACTTAATATTCTTTTCACATTTAAAATAAATATTCATATAAGATTTAAATCCATTGAAGAGATAAGAAAAAAAAAAGAAAGATATTTTTAGCTTGAGTGAGAATGAGATTACTTAAGCGAAAATTTGGTAAAGAATGTTGATTTTTAGTGTTGTTTTCACTTTAGCAAAAATTTATTAGCTTGAGTAAAAAACATGACTGAAAGCAAGATTGAGTTGCAAGATTATTTTTGCTTGAATGAGAATTGACTCTCTTGAGTCAAAATATCAGCAAATCAATCTTTTTAAAAAATATTATAATAATACGACTTCTAAGCAATTCAAAATGATAAATACAAACATGATTTATTCAAACATCATTCTTTAATAATAATTTAAATTCAATCTTAATTATTCCAACTCAAACTCATCAAAACTCAATTTAATAAACTTTATATTTTAACATCCATACTTCATACACTAGATTAATTTTTTATCCAGATCAACTATTCTGAAATTATATAAAAAAATATAAATAATTTCTCTTATCTAAAATTCTTATATTAAGAAAAATTCTAGTTTAAGTAAGAAAAATTCTCAAAATTTAGAGATTTAGACTAAAATATCTAAACACCACCAAATTTTCATATGAGTTTAACCAAGTTGAAAGGATAACTTTTTTTAAATAATTTTACTAGGATTGATAATAAAATCATAAAAAAAATTAAGATAATAAAAAATATTTAGAATATAAGAAACTTACTATTTGATTGTATAAAAATAATCTTAACTTCTGAATATAGTGTTTGGTCGAATTTAAAAAAAAGAAAGTATGAAGAAGAGAGCGTAACGAGGTTAGAGGAAAAGAAAAAAAAAATTGAAAAGTGAGAAAGAGATTGGACAGACGTTATACCTTTTTATTGTTTTGCAGTAAAATATAGAATAACAGTTTTGGGATTAGTTTTAAAATATAAGCGGTAAAATCATAGTTTTTTTTAAAGCGGTATTTTTTCTATAGTTTTTCTTTTTCGGGTACATCTTATTTGTATAGCCTACAATAATAATAATATTTTTTTTTTGTATTTTGATAGTATATTAATGTTAACAGTGTACATCTTTATCAATAGTTATATTTAAAATTATTTTTATTAGAAAATAAATAACATTGTTGTATCAAATGTTGTTAAATACTTTTCAAATTCAGTTTGTAGAAAAAATTATTTTAAAAATATTTTAACAAAAAATATAAATAGATAAATTCAAGTGAAACTACATATACGAAATATAAATCGAACTGGATAAACATAAAATGCTGCTTTCATGAGATAAAACAGTTATCAGGTATCAACAAGCTTCAAGGGTCAAACCTTAATGTTTTTGCTTTTTTTTTTCAAGAAATTGATTCTTAATCAAACCTTCCATTTGTAGTTATCATCTTTTTCCCCATTTTTCTTTCTTATGGTTTATTCCATACGTTGACACCTGACAAGTCTTTTATTGGCTAAAACATAATTTTCTTCTTGAATTTTCTTATTCACAATTTTGACCTTTATTTAGAAATAAAATAATTAATTTTTATATTAATCTTGGTTCAACCATCCAAGTTAAAACATTAATCATACATATTTTATGTTGATTTTCACGTATAAACTTTAATTATATTATTTTATTAAAACTATTTTAATATTAATTTTCATACTAGTTTTAAATTTTTATAACAAATTAGAATGATCAAACAACACCAATTACAACAGTTAAGTAAAATTACTAATTTTAAAATTTTAACAGACTAAATGTTTCAATCTTGAAAAAAAAAAACCAAATTATTTATATGAAAAAAATAAAATATTGTATTTTGTTTTTATTTTTAGCTGGAGTGCATGGGTATGGTTTGTCGTCTATACGAGATACGAGGAATTGGAACCTGAGAAGAGACAAAAGCAAAGTTAGAAAGAAGAGTTAACGAAACAATGTTTTTTTTTTGTTGGTGAGACAACGATATGATGATACTCATTCGTGTTTATTTATACTACTAGTTTTTGTTTTTAATACCAACTATTATTCAATAACTTAATCTATATTAATAAATATCAATATTAATATATTAAGTATTAAGTATGTAGAGATTAATATAATGTCCAATACTTACCTAGATTTTCAAGTAGATAAGTATATCATATATATATATATATATAACTATAAATTTATACAATTCTATCAATATCATTCTATAATATAACTTATATAAAGAAAAACATAAAATCAATTTATAATTTAATTTTCATTTCACATCTAAAATAAATATTCATATTCAATTATAATTTATTGAAGATACAAGAAAAAAAAATTCTTTTAACTTTAGGAGAATGAGATCACTTCAGCCAAATACTTTCGTTTAAGGATAAATTTGACAGAGAATATTGATTTTCAATATTATTTTTGTTTAAACAAAAGTTTCTTTGCTTGATAACATGATTCTTGAATTGTAGAGCTTTTTTCGCTTGAGCGAGAATTAATTCTCTTGAATGAAAATATTAGAAAATTAATAAATGTGTTTTTAAGGATTTTTTAAAAATATTCCAATAATACAATTTCTAAACAGTTCAAAATAATTAATCCAAACCATAATTTATTCAAATATCACATTTAATTATTTTAATTCAATCTTAATCATTCAAATTTTATACTTTAATATAATAATACTAGAAAACTCATCAAAACCATAATCAAAACTTAGTTTAACAAACTTTATATTTTAACATACATAATTCAATTACTAGATTAATTTTTATTCATACCAATTATTCTAAGATTCTACTAAAAACATAAATAGTTTTCAAGTTCCATATTCCAATAAAGATTTCAACTCAAGTAAAAATCCCTCCTAATAAAAAATCTATCATAATAAAAAGATTTAAAGCAAAATACTGAAACACCGTTAATAAACTTAATCAAGTTGAGAATTTTTTTAACTTCCACTAATATTGATAACAAAATCATAAAAAGTTTAAAAAAATAAAAAATCTTTAAGATAAACAAATTCTATTTGAAGATGTAGAAATAGTTTATAACTCTTTTGATTTACTTAGGATTACACTTTTGTATTGTTTTGTAAGTAAAATATTGAATAACAGGTTTGGGGTTAGTTTTAAAAAATAAGCGGTAAAATCATAACTTTTCTAGAGCGGTAGTTTTTTTTTATAGTTGTTTTGGTACTTCTTTTTGTATAGCCTATTATTATAGTAATATTAATAATAATATTTTTTTGTATTTTAATAGTATATTAATGTTTTAACAGTATACATCTTTATCAATATTTATATATTTAAAATTATTTTTATCATAAAATAAATAATATTGTTTTATCAAATGTTTCTAAGTACTTTTCAAATTCAGTTTGTAGCAAAATTTATTTAAAAATATTTTAACAAAATCTATTTAAAAAGATATATTCAAGTAAAACTACATATACGAAATATAAATCGAACTTGATAAACATAAAATGTCGCCTTTAATAGATAAAACATTTATCAGGTATCAACAGGCTTCAAGGGTCAAATTTTAATTTTTTTTTTTCAGAAATTGATTCTTAATCAAACCTTCCTTTCGTAGTTATTGTATTTTGCCCCATTTTTCTTTCTTCTAGTTTATTCCTTACGTTGACACCTGACAAGTCGTTTATTGACTAAAACATAATATTGTTCTTGATTTTTCTTGGTCACAAATTTGACTTTTATTTAGAAAGAAATAATTAATTTTTATACTATTCTTGGTTCAATCATCCAAGTTAAAACACTAATCATGCATATTTTATGTTGATTTTTACGTATACACTTTAATTAGCATCGTACTACGGTTATTTAATTATATTATGTTATTAAAATTATTTTAATATTAATTTTCACATTAGAACGATCAAACAACAACAGTGAAGTAAAATTACTAACTTTAAAATTTTAACAGACTAAATGTTTCAATCTTAAAAAAATAAAAAAAAAACTAAATTATATATTTGAAAGAAATAAGATATTGTATTTTATTTTTATTTTTAGTTGGAGTAGATACGAGGAATCGGAACCTGAAAGAGACAAAAGCAAGTTAGAAGGAAGAGTTCAAAACGAAACCATGTTTTTTTGTTTGTTGGCGAGACAACGATATGATACTCATTGATGTTTACTTATACTACTATTTTTTATTTTTATTAGCAATTTTTATTCAATAATTTAATCTATATTAATAAATATCTATAATAATATATCTATAATATATAACTATTAATAAAGATTTTCTCTTTATAATTACTTTATAACAATTTTGAGTGTAATCAATTTTATTTTTATTAATATAATTTATTTTATTATTTTTTATATTTTGTAACTATTTTTTTAAAAATCAATTTACTAATAAAAAATTACTTATAATAAAATTATAAAAATTATTTATTTTATAATTATTTTATGAATATATTTTTTATAAATTTAATAAATCTTTTACTAAACATATGTGAAATTTTATTTACTATACTAAAATTCGCTCAACTATTTTTTTTTTAAATTCTAAAATCAAGATGAAACATATAGACAAAACATGAAGAGTCTTTTATTTTTATTGTTTTGGACATTATAACATTATATATCTTTTTAAACCAAGTCTCTCTTTCAAGTTTAAACATGAATACATTAGGCATTTATTGATAATGACACAAATTTTCTTCCAGCTACACAATAAAATAATTATTTGACTATAAAGTTCACACTCTTTAAAGTGGATATGAAATACACACCTATCTTAATTTAATTAATACTATTTCACTGGGGTGGTTAGAATTAAGCTTTATCTCTATCTCTATATCATATAAAAGATTATCTATAAATTTAGAATTTAAAGCTTTTTAACACTTTTTACATACATCATGTATAGTAGCTTCTTCATCTTCAAAACTTTTCTAAAGTGTCATGACTAATACTAACAGCCTATGTTAGGAAGTGCATTGAGGTGTCAAATTTAATCGTTGTCATTCCACAAGAAAACGAAAAAGAAAAATTTAGTGTAAATCACTTATCATAGTGTTAGATTGTCTAACACCAAAAAGATAATAATATAGATAAGGTCAGTTGTCCCCAAGTTGTCTCCCAACAAGTCCAATCGTGAGTCCATTCAAATAGTATTTGAACCTTGTTTGCAAGTAATAAAAGTCAGCAATAACAATAAAGTAAAATGGGTTGAGATTATTTAGCAGAAAATATAAAAAAAATAATAAAAAATCAATAAAGGTAACAAGTTGACTCCCAAGTTCATTCACTGTGAATTACTCATTAGTTATCTTAATATTTTCATTTTTCAATTTTCACACAAAGTTGGACTAATCAAACAAACATCAATCAAATTCAATAGAATATTGTCAGTAAAACAAGCATCTACAAATGTATTTAGTATCTCACTTCTCTTCAAATGTTTATTCGTGACATGTTTATCTTCAATCTCTTGAACTAAGTGAACATGAGATTGATTAGAACTAAGTGAACTAACCAAGAACTCTAATTAAAGAAAATAATTGAATTCTCAACAAACGTTCAAAAATCATTCCTTTGACAAAAGTCAGATTTTCAAAAAGACCAATAATAAAGAAGAATCTGTTGTAAAAATTAATGAACAAAACTTTATTAAACAGAACCTTAAAATTTAATTGGAAATCACAAGGGAATCACTAAAATAGTTTAGACTTCCATACAAAACACAAAAATTACAAAGAAAAATAAACAGTCTTGAGTGTGTTGCGGGGCTCTCGAGCCTCCCTTGTTCTTCTTTTAAAGTCTTTATTTATAAGTTTCTTTTCCTCACGAATTTGAATTTAGATTCTATTTTAGATATTGTTTTGGAATTCTCCCTAATATAATTGTTTCATTATTGTCTCAAATATGCAATTTGCATTTTTATTAACTAAGTTTAGCACAATTGAATCTATTGTGAGAGATATTACATAAGATTTGATGAAGTTTTGCTCGAAATCAAGTAAGAATTGTAAAAGATTACCTTTGTGAAAAAATTGAAGAATAATTGTGCAAAAGATTTGATCAAATCTGGAACTCATAGAACTTTGCATATAATTAAAAACAAGCAAAGTGAGAAAATATACTTAAAATCCAAATTTAATCAATAATCTTAATTAAAGTCCAATTAATCTTGATTGGGTAAATCTTATTTAAAACAATAGATTTGTTCTCAACTATAGTTTAAGAAAGCAAAGGATAAACACTCTAAGTGTGAATACAAATGTACTCATAAGACACTTAGCAACATAATGTCCCTTATCTTGACATCTGAAATAGTGGACATCTCTAGCTCTAACCTCTTTGAAAGGCACTTTATATTTAGGCTTTTCTACCTCATTTTCTCTTTATTTTTCTTTCTCTTCATCCCTCTCTCGTGACCCTTCATACCTAGGTTTGGAGGGGTATCCCTCTCTCTTATAGTCCTTCTTAGGGTAAAAGGTGGTAGGGTAGTCTCTCTTTGAGGTAGACTTCCTTTACAGTTGTTCTACCCTCACACAATTGAACCTATTCATTTAGATCATTGTATGGCAACAATTCAACCTTATCCCTAATTTCGTAATTCAGGCCACTTTGGAACCTAACTATAGTAATCCTTGGTCCTTCTCTAATCCCAACCCTTAACATGAGTAACTCCTTATGTTGTCTATATTCTTCTACCCTCATGCTCCCTTATTGGAGTCTATGGAGTTGATCCATCAACTTTGTCTTATAATAGGAGGGCACATGTCTTTTTCCTAAGGGAAACCTTAAGTTAATTCCAATTCTAATATGAGGATTATTATGAATTCTTAGATCCCTAATTAACAAAGTCCACTAGTACATTGCATGCTCCTAAAAGTTTAGAGTTGCCATAAGTACCCTTTTCCCTTGGTCTATTTGGTGTATTCAAAGATCTATTTGACCTTCATCTCCCAATCTAAAGGAAGGTCAATTCTAGGTTCCCAAAGATAATAATTTTGTCTAGGCATATAGTGATGCCTAGGTGGGCGGTGTTGATAGTAATCATTATTGTGATGACTACTATACATCCCCGCTTCACTTTGAGGGTGAGAGTCCTCATAATGTCTTCTTCTCCTAGGTCGGGACTCCTTTCCATATTTGCTCTTATACTAATCTTCTTTTTGAATCATAAATTGAGCAAACATTTCTCTTAACTCTTTATCTCTTTTTCTAGTTTCTTCTTCTCTTTTTCTATTTTTCTTTTAACATTCTTATTTTTAAATAACTTATTTTGTCTCTAAGGCTTGACTCTTCATGTTGGATCACAAACCTCGCATGCACACTAGATTGATGAGTATGATCAGTCATTTTTTATCACTAAAATATTTTCACAAAGAGCTAAAAAAAGATTTTCCCGAAAGTGACACTTGTGAGCCTTTTGGAACACTTCCACAAGTCTAAAATGAAACTATTACAATGTTTTAAATTGCGAGATGAGATTGTACCAATGCCATTTTTCAAAGACACCCAAGAAAAGAAAGGAAAAAAAATTACAAAGCAAATTTATAACAAAATTATACAAAATTATACAAAATTTGTGACAAGAACAAGTTAATAAAGTAAGGTTAGTCATTGATAATTAGTGACAAATTTTGTGTTTGGGATGAAGAATTTAGTCACTGATTCAGTTTTATAGCTTTGATGGTCTTTCTTTATGTATTTTGGGTCCAACAGCTAAAAATCTTCCTCTCAACTGTTTCTACTCCACACAATTCTCTTTTCTTCCTTCCAAAGTCTTCTCAAAAGGTGTATTTCACAAGTTCTTTCACCAATACCTAGAAGGCTAACTTTAGAAGAGGTGAGTTTTTATTAAGAAGCAAAGGTAGAGTTTAAATATTTTTCAAGTAAAGTGAGAATAAAAAAACTAAGAAAAACAAAATTTGAAGAGGAAAACTTCATTTGAAAGATAAGATGATAAGATTAAAAGAAATACAAACAAAAATCAAGGCAAATTTTCAAGGCAAGCACTGAAATGAACCTAAAGAATAAGTCTAGATTATGATGACTTGAAACAAAAATCATGAACCAAAAAATTCAATTAAAAGTGGAAAAAAATAGAAGAAATTACTCAAAGATACTTTGTAAACAATTCAAACTATGTATTCAACTAGAAGTGTGAGTTAATGCACCTAAGAGTATGAAACGTTCTGTGAATTGTTATAATTTTTTTTATTTTACCTTCTTTAGGTCTCAAATTTTGTTCTATTTTTCTCAAATGTTCTTTGTTTTTTTCTTTTCAGATTCAAGAGACCAATGTATAACAACAATGTTAACAAGATCGTAAAATAAAAGAACAATGAAATTTTTAAATCAAAGATGACTAAAACTACTTGACAAAATTGAACGAAATTGATAGGGAAGCATTTAAAAGATAAACAAAATTAACACTTGAATTAAGATAGAATTATAAACGAGATTAGAATGATGAACAGAAAAACAGGGCAAACATTAGATGATCAAAATGAAAGTTCATGAAACAAAATGAATATTAGAAATTGAAATGAAAATGAGTATTATACTTAAATTAGATGAATAGACGTGAAATGCAGTGGATTTATGAATGAAAAATACCCAAGTACAAAGATTAGACCACCTAATAGACAATTGTCTAATGATTGTGCGAGGAGCATAGACCATCTAATGATATAAACAAGTGCTAAACAATAAAACTACAATTAAGTAAAGGAAATATATACAAAAATTCATGAATGTAAATTGTGTAAACTGTAAAACTTGTCACGACCTCGTCGATGACGGACTAACAGCAATCCGAAAAAGTGGAAAAAAATTTAAAAATGGATGAGGATATGGAAATGAGATGGAGTTGCAACCATAGCTTTTTATGAAAAATAACGGAAAACCAAAGAATGGATTCGAGAATCGGTTATGTGCGGGGAATGTATTAACACCCTCACAACGTCTGTCCAAGGATAGTACTTTTAATCAAAATGAATAACAAGCATGATTTTTTTAAAAATAGTAACAAAATGAGCAAAGCAGAAGCATTTAAAAACAATAAATAAAAAGAAAATAAAAATGAGATTTTAAATTAAAGAACTCAACAAGGATTGACCTTGCTTCACTGAATATTCGACTGAGTCCTTTCTCCAAAAATAAGGTTAACTTTGAGTCACTTATTTATAGTAGAGATTCAACTTTGATTTCTTTCTCTAATTGTAATTACATTGAGTCATATTTTTTTTGTGAAGATACGACTTTGAGTCTTTTCTTCACTGCAGATACAACTTTGGGTTCTTTCTCCAAACATGAGGTAGATTTTGAGTTCCCATTTTTTATTATAGATTCGACTTTGAGTTCTTTCTCTAATAGGGATTCGACTTTGAGTCATTTCCCGAGTCATGTTCACTGGAATCTTAAGAGGGTCATGAAACCATCATTTCAATATTTGATTTGTTTCTGCCTTAAATGCATGTTTGAATGCATGATATCCATGATTTGCTTTTGTTTTGTACGCATATATGAATGCATGCGAATTTGAGAATTTTCAATTTTGCTTTTAAATACATGTATGAGAATTTTTTATTTTGCTTTTGTTTTGAATGCATGTATAAATGCTTGAGAATTTTGAATTTTGATTTGAATGCATGCATCAATGCATGATAATTTTGTATTTTTTAATTTTTGATTTGAATGGATGTATGAATGCATGAGAATTTTTGCATGAAAATGCCTGACAATTTTGATTTTTTTTTCATTGGGGAATGAATGTATTAATGTATGAGATTTTATTTTTGATTATTTAAAAATGCTCGTATGAATGCATGAGATCTTTTGATTTTGCTTTTGTCTTGAATGCATGCATGAATGCGTGGGAATTTTTTACTTTATTTTTGAATGCATGAGAACTTTGAATTTTGCTTTTAATGCATGTATGAATCCATGAGAATTTATCAATTTTTTCAATGCAATATGTTCATTCTTTTTTCATTTTTTGAGACAAACTTTAAATCATTTGTCTTTTGTCTCTCATCAATTTTTCTGAACCAAATGTTTCTATGCAATTATTGAATCTATTGGGATTGAATTTTGCATTTGATTTTGTTATTTTGAAAAAGATATTCACAAATCTTAATGTATGACACAAAAAATTTGAATGTTATCAATTCTAACATTTTGATGCATACGCGTTAAAATGGGTCGATGAACAAAAATATGAAAAAGAATGTTAAACTCCAAATTGGCAATGGAAGTGTCCCAATTTTTAATATGGAGTATGGGTGCAACTTTTATTTTGAATCTTTTTTATTCTTTGAGAGTTGGACATGAATGCAACAGAGTTGTCTCAGTTTTGAAATATGAGAAATTGGATTCAAAGAGGTGGCTTATAAACATTTAATGAAAATTAGGAAAGTGCAACTCCTATTGAGAAAATTGAACTTCCAAGAGGGATTGAAATTTAGATTGAACCAAACAAAAAGTGCCTCAGTTTTTGAATTTTTGGGGCAACAAAAAGATTTGAATAAATAATGACTCAATTTTGGATAAGGGAGAAATATGAAAGGAACTCATGAGAAATAATTGACCCAGTATTGACTTTGTCAATGTTATTTTCACTTTGAGTTTTAAATTTGGTATCACTTTTTACCAGAGGTATTCTGATTTTTCTTTTTTTTTTCTTTTTCTTTCTTTTTTCTTTCATTTTCATCTTTTTCTTTTTTTCCTTTTTGACACATGTTTTCAGTCATATCCCTCTATTGCAAGACTATTCTAAATGAAAATCATTGACAATCAATATGGACTTTATTGACCTTGTAACATGGCCAGGGGGTTAAAGGTTATTATTTTGGAATAAGGATCATCAATTAATGGTTTGAAAAACAACCAAGGCTTTCTTGTGAGTTTCTTCAACATTTTTCCTTTCTTTTTTTTTTATTTTTTTCATATTTTTTCATCACTTTGTGAGAGTAGATTTATCATCTTTTTGATTTGATGATACACTTTTGCTTTTCGAATTTATTCTTTTTGATTTTGATTTGGGAGTTTTTTTATATACTCCTTCTTTTATGAATCTCTTCTTAAGAAACTCTTGTTGTGTACGCTTGAACTGACTTCTACTTAATGATCCTTGTTCAGTGTGAATATTTTTGAAAGAAAAATTTTGTATTAGGCTCAGAGAAAGGTGCAATGGATATTTTCATGATTTTTTACTTTGGGATGAGAAAAATGGTCATATAACATTTTGGATCTTGATTGCTTTGATTTTCAAGAAGATTAGCTTTTGTAACAGAGTTCAATGACTCTCAACACTTGTCAATTTTTTTTCTTTATATTTTTTTTATATGTCCTAACTTTTACTTAGACCATCCTTGGCGGGTTTTCAGTCTAAGAGACTTTTCATTCTTTATTTTATTTTTATTTTTTATTTTAATTTTATGAATGCCTCTAATAAATGAATTTTTGAAATTGAGACAAGAAGATTTTTTTGACAATTTCAACCACTTGGGTAAACTTTTTTCTTTAGATAGGCTTAAAGAAGACTAAAAGGGTTTTTATCCAAAAATATGCATTCAATATATTATATTTGGAAAAGAATTCATTTTGATTTTTTATGTCAGGCTTAAAGATATTTTTTCATTTTTTCAAAATTTTCTGATAAATCCAATGATTTCATAAACAATTGATTTATAATTTTATTTTTCTTTTTTATTTGTTTTTACCTTTTTTATTTTTGTTTATTCCATAAAATTCTTTTAGAATTCTCGAGATTCTAAATTATAACCCACAATATATTTTCTTAGCAACACAAGATATAAATAGGAAAAATATTTTCTGAAAATTTCTTTTTATTGAATATTGTAGCACAATGACAATGATAATGTCAATGGGATATTACATTTTTTTTGCATCAAAAGGTTATGTTTATAACTTCCCAATTATCAATTTGCTCATTAGGAAAACAAGGGTATACAAATTCATGACTTGAATCTTCATGAATTTTCAACAGTCTCCACTTGATCAACATTTATCCACCTAACACTGTAAAAGCTTTGATTCAAGTGCCAAAAAGTGATTTCTTTCAATTTTGGTTCTTTGCCTTCCGCCTTAGCTCGACTTCTTCCAATTCTTTCTTCAGTTATTCTCCTTCGATCAGCTCTAGTAGGCTTGTATCCAAGATCGAATCGGCTTTATTTTCAACTATTTCCAAAGGCATCACAAAATCTTTATCATCTTTGCCTAAGCGCTTGCCATATTTGCACCCTTCTCTCATCATAGTTTTAGCTATCATCAATGATGCATTCAACAGATTTAGATCTACTATGAAAGGATCAACATAAGCTTTGCTAACAATTTCCAAAGCTTGGAATGAAGTTTATAGAGCTTTTTCGGCAACTTCAATGTATGGGGTAGAAGATGGCCCAAATACTACTAAGTCTTCCTATCCAAAAACTATAATCAACTTATCATCAATTATAAACTTCAGTTTCTAATGCAAAGTGCATGACACAACTTCAGTCGTATGAATCCATGGTCTTCCAAGCAAACAACTGTATGCTGAAAATATATCCATTACTTAAAATGTGATTTGGAAAACACACGGTCCAACTTATACTAGTAATTCAACTTCCCCTAATACTTCTCTCTTACTTCCATCAAAAGCTCTTACTGCCATGTTACTGGGATGTAAATGAATTTCATTACCAGGATTCAAGGTATCTTTTGGCATCATGTTTAAAGATGAACCATTATCAACCAGAACACATGATATAAAATGATCCATGAATTTGATAGAAATATAAATAGCTTTATTATGACCTCTGCCTTCAGAAGGTATTTCATCTTCAGTACAAGTGAGATAATTATTAGCAGTGATATGACTAACAATTCCCTCAAATTTCTCTAAAAAGATATCATTTTCCACACGAGCTCCACTTAGAATCTTCATTAATAATTTTCGATGAGAAGGGGAATGCGTCAATAGCTCCATCAAGGATACCCTTGCAAGCATGCGATTCAGTTGATCTATAAGCTTGTATTCACTCTGCTGAATAAATCTAAAAAATTCACATGCTTCTTCATTGGTTATCTCTTTCATTTCTTTTTTTTCCTCGTCTTCAACAATGTTTTGCACAACTTTTCCTTTTAGAAATGCTTTCTCCTTCTCCATAGCAATTTCTTCTCTAATCTGCTCACAACTTTTCTCACCTTTTAAGTCAGGAGGAGTAAAAAGGCGTCCGCTTCTAGTCATACCCCCAATTCCAAAAATATAATCAATTGCCACTTTGCCTTGATCAGTTGATTCCTCTTTTGGTTCACCTTGAATGATGCTAAGATCAAACTTCCAAGGAATAACTTTGTTATTCTTATATGAAAAATATGATGGTATTTGAATCACCAATGGTTGCGACTTTGAAGGCATGTGGATAGCAGCAACTTTTGAAAATTGTATGACAACTGGCATAGGTAGGGGTATGCTCTTTTGATCTTCCATGATTGCTTTACCCTTGTCTTCCATTATGAGTTATTAATTTGAATTCTACAAGATGTTAGAGAATATTGTAATTACATTTCTTTTATCATTATTTTATCAAATGCAAATGTGAATTAATTAATTTAAAATAGTAAATTGAAAACTTGTGCGAATATTTCATGGAAATCAACAAACAGTCTGAATTTTATTGAGAACTAAGAATGGTTTGTCATCAGATACAAAGAAAGAATCATCCTTTTCGGGCACGAGATATCATATTTTTCATCTCTCCTGACAGCCCTTTACAACGCTCAAATAAAATCTCAACTTCTTTAGGAGTTTTACAAAACATCAAAGATATCTCAGCTTCATTCACCATCTCAAGGATTCCTTCTATTGCTCCATTAGCTACAACAACTAACTAAGAGAAGCTCACTTTCCAAGATATGACAATTCTTTCCATCTCTGCTATAAGTTCCTCTAGTTGGGCTATAGTCGCCTGATGGTTTTCTTCACTATCCAGCTTCTGTCAATGTTCCTCTTCAATGTTCCTCTTCAAGTCACCAAAAACTAATTTGATGATTATGTTGGTTATAATTAGCAACCATTTTATTTAATAGCTAAAAATTGGTCTCCAAATAGTGTTTTTCTTGTAGTGGATATCCACAAGACAAGTCGTCGTGATATAAAATTTAGATTTAAGTATAGGTTAAATGGATTAATTTTGATTTTAGTTCCCAAAGGTTTTTATTTAGTTTTAAATAAAATAGAATATACAACTTTAATTCCTAAATATTAAATTTGGGATTAGAAATCGTTTTATTTTAAATCTAAAAGCTTAAAGTTTAAAATTTAAATTCTACAAGCCTAATACAATAAAACTCATTTTAGTCTCACAAACTTTTTAAGGAGTAGAATCACGTTTTGATTTTCATTTTTAAAGACTAAAAACGTTAAAATTTTGAGGACTAAAATAGAAATCATTTCAAATTTTAGGGATTGAGACATAATTAAACCTAAAATTTATAAATAAGATTAATTTAAATATATTTTCATTTCATTAAATGAAAACGATATTTTTATTTTTATGTGACTGTCGTATTAATTAACGTAGAAACTTGCACTATCTCATTCATAAATACCTTGATTTGATAAGTACAAGAAAATTGTAACCAAAACTATAATTATTTCTTTATTAATTTTGAAAAGCAATGACATGCACGTATTATTGCACTATTATATAGAGTTAGATAATGAACTGTTTGACTTATGTTACTTCATGGAATGATATTTTGTACCTCTTTGTATAATTTATTTTTATAAATTTCTTTTCCAGCACGTAACCCATAATAGGGTTACCATGCACCAAACGCACTTATTGTTTGTTTTCTTCTCAACTGGCTGGTTGCGTTGGTACTTGTTGTGACAAAGTCAATAGTCTCATGGATTTTCCTTTCTTTTATATATATATATATATATATATATTTTAAGTGGACAAAGGGATACCTATTATATTATAAGGGTACTAAAGGAATTACAATTAGAATGCATTATTGTTTGTTGTTCGAATTTGTAAAATAATCTTATGTGAATTTTACAATGAAACATTTTCGACAAAAATGGAATTGATGGTTCTTAAATAATTTTGAAGCGCTTTCAAATTCGTTTTCAAGATCAAGAAAAATATTGTGAATTTGGTTTTTAATTTTAAAAGCATAATCTTAGTATTTTTATAGTACTTATTCTTTTCAAATTTGCTTTAAAAATAATTTTAAAACATTATAATTAATTATGTTAAAGTATAATGATGATTTTTTTGTGTATATTTATACATTCACAAATAAATATTATAAATAAAATATTTAATTATTTTAAGTAGTAATTGATTATTTTAGGTTTGGTTTAGATAGAAACTTTATATATAATTGATTATCACCTCAAATAATTGATTAGGTTAAGTTTTTATATTTAAAAAGAATAATATAATTGATTATTTTTTAAATATAATTGATTAGATAAGTTCTTTGCTATTCATATATAAAATGGTTTCTTTATAATTTTGAAGTTAACAATTTTAAATCTTTTATAAACATTCTTATGAATAATTCCCCAAAAACGTGAAAAGAAAAAAGAATTCTTTTCATAAGTTTAATTCAATCCCTCTTAAACTCAATTCTTAGAACTAACATTCTTTCTTTTTAAACCATGTTCAATTTAACCTACCCTTTAATAATCACATCGTGAATCCTTTTTTAGTCCAATTCCTCATTTCTTTAATTTTGAAGCTCAATACAAGCCAATGAAGTGAAAATTGATAAAAAAAAAAAAAAAAACTTGAATTGTCGAGTTTAAGGTAGAATTGGAATTATTTTGGTAGTTAACATTGCATATAAGTGTGTGGTTTGGAACCAATTTTGATAATGTGCATCAGGCTAAATCTGCTTAGTGAATTCTAATTGCACTAAGCGAAATTATGAAAAAAAATCAAAAATAAAGAAGATAAATTCGCATGACCACCTAATCACACTACATTTACTCAACAAATGAGTGGCAGAGAATGAAAAGTTATGAAAAAAAGAATAATAAAAAAATGAAGAAAAGATAAAGTAAAAAGTAATTTACTTAGCTTTAGCTTTTTGATAAATATTGATTTTTCATTATTTAAATGAATTAATTGATAAATAGGTACATGTAATTAAACATTGTTTGCAGTTGTTAGCTAAATAAGAAGTTTTATACAATTTTTGACTTTGTCTCACTTTATCCAATTTTGTTCATTTTATACTGATAATATTTAATTTTGTTCATTTGTTCATTTTAAGAGAATAAAAAATTATTCTCTCACAGAATGCCTAACTAAACAGTAAGAGCTGACTTGAGTAATTTGATACGTAAAAGATACGTAAGTCTCAATATTAAAAACTATTAAAAAGATATGACGTACTCAATGAATAATATGAATAATATGGTTCTTAAAAAAGAAAATAATAAACAGTATTTCCAATAATAATAAGAGTTTCTATACTCTATGATATACTATAAGTTTACTAAATTTTATAATAACTATTTTATAATTATATTAATGATTTTTTTTTGTTAGTGGACAGTTGACAGGATAATTTGTTTACACCATTAATACGTAAATTAACTCTAAAAAAATAAATTTTAGATATTTAAAGAAGTTTAATTTGATTTTTCTTTTTCTTTTACAATGGTGAAATTAGTCCTCTCTTTATTATACTAGTGGGCATAAGAGGAGCGGAAGAAGGAGAGAATCAAAATCAATCACTTTCATAGTTTAAATATCGAGTATCTAACCGTTACTTTAATCATGATCGAGTTTTTATTATCACCTTGTACATGTCTATAATCTTATATATTATTGATAATAAAAATATATTTTCTATTGTTATGTTAATAAAAATTAGTTTGAGAAATATTGTTAAATATAAGAGGTATACTAAAAGTTGAGATAAGTGTCTCAAGATAAACATTATAATATATATATA